>Ga0307517_10000170_pt1 | contig 106380 bp, 113 predicted proteins | sample 23_EM_MG_FD_194515 | JGI IMG/M metagenome (GOLD analysis project Ga0307517, IMG submission 194515) | Populus trichocarpa ectomycorrhiza microbial communities from riparian zone in the Pacific Northwest, United States - 23_EM | ecosystem: Host-associated > Plants > Roots > Unclassified... | reverse complement strand
AGTCGGATTCTACCACCTCGTAGCAGGATTGTTAAACCCCACAGCCCTATTGATGAGGGCTAAGTTCTTCAATCTCCCAGTTCCCATAGGGCAGGATTTTTTAATTCTCCTGCCCTACATGACGGATTGTTCAATAATAACTGATTGTCAGCATGGATTGAACTCCTGGGCTCCCGCTATTGCGACAGGAGTGTTAACCACTGCGCCAGCTAGGTATTTCATGAAAGGTCAACCTGGGAACTAATATTTATCCTACTGGAAGGCCAATTTTGGGATTTTAATACCGGTGGATGGGCAGTGTTTCTCTTCCCGAGTTGCGGGTAGATTTCAAAGGGGGTGTTTCTTACTCTTTAGGTGTTTAATGAGAGATTCTCGTGGTTTAAAACAGAATCAGTATTTTGTGCACTTGTTATTCTCGTACCAATACGAATAGCAAAGCTCCACTCGCGACTTCGAGTCTCCCTACTTGCTCCCAGTGTATTATCTCACTCTTCTGCTCGTTCTAGTGTTTTGTGGAGGTTTTTTTTTCATTTCTTTTCATTTCTTTTTCATTTCTTTCTTTCTTGCTTGCATTCCGCGGGGCTTTCTAGGGATGCCTCGTTTCTGGGAGGGGGGGTGTCACTCCTAGCAAGCAACTAAGCATTGTAGTATAAATTAGATCGTATTTTGAGATAGAACATTTAGATACGACATACAGTACATATTAGACAGCTGCCTCTGGCGCTCGAGTTTTAGCTGATTTCAAGTCTTCGAGTGATATTACATGATTCGAGTAGTTCTTTATTCAGACCTAAGATACTCGCGATGCCCCCTTGCGAACTAAGAAAAATGCCCTAAACCAGATGATTGTAAGTCAAGGGTACTGCAGTGCTTCTATCGTATGCTATGATATTATTATCATAGTTATTATAATATTATCATACATATATCAATGTATCATAAGGGGGGCCCAAAAGGCGCACCGGACATATGCAACCAGTAACTCATCCCAAATCTCGCCTCTCTCGTAGCCAAACCCGCCTTCTTCCATCGCTAACATGACGGAAGCTATAATCCCTTTGCACGCGAAGGGGCTTTCCTGTTAGCCATCAGCGATTAGCGTCTATAGTCTCCCCCAGGGGTTTATCTGCTCTGATGATAATACATTCAATGCTTAATTATACAGTCTAACATAGCTTTTAACCCCAGACCAGAAAATCCAACCCTATTTTCCAGCATAAGTACTCGTTCCCACTGTACAAATTAAGAGAAACATCTAGTATCTAGCGCACCGGTCAAGGTGCCAAGCGCCAGCTATCCCCTGTGAAATTAGCAGGAGCCCAGGAGCCCAACCCCCCCGGCAATGTGCTATCACCGAACACCCCATCCAGCAGAGCGAGAGAATTAAGAAACTTTGTCCTGCGGGAACTGGGAGACTGAAGGCCTTCGCTTTCCCTGGTAAGGCCGTAGGGGAAATAAGTCCTGCCACGAGGTGATGGAATCCGTCTCTGGGCCATACCCCTATCGTAGGGGTGAGGCCTACCGGTATCGCCCGCAGGGTGTGATTGTAGAAGAGGGAAGAGAAAAAACAATAGCTTTTTCCTCCCTAATTTGTGATAGCAAGGGAGAGATACCTGAATGTTTCGCTGACTCTCTAACACGAACAAGGCTAAGCCGGTCTACGGGTGTTAATATTTATCATCGAACGATCCTCCCATCATCCATCGCCTTATAAACTAGCACTATTCTCCTTAGCCAAGTCCTGTATGAATGGTAAATATTTACTACTAGTACCAAACACCAAACTGTCATTAATATATTTTCCCTCCTCCTCCATGGGGCCATTACCCTTCCCCATGCTCGCCGGGGCCCCAAGGCCACTGCGGAATGACTACACAAAGGAACCATAGCACAGAAGGCTTAATTCCAAGGAGTATCCCCCCTGAGTATTTCCGGCAATACCACATGAGACTACTCTTACTAGGCAATGCTATCTCAGCCCCTTTAGCTCCCACTCTTGTAAAGTAACACAGTCCTAAACGAAGCGAGGATCGTGTATCATATTATTATATCAGAATTAGGAAACAAGCCCTGGAGTATGATACGCAATAGATTTCCGCGACACACTATCGGTACCCTGTATAATAGCACATCCCTACCGACTACTGTATAGTGCCTCACGTATAGCACGAGGCTGGAGAGAGCACGAAATACTGTCACAATTTTGTACTTTCTGTGCACATACCTAACTCATGGTTCACATGCGCTATTTCCTCACTTCCTCCTCCAGCGGGTACGATAAGTTAATTGCTACGGCAATTAACCCCTTCGCTAAACCGCAACCATAGCTCTGAAGCTTGGCTGGCTGCTAATCGTTTCTACAAAGGTCATCCACCATGTAACTTAGGTCTCGCGGGGTCAATGATTCCACTTGCGGCTTTTCTTTCCTCCTTAGGGACATTGCTGGAGAGGCGTTTGTTTTTTGTCGTGGAATGGTGGGTAATCGTGGGGAGGAATAAATTATTGTATATATGAAGGGCCCCGTATTGTATGATATTTAGATTGAATGGGTGGCTTGGAGCAGTGAGGATCCGGCCGCGATAGACTTAAGCCGAAACGGTGGGGTTCTATGTCCGGATAGCGACGGTATGAGGTACTATACCATCCAGATTAAACGACACCACTAATTATATCTATCCACCGCCATCTACACCACACCGCCCAGTATCAACTACCCCACCACCACCACCCGCCGCCATAATGTGGTCTGCGTCTGAATAATATACAAAGAAGCCACCCAACCCAAACCTGAATATTACAAGTAGCACCACAGCAACCTCACTCCGGAGCCCCACCCGTCCCAATCTCCTCAGCAAGGGACACCTTATCCCGAGAAACAGCACTTTTCCCATCTACAAATCCATCCGGAACCTTCTCAAGATCTACTTCTAACCCCAGCATCTTCCGGAGGATAACATGAGCGCCAGGTTTAGACATTAGCGCGTTTCTCTCTTGACAGTGTTCGCTCTTGATGCCTGCACAATGTCCTATCAGCAATCCAAGCCTTGAATAATGACTTTCAGGTGCAATACATTCAAAACACCCATCTAAACACGCACACATTTCCATCCTCTCAATCGCATGCCTGAGCAAAATATGGACAGACTCGAACGCCCGGAGAGTATACACTCCTGTAGCCCCCACGTCATAAAACACCAACCTAGCCGGGCGTGTTCTAGACTTCCTCTTCAATGTGGGCTTCCCCTTTCCTTTTCCTTTTACCTCCTCACTCTTAACAGCACTCTTGCACTCCGTCTTAACAGCGCCCGACACGCTCGTTACGAAGTTCCCAAAGAGGTTCAAAATTGCATGTTCAGCTGCGTGCACTGCCGCTGCGGCATCTATGTTTTTAAGCGTTAGGATGTCTAGTGCGGAAGCTGGCACATCTAACCACATCCCCTTTGCCAGCTTGGTAATGGGCGGGGAGTCAATTTCCACAGCATCGAGGACCCGCTTCGCTCTATCGATTTTGAGAAACCCATAGATGATGGTGTGAATGCGGATGGTGCCGTAGAATGCTTTCGACGGGGACTCCGGGATTATGTGCACGACGGTGGTTTCGATGGGGTCTATGTCTGTGTAGTCCTGCGGCCTTGTGGTCCAGTCTACTGTTAAGCTCTCCACAGCTGCGTACTTGCCGCTCAGGTTGACGTTCTTGACGATGTATGTTTGCCCCTGAGAGAGGAATATACCGCCTTCGTAGAGTGTGAATGTCGCGTGATCTGGGTCTAGGATTTCAATAACTTGGTTAGTGCTGTTTGTAATGTTTATTACGGATATGTGTGTCTCCGGGTCGGGGCCTTCGCGGATGGAGACTAGTTTGGATGGATATGGAAGATAACGTTCGTGAGGATGGTAAGATCCGATGTTTCCTCGGGTTAGTTTGGATCTGGCGAAATCTTCGAGGTTGTGCCCAAAGAATTGGGGGTCCTCTAGTGAGTTAACGGGGACCTCGTAGGCGGCACACTGAAGATGGCCTTCGCGGATTATGGGGTTTTCTAGGTCGACTTGGAGCTCGGCGTTTGGTTTGGTGAATATTTCGTCGGGATTGTCCATGTAGAATTGGTCCCGAGGGGTTGAACCCGCCACTAGGATTGAGAGAGAATCTTTGTTCCTTCTCCCGGCTCGCCCACTTTGCTGACGTAGGCTAGATATTGAATGTGGGAATCCGACCATGATAACGGCATCTCTCATGTACGTTAGCCTATGTAAAGGACTTTTATCAGCAGATAGAAATACCTAAGCTACCAATGTCCACCCCCAGTTCCAATGCACTTGTTGCCACGATACCTAGCAAATGCCCCTCAAACATTTCCTTCTCTATCCGCCTTCTATCCTGCGGGGTATATCCTCCTCTATAAGCCATAACCCTAGGCGCAACCTCTGACCGATCCAATCTCGCGAACTCACTCTTCACCTCCTTCACCAGCAGCTCGCAAGCATTCCTCGCCCTGCAGAAGGCAATAGCTCTAATACCACGCAATATCAACTGTGCAAATAAACTGGCACTCTCCGAGACTGGATCCACACGCCCAAGCGATGGGTTTTCAGGGTCTTTATAGGGTGAATTCCAGCAAAGAAACTCTTTCCTACCAGCGGGAGATCCATCCACCTCAGTTAGCTTGACGGAGCCGACTCCAAATATAGTCCGCATGTGCTAACCGAATTAGCTATTATCCCGCGCGACCAAGAGATAGGAGCATTTACAGCTTCGGGATTGGCAACAGTTGCTGAACAAGACACAAATTGTACCCCGGTATTACCAAATAAAGCACATACTCGTCGGAGCCTTCGCATGATAAATGCAACGTGAGACCCAAATGATCCATGATAGACATGTAACTCTGCCAATAAATTAATCTCTTAGATTCATTTCACACACTGTAGTGGAAACACGCACCGTCAACTATTACGTATTTCAGGTTTTGAAGAAACTCCTTCCATCTATCCTTATTTGGCAATATACTGCAGTGGAGCATATCCGGATTAGTGAATATTACCCTAGCCTCTTGTCGTATTTTGTCTCTGTCTTCCAACTCCGTGTCTCCATCATAGGCATCAACTACTACTTCGCCGAGAACATCCGTCATGTACCCCAGCACTTCCATAAGACTCCTCTTCTGATCCTGTGCCAGTGCTTTAGTCGGAAAAATTGCCATAGCCCTTGCGCAGGCACTCCTTTCCATTGTATGTAGAATTGGAACCTGATAAATTAACGACTTCCCAGAAGAAGTAGAGGTAGAAACAATAACATTATGTCCATCATGTAAATTATTAATTGCTTCCACTTGGTGAATGTATAATCGAGTAACGTTATGTGCAGTATATAATGCGTTAACGAGCGCTTGTGAAAGAAGAAATTTGAGGTCCCCAAACGCAGCCTCCTGCGGAGGGATCACTCTATGCCCGTTCGGCACGATCTGTTGACGATAAAGGTCCAAGCCCTTTATTTCTTCGATGATTTCCGCGATTGGCTTGCGTTCCTTTGGGATTTCGATATTACCTCCCGTTGACAATGATTCCCGCGAACTTGACTGAGGATGCCCCGGCAGTCTAGGAACATGCTCGTGACATCCATCCATGAGGCGCTCAACGGCATCGACCCCCTTCTCAGCACAGCCGTTCAAAAAGTTGTTCACGGCTGCGACAAAGTCCTCATTCCGCTTCTTAACAAGTGCCAAAACCGCCTTCTGAGAAGCCACCGATGCCTTCCCGCTCTTCTGTTTGACTTCCCCATCCGGAAACTCCAGGAACAAGACCATCCTCGGTGTCTCCTTCCCGGCTTCGTATATATCCTTCGCCTGCCCCACAACGTGAATTTGCAACAACTCCTCATCGACATAGGCAAACCGCAAATTCTTCGGCACAAGAAACTTCATCTGCGCAACGTCCTCGACAGTCAATTCCTTCTTTGTCTGACCCTCAACGGCAGATTTCAGCATATCAAAGGTCGTCACGACGTGTTTACGCTGTGTACAGAAGGTGTATATGAGGTTTAAAGCTTCGTGAAGTTTTTGGAGGTTCTTGAAGTGTGGCGGCCATAGCGTCGGGACTGACGCTGGGGGGATTTCTTCGGCAGGCACTTTTCGAGGCTTCTTTGCTGTGTTTGATTTGGCATTTGAGGCGCGCTTTCGCTTTAATTTGGGGTCCATTGTCCTTTGCGGTTCGAGTGGATAAGGAGGCCATGGCTTCAGGGCAGTTCGGGGAGACGCGTTAAGTGGCAAGGGACAGGACTTTGCACGTGATTAAAGCATATTGTTTTTTTTTGAGAGATCCCTATCCGAATGATCCAAGCCTGTGCAATACAAGCAAACCATCAATCCCCCCTCCCTCAAGAACCCAAGGACATGTATATCCAACATTGGATTTATGACTCTTGGGTATTTTGTAGATGGAATAAAGATTTTTATGCAATTCTCAAAACAAAAGTGCTGAAAATTGGAATATAATAGTGTGATATACAAGATTCTAATATGAACCGCCTTAATCACAAGTTTTCACTAGTTCAAGGTATCACGATTTTTCTGCAATACGAATGCTATCCATACTTAATGCCGTAGGGGGCAAGCTGGCTATGCCAGAGATCATAGGAGATAGCTAGCCATTGTATCATAAAAAAAATGCCTTGGTAATATTAGAATAGGGCTAGTAGGATAGGGGCTGTGAATGAAACCAGCGAAATACAGCTAAAGGTATCAGGTATTGGCATGTATATGTGGAGAAAAAGAGACAAACACTATTCAGTCCACGAACCAAACCCCAAGAGAACCTAGAAGCCGTCCTCAAGCCACTACAACATGTCCAATCTCTACGAGTGATGCTCTATGAGAGCTATCACCACGTGACTAGGTACCCACTTCACACACAAACAGTCCGACCGCACAAAATTCTCAAACTAAACTTCTGCTTTACGAATACGGTAGTATACTCGAGTGCCTTGTCCATCCAACCATTAATAAATCTCCGCATCCGCCCATCCCCCAACCACTAACCCGCCAGCACCGCCAGCACCACCCGGCGCCGCAGCCGCTACCACAGCAGCAATGCCCGATACCCCCACCAAAACCATCCTCGTAACAACCGGCGCGACTTCCCCCTTCCCCTCACTCCTCTCTGCAGCTCTCTCAGCCCCCTTCCTGGCTACCCTCCAATCGCTCGGCTATACAAACCTCCGCATCCAATACGGCGACTGCCAAAAGCTCTTCCAGACCCTTTCCGCCGCGGCGCTGCCGTCCTGCGGCAGCATCGAGCTCACCGGCTTCAGCTTCACAGACGACCTTCGCACAGAGGTTGCCCATGCGGAGTTGGTCATCTCACATGCTGGCAGCGGGAGTATTCTTGATACACTGAGGTTTCAGAAACGACTGGTTGTTGTGGTCAATTCTGCGCTTATGGATAACCATCAGAAGGAGCTAGCGGAGGAGCTAGGTGGAGTAGGGTATTTAGTTGAGGGGTTTGTAGAGTAAGTTTTTCTTTTTGTCTTTTGTGGGGCTAGAAGAGGCTTGCTATGTTGGAAGAGGTGTTGGGACGAGCTAGCTAATGACGGTATTTCTAAGTAGAAACCTTCAGGAGGCTATTGCAAAGGCGGAGACTTTCGAGTTTAAGCATTTCCCTGCTAGCGGCAGTGAGAAGTTTTGCAGTATCCTAGATGAGGAGGTTGGGATTAATCTCGATTGATTGATTCGGCATCCAGGGGATGAGTTGGTGCGGTTCCTTTAATAAGCTGATCTTTATGTTTAAATATTAGGTGTCTGGGCTTATATCATCCCCTAACTTGATAACAAAAAGCCAAACTCATGATATAGTGAAATTGAGACTACTGGATAGGTGATGGGCCATGGTTGAGAGCTAGAGGGTATAAATACAAGATTTTAAAGAATCAAAAATGGTATACGAAATAGAAAAGCTCTTAGGTACTCTTGCGGCCCCAACCCACCCCGTTCGTGTCGCATAAAGGGAAGCCAATACATTTGAATTCTCAAACACCCCTCGCTCTACAATAGTAGTAGATCACCCCCCTGTTGGGGAGAATATATAGGTTGGGGCGCATTTTGATTGACAACTAGATTGGAGGTTAGCGATAATCCGGGTAGGGGTGAAAGAGGGAAACGAACCGTATTGTCCGCCACCAGCTACTGGCCCTCCACTAACTGCAAACGGGTTTGTCCCTGATCCTCCTCCACTCCCAGAAAAGTAATCATCAGCGGCATCAACCGCTGCCGCAAGATCACCGCCAAGTAGATTTCCCATGCCCTCCTCTGAAGTCCTCTGTTCCACTAGCTGCTGCTGCTGCTGCTCAGGCTGGAGCGCCCTTCTATGTGCTTGTTCGGCAATTGCGGTTGGAAGTGTGTGTCTCTGTAAAGCTGGACTATCCGCCAACCTCTTTGGACGGGCGGTTCGGAACACCTGGTTAACAGGCTTGAGATAGACTGTTGCTAGAGTCCCCACGTTCAAGCACATTTCCTCAAGGGTAGTGGGGTCCAGTTTCTCAGTCTCCGCGGTGATAGGTGGCTTCTCGCCCATTACTATCTTCTTTGCTGTTGCAGGGTCTGCCGAGAGCAGCCGCCAGTACATGTAGCCTCTGTCGCGAAGATCGGGATTATCTGTTTCTTCAGTCGCCCATTTAAGTACTTTTGGCACCAGATCTTGTCCCTTTGTTGGGCGTTGGATGAAAAGTTTTACAGTTGCCGTCAGCAGGGCAAGTTGCACTTCTACTGGCTCGTCCTGGAAGGAGAAGAGGAAGTCTTCAAGAAGGACATCACTGTTCTCAATTCTGTCCGCGTATTGGCCAATAACCCAGATCATGGCAGCCTTAGCTTCCGGCTCGTCCAGAGAGTCGAGATTCTCGCAGAGTGTTGAAATTATAGATTCGTATTCATTGGGATATTTGCGGAAGATATTCCGGATTACTACGGTAGCTTCTTGCACAATATAGGAGACTTTTGTTGAGACAAGCTCAAGGAGAGTGTTGATGCATTGGCGAGCAGCTGGTTCAATTTTAATAGCCAATTTCCCAATGGCTCTGACTGATTTGCGAACGAAATGAACGTCGATCTCAGTGGCATATCTGTAGCCGTTGGATTTAATATCACTCTAAAATAAAGTGACAAAAGAGGGCAAGAGGATACTCACTCCCGCAATTCTGTCAGAACCTCTTCAATGTTGTCCTCGTTTGCCAACATAAATATCAGCTCTAATTTAGTGACCTTAACATAGATAGGATCATTGTATTTGCAGAAAAATACTCTGATATCATTCCTGAGTACTTCTGGTCGCCGTTGTAATATTAGTAAAGCATTCCTTAGCGCAAGATATTGTACTTCGGGTCCTTTCGCTAATAAAGTAACAAGTGGTGGTGATAGCTTTCGGCAAAGGGTTGAAATCTCCTTTTGATCCGCAATATAATTCATCAAGTAGAGAATCACACGAATACAGGTAAGAACCACAGCAGAGTTAGAGTGTTGCAGCCGAGGTGAAATCCGCTCAGCCATTATGACTGCTTCGGTAGATTCTTGAGGAACGTAGGCCATTAGCGCTTCTAGGATATATGTTTGGCCCCATCTAGGAGAGTTAGCACTTTCCTCAGCATAAGAATACAGAGCCAAGGCAAGCGACACTATCAAACTCAACATCGTGGGGTCACACACTCTGAGCAATCCGGTAGAATCTGAACGATTTTGCTCGCATTCGTATGATCGATCGTGAGTTTTATACTCTCGTTCCTCTCCCAGATATCCATCAATGCCACCAAAGCACTAGCAACAACCGTCGGATTATCGTCCTTCAAAAGTCCGTTCAACCCTTCAATTAACCCTTGCTCGTTCCCGCTCCCACTACCCTCTACCAGATCTCTATCGTGGTCGTAAAGCTTCGCAACGCAAAATGCCGCCGTTTTTCGGACGTAGGGATCGGGGTCACGGAGGAGATGCCGCAGCGGGGCAACTGCAGCTTCGACAAACTGGGGGACGTGGATGTAAGACATCGTTCGCAGCGCCAAAGCTCGCACAAGTGGGCTATGATCATCCATATCCTAAATGGGTCAGCTAAGAAGTAAAAGGAATAACAATGGGGGCCATCGTTGCGGGGACGGTACTCTGATCAGAATTGGAAGCGCACGCTGAGCCAGATCGGGCTTCATTCGACCGTAGTTTACCAAGAAGAGGAAACACCTGCGATTCACACTGCCATATCAGCAATTCCGCTCGCAAACCCCTCCGACCTCAAGCTCGCACGCCCCAGCTAGGGAGGTGCTCGAACATCTTCTTAATCTCTAGGGCTTGTATCTCCATGCAGTTGATTATGTCTGGAAACAATGCTGCCATATCATTGTTACTCATAGTCATATTTGCCACGATTTTCTTAAGCGTAATTTTTTTTCTGGCGAAATTCTTGTCCTTCTTATCACTGTTGAGTTCAGCGCGGAGCTCGGCGACTTTGCCCTACAATTCACGATGTTAGCAGGCACACCCCAGAGCATACTGACAGAGGAGCATACTCGCGCAAAAAAACGAGCATCACCTCCGCTAGCCATTACGAACAATAATGAAGTAGGAGATTCTGAGGAGTGCCGGTAAAGGTTATTATGGAGTAGATGTGGTGGTAGAGGCACAGAGGGTATTTTAATGTGAGGAGTGAGTTTGGGGGAGCTTCACTTCCTACTGGTGCTCAGGTGGAAAAGGGTTGATTAGTCAGCGGATGTAGCCGAAAGGAGGGCCGTTTCTTTGCTTTGACCTCAACCCTCAGCTCATCGTCCCATCTCACTCAGACAACTCAACTCCTCGCTCCGAACAAACTCCGCCATCCGAGCACCTGTTCACCATACCGACTGACCTGCTCCTTTCCACATAATCCACCACCAAGCGATAGCTATGGCACCTCACGGCCCTCCTCGTCTCCCTCCCCCACCTTCCCCTCAATGGGTGATTGATCTGAACAACCTTCCGTCCTCTCGTCCTAGACCTAATCCCTCCATTCCCGACCCCCCCGGCTTTTCTCAGGGCTCCGCTGGCAAAGTATGCTTTATGTACCCTATTGTGATCATCATAAGTGAGTTCTACTTACCTTTATTCTAGGGAAAATCAAGCAAATCTCACCCGACCCCTACGCCCACTGAAACCGATGATCTATTCCTCAAGAAAGCATGGGAGCTCGCCCTGGCACCTGCAAAGTCTATCCCTATGAACGCTATAATGATGTACATGTCCGGCAATACACTCCAAATCTTCTCCATCATGATGACCGTCATGTTATTCATGAACCCCCTTAAGGCACTTTCCACCGTTGGTAGCACCTTTGCTCGGTTCGATAACGAAAGGACTCACACAAGACTCTGGCCGGTCAAGCTTGCTTATATTGGGCTTCAAATCGCTACGATTGCTCTTGGTATATGGAAGGTTAATGGGATGGGACTATTGCCGTATGTTTCCCTCGGAAAACCTTGTTTGCATGAAGATTTTGCTACTAACTGTTGTGTCCATGATCAGGACTACGCGCTCCGATTGGCTAGCTTGGGAAAGGGAACGGCAAAGTGTGGAGTTATCTGCAGCGGCATTTCAGTAACGGCTATTACTGTGAAGGGCTTTTGCTTCTTAGTGCGCAACTGATAGCCCGTTCCCTCGTTTTTACCTGATTAGAGTGACGAATATCCATCTTTGAGTTGAAGAGACAAATCCAATAGAAATCATATATAAAAAATAACCCAATTCGTACACGGCAACATGCTAGCATGATACAAAATAGTCCATCACTCTGTGCAAGTCCCCAAAATGTCATATTATTGACATATACCGATCAAACCCCGGCCCCAGATACACACCTACAATTTAGAATCCACCCACTTCGGCTCCCTCTTCTCCACAAAAGCCCTCACGCCTTCCCTGATGTTCTCCCCAGTCTCCAGCCCCATCCCCGCCCCCTCCCTTGCTCTCCTCGTCGCTTCCTCCACGCCTCTCCCCTCCCAAGCACTCCTCACTCCGGCCCGACTCACAATAACACTATCCGGCGAGTTCCCCGCAATCTCCTTCGCAACTGCTATAGCTGCCGTGAGCACTTCCCCATCCCCATCCCCAACAACCCTATTAACCAACCCCCACTCCCTCGCCTCACTTGCACTCAACATCCTTCCAGTCAGCGCGAGCTCGCTCGCACGCTGTAATCCCACACTCATCGTCAACCGCGGCAATGCGCCACCAAACGCCGCAACTCCACGCTTGACCTCCGGAAGTCCCAGCATACTACTAGTTGAGGCAACGACCATATCCATGTTGACTAGCATCTCCATACCCCCGCCGAGTGCGAGCCCGTCGACCGCAGCTACCACGGGTTTTTTCCCACTGCGCTGGGAGAGGCCGCCGAAGCCGCCTTCAGGGTGGGCGACGCCGGAGCTGGTGCCGCTGGATTGAACGTCGTTCCACTCTGCCCTCGTTAGCTATGCTCCGCAACACAGGCCACGAGCGTGGGACGGACCTTTCAAGTCCTGGCCTGCGCAGAAAGCTTTCCTCTTGCTTTGGGGGCTTCCTGTGACCACTGCGCAGCGGAGTGATGGCTCATCATCGTACCAGCGCCATACTTGTGACATCTCGTCGTGGGTTTGGCTGTTTATGCAGTTCATTGCCTGGGGGCGGTTGATCGTTACAACGAGGATGTGGGGCGATGGGAAGGTTAGGATGAGGTTGTTTGCGAGAGGTGGGGATGTGCGGAACATTTTTGGCCAAGTATTATGTCGTGAGGTGATAAGTGGTTTGCGTTGGTATAGGAGTTGGGTTAGGAGACCGGGAGGTGGTAATGCTGTACTCGTATCGTATCATACTAATAGCCGTTTTTTTAAGTCTCCGGAATGGGTATCGGAGGGTTTGGATATGGAACGTGGGGAGCCGAGGTTAGATCAACCTTGGCACGGTCAGGCCGCTTCTCTGCGTGCCAAGGGCAGGAGCGTAAGCCGCCAGAGGCACAAGTGGCCATCTGCAAGGATCAATACCGTAGCCTTTGCTCTCAAACATTTGTAGAGCACCGTGCAAGCACAGCATGAGAGTTCTACGTAACCGAAAGCTCCTTTGGGGATTGGTTGGCAATATGTGAAATCACGATTGTGCCACAAATCCCCAACTTCATACAGTGTCAATTCCTTCGCGCGAAGGTCGACCGATATGGAGCTAACAATTAACACTAATTACAGTAGTGCTGTGGGAGACACTAACAGCGTGATGCCAAGAGGGGTGTTGTTTTTGATAAGATATAAGAGAAAACAGTGAGCTTAAATACATGATCAATACTCATTGCAGGTGTCCCCATAGGTAGTCCACGCACTCTGGCCCCATTCCACGCCATCTGCCATGACCATGGACATGCCCAAGGGTACACCGGCACCTCCGTCCTTAAACTGTTATACAATGTGGCCAACCCCGATCACAAGACTACTGCTGTTGGAAGCCGTAGTTTGCTAGGACGGTCCCCGGTGCAATCCTACTAACATTGCGTCCTGGTATTGCAATTCACCCCAGTTGTGCTATAGCGTTCGTTCGTGAGTGCCAGGTGCGGGTAGATTCACGGAAACCTAGAAAGTATCCCTAGGCATGATACCCGCGGGGAGAGCAAAAAACGATTCATTGCCCCTGAAGGGGAAAACCCGAAACCCCGTTGTTAATTATTGGAATAGAGACACTATTTGCTTCTCTTTCAGGAGGACCGGTCGCCGGTCGGGGAGTTAGCTATTAACTTCATGGTACCTTAGAGTGGGTAGATATCCTAGAGCGCAAATCTTTTATTGATTGTCTACGAGTCGGTGTATCATAGATTGAGAAAATGCCAATGAAAGGAGGAAACGACAGTGCGAATATGTCATACTTAATGAGCAGAGAAGGACAACCAAGGTGAAAGCTCAGGATCGCCAGCATCCGATCATATGCGATCACTCTGGTTGGTGGAGTCTGGAGCCTGGAGCTGAAACGTGGGATTGGAAGACAAACTGCAGGGTTAGCCGCACCACCCTACCTTGGCGACCTCTCTGTTGTGCAAAACAAACAAACACCCTTAAATTGTTCAAAAAAAACCCCCCAAACACAACCTCCCCACCAACAGAAGTCCAACCGTCCGTACCTCCACTCTTCATCCCATCCCATCCCCATCACACTTCCCGTCGGCTTGCCCCTCTATCATTTCTTTCCCCCTCGAATACCAAACCCATACTCGTATACAAAGAACGAACTCAAAAAAATGGTGAGTAGAAGACCCTCCCTCTCTCTCCCTCTTTGTAGCTCGGGTTGCAGCAAAACAGCAGGGCGAGAAAGAAAGAACAAAAAGGAGAAGATGAGAAAAAGGCTAAAATATTCAACCCCCTTATCAAGGCGACAACAAACTACAAGGAGGCCTTCGCTCTCTTCGACAAGCGTGGGAACGGACGTATCCCGTTAAGCTCCCTCGGCGACCTTCTTAGAGCCTGCGGACAGAACCCCACGAACGCAGAGGTTGACGATCTGATCCACAACTCTGCACCTAAAGGCGATCGTAAGTGCCCCCGCCACGCCCCCCTTCAAAAACTTGTAGCTAATATTTAGTTCAAAACGCAAGTGGATTTTGAGTCGTTTTTGAAAATCTTGAACCGTCCGAATGGATTCCGTGATCCGGGGGAGCCGGATGAGTTTGTTCGGGGGTTTCAAGTATTTGATAAAGACTCGACGGGGTACATTGGAGTTGGAGAGCTGCGATACGGTATACCCCCCCCCCGGCATTCTCTGTATTGTGAGCTGGTTGCTGATTCAATCATTGATAGTTCTTACTTCCCTCGGAGAGAAGCTCACCAATGAGGAAGTTGATGAGCTACTCAAGGGCATGAACATTCAAGGCGATCAGGTTAACTACACTGGTATATAACTCCCTCGAGATTGGTTTTGGGTGTATTTGAGGCTAATATTAGAGTAGATTTCGTTCGGATGATTCTCGCAAACTGATTTTCTTTTGTCTTGGAACGATGAGCATGTCTGAATGAGGGGATAAGCATTGCAGGGAAATGGCGCAAAGATTCCCCTTTTAGTTTTATTATATATCCTTCCGCTGTCTTTTTACTGTCTTTTCACTGCTACTACTACAATGGAGTCTCTTGCGAAATACCGGACCAATCGCCACCTGCAGTTAAGCACTTGGGAAGGATTAAGTTGGCCCATCCCATCGTCGCTAGGACCTCTGTAGTGTAGTTTTTTCACGTAGGGACAATTTTGCGCACCAGAACTATCTGTGGACGGTACGAGTGTTATACGTGACCCCTTTATTATATCACACGGCCCATAAAACAAGCTTGGTAGAAACCAAAATTTCCGTCAAACTGCTAGACTAAAGTTTGTACTCCACCTTGCTGGCACCGGACATCTTCTTGAACTTGTTGATAAGTGTGTTGGTAGAAGCGTCGTGCCCGGATACATCTCCGGGCTTCTCGAGCTCGGAGCCAATTTTCTCTGTTCATAACGTCAGTCACCATTTCTCACTTTGATTGGGATTGAGAGTTCTTACTAGCAAGGGACTTTCCCAATTCGACCCCCCATTGGTCGAATGAGTTGATGTTCCAAATAGCACCTTCGGTGAAGGTGAGGTGCTCATAGTAGGCAATCAAGGCTCCAAGAGCGCCGGGGGTGATCTTTTGGGCTAGTATGGCGGTGGTTGGGCGGTCACCACGGAATACTTTGTGATTCTTGAGCTTCTCGGGAGTGCCCTCTGCGAGAACCTGTCCTTCATCCTTCCCGACCATGAGGGCCTCGGCCTGCGCAAAAAAGTTGGAGGCCAGCATCCTTATTCCCAGGTTAGCCCGTGCCAACTATGGTGGAGAAGGTGGTTACTTACAATTGATGCTTGTTGTCTGGCGCAACAGGGTTGTGAGACTCTGCGGCCAGAATGAAGTCGGTAGGGATGAACTTCGTTCCTTGATGAAGGAGCTGGTAGAAAGAGTGCTGAGCATTGGTAGCTGGTTCCCCGAACAAGATAGCTCCAGTAGTGTAATTCACAACACTACCATCACGAGTAACAGACTTCCCATTCGACTCCATGGACAATTGCTGGAGGTAAGCAGGGAAGCGGTGAAGGTACTGGTCGAATCTGTTCCAAAGTGTTTAGTATAATTATATATAAGTGCTAGTCCTGAGAGTAGACCTACGGAGAGACTAAGTGAGTTTGAGCATTGAAGAAGTTGCTATACCAAACGCTCAAGAGACCTCCGAGAATAGGGATATTTTCTTCCAAGGGCTTGCTCAAGAAGTGATTGTCAATAGCATGAGCACCGGCAAGGAACTCATGGAATCTATCATAACCAATGTAAAGAGCAACGCTCAACCCAATTGCCGACCAAACAGAGTATCTTCCGCCAACCCACGACTCGAAGCCGAACATATTCTGGGCGTCAATTCCAAACTTGGTAACCTCCGCCTCATTGGTAGAGAGAGCGACAAAATGTTTTGCGATAGCAGACCTATCCCCATCAATACCCTTCTGCTTCAAGAACCACTCCTTTGCTGTGTTCGCATTTGTACAGGTTTCAGCAGTAGTAAAGGTTTTCGAAGCAACTAGGAACAGTGTTGACTCCGCGTCGCAAGACCTGAGGGCTTCCGTGATGTGGGTACCATCAATATTTGACACAAAGTGTAAAGTCAGATCAGGGTGCCCGTAAGGCTTTAGGGCTTCCGTAACCATGACTGGCCCACTATATCATTGTTAATATTCAAATCAATTAGGAATGGAAAGGAGCATCTCACAGATCTGAGCCACCAATTCCAATATTCACAATGCTCTTGATCCGCTGGCCGGTATGCCCCTTCCACGCACCGCTGCGAACCCGCTCCGAGAACTCTTTCATATGCTCCAGCACGGAGTTAACTCCCTCAACAACGCTCTTCCCGTCAACCTCCATAGTCTTATTCGAAACATTGCGCAAAGCCATATGATATACAGCTCTCTCCTCGGTAAAGTTGACCTTCTCACCCTTGAACATCCTGTCGCGAAGCCCTTCGACATCAGCCTCCTTAGCTAATTTGACCAGGAGTCCAAGAGTCTCCTCCGTGAGGAAGTTCTTGCTGAAGTCAAAGTAAATCTCATTTCCATCGGCATCATTAAAGAAGGAACGAGAGAACTTCTCGGCCCTCTTGGGGTCCTGAGCAAACAAATCCGACAAATGCAATGTCTTGACAGTATGGTAGTGATCCTGGAGGATCTTCCAGACAGGTAATTCCGAAGCAAGACTGAAAGTCATGGCTTGTTCCTGTTTTTGTACAGTTAGGGGCACGTTGGCACATGAAACATTCAAACTAAAGAAAGCAAGCAAAACCCATATCCTCCCCATCTGGGCAAAAGTTCAGTAGAAACGTGATACCCCCATCGGACAAGATGGAGCGGATGAGCAGGGAGCAGAGCGGGGTATATCTCGGGCCCAAAAGGCCCAGCTTAAAGTAAAAATAAAACACCAAATTGAAGGGAAAGAATTGGGGAAATAATAAGAGAACGACGACGTACCTTGATTTACTAGAATAGCAGTCTCTCTTACACGAAAGGATATAGTGGTGATTCCGGACGCGGATCTCGTTTTTCTCTCCTTCGATTGAGCAACTATTGTCGTTGGTTAACGCAATGAACGGTAGCAATAAAGATAGGATGGAAAAGAGCGGAAGGGGAAGTTTATGTTGCGTTTGACCAAACACTGGGGCTACCAAACCTAACCAAACCAAATGTTTGGCGGGGCACCCACTGCCTGACGTATACGCGGGTAAACAAAATGAGGGGCCACCACCACCATCACTGAGCGATTTTCGGTCTATGATAGCACCGAAAGTTCCCCATGGGATAAGAAACAATTTCCTAAATTCCCGACATGCCCTGACCTGCAATGTAATTGCAAGGAAGGAAGGGAAAAAAAGGTGAGGGTCATTTGAGTCCCAGCATTTTCGCTGTATGCTTCTGGTTGGCTCTAGAGTACCAGCATAGTACGGCGGACTTTGCAGAGTGGGGGGGATTAATCAATTTAGTGCGCCGGTATAGTAAAAGTGCAGTGCAATACATAAAGCAGGTCAAAATCTGATAATTCCCGGGCCTCATGTGGGTGATTTATTCTCGTACCTTCTATGCTCCTCGAGATTGTGTTTGTGTGGTTTTCGTTGGGTCAGTGTTTCTGCCGGCATGATCCGGTAGTATATTGCTTCATGGGCTATCAATCGGATATTGGTATTATCCTATTTGCTCCTCCTTTGCAGGGGTTGTGCCGGAGCTTTGGTGGTCCTGGGCTCTTGACTGCGGTACGACGCAGCCGTAGATGGCCACTACCGGGTAAAATTGGTGGGGGTTTGATGGGCTTGGGGGCACTGAAGAACCTTGCTTATGAGATTACTGCTGTCTGCATCGCTTTTGCTCCGTTGATGTTAGAATTATGGTGGGGTGTTGCAGACGGGTCCCCGAAGAATTAATCACTTAACAGGTCCAAACATGGTATCAGGAGTTCGGCGATGCAGCATTTTATAGAAACTATTTGTGAATTTGGATGAACGCCGGTTTTTTTCCTGTGATATGGTACATACCCAAGTTTACCAGCCAGTTTAAAAACGCCCCTATAATGTGCAAAGAAACCCGCAGTGATGAAGTGAAAACAAGATCTAAGACTCTGACTACGAATTTTTTACCCGCTACTTCCGCCCTTTGTATTCAACCCAGAGTGAATCCACAGTCTGAAATACGGCTGTAATGCCTCTCTGCTCCTCCTCGCTCAGGCCCCTCTTGCCCCATCTCTGTTGGGCTTTATCAGGATGCCATCGAATTCTCTCAACCTTCAAAACATCTAGAAGATCATCTTCTTCACCCAAAGAGCTCTTGATATCCATGTAGAACCGCTCCAAAGATGCCTTCTCGATATCCTTCAATTTTCCAGATTCAACCGGCCAAGGAATATTCCCATCCACCTTGCCTGCTGAGATTTCGCTCCATTTCTCGAGGTATCCCTTCCATAGTTTCTCAATCCGGGTTTTATCGTTGAGTCTTCTCCGTGCCTTCTCTTCCCGGCGTCTGGAGCGTTCTTCGTCCTCCCACATCTTCTGCTCCTCCTTGTCCCGTTGCCTTCTGGCCCTCTTCGCTTCTTCCCGTCTGGTTCTCTCCTCGACAATGTGCTCGTGTGTCTTTTCCCACATCTTTGATCGTACATATTCTGCGTACTCCTCATCTGTCATCTTCTCTAGCTCCCCGCGGCCGTCAGGGCGGGGATAGATATTAATTGGCTGGCCGTAGACCCCCTCCCAGAATGCAGCACCTTCGTCGTCCGCCATTGCATCGAATAGCGATTCTCGGAACGCGTCTTCCGCAGTAGTAAAATTCACCGAAGCTAAATTGGGTATATAAGTGTCGTCGTACTCGGCTGGGTCGTCATCGAGAGGTTTATGATAGGAGCGTTTGCGACGGTTTGAGGAATGCGAATGTGAGCGCGATGAGGAGCTGCCATGATGCGAATCCTTCTGGTGCTTCCTTTTGAACCTGAACTTAGACTTTCGAGGCCGGGACGGGTCGTCCGGTTTTGACTGTGGAGTTCTATCTTTATCTGGCGGGAGTGGAGTTCTTATCGGGCTTGACTTTGATTTTGGTGGAGAGGCGGGGGGCTTGTTTGTCCTCGGAGGAGCGGAATCTTGCGTAAGGCCGTGGAGGACACCTAGCCGGCCGTTGTTAACCTCGAAGGGGCGCATCTTGAAGCCAGAGTTGGTTAAGGTTGAGTTACAGGATGTGGGTTGGTGATCATTGAAATTAAAGCGACCATCATTGTGTAAGCCAAGACATCAGGCCCAGCGGCAAGCTGGAGGACCACGTGATGCAGCTCAACCATGACATCGAATTAAGAGAGCCCACGCTTTCTCTTGCACCTCTCTCAACCAAGTGCGTCGTTAGTCCTACCCGATCCAATACCACGATGTCGGCAGCAGATGACCCCTTTGCTTGTCGGCTTGCCTTCACAAAGCTTCTTTCTCGGCTAAACGCCTCCGCCGGGGCCTCGAAGCAATGCGCCCAATTCGCACTCCGAAACCGCGAACTAGATGAGGACTTATTCAACGTAATACTGGAGCAACTTCAATCGGTATTCTGGCCCTGTTAATCTAGAGAGAACCTACTAATATAAGAAATTAGGAAGAGATCACAATGAATACACGCGTCAACATGCTCTACTTTATAGAGGTCCTCTGCGAACACTCTGTGAAAGCCGACTATGGTGGCTACACCAACATGATTCAACGGGATATCCTACAAGTAGTCGATGCTGTTGTCCCGAACGATCCTGAGGGGGCGGCGAATGTTGGTACAGTTAGGAAGGTTGTACAGAATCTGCGGGGCAAGGGATTTGTGGATGAAAGATCCATGGATGAGGTTACCGCTCTATTAACAGAGAAGGAGCGGGAGCACAGGCAATTCTTGGGATTCTAGTGAGAATTGGGATTACATACTGACGATTGGTAGAGAATCTATTGCCTCCCCGGCAGAGAGTGACTTCGATGACGACGACGAAGAGCCCGGTAACGAAGGCAGAAATCCCAAACGCAAGTTCGATGATTCGGTTATACAACAGCGGATGGAAGAAGATAGAGAACGAGTACGTATATATCATTGATTTGGGGAATGAGCTACCTCTTGTGTTAACTGTGGGATAGCATAAACGGCTCAGAGAAAATATCTGGGCCATTCCATTTCCGGATGGTGGCCTTACGAATCCCGAGTTTGAAAAGTCATGGGACCAAGTCAGTGACCTCAATGAGGATGACTATGAGATTATGAGAGAAGAGAATCAGATACTGGCGGCATCAATTGTATGATCTCCTAGGTGTTCAGGTGCAGGCTCATAAAAGGCTGGCGTTCCGGGATTTCGTACTGTTTGGAAGGGTATTTTCATAACCACTACCTTAGTGGTGTAATGCCCCCAATGTCCATAATATGCAGTCCTGTAAGATAGTTTATACAAAAATAAGAAAGAAATTGTGAAAATGCGTTTTTGCAGAAACCATGAATCTTGTCTCGTGATCCATCTAAATATACACACTCCCCACATAATAGTTTCCGCAAAACATGCCACCAGGGAATATATATCCCCCCTCTGAAACCCCTCTAATGTCCCTTACTCTAAAGCAGCCACAGCTCCCAGGTCCTTCAGAGTCTTCTGTATCTTCTCCGCCTCCTCCTTGACAAGGCCTTCCTTCAGCATCTTCGGTGCGCTTTCCACAAACTTCTTCGAATCCACCAGCGACAGCCCTAGTAAACTTTTGACTTCTTTGATGATCTTCGGCTTGGAACCAGCCTCGAAAGAGACGAGCTTGATGTTGAACATAGTCTTCTCCTGTACCGGTTCGGCTGCGGCTTCTTCTTCTGCGGCGGCAGCGGGGGCAGCGATCGCCGGGCCTGCACTGAATGATTGGAGAGCGACGTCGGGGATGTTCAGGCGAGACTGACAACAACATTATCGTCAATATCTATGTTGGGGCGGATAAAAATGTGGGAAGAACAAACTAACCTTCAAGAGAGAAACCAAGTCCGCCGTCTCCATGAGGGTCAAGCCAGAGATCTGGTCGACGATTCCGGAAATCTTAGGATCTGCAGTCGCGGTGGTGGTGTTCCATCGTCGTGCGAGAGCGTAAGCTATCGGTTGGGAAAGTCTTAGACTGGGCGAGGAAGAACGTGCTATTCTGGCACAACATCTTGATGCGAGGGCCATTTGTGTTTTCGGAGGTACGTACTTTTCGCCAAATTGAGATTGGTGATGGTGAGGGAGGGGGGTGGTTTTTTGGTGGGGTGATTGGGGGGGTATTTTAATGTTGAAACGGCGTTTTTTGTTGCACAAATGAGAGTTCAGGGTTCGTGATGAGTCAGCGGGATGGGTGGTGGTCGTCTCCTTGTCTCCCAAACTTGAGGAAGCCGCAAGAAAGTTTGAATTTCTCTTCTTCATTCAAACACTCACTGTCGCCCAACGCCCCACGCTCGAATTCCAGACTCTTATCCTTTTAACTCTTATCACCCTAATAGAATTTTGCGATGTCTGATGCTGGCACTCCTGCGCCTACCACTAGCGGCCGTCGTGAGAAGGTTGCCTTTCGCTTCTGTCGTGAATGGTATGAGTCTGCTCATCTTTAATTGACATGTAAGCCTTTTTATTGACTTGATCACAACAGCTCCAACATGTTGTACCCTCATGAAGTCTGTTTCATTCACTAGTATATGGCCAAGGCGAATATGTTAACAAACCACTTTTAGGACCGTATCAGTAATATTCTCATGTACCGTTGCCGCACCTGTCAAGCCACCGAGAGTGCGTCGAACAACTGCGTCTTTAGAAATACTCTTGGAGGGTCTACGGGCGAGACTGCTGGTGTGACTACGGATGTTGGATCTGATCCTACGGTATGTCTTCCAGGGATGCAGTGGAATCTCAAATAGTTGGACAATGCGCCCGTGGTCGGGAATTCCCTACCTGAAAAAGAGCCAAAGAGAGCTGCTCAGCCTCTGAGAGACATAAAAAAAACAACACTAGACCCCACCAGAGGAGGAAAATCCAGCGACATAGCACATTGTTCAATTATTTGAAGTGGGAAGAGGTACTGATAGGTGGATAGTTGCCAAGGTCCATGAAACCATGTCCAAAGTGTGGAGAGAACGAATGTGTGTTCTTCCAGAGTCAGCAGAGGACTGAGGATACCAAGATGGTAAAACTACCTCTTCCTTACCAAATGGGAAGTGAGCTGGGCTGTCGACTAACGCTGCGCAGAGATTGTTCCATGTTTGCTGCTCCTGCGGTACTATCCATTAATTATCCTTTGCCGTGTTGTGGATGGCGTGGTGGCGGGTTCATTCTTTCCCTCACATTTCGAGGTCGGCATATGATGGGGGATTAATTTGATAGAGATTCCCGGCGCTTGCTCTCTGTGCTTCATACTTTGATGTAAATAAAAATTCAACTTGGTATGCACAAAAGTCTTGGTTTGATAAACATTTATACATAGGCCGGGGCAAGAGATAATATCTTTGACCACTTCTTTTTCTTGAGTTCGCGCCCAACGACACCTAAATCCCTGATCAGCCATCTCTTCCCATGTTGTATAAGGTTTCGGGAGGATTGTGGGATTACCACTCAATCTGGTCCCCAATGGATCACCGCTCTTGTTAATAAGTACGCAGGCATTATCGTCAAATCGAATATAGCTCCCATCAGCCCTTCCATATTCCTTCCTTGTCCGAACAACTACTGCGTGAGAGATATCTCCTCGTCGAACTTTCACGGCGGCCTGGGCAGCAGCGGATAGATCGTGACCTAGAGATCGTTGTTTCTGGATGACGACTACTATTTTATCGCCTATCCCACAACCTTAGCAATCATGTACAAAGAGCTGCGGCAAATGGCCAGTAGCAGTGCTTGGTGGTAGTGGTGGTGGAGGTGGGTGTGGTAAAGTTGTATGTACCAACAGTAGCAGGCCTTTTCTTCCCAAGCACTCGAACACATTCTACCAGCGCAGCACCGGAATTGTCGATGCAATTCAGCATCGACTACCGTAAAAGCCATGAGAGCATATCAGCCGGGCATTTGAATAAACAGTGCAAAGTCAGAGAGTGTAGGCAAACCTTTAATTGAATCATTGTTGTTGAAAGGTCGTGTTTTGCGGGAAAGATGAGATGTGAAACCCCCCCGAAAAAGAATGTCGTGCTATACCGGTAGTGCGCTGTTGTTCTTTCTTCCGGACCCTAACCCACTAGTGGGACTGGGGAGAAGTCTCGAAAGAGGAACCGATAACCAGCCTTTGTCCCTTACTAGTATTAATTGATAACCCCCCCCCCCTCCGCACAAAAAGTGGGAGACACTGAGTAAAACCTCAGGGAACAAAGTCTCTTGGTTTTTCTCTGCATATATATCCCAACCTGCTGCCCTACCTCACCTCGCATATTACACCGTGCATCTTCACCTATCGCTCCATACCTCCCACTCCCGGTACGACAATTGTAAGCGCTATAATGGTTGGCGTAGTTGGTTCTTCGATTCCTGAGGATACTCGGCATGTATGATATGACTCTTACGAACCCAACTTGCCCCAATTTCCCTTGACTTTAGATAAACACAAACGACTAACACTTGAGGACAAAAAAATATAAAAAAATAGGCAGTGAGCGTTTCACTACCAACATGGGAATCCAATGTTGGATACGAAGAAGGGGAAGAATGGGTAATCAGCAGGATGAAGACCGGCTATCCACGCTTCTTCATTCACATGTCTATACAAAAGCTTGCGAGCACAATACTCTCCAAGTTCGGCCAACCTGGGGAAGAAGCAATGCTCTTCCCGACTTCCCGTATCGCAACGAGATGTTACCAGTTCATCAAGACCACCTCTCAGACTACGCCTGCGCCGACTATCAGAGTTGTCGAGTTCGTCAGTAAGACTAGACGGAGTGGTGAGGACGGGGGACCGATATGGTCGGACCTTTGCGCAGTCGTGTACCCTGCTAGTGAAGCTAGGGTTGCGAAGCAGTTTTGGCAGCATACGGGAGATGGAGTGTCTTCTCGTAGAGCAGAGCTCTGCCAGAGAGAGTTTGACGAAGGATTGCTAGTCGAGAAGAGTACTATCACTACCGAGAGCCCTCCACGTATGGGCAAGGGACCGAAGAGGTATTCTCGTGGGGATATGCGGCTTAAGCCGTCTGCTCAGGAGGAGGAGGAGCTGGATACATTTGTCGAAGAGAGGTTTGGTAGGAACTTGGATCTGGCATTTGTGGATAGTGCAAAGCTCGCTATTCGAAGAAGGATTGCGGGGTGTCTGAAGACTAATGCGGAGCTTAAGGATGCTTTGGAATTGCCGAACGAGGATGGGAGAGTGATTCAGGGGTTTGCTGAGAATGATGTTTACTTGTATCCTACTGGGATGAGTGCAATCTTCAATACCCATAGGTTGTTAATGGCTGCCCTTGGACCAAATAGGAGTGTTTGTTATGGGTATGCTCTGACGTTCTCCTCTGATCGCTGTTATTAACCTTATGTCCAAGCTTTCCGTATATCGATACTCTCAAGATCCTGGAGAAGTTTGGTCCTGGATGTCACTTCTATGGTCACGGTTCATCAGAGGAGCTTGATGATCTAGAGCAGAAGCTCGAATCTGGGGAACGAATCCTAGCATTGTTTTGCGAGTTCCCTTCGAACCCTCTGCTCAGGGCGCCCGATCTACAACGTATTAAGGCACTCGCAGATAAATATGATTTTGCTGTCGTTATTGATGAGACGGTTGGAAACTTTCTAAATGTTCATGTCTTGCCATACGCCGATGTTGTTGTTAGCAGTCTCACCAAGGTTTTCAGTGGTGATAGCAATGTCATGGGCGGAAGGTACAAACTCCCCTCCCTCCCATAATAAACCGTCGCACTGACCGGATTATAGCTGCGTGTTAAACCCTAAAGGTCGACATTATAAACGGCTGAAGGAAGTCCTAACCACAGACTATGAAGACAATCATTGGTGCGAAGACGCCCTCTTCCTCGAACGTAACAGCAGAGACTTTGTCTCTCGTGTTGAACGAATCAATAAAAATGCCGAAGCCATTGCAGACATCCTCAAATCCCACCCAAGAATTAAACAGGTCTATTACCCAAAATACTCTCCGACTCGGCCTTTTTATGATAACTGCCGCCGCCCCAGCGGAGGGTACGGCGGCCTCTTGAGCGTTACATTTTATACCACCCGGGATGCAATTGAATCTTTTGATGCCCTCGAGATTTCCAAAGGGCCTAGCCTTGGGACTAACTTTACTCTTGCGTCGCCCTATACGCTATTGGCGCACTACGGCGAGCTAGAATGGGCGGCTGGATACGGGGTTGAGGATAGCCTGGTAAGGGTAAGCGTTGGACTTGAGGAGACCGGGGAATTGGTGGAAACGTTCAGGAGAGCGCTCAAAGCACTATGATTTGATTGGTGGCTATATACGGAGCTACAGGAAGGGATTAAGCGGTAAGGATATAGATGGATCGCGCGTGGAATTTTTCAGCGGTACCGGTTGTTTGATTGGTTGGCGAGGAATTTCGAGTGATGTTCTGTGATGCAGTCAGAGGCGCTGGGGGATTGTGTCGAGGGGGGGGGACTGTGGATATTTTGTTTACTCTATTTATTTCCTTCTAAGGGTAAATAGCCTTCTAGATGTTATGATAGATATACTTTTTTGATAGAACACTCTGGATGTCGATATTTGAGTGAGTTATTGCGACATTGTCGTTATATACCGTATGCAAGTAAGCATGCAGGAGCTCGGATTCAACCACTCCAAGCTGAGTTGCCACAGGATATTCTGGGAATTCAGATTTCAGGGGGCGATCGTGCATGCACGATAAAGTTTGACATCTTGTGACTGGAATATGCGGAACCGTATGTAGTGGACCAGTTTAGCTACCCGGCCTTCTGAACTCTGTTGACATTATTTTTCATGATGTCATTGTGTCAAATCGAGTTACCAATCCCAAGTCCAACCATTTCGTTTACTCGTTCCACCCAAACGCAAACAAAATGTCGTTTCTACGAAGGACTGGCAGAGGGGTACTTACGAGATCCTTCCAATGCCATAAAAAGTCACAATTCATACGTTCAATCTCGACACAAGAGAATAACCCACACATAGTACCCCCTCTCCCTATTCTTTCCCCAGATAGTAGCTGACATAGAGACTAAATAAATAGCACGTCTTCCCAGGCCCACCAGGCACGCACATTCTAACCCTCCTCCCAACCACGCCCCCGAATCCGCGCCTATCCCTGGGGACAACCGGAACCCTCCCCCCAACCCCCAACACCTTCCACACAAACTCACATTTCCTTACCCTCCTCCACGAAACCCTGCGTGCCCATGCGCACAACTGTCCTGAGGTACAAGCCTCCGCTGCAACGTATGCATCACCGGGGGGCTCAAGTATATTTGCCGCGCGCAAAAGGCGCGGAACGGCAGTGAGTAGAGATGGGAGTGGAGCTGGCGGGGCGAATACGCAGGGCGGAGTGGGAGGTGGTGGGGTGGGAGGGTGGGTGCATGTTTACGACTTGAGGAATCCACCGCCGTTCGGGAGGGTAGGTGATCCGGGCGATATTATTGGAAGCATGGAAGTTGATGGGAAGGGAAGGGTGATGGAAGGGAGGTATGAGGCGTGTACAGCTTATAGGGTTGTTACTAATGAGGGGATGTGAGTGCTTCTTTTTTCTGAAGGGAGGGGAGGGAGGGAGGCTAATTTTTGATGGGGGTAGACTGGGATTGAGTGATTATCTAAGGGAGAAGTTAGTGGAGAAGTTGAAGGAGGAGGAGAGGAAGGGGTAGACTCTCTTTTTCTCTTTCAAGTGCTCCAAAGTTATGATAATTTGCATGGTTGGACCAGGGATTTGTGCGCATGATACTTTGGTAACCGCTCTAACTCACTCAAAGACCTTCTCTGTACTGGTGATATAGTAGAAATGAAGCAACTGAAAGAGCTATACTTTGCGAAGAAAAACAGGGCCCACAAAGCGTCAACCAGTAAAAGAATAACAACACGACCATAAAATAAATCCACGCCCATTACTCCATAGTACTTGTAATTCGAATTTCCCAAGAACTTTGCCTCCAGAGAACATATATTCCCCAGAGAGCAGGATAAAAAATTTCGGCCCAGATATCTCCCCCTCCTCTCTATGATGACGATGAAACCCTCACCAGCCACACAATATCGGGCGCGGTCTTTCCCGTAACGACTTCAGCGGGGTACTTCCAAGCCATAAAATTCGACCACGCTATTCTACACATTAGCCCCAATCATCAAGTAAATGTCTTAAACATACCAAAATAAGCACACTTCCTCCCAACCCATTTCCCGATAAACGGTACAAGCACCATACTTAGTAGCAACTCCAACTGCTGTAGGCTCTCCTGCCACTCAGCCTCCGCGTCGCCCTCGTCGTCGCCATAGTCGGAACTGCTGTCATGGCTGGAGGAAGAGGGGGAAGGCTCGAGAATGGAGGCTTCCGGGGAGTATTCGGAGCCGGAGGATGGGGTCATGATGATGGAGTCGGAGTCGGAGGTGAAGGAGTATTCGGACATGGTTTCTGATGGCGGCTGGTGATAGCGGTTGTGGGGTTGCTAGTTTTGCGTTGGTATTGTTGGTATCATATGATATGATATGAGAGCTTGCCTGGGTTCACCGGTGGTGGGGTTGGAGCTTGAATGCGAATGATGGAAACCCTAACCCTATCATACATGAGGTGGTTGTCTGCGTGTACCACAGGCTAGTTAGAGCTAACCGGGTAACCCATTACTGTCGGGAAGTGCCGTATTAAAAATTTATCTTTGAGTGGGAACTTCCAGTTTGAGTTTTATATATATATACATCATTGCACGGGGGAGAAAAGGAAAGGGAAAAAAAAGTTGCAACACACGCAGCTTCCCCCTACGAAGAAATAGGCAATTGCTTGATTCAAAGGAAAGAAAGGAAGAAAGGAGGGAGGAACAATGGCAACCATCGTCCAGCCCAATACCCCCCTCGACACACTCAGGCGGGAAGACCTATTCCGCAATCCACCAAAGGACAAATCTGCCTTTCCGGCATTGCTGAACGCCGTGAAACCCCATATCGAGTCTTTCAATGCGATCACTGCCGAGGGTGGTTTACTGGACCTTGCGCGGCAAGATATAGGTGTGAAGTGTGTGTTTGATGGGAAGGGTGATGGGAAAGGGCTGGGGAATAAGCTTTCTCGTGAGTTGCTCCTCTATATCTGCGGGGCGCGGGGAGGAGTGCTAATTTGTGTTTCAGTAAGAATTGACAAGATTTACGTCGGAAAACCAAAGATAAGCGAGAGGGATAAGACTACGCTGAGGAGAGAGATCTTCCCCGCGGAGTGTAGGGAAAGGCATATTACCTACCGAGGGAAACTCTCGGTGAAACTGGGGTTGAAGATTAATGATGGACCGTGGGTATCACAAGACCGGGAAGTCGGGAACATTCCAATTATGGTGCGGGTATGTGTCTATCTACTCTCTTCTCCCCGCTGCTCTAGTGTATGGTGCAATTAATGGGACATAGTCAAATCGCTGCCACCTGGAAAACCTCTCCCCACACGACCTCGTCGAGCGAAAAGAAGAGTCGGAGGAACTGGGCGGGTACTTCATCGTCAATGGCATTGAGAAATTAATCCGTATGCTCATCGTCCAGCGCCGGAACCACCCAATGGCTATCATCCGATCTTCCTTCGCCGGCAGGGGAAAGTCTTACACAAACATGGGTGTTCAAATCCGCTGTGTGCGGCCGGATCAGAGTTCGCAGACCAACGTCCTTCACTACCTCAACGACGGAAACGTCACATTTCGCTTCTCATGGCGGAAGAACGAGTACCTTGTCCCCGTCATCATGGTTATGAAGGCCCTTGTCGAGACTAACGATCGGGAGATTTTCGATGGGTTACTTACGACGAGAGATATGGAGGATACGTTTTTGACAGACCGGGTGGAGTTGCTGCTTAGGACGTTCAAGGGGTATCAGTTACTCACCCGAAAGGAGAACTTGCAGCATTTGGGTGAGAAGTTTAGGGTTGTGATGGGAGTGTCACTAGATATGAGTGATGTGGAAGTTGGGAAGGAGTTTTTGAGAAAGATTGTTTTGGTACATCTCGAGGATCCTAGGGATAAATACCGGTTACTGCTGTTCATGGTTCGGAAGCTGTATGCTCTGGCGGAGGGGACGTGTCAGGCGGATAATCCTGATGCCATTCAACACCAGGAAGTTCTTCTTGGCGGGTTCCTCTACGGCATGATTATTAAAGAGCGCGCAGAAGAGTACTTGGAATCAGTTGTCAAGGAAGTCCGGAGAGAGGTTCAAAGAGGGAATGTGCTGGATTTTAATAACAAGGAGCATCGAACAAGGATGTTTCAGCGGACAAGTGAGGATATAGGAAAAAGTCTGGGGTATTTCATCTCGACTGGAAATTTGTCTTCCCCTAGTGGCCTAGATTTACAGCAGGTTTCAGGATTCACCATCGTGGCGGAAAAGATTAACTTTTACCGTTTTATCTCGCATTTCAGGATGGTGCATAGGGGTAGTTTCTTTGCGCAGTTGAAGACTACTACTGTTCGAAAGCTACTGCCTGAGAGTTGGGGTAGGCCGATACCCACGCCTTTATATTCTACGAGTTGCTGAGAGGTGCCTAGGATTCTTATGCCCGGTACATACGCCCGATGGAAGTCCTTGCGGATTGCTCAATCATCTTGCGCACAAATGCCGAATTACAACTACTCCTTCGGATGTTTCCTCTATCCGTAAGACTCTTGTTTCGCTAGGGGTTACGTCGCCGGCCACTTCACCTCTACCTCGCTCCGCGACAGTGTGTGTTCAGCTTGATGGCTGCATTGTAGGTTGGTGCTCGCCGAAGCTCGCAAAGGTAGTCGCCGATACCCTACGATTCTGGAAGGTTGAGGGCAGCCACCACATACCACTTGACTTAGAAATCGGATATGTTCCTATATCTAGGGGTGGCCAGTACCCCGGTATCTACCTTTTCTCACAGCAGGCGCGAATGATCCGACCAGCTAAGTACCTGCCTCTGGATAAGGAGGACCTGGTTGGTCCATTCGAACAGCCGCATATGTCGATTGCTGTAACCCCCCCAGAAATCGCCCCGGGAGTGTCAACACATGTTGAATTTGATCCCACAAATATTCTGTCCATCATTGCGAACATGACGCCATTCTCCAACTTTAACCAGTCTCCACGTAACATGTATCAGTGCCAGATGGGTAAGCAAGCAATGGGCACACCGGGGACAGCTATGCGTTACAGGAGTGACAACAAGATGTACCGGCTACAGACTGGGCAGACGCCGATCGTGAGATCTCCATTGTATAATGAATACGGCCTTGACAATTTCCCAAATGGGATGAATGCTGTTGTTGCGGTCATTTCCTACACTGGGTACGACATGGATGATGCTATGATTCTAAACAAGTCAGCCCACGAAAGAGGCTTCGCTCACGGGACAATATACAAGACGGAAAAGCTTGGGTGGACTGAAGAAAGGCGATCCCGTGCGAAGGAAACGAAGTTCCTATTCGGATTCGCTAATCCTGACGAAATTAGTGCTAATATTGATGAATTGCACGAGATGGATGAGAGTACCGACGAGGCGAAGGTATTCAAAAGAAGGGCCTACCAGAGGATCGGTATCCGCCAGGAGTGGATGAGAACTGTGGACATGGACGGTCTCCCGACAATCGGCCAACTAGTCAAAGACGGCGACGCAGTCGCAGTCTACCACCCTATTCCAAAAGAAGGGGATAGGACAAGGCCCGAAAACAAAGTATTCATCTACAAGGGCAGCGAAGATGCATACATCGACGAAGTCCGGCTTCTGGGTTCCGAAGGTGGTGATAATAAACCCATGCAGGAAATCTCCATCAAATACCGAATCCCCCGGGCTCCTAACATTGGTGACAAATTCTCCTCTCGACACGGGCAGAAGGGGGTCTGCTCGCAAAAGTGGCCGTCTATTGACATGCCCTTCACAGAGTCCGGTATGCAGCCGGACATTATCATAAACCCGCACGCTTTCCCGTCACGTATGACGATAGGCATGTTTGTCGAGTCACTAGCTGGGAAATCGGGGGCATTGCATGGGATCGCGCAGGATTCTACGCCGTTCAGGTTTGATGAAGAGAATACTGCTGCTGATTATTTTGGCCATCAGTTGAAAGTTGCCGGGTACAATTACCACGGAAACGAACCGATGTATTCTGGGATTACGGGGGAAGAGTTGCACGCTGATATCTACATTGGAGTCGTATACTACCAGCGTCTACGCCACATGGTCAACGACAAGTATCAGGTTCGAACGACTGGTAAGATCTCTGAGCTCACGCATCAGCCTATCAAGGGTAGGAAGAAGGGAGGAGGTATCCGTGTCGGTGAAATGGAACGTGATTCACTATTAGCCCACGGGGGCGCCTTCTTGCTGCAGGACCGACTGCTCAATTGTTCGGACTATACACAGACTTGGGTTTGCAGGGCTTGTGGCAGCTTCCTGTCCACATCGCCGAGTGTGCGTGGGAGTAGTTTCGGGAGTGTGGTTCGATGTAGGCGATGTGCTGTGCCGGCTACCGGGCTGGAAGAGGAGGAAATGATCTGGGAGGATGGATTGGGTGGAAGGTTTGTGGGTGGGAAGGATACGACTGTTGTAGCAGTGCCGTATGTTCTTAAGTATGTTCCCCCCCTCGAGCATTATGATAATGAACCTGGCGCTGATTGTCATGCAGATATTTGGATGTAGAGCTGGCAGCAATGGGTATTGCAATGAAATTTAATATTAGCCCTTAACTCTCCGTTAGATATCATAGATAGATAGACGGGGAGGCGAGGAGAGAGGGGCCTTAGGGGTGGGCTTTGTATATAGGGTTAGGCAGATGCTTACTGTAATGTTGTGTTGTGTGGGCTTGGTGTATTGATACTATACTTTTGCATTGAATGTATTTATCTACTATGCTGGGGTTCCGAATAGCAGAACGGTGGATAATAGATGTGCATCCAATCACATCAAGCCATTCTTGGCCTACACCTGAACTGGAACAAATGTCGTGATTGTGCTGTTGATTGCTTTTTCACCTTAGCCAACCTGCCCCCTCACCGTCCCACCCAAACATCTCAACCACGAAGCATCAACCAAACAACCACCAACACTAATCCTCGATTCTTTTGAAATGTCCAAAGTCTACGTCGCAATAATCGGTAATCCCCATACCCCAGTTTAAATTTGCAATTGGCTGACGAACCCTCCCCGCAGGCGTCGGCGGCGTCGGTAAATCCTTCATAAGCCAACTAAACGCTTACGCTCTCCGCAGCAAGAGTCACACAATAAGCACAATCCTCATCTCCCGCTCTTCAAAGGCCATCCTGTCGAAAGACTACTCGGGGCTAAACCTGGCCACCTGGGAATCCGACATTGCCTCCGGCAGCAGCGTCAAACCCCCCACCTTCCCAGACGAAACCCTCAAGTTCCTAACCTCCGCTCCGGGTCCGGTGATTCTCGTTGACAACACTTCCTCCGAGACAATCGCGGCAGAGTACCCACGCTTCTTGTCTTCGGGGGTGCACCTCGTCACGCCGAACAAGAAAGGCTTTTCCAGCTCGCTAGACCTATTCCAGGCCATCTACTCCGCGAGCAACGCACAGAATGGTGGATACGTATTCCACGAAGCGACGGTGGGAGCGGGACTTCCGGTATTGAGCACGCTGAAGGACCTAATAGAGACGGGGGATGAGATAGTCAAGATTGAGGGTGTCTTCTCGGGGACGATGAGTTACCTATTCAACTCCTTCGCTCCACTCTCGCCTTCCGGCGCTGAAAAGCCCTTCTCGGCTTGCGTTGCCGAAGCAAGAGAACTCGGGTACACGGAGCCCGATCCCAGAGACGACCTCAACGGCCTAGACGTCGCGCGCAAGTTGACGATCCTGGCCCGTCTCTCCGGACTGCAGGTCTCGGAGCCAACATCCTTCCCCATCCAGTCGCTCATTCCGAAACCTCTGGAGTCCGCCGCTAGCGCGGAGGAGTTCCTGGCTGGGTTGGCGGACTTTGACGGCGAAATGGACAAGGTCAAGACCGCAGCGGAGAGTGAGGGTGCGGTGGTTAGGTATGTTGGCAGCTTGGATGTTGGGAAGGGTGAGGTTAGTGTTGGTTTGAGGAACTTTGATAGGGGTAGTGCGGTTGCAGGCTTAAAGGGGAGTGATAATATTATTAGCTTTTACACTAAGAGGTATGGGGAGAGGGCGATGATTTTGCAGGGAGCTGGGTGAGTTTACTCCTTTATTTTCTTCCCCTCGGGGGGGGGGGGACGGTGGGCTAATAGGTGTTTCGTGCGCGAGTAGAGCCGGGAGGGAGGTTACAGCTATGGGCGTGCTTAGTGACCTTATCAAGGTCCTGGAGAGATTGAAGTAGGTGGTGGGCCCTAGTATCATACCGTCAACTCCCAAATGGCAGGAATGGGGGGAACAGCCTTGTGGCTGAAGCAATAGGGAAGAGGAAAAGGAAAAAGAGCACCTTTCTATCCACATATCTATCCTAGCACCCTCTCCCATTCCCTAGTTCATTAAAAGAGCATTGTGAACCCAATACCGGTAGACAAGTAAATATCCCCCAACACCACCACCATATAAACTACTCCAAACCCCATCCACACGAAATATACCAATCCGCGATCCCACCATATAGTACTCCAACCCTTCACACTCAACCAGCCAGCCATCCCACCTCTGTTAACCCACCGGTTTTACAGGGAGGGCACTAGTATCTAAATGCCTCTGCAAATGAACCCCTAACCCCTCGTCCTCTTCCATCCTCCTCCCTCCCAGTGACACGGTAGGATATCTCCTATCCGCAGCATCACAGGCAACCAATACCCGTATTGCGAGGTATGATATGATACGATACCATATAAACAACAGCTTTTCTTACGAACGAACGAACGAACTGAGGATGGGTACTGTACAGCCAAGACAAGATAGCTTGAACATGACGAGTGATATTTCGTGATTATGATAACTTTCCCATGAACACTAGGGTGCAAGTTTTGTACGTGCAGAGGGGTTATATCTCCCTCTACTCTTAGACAAGGTGCCTACTGTCGAATTGATGGCGGTGGTATGTATTAAGCGAGTGAAGAAATAAATGTGTAGTCAGTTCATGGTACAGTATAAGCTTGAATCACACATCCGGAGCTATAGCAATTGTGGCCTCGCCCCCAACCGGGTTCTATATTATATCTATTAACCATCCAACTAACTAATCAACCAACCGACCAGCTAAACATCATAAACACAATAATTTTATATATACAAACCACAATGAAAAAAGAATAGAATACACCCACCTCTTAATGAAGGAAAACTAGCCGCCCCTCCCCCATCTCCCCTCCCTCTCCGCCCTCCCCTTCTCCTTCCTAACCTCCCTCTTCCTCTCATGCTTTTTGATCTTTTTCGCGGCAGCTCTTTCCGGATCTGCAACAGCCTACACAAAACCATCAGCCACCCATCGCCAACACCCGCAACTATCAAAGGAAAGGAGGAAAGAAGGAGAGGTAATATACCAGAATTGCTCTCTTCCCCTTCCTAGCCCTCCTTCTATCGAGTGCTTCGCTCTTAACCTGACTATAGACCACAGCAAATAGGGTCGTGCCTAGTTTCTCCGCGATGCAGGATTGGAGTTCTTGTGCTGTGGGTTTGAGGTCTACACATCCAAACATTATCAATCAGCAAGCGTTTTTCTCTCTTTCTTTTTTCCCTTCTTCGAGTTTCGAACGAGGAGGGATGGCAGGGAGATGTATATATACCTTTCATGAGGTGCATACCGCTTACTTCCAGCACATTAAATAACGGCCTTATCAGCGTCTTCGCCAGCGGTTCGAGATCTCCCTTCGGGAGGAATTGGATTAAGGCGGCAATCCACTGCATAGCAAATCTTTTCCCGAGAAGGCCCTTTTTGATGTTCCGCTCGCTACGCAGAATTGCGGAAATTCTTTGCACTAGCCACTCCAATGCCGATCTTCTTCTCACTTTCCCCACCGCTTCATGCTGCTGCTCCTCCTCCTCAACGTCGTCGAGTTCGGGATCGTTTACGGGGATGGAAGATATAGCCTCCGCCCCTGCAGCATGAAAGCATTTTGCTAGGAATAGCAAATTCTTCACCGCCTGAAGACCCAATTCCTCGCTCAGCTCAGAGGAATTCAGGTACGAGGAGGTTCTGCGCGCGGTGTGAATCATGGCTTCCGCCGAGAGAGTTAGTCCCGCGCCGTTACTCAGTGGTGTTGTACTGAGGGTAGCTTTGGCGGCGTACTCTGCGAAGAGGAGGCCTGTTAACCGCGCCGCCGAGAGACGGACCCACGCATGCGGGAATGGCAGACAGTCGTAGATGGAGGCCCATACAGGCGCCTGATCAGCCGAGAACGCGGTTGTTGGGAAGAGCAGTACGATTTTGGCCCACGTTTGCAGGGAGAAGTATAAATTCTCCCAGTGCACGTCTTGGTCGGTGCTAGCTGTTTGAATGATGGATTGTAGTTTTTCAGTGACAAATGGGAGGTCTTTCTCCGCGGAGGTTGGCGATGCATCTAAATACAGCCCGTAGATCTGTAGCGCCGAGCGGACCAGGAGTGGTTTCCGATCCTGACCCAGCCAGCTCTTCATCAGTCCCGTGAACGTCGAGAGGTTGTCTGCGTCGGCGCGTTCGAGAACCTTTCTAAGCAGTGCGCCGGCCATTTCTCGACACTCGGATGAGTCGTCGTTTATCAGGCGCATGACCAGCGGGACGAAGAAGGTTCCGAGGATCTGCTGGATGAGGCTGTCGCCGACCTTTGTACACAGGAGATTGACCGCTTCGAGGACGGAATGGCGGCCGGATTGGTGGACGTAGTCCAAGTTTTTGACCAAAAATGCCAACTGCTTGTCCAATCGACCCCTACCCTGAGGGTACTCCATCAAAAACTGGAAGTAGACGCCTCTTGCCAGATCCCGTACAGAGCGGGTCTGATTTGTGACCATAATTGCGGCGACGCCGTCTAGGACGTCGTACACTTCTGGGATAATAAGCTTGCGGGCTAGCACTGCTTTGAGGAAGTTGAAGGTGACGCCTTGGCGGTCGGGCTCTTCTAGGTCGGGCTTCACGCGGGTGAGTAGATACCCTATTGTGCGTTCCTTGATCTTGACATTCCTCCGCTCCCGTAAGATAGACGACATCAGCTTCAGACTAGCTTGTGCAAGTTCTGCATTCATCGACGGACAAGACTTGATAAAGCTTAGTGCCTGTCCCATAAACACCTCCGCACCCTCGTCAATGCCAGGAAGGGGAGTTCGAATAATAGTTGTCAGAACCCTCAACGCAGAAATCTGAACCTCCTCATGCCTCGATAGTAAAGCGTCCCCAATCACCGGAATAAAGTTTGCCAAATTCCTCGGCGTCATTAGGTTATCATGCTTCTGCAGTGTGGTCCTGAGAATATCCAGCGCGATCTTAGTAAGCTTATACATATGCGAAGAAGAAGTCACTCCCGAGGCAGCCTTTGAAGGAACCTTTAGATTGACCAAGTACCGCTGCGTTTTCGGATCGACCTCTTTTTCCCGGGCCTCGGTCGAGTCTTGCTTGTACCCCTCTTGGATAACCTCGTAGCAAAAAATGAGCATCTTTTCGGACTCAACTTCTCTATTCCTTAGTAGTCCGACTGCGATTCTTCGTAGGAGTTCGTCGATCTTTTGTGACATCCTCAGGTTCATATTCTCCTTTAGTAACGCACTAATCGGTCGAATAAGAGCTCCCAAGTACGGGAGTGTGGTCATCGACGCTACAAGATCCATGGAATCATAACTCTTACTACTCTTGACCTCCCGCATCTTACTAATATACCCTTCCGCATCCTTCTCCATACCCGTAACGCCGAAGATATCATCCATAACAACAGACATGATCTGGCCGACGCAGTAATCCAGCGCGCCCGGAGAGTAGGTCGGCGTAACAGAGACAAGAATTGAGTGCATAGTGAACGACAGCACATGCAATTGGTAACCACGTAAAAGAGCACCCCTCAGCTCCTTAAGCACAAACTCAAAGTATTGCGGCCCCAGTAGTGTAGTAATCTCTGTTAACGTCCTCCGAGTCATATCCCGTGATTCTTGAGATCTACTTCGGAGGATATGGCACACGTCCGTAAGAACAGGGGGCAATCGAATACGAAGCATATCATCAGGCATAAGCTTCAGCAACTTCGCTATCGAAACTGCGATCGGAACTCTCAAGCTAACCGTTGACTCCTCTTTCTGGTGCAGGTACTGGTTCAACGACGATAAGAATCCCTTGCTAATATCTCCCGCTAAAGTCTGCTGCTCCGGGAGCGACTCCGCAAGCCGATTCATAGTATTCCCCATCGGGACATCTCCATCTCCATCCCTCGCAACCGCAACAGCATTCTCCTTCGCAACCGCAGCACGAGCCAGTGAGCCTACGACCGTGCCTACCAACCGAACGACAATCTTCTCCAACTCCGGTTTTGATTTCAAGTATCCCGTATAGCGTCTAAACAGTGCACAATACTGCGTCCACGTCAATTGCTCCGCCAACGCTCCAATAGTAACCACCGCTTCAGAGGCAAGATTGTGCGCGTCCTCCGCCTGATCAAAGACAAAGTGCTCCACCAGGGGTAACAAAAAGTGCGCGATATTCGAACTCTGGATGTTCTCTCTCTGCGAGGTAATGGCTAGCCTTCGCAGTGCGCGGAGCCTGCGGTGCTGCTGGATGTGTAGGACGTTATTGAAGAAGTTGGCCTCCTCGTCGTCGCCGACGAGAAGCGCTTTCATGTCACTAACTTCTTCCCAGAAACTGCATTCTTTGACTATGTGAGCCAGGACGACGACGTACTCCATCCGCACAAGTTCGGATTGCTCACGGGCGCCGTTTTTCAGCGCGGGCATGAGCGTTTCTGACAGGAGTTTGAGGTACGCTTCCCCCTCTTCGGTCCCAGATTTCTGCCCACAGCTCTCGGCGAAGCGCTTGAGTGCGTATGAGGCGTTCGTGCGGATTGCCAATTCTTCGTTATCGCGGATGAAGAAGAGCATGTTGGATATGAGTGGCACCCATTGCCTCGGTGAGAACTGTAGGTAGAGATCTTCGTTAATCTTACCATACGCCTCAAGGCGTTGCTCAAAGTCTGGCTCGTCGAGTCTTCTATCGGAGAAGGAGTTGAGTTTTCTGGACAATTCCGCGACTTGGACGAGCTCCTCGTCTCGTTCGGCGAATACATTAAGTACGCCTGCTAACGTCTCTCTACCCTCTCTATCTTTAAAGAACCCGAATAAAGAAGACACAGATCGGAAAGTATCTTCATGCAACTTGCTCCCCTTCTCCATAGCACATAACGGAAGGAAGTGCAATAAAATCTTGAGGATATCACTCTTGGCTTTAGGACTGACCCTCCTCGATGGCTGACCTAGCAAGAACACTAAAATCTCTACTAAGTGCGTAGTCTCTATATCGCTGGACACAAATGGTGCAATTTTGGAAATCGTTTCAACAGCCTGCTCAAGAACTTTTTTACCCGGGCTCGTGTGCAGGATGTCGCCCAGGTTGACTAATAGGAGGTCGACATTCGGTTCTAGGAGTCTTGGCCTAATGCCGCCTTCCAAATCCACGAGTGAGACAATCTGTTTAACCATTTTAACGATGAACAGGACGACTTCATCTTTTACACTCTTGTTTGCGAGGCATGCCGATATCTTGGAGAGTACTGTTGAGTTGTAGTCTGCTAGAAACATGACGGTGGCCTTAGAGTTCGCCCATGTGGAGAATAACTGCAGTAATCCGGAAGGATCCTGGGAGGTCTCTATCGGGAGAGTATCCAGTCGGGGATTGACCAACTCATCGAAAATAGTCGGCATATAATGCGGCCATGAAAACGTAGGACAACTATTAAACAGCGCACCCAAACACTTAAACCCTCCTTGGCGAATCGCCCGAGCAGCCTTCACTGCAACAGCATTGCCCTGCTCATTCGTGGCATCATCCCTGGAATTAATGGTCTTTGTAGCCATGACTAGGCAATATAGCAAAGCATCCATAATCTTCTCCAAAAACGGCAAAAGTGTGGACCCCAACTGGCGGATCATGTCCTCAGTCATCCTCACGAAGCCCATCTGCTTCCTGTTCGACACATGCACAGTGCCAAGTGCTTCTATATGAAGGATGTACTTCTCTGAGCTCTTCTCGACGAATCGTTTAGATACCTCCGCAAGATTTCCAAGCGCAATGTCAATGAATAGCTCGCGCTCCCATTGCTGAAAGTCTGCTAGGGAAGCTAGGACAACTGTCCTTCGAGATTCCATGCCCTTCTTTCCGGACGTCGCGTTCTTCCTGGATAAACTTCGCCCGTAGAGTAATCGTAGCAGGACTGGCATGAGCTTCTCTCGATGGTCATCCTGGATCATGGCCTCATCATTGTCGACCTGGACAAAGTGAGTGATCTCATCACGGAACCTTGTATCATCGAGCAAGTTATTAAGATTATCTTCGTATGCTCGTATAGAGGGGATCCTCCAAGTAAATATGCACTTGAGGACCAGTGCCTGAACCTTCGGATCTCCAGAGGCCAGGAGGGATAGAAATGCAGAATATGCTGCGTCAGATTTATATAATGATCGGGGATTTGTGAATTTAGTGAACAATGTTAACATAGCGAACTGTTCTTTCTTTAGCCATTTGGATGGAGCTTTGGTCTCTTCTCCTTCCTCGCCGTCTTCCGTGTCCTCGAAGGTGGACCACTCAAGGAACATGGGCACCAATTTCCTGCTCCGCTTTTCCGCAATGCGCGGCACTTCAGCGAGGACTTTCAAAGCCTGCATTCGAGCTACTGAGGTAGAAAACGTCGGTGTTTTCAAGCCCTAAGGAATTAGCCAAAGACATTCCCTGGAGCATCAAAGAGATCAACATACCTCAGCATACCTCCTCCCCAAATCCGCCGCAGCTTCAACCCTGTCCACAACACATTTCCCGGCGACCTCTTCGATCATACTCAAATTCGAGCACTCAAAATTGTGCAACAGGGCCTTCCCACTCTCAGCCGCTCCGCTATCACTGGCGTCGGGGGATGCCCCATGCTGTCTCTCCAACCACTTAAACGCAAGCATAGCAACCATCTCCTCATCCCGTTCAGCAACCTTCGAAAGCGTAGTCGCAGCATCATCCCACACAGGCGAAAAGTGCACCGTTAGCAAACCAAAACAGAAATACGGCACAACCCTACTCTCCCAAGACCCCTTTGGGACGGAAGAATGCTCGCCTGCTAGTCTTCGGACATAGAGAGATATATTCCTTGCGTTGGAGATTTCTAATGGTGTGTTCTCGATTATTTGTGCGGTGCTGATGACACTTGGGACTTGCTTCCGGTGACCTTCGGCAATGTGGAGGAGTTCGAGACACCGTAGCGAATGCGAACGTATGTCATGAGAGGAACTAGAGAGGTTAGTTATCAGCTTATCGACCATGGGGGTGAGACCCTTGTCTATAAGTTTGGTGGCCATCGAGAGGGAGAAAAAGTCGACGACGCCCTGAAGGAATACTGCATTGTCTGCTAATTCCGGGAATCCCATAGCTAGCGGTTCTTCTAGATTCCACGATCCCATTGATGGGCACTTAGAGGACACTGTCAAAACCTTTCCCGTCAACGCCGCGAACTCGGTATTCTCAGGTAACGAAAATAAGCCATTGAGCAATTGTTCCAAAGCATCAGCAAGGCCACCAGGAAGCTGCTCTCCCTGAAGGCTACCCGACAGCGCAAGTATAACACTAAGATACCCCCAAACCTTCGTGGCCTGAGTCTTCAAAGCGTCCCGATCGCCGCCGCCCTTAATGCTCTCGCAAAACCCCTGAATATTATTAATTGCCCCAGCAATTACGGGGGACTTGCTTCCCAGAACTCCCGCCATGGAAATCCTATCGGAGTCTCCGGAAGGGACAAGTGATCCATTCGCCCCCAGTTTCGGGATCAAATATAGTAAATTATCTTCTTTGGCCGCCCACCTAGCAGTAAGAAACCTAATCCCCCAATCCTTAGCATTGCACCCGGAATCGCAAACTCGCCCTCATAGCATACCTCTGAAAGTACGGCAACATAAAAATCCTAAACCTCTCCACCCCCGTATCCGCCAAAAACTCGCAAAACGGCAAGAATAGCTGTCCATCCCGGAACCCCCTGACAGAGTCCATTATTTGTCCCAATTGGGCAATCATGGCCTCCATATTGGCAGTCTGCATCACCATTGCTGCGGCCTTGAGCGACTCCCACATAGTCTCTTTAACCCTCTCTCCGCTACTATTATCCGAAAGCTTCATAGTGGCCTGAACGTTTGCGACTACGACTTCGCCGGCGGTGCCCCAGTCCGAGATGCGGCTTCCTTTCCTGACGGTGAAGCACGTGTAGAGGAGGCGTGCGGACATGCGAGTACTTAGTTCGTCATTGGAATTATTGATGGTGTATACGACTTGTAGAGCTGGACGGAAGGTCTCGTCGTTAGTGTGGTGAATGAGTGATATCAAAACTCCTTCAATGATCTTGAAACATCGACCACCGATATCTTCGCCCATCTCTTTAGCGACTTGTATTAGCGACTCTATCACTATTGGCGCTTTAGAATGTAGCCCCCGATCAACGCCCTGAAATTCTAGTTAGCCATTCACACCTGCGTCACCCCTTCTCACTCTAAGGACGAAAAAAAAACCTACCACACATCCCTCCCTAAACAGCCCCATTAACCCCTCCATATACCCAGGAACCCAAGTCCCCTCACACCCCCGAAGATCTTCAAACACAGCCCTGGCCAAATCCCCAACCACTTCCACCTTAACCCTCCTAATCAAGAACCCGACAGCTTCGCCCGCACACCTCCTCACAAACCCCCTCCCACCACCCCGGCCAAGCATACCCCTGACAACGCCAAACAGTGGCCTGAGATCCCCCGCGAGCAATCTGGAAAGGTACTTTAGCAGGTAGGCCAACGCTCCAAACGTCCATTCGACCACCTGCGCCTCCACAAACCCCTCCACAACCAATGCTGCCAACAACCCGACGCTCTCCTCAAAAAACCCTTGAAATTCTGCCCCCAGATCATGCGCAAACTGTGTGAGCAGGTCTAGTAATGGCTCAAGCGCATTGACGTCTCTGGTCTTGATCCCGTCAACAAGTAAGCCGAAGATCCTCTCTTTGTGATGCAAGATATGCGGCAAGGATTCCGAGAGCGGCCGCACGGGCCTGACGAACAATTCCACGAAGGTGGTGGATAAATTCAAATCGACCCATTTCTCCAGCGCACTATGGAAGAATGAGCTCTCCGAGCCTTCGTCTAGTACCCGGCGGCGAACTTTTCTTATTGGGTCGATTTTGAGGTTTTGTAGCTTTTGGGCGAAGGATTGGAAGGTGTGGTTTTTCGTAGGCTTCGTGCCGCCCCTCCTGGTGGCGGGTCCCGTTGCTGTCCGTGTCATTATTTGTGATTGTGGAGAGGTGTGGCCGAGATCTTTCGTGGGAAAGTTTCTCGATGGTGGGGGAAGATCTTTGGAAACTCTGTCCTGGCTGTAATTTTTTAATTTTTTTTGAGGCTCTGTATAGATATCTTGGCGGCTATGCCCTTTCAAGATAGAGCAAATTAGTTAATTTAGGTCTTGGCAATCCCAAAGCCCTTACAAGGTGGGGAAGTGGACAGGCTCAACTGTGGCATTAGCAATAAATTCAACAATTTACTCCACGAATGAACAATTGAAGATTTAGACGGGCCAGCCAGCACAAATGATTACCATAGAAGTGCCGGCTCTTGGTAAACTATAGCGAGCAAATTCATTCAAGCAAATGTTATGAATACCGGTGGCACTACGAACATGTCAACCTTCTGAAACTGCTTCAACATGTACGATCGTACTGCACCATACTTATATCCGTTACCCCACTCAGATCCCCACACTTACCGTTGCCCACCTCATAGTATCATACGAAGTATATAGTAAAGTACTGGCACACATCACTTAACACTCAATGACCCCACATCATCCTCAATGCTCAAAATTTTCCGCACGTGGTGAGCAGCAGCAGGTCATGAACTGGTATTATTTCAGTGTTAGTCAAGTATCATATATTAAAAACCCGTTCGTATGCCACGTCGTTAAATTCATATCCAATGCTGCCAGAATCCCCTCGCAGCTCGTGGCTCACAAACCACTCGCCGACATGAAATTATTCTAATCCCCTCGCCCCTGGATATTAAATGGTGGAGCTAGTCCATCTCTATCAAGAAAAGAAAAGAAAACATATACAGCAGAAATAGGACACCATCTTAACTCCCATTTTCAAGGTCCTTGCTCCCAGCGAAGACTAACAACCTGTGCACATACCACGTAAAAATGCTCAACATAAAAGGAACGAGGAAAATTGGCCCGTGGTTGAACCCTTTACTTTTTCTTGGTATGATAATTATGAAAAAAATATGGAAAAGGAAAGAAACGTGACCCGGCGCAAATAATCCGGTAAAACATAGCAATACGCCAACGCCCCCGCTCGCGCAATGGTGGGTATTTCAAACTTCTATTTCATTGCAGTCATAGTCAGTCCCGCGAGCGGAGCCTTTTCGGCAGGCACAGGAGTAGTAGCACGGGAAGTGGGTGCACTTCTGTTATGCGCCATATGGCTCTTCACAAGATGGCCCGCAGCAAGAGCTGAGCACAAGCTGAGCTCTCCAGCCAAAACCGCAGCAGCAACAATCCGTGCAAGTTTACGAGCGTTATCTCCGGGATTGGTCTGATGGGCCCCGCGGACACCCAAAAGGTCAAGCATGGCACCCTGAGGCTCGAGAATGGTTCCGCCACCGATGGTACCAACCTCGATCGAAGGCATAGAAACCGAGATTTGGAGAGCACCCTCAGCAGTCCTATAGAAATGTTAGATATATATTGAGTTGTGAGGGACGAATGGAAAGACTTACTTCTTCATAACGGTGATACAGTTGGAGGATTCGACATTCTGTGCGGGATCTTGTCCGGTAGCCAGGAAAACAGCGGTGACGATGTTAGCAGCATGAGCGTTGAAGCCACCAACACTTCCGGCCATTGCACTACCAATCAAATTCTTGGAGATATTCAGCTCAACCAAAGCATCGACATCGCTCTTAAGGACACTCTTGACAACAGCAGCAGGAATGATAGCCTCAGCAACGATACTCTTGCCACGTCCCTCAATCCAGTTGATAGCGGCGGGTTTCTTGTCAGTACAATAGTTTCCGGAAACAGAGACAATGAACATGTCATCAAATCCACATTCTGTGCTCATAACATGCAAGGCATACTCGACTCCCTTAGAAATCATGTTCATACCCATAGCATCGCCAGTAGTGGTTCGGAACCTAATAAAAAGATAGGTCCCGGCAAGAGCGGTCTTGATAGTTTGAAGCCTAGCGAATCTAGAAGTAGAGTCGAAAGCTTTCTTGAGCCTCCTCTGTCCTTCCTCGGAATCGATCCAGTTCTTGGCAGCACCAGCTCTACGAACGCTCGGGAATTCGACAACAGGTCCTCTAGTCATTCCATCTCCAGTCAAGACAGTAACAGCCCCGCCACCGGCATTGATAGCCTTGCATCCACGGGAAGTACTGGCGACCAAAACACCTTCGGTTGTAGCCATAGGGAGATAGAAAATTTCATCATCGATGTTCAAAGGACCGGCAATACCAACGGGAAGAGGCATATAACCGATAACGTTTTCACAGCAGGCACCAAGAACTCTATCGTAGTCGTAATGCTCGTGGGGGAGAAGAGAGCGTTCTAAAAGGCCAGTTTTGTCCATAGTAGCAGGTGTTCTTGAAATGACAGATCGTCGAACGCGGACCGCGCGACCAGTGTCTGCAAGAGTCTTTTCCAAGGCATAGCCGGGGATCTTTCCGCGGAGAGACAACTCCACAAGCTCTGCATCGTTGAGTTCTCTGGCGCGCTTTTCCTTGAGCATTTCCTCACATTCAGTAAGCGTTCTACCAACTTCGTTTGCAGTGTCTTGCCCAATCGGCAACCCGTTCTCAATGCTGTGCCGAGTTCCGGCTCCCCCACCACAAGTGCAGTTGACTGGAACAATCCTCTCAACAACGACAGGTGCCAAAGCGTTGTCGGCCGAGCCATTGGCTATAGTGCTAGCTTCATATTCCTGGCTATGACCGGTTTCCTTGACACTCCATCTTGCAGCATTGAATAGGTATCCATTAAGAACCAAGCTCATTGCAAGAGCAACAAAAATCCATTTACTCAAGACTGGGTCTTCCAAGCTCTTGAGCAAGCTTTCAACTACCCTACCTCCCATGCCCTCAACAAAGAGGTCAGATCCATCAAAGGAATCGCTGGAGCCATAGCCACGACTGTCGGCCGCTGAGGGGGGAACTTCCACATTCAAGTGCCGAAGCTCGTATTCGATAGGCTTCAAAACAGTAATGACCATTGGAACCTTGTCGGAAATCATACTCTCCAATGATGCACCAGCAAGGGCCCAAACATCAACATTGGCGGCCTGGCTCTCCGTAGCAATAACCGTCGAGCTCGAGTTATCCCTGAAGGGAAGAGTGCACAGATTGAAGATATTGACCAGAACGAATCCAGTGACCATCAAAACTTTAAATTTTCCAACACTTGAATCCCGAACACGGTTTCCGAACACGCCGGCATCTCCCACCTTGGCCGTGACATCCCCTCCGTCATTCGCATCTCCCTCGCTCATATTGATACGGGGCCACTCGTTGGACCTAGCCACATTCTCGGCAATCCTCCTGCTGACGCCGTCTTCCTCAAGTGCCTTGCGGAGAGCTACATGACGCTTAATTCTGTTGATCTCGAGCTTGATGACGAGGATAGCGGTGTAAAAAGTAAAAAGAAGGATACAGTCGAAAGCCAAAATCCATGCAGCCAAGAAACAGAACTGTCGTAATCCACCTTGCACGCCGGAGGCAGCCCCTAGAGAGAGAATAATGATCTCGATTATATAATCACGGACAATTTCGAATCCCTTATCCCGAACAGCGGCCACGACAGCAGCCTGGATAGGAGCACCACTCGAAGAACCAGCTTGTCTAGCCTTCTTCTGTGAAGCCTCAAGAACAGCTCTAGTCAAGATGATAGGTTTCTCAAATCCAATAGTGACAACCAAAAACGGGAGACCTTCGGAAAGAAGAATCATGTTGATTGGAACCCCCATCTTGTGGGTTGCGATAGAGGCAAAAAGGAAGGCAAAAGTCGAAGAAAAAAGTACAGTCGTTGCCAACCAGAAGTTAGATCCCAGACGCCGCATAGACATGAACAATGACAAAAAGGTCAAGTGCATGGACAAATATCCAAGGAACATGATGGCAATATCAAGTGGCTCCGCGTTCTGCAGCCGATATTAGTACATAAAAGATTGTGGATCCCAAGTTATCCCTCACCTTGAGAAGCCCGATAAGGGTGTTTACAAATTCATAAACCATCTCCGCCCAACCTCTCTTCGTACGGTCCAACCCAACCTGAACCCAACGACGACGACGACCCTGATTATCAAGGCCGTCGACAGCTGGTAATTCGGCAATAGAGTCCACAAAGGTGTTAAGCTCGGAATGGGGAATAGCATAAACAGCGGACGAGAGATCCGAGGGAAGAGTAATTGCGGAGCTATTGGTGGGCACTAGTACCGAAAACTTTGACCCTACCGGGAATGAAAGGGTCAAAAGAGCCAATTCAGTGGCAGACTATGCATTTTTAGACAATCAATTAGCGAAAGGACAATTAAGGCTTGAGGTTAGAAATAACAAGAACACACCTTATCTTCCATGTCCTGAGTTCCAATCTCCTTCCATTTCCATTGAGTTTCCTCACCGAGGCCCACTCGAACGCTCCCATCAAGAAGTGCCCCCCTCTTTGCACCTCCGAACCAATTCTTCCCACTTCTCTCAAACAAACTATCCTCAAGAAGTGAGATATAGGTCGTTGAAGCTAAAAGAGCTATTATTACAATTGTATGAATGGGATGTATACAAGCACTCTTGGAGAGACCTGTAACCATAGGTGTAAAAGGGTCCCATTGTGGAGGAGGTTTCTTCGCCGTTAAGGACGGAGGGAGCAGTGGAAGCTGCATTGCGATAATTGATGCGTTGTGCAATGCAGTGCAGGTGGTGGAGAATGAGCCCAATTTTGAGGCAGTAAAGGGAAGGGAAGGGAAGAAAACAATAGAAGAGAGTTCGTGGCCCTTTGGGGAGTTTTGGCCACTGGTTGTCGTACCCCTGTTAACCCAAAAATCAAGGCAACGCCTCCAATTTTTTTCCTGCCCCTGAAAATCCCAACGAATAAGAGTAACTCACAACCACGTAATAACGACACTAGTATTATCCCCTTTTAGGAGGAGAATAATTTGCTCAGGCCAAAGGATGGAAGTTCTCCAATCAAATTGCAGAGGAGGAAGAAAGAGTTATCTTTGCCCCTATTCTTTTGCGGACGCCCCGATTTTCCTTTACCGTAGTAGCTAGCAGGTAAAGTACGACAATGTATTGTTGCCCAAGTGCCAGCACAGTACCGGTACTCCACAGTAGCAGAAGGAGGGTGTGTGTGTGAGGGAGTTGTGAGAGCCGTACCGACACACTTTAGCAATCGTAAGTGTTGGACCGAGGAGAATTCCAGGTTTTATCTACTCAGAATTCGAGTGCAGCAGCCGGCACGAGGTTGGTCTAACGGTTATTCCCCAGAGCGTCGGGTTGAGTCGAACCGCACACGCTTTCCCGGGCAAAACGGCAACGAGATGTGAGAAGGGTGATACGACAAATGGACAGGTATGTGAAAGACGTGGGAAATTCCAAGTCTGCGGCACACAGAAAGCAAGCAATTCACACCAAAAGGCAAGAGGATAGCGGATCCTTAACCCTAAAAAGGCAAACGCAGGGCCCACCGGCACGTGTGGTGGAGCGGCTCAACAGTTCCAGAGTCCGGTGACAAACGCAGAGGGAGCGAACAGCACAAGTACAAACCGAGGTTCGCCTCAACCGACCGAACGAACTCTTGCGGAGACGAAAGGTTTGTTTCGCGCGGGAATAGAAGAGCTGCTTCCGTTATGAAGCTACCGACGCTTTACCTGAGGCCGCGGTAGGTTGTACCATACGCGAGGTTATAGACCTTGTGCGGCAGTCCTCAATTGTTGGTCCAGGTCACACGATAAAGACGGTGAGAGATAAAGGGAGACATCCCCGCACGGCAGACCCTCCTCGGGCAAAGCAATATGTTTAGCCAGGGCACAATAGAAAAGCAAGCATTCCGTGAGACAGCCTTGAGCTGATTCGAGGAGGAGGGGTCTTGTGGCCGCGTGTCTCTGGTTCACAAGAAAAGTGTTTCCCCCGACAATCATTGAGGCCCTCAGAGCTAGGACTCAATTATTACCCAGGATAACCTGTTATCCCTTGGAATATGGGTATGATACCTGTATTGCAGTACTCGAGCACACTACCCTCAGGTCGACGGCGAGTGCCGGAATAGATACTCGAGCATACCAACTGACACAACTATAGCATGTCATAGTACAAGACAGTATGTAACATCAAGTTAAACAAAGACTTACCGGTAGACCAAGACCTCCCGAGAGGCAAGGTCTCATAAGTCTCTGTGACAACTAACTACCATATCCACAATAACGGGCCCTTGGGCTCACAGGTAAAGGCACGGCGGCATGCAGGTAGGATCATACATCCATATCAATTTTTTTGAATCTACTCGAGTACTATAACTTAACAACGGTTTGTTGGTTATGCGCAGTTGTGTTGTGGTAGGTTTGGTTGCGGCGGAGGACTTGAGGTCCAGGGTGGACGCGACCACAGCGACCCGGCAGCCGGGAGGCACAGCCCGCAGTTGCAAAAGCAAAGAGAAAAGAAAAAACATCCCCATTCATCTCATCGTCATCGTGATCCCAAATCCTCAACCCTCATTTATCCAAACAAAAAAGCACACCCCACCTGCAGGTCCGAACAATCTATCTATCCACCCATCCCATCCACCCAACCCGTCATCCCATCAACGACATCCAGGAATCCATCCGTCCATCCACACCAAATAAAAACTACCTCACATAACCAAACAGAAGACGGGAAAAAGAAAAAAGAAAAATGGATCCAACATCCCACTACGCTCCAATCGTTGAAAGAGATAAGCCACCTTGATCTACATAACCGGGTGAAAAAAAATAGAAACAAAATAATAGCTGACGTGGAATGTGCGTGTGCGGGGAAATACTGGGCAGAATGGAGGTACTGCTCACAGCCTTGCGACAAAGACACGCGGAGCTTAGATTACAGAACGACAGGAACGTGCGATTAGGAGTGGGGATGGAGAATTTGCTGAAGCCTGTGGAAGATGGTATTCGCATCGAGCGGGAGAGGGCGGCCGCTGAGCTTGCAGCGAAGAGGATGGACTTCGGCTCCAGGGCCGAGCCGGGGAAGGGCGATGAGGACGTTGGCGTTGTGGGACAGGGGTCAAAATAAATATTCGACATTTGTATCATAGTACATAATAAGCACGTACTGTACTCGTATCGGCACCCGCTAATACGCACGCCCGGATTGTGTCCGTCTGATGATGTTGTGGTGTCAGGGATACATATGCATTCACAAGTACGAAAAATATATGTCGGAACCTATTGAGTCAGGTGCTTGTGTGGAATTGCTGAAACTAATCACCCGGTGAAGTTTTACAAGAAGTGGCGCGATTTAAGATATCATACATGCCAAAAACTCCGTCCTGTCCCACCGAAAACATAAATCAAAAGGAAAGAAAAGAAAAAAGAAGAGCATGAAGAAATTCCTAATGAGAACCGAAAGTGTAAATAAAGAGTATCCATCCGCCTACCCAGTGCCAGGAGAACCCGTCACCAGGAAGTCTGCCTCTGGTGTTTTTTTGGGGGGGGGCCTGTCATCACTGCTCCATGACTATTTGTTTCCGACGTCCAAAACAAGTCTTCGTTCAACCTCGGTTTCCTTTCCAACCTCTTCCTCGCCCTCAAACTTCAGTCTACATGTGCCATCTCTCTGTTCTGAGTGTTAGTTTCATCCACGCAGCGCGCCGCGGACAGGTAGCTTGCCTTTGTTCCCATCACTTCAGCTCTATAAAAGGTTGTTGTTTCCGGGTATCGTGCAAGAACTTGTTTACCAACTGGGTATGGTGACAGTCCAGTAGAGTCCTTAGGGATTGGGATCAATGCACCTGCAGAAGCCTTATATGTAGTCCCATGGCCTCCAGCCTCGTCTGGCTCCGGATCCTGTACTTCATACCTAACGGAGTGCTGTGTGAACAATGCTCCTCGGACACGGTGCAACGATGGTTTTGGAGATCTCATACTTCCGCTTATTCCCATCCCCAACAATACCAACTATAATGCATTGGATCCACATACCCTCGGCATTTTTTTGTTTCGGCAGACGGTATGCGACTTCGGAATCTTTCTGGAGGCCATTGTGTGTATCGGGCGCCGCAGACATGCTTCTGGCAACCTTGATATTTCGATTGGATGGGCTATCAGCAGCAACAGCGTCATCAAGTTTGCGCTTGCGTTTCTTCTCGCCTATGGATAGAGAGTAGATGGTAAGCTCAACCCGAGAAAATATGAAGAAATAGTACGAGGAGACCGAGGGCCAGATAAGTACCGAAAACAGGGAAACACCATGAGGAAAAATATAATTAACACACACAGCATAAGAGTGGTGCAAGCCAATAATTACAAAAGTAGAAATGTGAATAGTAAGAAGAATCAAAATTTCTTACCTCCTCTATCGCCCCCTTCCGTAGCAATCCTTAGAGCTATGAGGAGATCGTTCATCTCTAAAACAGATTGTAGGGTCCTAAAGTTCTGTTAGTTTTTGTATAGGAGCCTGAGCGCACTCGCTGCCTACCGCTGCTCCTTCCCCGCAAGGTCGTAATGCTCCGTATATAATTCCTTAAGAAGCTTTAGGTCCTCCAGAGATACATCTGCAAACGATGTTAGCAAATGGCGCCGATATCAGACGAGAAAGGCCTCAGTGTGTATAAATTGAGAGACCATGCGCAATATCAGAATTCCAGCTAAAGGTATTGAACTAACCAGCTTCTGCCTGACGTTCCTCCTCCCGTTGGATTTCGATTATGAGCTCTTGGACGCGCTCGGACATGCGCCGGAGCTCCTGGAGTTCTTTCACAATTTTTGTCCAGAGATCGCGCTCCTCGTGCGCATCGACTTCTTCTTTCAGGGGGGCTCTAGGGCGATTGCGGGCTGCCATCATGTGGCTCGGTGATTCAGGAGGGAAATAGCGGGGGGGGGGCTCAATGAATTCTAAGGGGCACTACAATAGAAGAGCTAGATATGATAGAAAGCTAATGATGGAGTTCACAGTACTTGTAGTAATGGAGGCGCTGTGGGGAGTGAGGGCAGTGGGAGGGATGTGAGCGGCGGGGTCCTGTAGGGGTCCTGTGGGATGATGTGGGTGATGCGGAGAGGATATCCAAGCGAGTTAGGCAACGGTCGGCGTTGTTGACCTAAGACGCGACTCGTGCCAAGCCTGATCCGGGCTCAGTGAGGCTATGTCACGTGGCTAGCGAGGGCTTGATTCCTGATTCTTGGTGGCTCGGTTGCGTGAAACGGGCGTGTCGGTACGGGTCGATCAGCAGCGAGCGTCAACGGGACGGCTTGTCAATATCGGTAGCAGCCGCTCTCAAAACTTCCAAGTAACATAAGCGCAGAGCGCCATCAAGGTTTTACAATAATAAATGATGGCGATAATCATATTATCTGTACTTTCGGGATTACTTCACGTACCGTAAACCCTACAAAAATATATACACATACCTGACTAGTTTAAAATATTCAGTAAATCCGCCTTCAGGAAAATAGCTATAGTATGTCTGATGGGCATCCTGCCCAGAGGAGTGGAGGCAAGGCTGGTCACCGGTACCCCCAGTCCGCGAGGTTCTCCGGAGACGTATGATACTCGAGTACGAGTACTGTATTGTGGCCGGGTCTTGGCGGCAACGGAAGCACCAGTAGGAAGCTAGTGGTGCTATCATAAAAACCAGAATACCGGCGACCAGACCTCAAGCTAAGTCGTCTAGAATTTCCCTTTGGATTGGGGGGAGAAAGCACTGCCTTTTCCTTAGAATAAAATTAAAATAAGGCCATGTTTGGCTCACCCACCATATAAAAGGTGCCATGTTTTTGAAAACAGCATATTTCCTAATATCATACCCAAGGCAAACTTCAAAGACACAATTCATGTCAAATAGCAGATGCTCTTCCACTCATTCTGTGGAAAAGAAGAAAACAACACAAAGGCTACAGGTTGAGAGGTATGATAAGGGAGCTTGTGGGGCTGCAAAATATTACAGAACAACAGGTAAAGTACTTGGCAACAGGACAATTTTCCTTACTCTGCAGCGTTTAGGCCTCCAGTTGCTTTTTCCTTTATGTGGAGTGAGTAGAAGGCTGTCTCCTATCTGATCTGACTATGGCACAAATTTCCCCCCGAACCTTGCCTGCTTGGACGTCAAGAAATATGCTGCTTTCAGAAATGTGGTATTTTTTTTTGTATGATTGCGTGCCAAACAGGGCTTAAGAGTAGAGATGAAGATAAAGATACGACCGACCTTGCTGGGTGAGGCAACTTGATGATCCTAGCCTGAGGTCCAATTATTTCTGTTTCTATCATATCTCTTTCCCAGATCAGATACCAAAGCAACATCTCAGTCCCGTTCATATCTTGAGTAGTAGAGGTGCTATTATTAGACTTTAGGTTGATGGGTAAGTTGCCCAACATAATTTGGACTACCTTCCATATATTATTTGGTGGTGCCTTGTGCTATTGGTGCTTTTACTGCCATCAAGACCCTACCACAGTACGATACCGTACTAGCACTCTTTCCGCAATGACTTTGCCGACGGGATTGCGCATTGTGAGGCACGACCGGAGATCCTTTTACAACTCGCATTTTTCCTGCCTAATAGGTCTCCAGGGCTTTCAAAAATAAAAATAAAAATAAACAAATACCCCTTAACCCAACCTATTTTTAAAAAGAGACATTTGGATTTTTAAGATTTTTGATGGCTGCGTTTTCTTGCTTCGAAGTTAAGGTATTGGGGGCTGTTTTGCAGGCCAACGTTTGTGCAGTATTATAAGGGTTTCAAACCACATTTTGTAATGCCGCGGTTTGTGAGACATTCATTGCCAAATACCTGAAGAAACATTTATAGGGTAAAAAATATCTCCTGCCATTTGGGCAGGACCCTAAACCAGAGTAGGGAAAACTGTATTATATTTTAGTATCATAATAATAATACTATGATAATAATAATAATATTATTATTATTATGATACATAGCAACAGCCCAGCAAACCCTAGAGTATATCATACCAGCCATGAACCTTTTTAAACATTTCTTGGGCCCTGCATTACATGTTTTCAGCTGCATTTTATAAGGGTTGCAAGTTCTGCCTTTCAAACAATGAGCTGCCAAACGCTTCTGACCCTATAAACTTTTGCGCGCCAAACGGCCCCTTACTTTCTTCGTTATGGGCGAAATATCGCATTTTGTTTGGATGATAGAAAAAAAACCATTTATGGTATTCCACTTTAAGAGAGGGCTTACTGTTGGTGGACTATAGGATAGGCTTTCTCGAGTGTCAATTAAAATCTAACCTCTTAGCTAAGGAATATATAGTATGGTCAGGTGTCTATGTCAGGTTTTGCCTACTCGGGCATGGATGGGATATCAGTGATCAAAATTCCCCGAACCAATTAGATTTACAATAGAAATTCAGGGCTTTTCGCTTCGACCGGCGCATCTTTGTCTGCGGCGTTTTTTACCTGTGGCTACGGATACTGGCACTGGAGCTTAGGTACTCTCCTCTCCAGCCATTCGAGAATTAGCACGGTGGGCAGGTGATTCCCCTACCGTACTACTTTGTCCTAATACGGTACCTCGACGCCAAGACAATAAACCTGTTGATTAATGCTAAGGTGTCGGGCCACTTTCAAAAAAAAATCGGCAAAATCGGCAAATTTAGAACTCTGTAAAGGATACTCCACAAATAGCCAGTAGGGGTGTGAGGCCCATTCCAGCAGACAACTCCACAAACCACTCCGACATATGGTAATTGGTTGATTTTCTGTGAGGAAACAGCGGCTGGTCTCTTCAGCGCCCCGAATGTTTACTGAGGGGTCGCCTGGGGGGATACAAAATAATTATGATACTTGAAGAGTTTAGAACAAGGGTTAGGTTCAATTCACAATTCCGACATCCACCAATTATTTATAGGGAAGTTTAGGGACTTGTCACAAAGACAGGATAAGTGCAGGTATTGTTTTTTTGAACCTTTCCCCCCTTTCAACTGGCACCTGATAATCTAGAACAATACCATCTGTTCTGGGGTCGGGGGAATTGGCAAGTTTTTGGGAGTCTGATTGGTCCGGACTTTTTTCTATGGTTCCTTCTATACTTATACTCACAGTGTCAGAATCCCGTGATGCTGGAACTCAAGCACATAGACGATACATTCGGGGCATTGCTAGCACACTGGCATCTAGTTGTAACAGTTTGATGCAGGAAACTTTCCTGTTTAAGTTTAGTCGTCCGAGTGAGGAGGGTACCCGAGTAAGTTACTGTGCTCGAGTACAGCACCAGTAGCCGAGGCATCTCTTAGTTCTCATGCGTACTCGCACACCCAGTCCATTGTTTATATAAGTTACAAGTGCCCACTAGAAGTTAGTGAACAGTTAATTTAGGCTAGCCTTCAAAAACAATCCCTGTCACGAAAAAAAGTATGCTTGGGTACTGTCGGAGGTGCTAAGAGACGTAGTATTGCGTGCAAGACTTCATCCGCACTAATAGTAATTGTTCCCCGCCAGCGTCTCTGACATTTTGTTTTCGGATCTGTTGTATAAATAGAGGCTCTGCGGACGTCAGGGGAAGGGAGAGATGGGAACTCAGATTATCCTGAAAAGTAGATGTCATTTGACCTTTCTTTTCTTCTGCTTTCCCTTTTTGCTTTCAGAGCCATCGTGACCTTGATAAACTCTTTTGCCAATACCCGAAGGGAACGCCCCTTCCCGGAAGGGATTTGACAGTACTGTACCGTAGCTATACCAGCACACTGCATACACCACAGGAGATATCTCTCGAGTAGACGTGATATTCTGGACCAGGGGAAACTCGAAATTGTACTATAATTCACCCTCCTTTTCATCATGTCCCTATGGAGTAAGCCCTAGAACCAACGGGTCACCGGTACCCTATGACCGCTGTGCCGGTACAAGGAACAATACCTAGGACTGTGTCTCACAGTTGAGCATCCGTGAAGAACAATACCAACTCTTAGTATTGTTCTTTAGTGCCTTCAACCTCCAGCCAACCACAATCGATTTGCCATTGCCATAGTGCCCGAGCACCCCTCAAGCTTTTCCAACAGACAATGACTTTGGTTTCATTCAAGCTTCCAATGACTATCCCGTCGGTCCTCTGCTATTCATGGTCCTCCGCATCCGCTCCTGTCCGTTCGCACCGGGTTACGATTGTCCCTTGAGAGGTTTTTTCACGCATAAAAGTTAAGAGGATGGCTTTTCTTCTAAAATCCCCTAATAATCAACATCCTTTCAATTCACAGCTCCTTCCAAAATACATTCTTTTATAACGAAACATCGACTACTCTTCTTCCCACCTTTAACTCAATTCTCCTTCCCACGTTAAATTCCGAGATGGAACAGACTCCAGTCTACCAAAGTCCCGGCTTCAATCCCCATAAACAAAATATCACTTTCTTCAATCCCGATGGATCTACCGTCACCGTCGGCCTTCACGAGTTGGATGCCATGTTCGCTTTCAATGTCAGAGTTGCCGTCGTTTTCGCCAGCCAGATAGGAGCCTGCGCCCTGCTCTTCGTAATCATGGCAATGCTCACAAAGCCTGATAAACGCCGTGCGCTCTTCTACCTCAACACCGCCTCCCTCATCTTAGTTATTATTCGATCTGTTCTCCAAATTCTCTACTTTGTTGGCCCTTGGGCTGAGACATACAACTATGTTGCCTACTACTACGAGGATATCCCCTATTCCGACAAACTCATTTCGATCTGGGCCGGTATCATTCAGTTGATATTAAATATATGTATCCTACTATCATTGATTATTCAAGTTCGGGTTGTCTATGCAACAACGCCAAAACTCAACACCATCATGACTTTGGTTTCCTGCGTCCTCGCGTCGGTATCTATTGGGTTTTTCTTTACGGTTATCGTGCAAATTTCGGAAGCAATCCTTCATGCAGTGGAATATAATGGATGGGTTTACAAGGTTCACCGGGGCGTATTCGCTGGAACAATCGCCTTCTTCTCTTTTATCTTCGTCTTTAAATTGGCTCTCGCTATTCGACGCCGGAAGGTTTTGGGGCTACAAAAGTTCGGTCCTCTGCAAGTTATCTTCACCATGGGTTGTCAGACCATGATCGTGCCTGGTGAGTCAACACACGTCCGAAAAAATATTGTGCTGTACTAATGGTAAATAGCGATATTCGCAACACTAGAAAACGGAGTTGGCTTCGAAGGGATGTCTTCGCTCACCGCCACTCTGGTTGTCATCTCACTTCCACTTTCCTCCATGTGGGCTGCCGCACAAACAGACACACCAAGCCCCCTATCGACACCCAGGGATGGATTTCGTCAGTTCAGCTCTAAAGGGTCCACTATCAATAACTCGAAGCCTCCCCCAGGTGGGAAATCGGTGGACATGAGTACGATTAACTCAACCAAGCACGGTTCACTGGCTCTTCATATGGACAAGACTTTTACGGTTGAAAGTGGCCCTAGTTCTCCGGGTGGACAGCATAAGGAGCGGGGATTTGAGTTTACCTAAAAAGACTAATTGGCGGAAGAAGTTATCGGATGTTTTTCGCAGCGGATACCTATTAGCTGGTCATATTTTATTAGTTAGTTAGCTGGTCCTGGCTATTTGTTTCATTCCGCATCTTTCTGTTTGCATTCTGCTTTTTGCCAGGGAATCGTGTTACATTGCTTGTGTCTTCTAATATTACTGTTTTAATGGTCTAATTAACTTTCCTAAATACCTAAAGTGGCTCAGAAAAAAATCTTGTCCCGACCGTCCAGTAGCAGGTTACCTGTATTCCCAATCATTCCCATCATATCCAATCACTCGTAGTCAAATCTTAATTTCTTGTAGCAATGCTCAATCTTTTGGATGGAGAAGTGTAGTAGTTAACGGTTAGGATTATTATGCGTCCATATGAATAGCAAGAAAGATATAGCCCAGCTGTGCAGCAAAGTGGTTCCTGGCGTGAAAAGGTGATTGTAGGGGCCTGGAGGGAACATTTCAGGCGAGAAAGAGATCGCATACGAACAGTTCCGACCCCACCGGCGTGTCTCGCTTATGGGGCGGAATGAGGGCCTTCTACCGTATTTTCTTCTCTCCTGGGTTAATGGAAGTTATGGAATGACTCCCGAGGTCGCCCACCTGCCACCATCAACCCAGCTTGTCCCACCCAATTCATAAGCGAGGGTTTAGGTAAACGGGTTACCCTGCCCACCGACAGCCCAAAAATTCCTTATCCGCAGCAACCACAATCTTTTTGCCCCACACTTCAAATCTCGAACACACCCCTCACCATTTTTCCTTTTAACTCGACTTTCTTCTTCTAGAGATCTACAAGGATAATCCACTATGAGGCCTATACTACTTCAAGGACATGTGAGTTGTTCCCTCTGGGCCTGTCCTGCGGGGAGTGGTAGTAGGTGGGATGATAGAGTTAATAGGTTGGTGTTTAGGAGCGCAGTTTGACGCAGATCAAGTATGGTTTACTTCCTGGGAGCTGGGGTTTGGTTGCGGCGGGTAGGTGCTAATGTTGGGGTTTTCGGGAATAGATACAACAAAGATGGTAGGCTTTATGCGCCTTTTGCGGAGTTGAAGTTTAAACTAATGTTGTTGCTTGATGCTAGGTGATTTACTTTTTTCAACGGCAAAGGACCACGTTGTCTGTGCCTGGTATTCCGGTATCTTAACTTCCCTTCCCGAGGCTCTCTCCGCCAAAGCCTAACATCTTCTAGTAAATGGTGAACGAGTCGGCACATACAAGGGCCACGTTGGTGCTCTCTGGACCGTCGACGTTGACCCTACCACCACCCTACTGGTAACTGGCAGCGCAGACAATACCATTCGCCTCTGGGACGTACGGACCGGAAAGCAGCTGAAAATGTGGGAGTTCCCTACAGCCGTTAAGCGAGTCGAGTTCAGCGAGGATGGGACTCTACTCCTTGCCGTGACCGAGCAGAGGATGGGCCACTTGGGTACCGTTGTTGTATTCCCGATTACGGTTGATTTGGAGGCGGAACAGGTGGATGCGCCCACTTTTACGATTACCTTCCGTGAGAGTAAAGCGACGGTTGCGGCATGGAGTTATCTGAATAAGTACATTATCACTGGGCATGAGGATGGGAGGGTTTCACAGTACGATGGGAAGGTATGGGCTTTGCTTGCTGTGGTGGTGGTAAGGGGGGCTCTTTTGGGGGCTTTTTTTTGCTGATGACTGGGGTATAGACTGGGGAGCTCATTAAAGATGTCCAAGCCCATGAACTGGATATGCCGATTACCGATATTCAGATGGCGCCGGATAGGACTTACTTTATTACCTGTTCTAAGGATAAGAATGCTAAGGTATATCTCCTCTCATGGTATTTCTATGTACGTACTAATCGTCGCAGATACTGGATGTCAACGAGCTTAAGGTCCTAAAAACCTATGTTACCGACACCCCACTAAATACCGCAGCCCTTACTCCAAAGAAAGACTTTATTATCCTCGGCGGCGGTCAAGAAGCCCGTGATGTCACTACTACCTCTCAGCGACAAGGTAAATTTGAGGCAAGGTTCTACCACAAAATCTTCGAGGATGAGATCGGTCGTGTCAAGGGTCATTTCGGTCCTCTTAACACTGTACACTATCCCCCCAGCATTTCCCAGTATTACAGGCGGGTTCTAACGCTTCTCTTCTAGATCGCTGTCCACCCACAAGGGGTTGGCTACGCCTCTGGTGGAGAAGACGGTTATGTCCGTGTACATCATTTTGATAAGCCATACTTTGACTTTGCGTACGAGGTCGAGAAAATGAAGGGTTAGGTTGGGTAGTGCTTTCTTTTTGAAGAAAATCTAAAAGGCGATTGTGTCTCTTCCCATTGGTTCTTTTTCCTTCCCCCCCTTCTTTTCCTTTTCTTTTACTATATACACCATGCGGTAAAAGTTGTTCTATCTTCTATCCCTCTGGGGATGGTGGTGGGGAGAATATGGGCGGTCGGCGTCGTGGCGGAAATCGCACTCTCATTCCCTCAAAATAAAACATTCCCTTTTTCCCTCTTGTTTTTATAGATATGATACTATATAAGCGTTCTATGGCTATCCAACCCAATTCCATGAGAAGCCACAAATGAAGAGAAAAATATATGGCTATAACTACTTCCTGACCCCTTCCTCCTCTAGCCCTTCGATAACGGCTTGTCTAACAAGCTCCACATCCGCTCTCTCTACCCCACGAACCCTCTTCTCCCTAGCCTCCAAGCCAAGGAACTCGCGCGGCCTGACCATCTTCTCAAAGTCATACTCCCCAACCTCTTCCCCACCACTGACCCCCACGAGCGCTAGATCCACCGCGTGGTTGAACTTTGCCGGATGTGCGGTTGACAATGAGATGTGGTGGACGTTCTCTCGGCCAGCGGTCTGCAAGGCCTTAATAAGTCTCAACGAAGCGGCGACTCCGACGGCCGAATGCGGATCAAGAATGCAAGGTGCAGAGGGCGGGGTAGTAAAGATATGTCGTATAGTCTGAACGGTCTGTTCATCGCTAACGCGCTCAGAGGTAAAGTTTCTCTTTGCAGCGTTGAGCACATCTTCGGAGACCACTGTAGCGCCAGTGTTTTTCAGGGAAGCCATCCACTCGCTCAGCACACTACCGGCTTGGACACGTTTCTGGTCCTCGCTGGTAGCGTTGGTGGTTTCGGCCTCGTAGGCTAGGTACCACAGCAAGCGTTCAAAGTTGGAGGATACGAGGATATCCATTGCCGGGGAAAGGGTTGCTTTAACCCCTCCTGCTGCTAAGCCGCCTTCCTCCCCCCCCTTCTCTGGGGACACGGGATGCTTTTCGTAGCGGCTTGTTCTGAAGAAGCGATCCAGGATGTCGTTCTCGTTTGTCGCAATGACGAGCTTATCGATTGGGAGGCCCATCTTTTTAGCGTAGTAGCCCGCTAACACGTCGCCGAAGTTTCCCGTTGGCACAACGTAGCGAACGATGGGTACACTTCCTGCCGGCAGGCGTCTGAGTAAAGTGAAGTAGGAATGGAAGTAGTAGACGATCTGAGCCAGGATCCTAGCCCAATTGATGCTATTGACTGCACCCAGGTTATGCGACTTTGACAATTCGGAATGAGAGAAGAGTGCCTTTACCACGTCCTGGCAGTCGTCGAAGGTTCCGACGACGCTGAGGTTGTGCACATTCTTGTCCAGCACTGTCGTCATCTGCGCTTCCTGAATTGGGCTCACACGGCCCTTCGGATGGAGGATGAATACTGATACGTCCTTCTTCCCGCGAACGCCGTAGATAGCAGCGGATCCGGTATCTCCGCTTGTAGCGCCGATAATCGTCAAGTGATGTCTCTTCCCCTCTCCCTCTTTCATATCCTTATTCTTCCTAACGAGGAAGTACTCGAACAGGTTCCCAACGAATTGCAATGCAACATCTTTAAACGCGAATGTGGGACCGTGGAATAGCTCTAGGACATGGAGGTTTGAATCCGGGAGGATGGTATTGAGCGGTGTGATGTCCTCATGGCGAAAGGTGGAGTACGAGCGTGTGACTAGCTCCCGTAGATCTGAGGCGGGGATCTCATCCGGGGAAATGTAGAGCGAGAAGATCTCATAGGCTAGGTCCTGGAATGAGAGGGTCTTCCAGGTTTCTTGCCAGCTCGCGGGCGGAGTTGGAATTGCCTCTGGGATGAAGAGGCCGTTGTCGCTGGCGAGGCCTTTGAGCACGGCCGCTTCAAAGGTGAACTTTTCTCGTCAATTTAGTCTAGGGTTCTTTGACTGCTGGTGGTGGGAGGGGAACTCACGCCGTAAGACCCACCGCGGGTGCTCAAGTACTTTTGCGAAGCAGTGGGTGAAGCCATGATCGTTCTATCTCCTAAATCAAGGAGGAGAGAAAGAAAGTTCTGGTAGTTGAGAATTGAGCTCGTTGGTTGGCTGGTGGTTGGTGTACCGTAAAAGCTGAAATGATTGGACCTCACGCTAGGACATTGGAGTTGCCTCTCCTAGTAAGATCGGTCTTTTTTTCTTTCTTTCTTTCTTTTTATCTGTCTCAGTTGAGGGCTGAAGGACAGGTTTTTCGCCGTGTTTTTCCCCCCCTAATCCAAAGGAGGGAATTCTAGACGTCTTAGCGTGAGGTCCAATTATTCTTAGCTTTTACGAATAGAAGGGAAGAAAAGGGATCCAATTCCATTGCGCCAGGGGCAAACGTGGGGCACCCCCCACCTGGCAACACAAAAAAGAATTCTTTCCGCTACATTATGTATCCTGGGTTAGTGTTACCCTATCTTTTCCCTCCATTCACAAAGAATCACTCGGCGTGTTACACGCTTCTGCTTGTTCCCGATTCTAAACTCGACTTCCTAGAGCTTACCCTCTCCAAACGGTGAAAACTTTGCTATATAAGGGGCTCCTCCAGAAGTGGTTTCTTCAAAGGGCATCCATTTGTGCTGCTCTACTCGTATGGCTTGGCTTGGCTTGGCTTGGCGTTTATCCGCCGGATACCGATAGCACCTTGGATCGGTAGGCTAGAATTGCCCAAATTGGGGCTTCTGGCGGACAATATATTTTCGTAACATTTTTTTGGGGGGGCTTTTTATCTTATGGGGCTAAGGTGGTGACAGGTATAAGTTAGTGGCAATTGGTGAGTAATGGATTTAAGTGAGGGAGGTGGCTGGATGCGATGAAATTCCACTGTCTGGAGTATTATCGCGGGCATGCCGGAGGGTGGTCTATTTTGAATGGTCGGAGACGGTTTTGGTATCGAATCGCGTTCACAAGGGGTTTTTGAGCAGCTTACTTGTGCATTAGTGAAGGTTCTGATCTGTGGTGGTCTGGTTTTTATACCGTAATGTTAAAGCATTGATAAGAACTGATTTTAGTGCGCCAAATGTATCAATTACCCCGCGCGACCTACCTTCACTGGCCGATTGCGAAAAGTAGGCTTGATAGCCCGCACTACTCACCAATCGTGCCGTTGATCACCGAACATCATCTTGATTCCGTCTACAAGCAGCTGGAGGAGGAGTATTACGGTATAGAGTATCGGGAATCGGTTGAGCCAGGTTTCTTTCCAGCACCTGAAATAACGCCCCTTATGATCCCATCCCCAAGTAATATTAACACTCCTGTCCACCGTCCTGCAACATCACCTCAAAATAGCCTTCAATTGTTCCTCCTGGCTGAATTAAAGCGTTATAGGCGGGGATATGGAATGGCCTAGGGGAGTGATTAAGCAAAACGTCAGCTGGGGGGGGTTGGGGACTGCGTACGTATTGGGATCGTGAGAGTAGGAGCATGATATGGTTGGGTGGCAATTTGGGGAGCCTACGGAGGGGATAGGAGGGGGTGCTGGAAAGAGCTCTATAAAAGGAGGTTTAGACATAGCTCTTACCTCCTCGTCCTCCGAACGAACCACACAGCTGCTGTTCTAACAGCTACTACAACCACCTACGGACCCCCTACAGCCGGAAATGTACTCCCACCCCCCCCTCAAATATGGAGCCTTCCCAAGTCCGCATTTTAATCATCCAAATCACTCATCTCAAGCGCCCCCAGAAAGGCACACATATAGCCTGATGTTACTCTTCACCAGCTGAGCGATTCCCACTGTATTGGGCTTTTCAAAAGCGGAGAGGGGATGTGGGGTGGAGGGAGGAGGAGGTCGAGCTTAAGATGAACTAACCTCTAGGGATAAGGACTGTAACTTACATCGTACCAAGCAGCACGTCAGTGGGTATTTGATAGAATTACTGAGTGAGCCCATTGGGAGTCCGGGGTTGTTGCCGTGATCGCGATCTGTTGGAGGAAGTGTCATACTGGAATTTGGGATGTGCAAGTTCGGTAATGGGAATGTTGGCGTAATAGGTTTGGTGAATTAACTATGAAGTAGCCATGTATTCGGAGCGAGTGCCTAGGGTAATCGTGTATCAGTAATGGGTCATCCTAGCTAGTTTCACGTATATGCGGGATTGCCTATGCTGTGTCTTTAAACGAGCTTATGTATCCTCCATATCAGGGCATGAGGTCGCAGTGGCTAGGAGGAGAGTATCATAGCATGCTTCTTGAAAGAAAGGTTGCCTTCGTCCTGTCATATTGATCTGTCCCCGTGTTCATCTAGTCGAGGATTTCGGGGTGAGGTCAGGTTAGATAAATGGAAGGATTGGCCTATGATACTCTGTATGGTTTAGGATGGCCATTCGCCCTCTGGGAGGCAGCAAGGGGTACTTATAGAACATTGGTTACAGGCTGGGGGTTCTTGGGAGAAATTCTTGAGGCGAGTGATGGTCTATGAGTATATCGGGCATAATTCAACCCGTGTCAGAAGTAGAGATCCTTGTTGCATTCGATCGCTGCTCCATCAAAGAAAGAAGCAGAACAAGTATCGGGAACAGAAAGGGAAGTTGCAATAAGGGAGAAGGGGACGCGGCAATGGGCAAACGAGTTTACATTCAACCATAGTTTCCAACAACCTGAGCCAAGCACCTATAGCAACGAGCCCTGGAATTTGAAACAAATTATTCTCAAGAATACCCTGTGAGAAAATGTTTCCGTTGGTCAGAATCTTCACCAACCCGCACTCGCGCAAACTGGTCTTGGCGAACTCTAAGTTACCCTCCTTTAGCCACCAAACATTTCCACCTAGTCAAGACATCTTCAATGATACCGCCGCGGCCAATTTAACAACCAGCCGCTGGCCTTCAGAATGGCGTCCAAAGCTGCCTCCCCGGGGGCCAAAATCCTCCGCCAATCGCGGCTCTTTGCTATGCCAAAACCCCTATCCCCACCGTTATCCTTCCGCCTGGGCCACCAAGAGCCAGCACCGTACCCAACGGTTCAAGCAATAACCACTCCGACTGCTTCTCGGGCCCGCGGTAATTGGGGCCTGAAGCGCGACGTCCCGCACAAGATCACGCATACGACGATGCGAGTGACAGAGCTGGACACAATTGAGCGCTTCATGACTTTCGAATCAGCCAACGACGACGTCCTCACGTTGAAGAAGTGGCAGGAGATAGACCTGCCCCTAACCAAGAGCCCCGCACTAGTAGGCGAGCTGAGCGTTGCTACACGTCCTCTAGAATCCGTCTTCGACGACAACGTTTCTGCCGGGGAGGGTTATAAGTGGAAGTACCTCGGCCCCTTCCTCCTAGACATGCCGGCGGACGAGTTCAAACGGTACATGCTGAAGAAGGTGAAGCCCCGGCAGAAAGAATTTGAAGCCTACGTCGCAAAGCACATGGCACAGGCACGCGGGGTGTACGAAAGCGCTACCACCGCCAACGAGGAGGCAGAAGAAACAGAAGTGAACATGGTCAAGTTGAGGGCGGACACGATGAAGTTCCTGAGCCTGGTGACAGACTTCCTGGACATCCCGAGGAGCGGAAGGCCCTACCGCACCCACCCATCTGCGGGGCTACACTACACCCGCTCGGCAGCACACATTCCCCACGATCCCGAGCATGGCCCCCGTCATTCACGCTCTGCGCCTGGCCGATCTCTCAACTCAGCTTCCCCCAGCCCTGTCGTCGGAATCGGCGGCGTAGCCGCAGTGCTCCGCGATCATAGCAATTACCTTGACAAAGGCCGGATACATAATGACCGCAGACATGTTCGCGACTACGAACCCCGATCCGCCTACATTTCCACCCGTGGGAGGATCGTGATGGACGCCAGGCCCGCCGTGTCCCACGAGGAAGCTATCGGGATGAGGAGTAAGGGCCCTGGAACGGCCTGGGGCATCAATGACGTTGGGTCCGTACAGGATCAATTGAAGGGCTTGGTCCCCGGCCGGAGTGGGAGGGTGTTGGATGGTTGGGGTGGCTGGCCCACGAATCTCGGGAAACAGCAGGGGGATGGTAACGGGGGTGGAGGCGGCTTGAAGGGGCTGTTTGCTCCGGGGTCTGTTTTTCCGGGGGCGTTCACGAGACAGGGTCCAGCGAGGGAGAGTGGGAAGCGGGAGAATGAGAAGCGGGATCAGAGCGCGGTCGATGATATAATAGCTAGTCTGACAAGAAGGTGATATGCAGGTCAGTTCTTTGACTTCTCCGGTGGTCTTCATTCTGTCTTTTTTTCCATATGTATTCTTTTAGATATTCTACCAGTGTACAGGCGAACAATCCCGTCGTAGGGAAGGCTATTGTACAATCATTTCTGAACTGCCTACAGACGTGCGGTAATTCCACACCCTCACCCCAGCGACCAAACATATCATTTCCCAACAGAACATGTATAGAGGAACTTCTTACCATAGCAGAGAGAAGACAGTCCACCTATCACACCTCCAGAGCGACTCCACCAGAACGTCGATGTCAAACCAATCGGAGCATCCCCCCCTATCCTGAGCCCACGTATCTAACCGGTAAATAATTGGCCTACTAGTACTAACCGTAATATTTAGTCTTATATTCTATAACTTGGTTATCCGCCTTTCTCCTCTTTCTTTCCCTGGGATCTTTTTGTCCAGGGTAAACTCTTAGTATAGACTTGGGATAGGCGGCCATGCTTGGTTCAAGTTTTGTTCTCCCTGTGATTCTCTCTGCCTCTCCATCTCTCTCTGCGGGTGCTTGAGTGGGGTGCAGTATCATAACTACTTATATTCGATGAATCCTAAACGTCAATGATCTTGGGAATCCCTACCTTACATATGCAACCCAGCAACCCAAGCGGGACAGACCCAACTTACCCACCGCGTCTATCGGCGAGCTGGAGCGAGTTATGTACGACCTACTACGGCACTCAGTGCTTCCCTCCTAGCCTCCTAGCCTACCTGGTGGGAGTTAACTGTGGTACCACAGCTTAACTCACCGCAGTCTGGTGAATTTCATGATTACCGAAGGGGCAGCCTTCCCCCCCCCCTTTTTTTTGCTTTTTCTCCTTTTCTCTTTTCTACTTACTTACACCTTCTACAGCAGAAATAGAAAGATGCGGTATTCTGACTCTGGCGTTTGCGAAAAACCGGTACTTCGTGAGAGGGTTTGATCACGGGGTCTTTTCCCGATCCGCACTGTGCATACATGATTTAATAAATACGATAGCGTGGGCTTTATCTATTTGATTGATTGTTTTATTTCTTGGGGTGAGTTACCGTATCCCAGGTTGCCCTTGGTTTAGCCGTGGATTGAGGTTATGATCCGGACCTGGAATCGGTAGACTGCCCGTGCCGCAGAGCGAAGTGTAATGAAGCGTAGTGTGGTGTGGTGGCCACCCGGGTAGCCGCTTGATGCTGTGCGTCTAGAAATACCGGAAATCAAAAAGAGATAAGTTAGGTGGTTTTCGCCTTTTGAGGGGGGGGTAAGTAGTGTGGCGGATTTCTTGAAAATTTTTGGGAGTACAGCCTACGATGGCCAATCGGTAGTCTGATTTGAAGTAGCCTGAGGTAACATTAATTGTTAGGCGCGCATGTCATCATAAGCTATAATATGCTGCTTGGAAAAAAAATGCTATCATTGTGGGTGCCGCCGACATGCGGTGCCGGTAGTTAATCATTGGTAGCAGCAATGGTAGTACAGTGCCGCAATTTTTTTTATTTTTTGCTTCTCTCACTTCTCATCTCACGCTTCCAAGGACACCGACGAATGCACGACATCGATTGATTTGATGGAGGTGATGATGATGTTGATAGACTGCCGTGGCCCGCGGGCGTGGTGGTAGTAGTGGAGGAGGGAAAGGAGGAGGTGGTGGTGGAGGCGGAGGAGGTAGAGGCGGAGGTGGGGGTGAGGGTGAGACGGGATGGCACTCGTGGGGATATCACAGTGATCAATTCGCTGCAGCGTTCTACCGAAGGTCCCCGATTCTGCTCCAGAACAGCAGTATACGATGTATCCACCAATGACAATTTGACGGGAACAACGGAGTGCGGTGGTACTAGTAGCCCGAGGACCTGCCGAGGTTGCCCTTCTTTTATTTTATTTTCGTTTTTATTTTCATTTCATTTTACGCCTCTACCGATGCTGGTTGGTGCTGTGTTATGCGAGACGATACCGGTGTAAATTGTTGAGATGAGGGATGAGGTGCGAAAAAAAGGGAGCCCTGACCAGGAGTATGGGTTTCTGTTTTGTTTTTCTTGATATTCTGTCATGCCTTGCGTATGAGTTATGAATTGTGGTCCCGCGTATGTCATGCATGTCGGCATATATTTAAGCATTTTATGTGTAATTTCCAGAATTAGGTGTAATGTTTGATCGTGCTGTAGCTGCTCAGTCGCCACCAGCATTAGCATTATCGCCGCCCTAGATGGTTTATCTTAGAGGGTAAAATTATTTGATGGTTGGTGGTTTGAATTACGTTCAAAGTCGCTCGGTTTCTGCTTGGAGCGGTTGTAAACCCAATATTTATCCTGGAGTGGTTGGTTGGTTACACTTGGTAATGTGATAAGGACTCTGATCGTTTTTGGCTTTCCGCCGCACTATCTATCAGTGCAAGATGAACTCTGGTTGGATGTCGCTATTATACTCTATTCTCCTGGCACATCAGTGGGGAACCTTTGTGTGATTTACCCCTCCATCATCCCAACCAACCCACCCCACCACCACCACCACCACCACCACCACCACCATCACCACAGACCTGCTGGGGCGCATACCGATACCGTACTGTACATAGATGTGAGCGTAGTTTACATACAGTGTTCCATCTTATCACTCTTTTGCTTGTTTTGTGACACTGTCCATTCGCTAGCCAAACCAGATAGGCCGGGCCGACAGAAAAGAGGGCAGCACTAGACTAAACCTTAGTATTTCTGTTTTCAATTTTATTTGTTTCTCAAGTCCAAGTCGAGATGCAAAAGAGGCCAGCAGGAAAGAAAGGGATTTTTCTTCTTTCTAACCTTCCACTCCCACGGCCCAAACTAGAGCTAAACCCTCCCTGATCCTCCTCCTCCTCTCCTCCTCCTCCTCCTCCTCCAAAACGCCAATCCCGTCATCCTAGTCCTCTCTTTCCTTCCTAGTTCTCCCCACCAACTCCCCCTACCCTACTTATCTGCTTCCCATCGTGCTCCCTAGGATAAAACACATACATACTCGCAATCTCCCCTCCTCCTCATCTGCCGCCTTAACGCTCTCTTCCTCTTCTCCTCCCATCCCCTAGTTCTACTTTCCCTCTCATCTTTCTTTCCCCCATACGTACTCTCAAAGTAAACCTAAACCCTTCGCCGCTGTGACTCTCTAAAGTCCATTAGAACCAGCGGGGCCCCAAGATCATGGATACTAAAGAGTTCAATCAAGTCTTCGAGGATGCTGCAGACTCCTCGACTGTGCGGACCGTGCATCGTCTGCGTGCTAATTCTACTATTATGCAGGTCAACAAGGTTTTAGGTTTGTTGCCCTTCTTCACTTTTTGCATTCCCCACGTTTTTACCCGGTGTTATTCCGGAATTGTTTGGTTGCTGACCCGGTGATTTACTTTTGGTATCTTTAGTTGCCAATCGTGGTGAAATTCGTAAGTTTCCCTCTTTGGATGTTTGTTGGCTCCGCTGCCCCACAGTGTGCAATTGATTAATTTAATTCTTATTACAGCAATTCGTGTATGTTTTACAGTCTACCAATATTGCCGGTGATTTGTTTGTTGACGTGGCTGGTCTGAGCGAAATAGATCTTTAGAACTGTGAGTTTGTTTCATTGCCCTAGTTGTCGTAGGAAAACATCCTGACGCAACATGCTACAGGCGCATGAACTTTCTTTGCAAACTGTTGCTATTTACAGTCATGAGGATCGTCTCAGCATGCATCGCCAGAGTATTAACCTCCTCGAGATAGCGGGGAAACCCAATAACTGACGATTTGGTCAATATTCTAGAGGCGGATGAGGCATATGAGATTGGCGCAAGGGGAGAATTCACCCCTGTTCAAGCCTACCTCCAGATTGATGAGATTGTGAAGATCGCGTTGACGCATGGTGTTGACATGATCCATCCTGGTTACGGATTCTTGTCTGAGAATGCGGAATTCGCCCGCAAAATTGAAAAAGCGGGCATGATTGTGAGCCAGATATCTCCCACGTGCGCTTTCCAAGGGGGGCCGATTTTAACAAATCATTTGCCGTATAGTTTGTCGGACCTAGCCCTGAGGTAATCGATGGCTTAGGAGATAAGGTTTCGGCACGCAAACTCGCCCAGGGATGCAATGTTCCGGTGGTGCCCGGAACTCCTGGGCCTGTGGATGATCTTGCTGAGGCAGAGGTATTCGTGAAGGAGTACGGATATCCCGTTATCATCAAGGCAGCTTTTGGGGGAGGTGGTAGGGGTATGCGAGTAGTAAGGGAGGGTGAAAACCTCCAGGATGCTTTCCTCAGAGCGACCTCAGAGTAAGTCTCTTATCAGTAAAAGGTGGCAAGATACTAATACTAAAATAGGGCCAAGGCAGCTTTCGGTAACGGAACTGTTTTCATCGAGCGCTTCTTAGACCGCCCTAAACATATCGAGGTTCAGCTGCTCGGAGACAAATTCGGAAACGTTGTTCACTTGTACGAGCGTGATTGCAGTGTTCAGAGGAGACATCAAAAGGTTGTTGAGATTGCCCCCGCCAAGGATCTCCCGCCCGAGGTCCGAGCCTCTATCCTTGAAGACGCTGTCAGGTTGGCAAAATCAGTGAACTACCGTATGTTTGCCATGGCGAGTGGCTCTTGAGCTTTACTAATTATCGCAATTTTCAGGGAATGCTGGCACTGCTGAGTTCTTGGTCGATCAACAAAACCGATATTACTTCATTGAGATCAACCCTAGAATGTAAGACGATCTAGCATGGAGAGGGAGAACTATCACTGACTAAATTGTATAGCCAAGTGGAACATACTATCACTGAAGAAATTACTGGCATCGACATCGTTGCTGCTCAGATCCAGATTGCTGCAGGAGCTTCGCTTGAACAATTAGGCTTGACCCAGGACCGCATCTCTACCCGTGGTTTTGCCATCCAATGCCGTGTCACCACTGAGGACCCATCGCAGGGCTTCCGACCCGATACTGGCAAAATTGAGGTATACCGCTCCGCAGGTGGTAATGGTGTCCGCCTTGATGGTGGTAACGGTTTTGCGGGGGCAATTATTACTCCTCATTACGATTCCATGTTGGTCAAGTGTACTTGCCATGGATCTACTTACGAAATTGCCCGTAGAAAGATGTTACGCGCGCTCGTAGAGTTCAGAATCCGTGGTGTCAAGACTAATATCCCATTCTTGGCCTCTCTTCTTACCCATGATACCTTCATTGGAGGCTTCTGCTGGACCACATTCATTGATGATACGTGAGTGGTTATATTCCCAAAGTTTCGAAGTTTAGATAAACTAACAGCTGGCTCAGACCTGAGTTATTTTCTCTTATGAAATCGCAAAACCGCGCTCAGAAGATGCTAGCATACTTAGCCGATTTAGCTGTGAATGGCAGTAGCATCAAGGGCCAAATTGGTGTTCCAAAATTCACAGGAGACATTGTTTTGCCCAAGCTCTATGATGGGAATGGCAAACCAATCGATGTCACCTATCCCTGTCAGGTTGGTTGGCGCAACATTCTCGAGAAGGAGGGGCCAGAAGGCTTCGCCAAAGCCATCCGCAAGAACAAGGGTACTCTCTTTATGGATACTACATGGAGAGACGCACATCAGTCCCTTTTGGCTACTAGGGTCCGGACTTGTGACTTAGTAAACATTGCAAAGCATACAAGTTATGCCTATTCCAACGCTTATAGCTTGGAATGCTGGGGAGGTGCTACCTTTGACGTAGCGATGAGATTCCTTTACGAAGACCCATGGGACAGATTGGTAATACCCTCATTTTCCCCCCTTCCCAAATTTAATCTCAGGCTAACTATCTTTTAGAGGAAACTAAGGAAATTAGTTCCGAATATTCCCTTCCAGATGTTGCTTCGTGGAGCAAATGGTGTTGCATACTCATCGTAAGCGAATTCCAGTAATGCTTTTCTAAGTAACTTACCTAAATTTTCTAGGCTTCCTGATAATGCGATTGATCACTTTGTTAAACAGGCAAAGATTAACGGAGTTGATGTTTTCCGTGTATTCGATGCCTTGAACGATCCCGACCAACTGGAGGTTGGTATAAAGGCTGTTCTCAAGGCTGGAGGAGTCTGCGAAGCCACAGTTTGCTACAGCGGTGATATGTTGAATCCCAACAAAAAGAAATACACCCTTGAGTACTATCTCGAGATTGTTGACAAGATTGTGGGTATGGGAACTCACGTCCTTGGTATTAAGGACATGGCTGGTGTTCTCAAGCCTCGAGCCGCGACTCTGCTCATTGGCAGTATTCGCAAGAAGTACCCTGACCTCCCTATCCACGTCCACACACATGACTCGGCAGGAACTGGTGTGGCTTCGATGGCTGCCTGTGCTATGGCAGGTGCTGATGCTGTTGACACTGCCACCGACAGCTTGTCTGGTATGACGTCTCAACCAAGTGTTGGAGCTTTATTAGCTTCTTTGGAAGGTACCGACCAGGATCCCAAACTCAATGCTGAACACGTCCGCGCAATTGACGGATATTGGGCTCAGTTGCGCCTCCTATACTCTTGCTTCGAGGCTGGTCTAACTGGTCCGGATCCTGAAGTCTACCTTCACGAAATTCCTGGTGGACAGCTTACAAACCTGATTTTCCAAGCTAGTCAGATGGGTCTCGGAACACAATGGGCAGAAACCAAGAGGTCATACACTTTGGCCAATCAACTCCTTGGGGATATCGTCAAGGTTACACCTACATCTAAGGTTGTCGGGGACCTTGCTCAATTTATGGTCTCGAATAAGCTTTCATACGACGATGTAATTGAGAAAGCCGAGACCCTGGATTTCCCCGCTTCTATTCTCGATTTCTTTGAAGGATTGATGGGACAACCATACGGCGGCTTCCCCGAACCCCTTCGTACCAATGTTCTTCGTGGGCAGCGTCAAAAGTTGACCGAACGCCCCGGAAAGTCTATGCCACCAGTCGATTTGGCTAAGGTCAGGGCTGAACTCGAAAGCAAGTATGGCGTGGTCTCGGAATGTGATATTGCGAGTCACAACATGTACCCCAAAGTCTTCTCCGACTACAAAGATTTTTGTGACAAGCACGGAGACCTTAGCGTTCTTCCTACCAAGTACTTCTTGGTTAGTCCTAAGCTTGGGGAGGAGTTCCATGTCGAGATTGAGAAAGGGAAGCTTTTAATTCTTAAGCTATTAGCCATTGGTCATATTTCTGAGCAGACCGGTCAAAGGGAAGTCTTCTTTGAGATGAATGGTGAAGGCAGAACGCTCTTGATTGATGACAAACACGCGGGTATGCCCATTTGGCCTCTTATTTTCTGATAAGATACGATAGCTTACTATTTATAGCCGTCGAGAACGTGAGCCGCCCCAAGGCCGATCCCAAGGATCCTAGCCATGTTGGAGCACCCATGGCTGGTGTTGTTGTAGAAGTCCGTGTCAAGGAGAGCACTGAGGTTAAGAAAGGCGACCCTATCGCCATCATGAGCGCCATGAAAATGGTATGTAACTATTACTTCTATGTACAAAAGTTATGATATACTAATCTGGAATTCAGGAAATGAGCGTCACTGCCCCTCACTCTGGAGTCGTTGTCGGCCTTGAAGTTAAGGAAGGTGATTCCGTTGACGGTTCTGACCTTATTTGCAAAATCCATAAAGCATAGTCGTGCTTTTTCTCTCTCCCTGTTACTTGTATCTTTAGGCATTTCTTTGGTCAATTGAATAAAAAAATTCGAAACACTTTTTAAGCGCATCCGATCTAAAGTGAAACAAATTTGAACCAAAGGGGGAGTCCGGAGGTCTCCTAAATCCTTCCCGAGTTACTATTGATATCGGAGAGGAAGTATGTAAGAGAATCGAGTGACTTTTGTCACTCGTGTCACGTGACGATAGGGTTGCAGGGATTCATATTCGAGCGGGAGGAAGGTGGGGCAATTTTTGCGACACAACTGATTCCCCCACTATAAGTTAGCCCTCCTAGCACTTTACAGACTCACTCATTATCTCACCCAATCTGTTCTTGCATCATAGCCTATAGGTGAAAAAGCACTATAGTACGGTAGTCGGTAACTTGCCGCCACTACCACCATCATCACCATTATCATCATAAATAATTATTTACAAAATATCACAACAAATCGAACAAATACGGCCCAAGTAGAGAGAAAAGAAAAATACGCACAATCTCCCCACCTACGCCGGAAACAAAAGTAAGCCCTCCTCCTGATAACAATCCCTATCTCAGCGGGAAATTTTTTCGCCCCTCGCTATGAATGAAAACGTAATTGAACACCATCACGTTGAAATCATCTCATCTGCATCCCCACGCCCTATTTTTCCCCTTCACAACCACGTCTCATCTCAGCAAACCCCTCTCCTCATACCCAACAAAGCTGCGTAGAAACAGATAGAGGCGTTATCCCTGTTTACCCTTTGATCGATCTTCCGCAGCTTCCCACTTTTCTCTTTAAATTTTTTCTTACCCATAAACAAAACCCCTCAATTTGATAACTCCTCGCTCCTCCCTTTTTCCTCTCCATCCTCGTTTCTCCTCCCTCCCCATCCCTCATCTTCCATCTGATCCAGTTGATTGTCTGTTTTACCGCAACCCTTTCAGAATGATTACCAAAATTCACGCCCGCTCAGTCTACGACTCTCGTGGTAACCCCACTGTTGAGGTGGATCTCACTACTAGCGATACTGGTTTGCACAGGGCCATTGTCCCCTCTGGCGCTTCCACCGGCCAGCATGAAGCCATTGAGCTTCGTGACAAAGACAAGACCAAATGGGCCGGAAAGGGTGTTCTTAAGGCCGTTGAGAACGTCAACACCATCATCGCTCCCGCCCTCATTAACGAAAAGTTCGATGTTAAGGACCAAGCTACTATCGACAAGTTCTTGATCGATCTTGACGGAACCCCAAATAAGGCCAAATTGGGAGCCAACGCCATTCTCGGTGTCTCTCTGGCAGTTGCTAAGGCTGGAGCTGCTGCAAAGGTACGTGCTCTACTACTTTCCGTTCCCCTCCCTGTCGCAGAAATCGCACTTATGCTTTCGTTATTGGGCTCGTTACTCGGTGTTTTTGCTTCTCCTATAGCCATCATATCCTTCAGAGTCCTTATTACTCACGTGGCCCGACTCCCTTATCGTTATAACTTATTATCTTTTTTTCATGCATTTTTTTTTCCACCAAGGATTTACCCTTCCCCCCCCCCCAATCCTGTAGTGTTTTTGTTCTAGCCCTTCGATCCAGTTCCCGAGTGGTTTCCGGGTTATTTCGATAGGCGAGACTAGGAGCTAACAACCGAGTATTACAGAATGTTCCGCTGTATGCCCATGTTGCGGATCTTGCCGGTACCAAAAAGCCATTTGTTCTCCCGGTTCCGTTCATGAATGTCATTAACGGAGGTTCGTTACATTCCCCTTCCCGAAAATCCAAAAAAATCCCGCTATGCCCTTGCCTCTTGGAGAGGCCAGGGACACACATGCCTGCCAAAACTGTATGCTAATAATTGGCCCTTGTAGGATCTCATGCCGGAGGTGCGTCACCGGATCACACCTTTATATAATTTCCCCTTTCCCGTAACTTACCGATATGCGTGACATCTAGGCCGTCTTGCCTTCCAAGAGTTCATGATTGTTCCTTGCGAGGCCCCGAGCTTTACCGAGGCTATGAGGCAAGGCGCTGAAGTTTACCAGATCCTTAAGACCCTTACCAAGAAGAAGTATGGCCAGTCCGCTGGTAATGTTGGTGACGAGGGTGGCGTCGCGCCCGACATCCAGACAGCTGAGGAGGCTCTTGACCTCATCACTGATGCTATTGACAAGGCCGGATACACTGGTCAGATAAAGATCGCCATGGATGTTGCCTCTTCTGAGTTCTACAAGGAGGACGCTAAGAAGTACGATCTCGACTTTAAGGTTGGAACCTACCCGAATTGAAATTTTGTTAGGATGCTAATATCAGGATCAACAGAACCCTGACTCCGATAGCAGCAAATGGTTGACCTATCAGGAATTGGCTGATCTCTACAAGAGCCTTGCCCAGAGATACCCCATTGTCAGCATTGAAGATCCCTTCGCCGAAGATGACTGGGAAGCCTGGGCCCACTTTTACAAGACGAGTGACTTCCAGATCGTTGGCGACGATTTGACTGTTACAAACCCCATCCGTATCAAGAGGGCCATTGACGAGAAGAGCTGCAACGCTCTCCTTCTCAAGGTCAACCAGATCGGTACCCTCACGGAATCCATCCAGGCTGCTAAGGACTCGTGAGTTTGCCCCCTGCCTATTTTATTTGTTCAATAAGGGCTAATAGATAATAGATACTCCGCCGGCTGGGGCGTCATGGTCTCCCACCGCTCTGGTGAGACTGAAGACGTCACTATTGCGGACATCGTTGTCGGTCTCCGTGCTGGCCAGATCAAGACTGGTGCCCCAGCGAGAAGTGAACGTCTTGCCAAGCTCAACCAGATCCTCCGTATCGAGGAGGAGTTGGGCGGGCAGGCCACCTACGCTGGGAACAAGTTCAGAACCGGTAAGACTCCCCTAAACTTCACCTCTACAAGTGCGAAAGATTAACTAGAACTTTTGTTTCAGCCGTCAATCTTTAGATTTTATTTAGTTTAGCAGATGCCGGGAGCTTGGGGGACATGACATTGTTAAATTTAAAAAAATACTTTTTGAATCTTAATTAAAGCAGTGAATAGCCGCTGGTAACTCCACCATTTCAGCGTGATCGTGATCAAATAATTTAATTACAGTAGTTGTTGGGGTCGAAGCCGAGATACAGATCATGGCATGTCACTCGGTCAAATTTCTCAGCCTCAAGTGTAGTCCTAGCATCCAATGATCCACCATCTAGAACAGCAAAAAGCCGGGAGGTAGTCATTTATATTGAGTTTGGTAATGCCGGTACATGCATTGCGACCCCCCAGGCTCCAAGCTCAGTAGAGGAATTCCCTATAAACTAGATGGGATACCTGAATCCTCATCCAAGCGCCTGCCACCCAATACGAGCATGTATAAGCAGGGTACAGTACCGTGCAAGACCGGTTGCAATACCAAAATTTTTCAAAACACAATTTTTTTCCCCCTTCTTCCTTCCTTCCTTCCTTCCTTACCTTCACTTATGATTCACTCCTGAGTGGTGGGTGGGTAGGCGCGCCCGGTTAACACAGTGCTGTACCGTACGGTATCGAGAGTGGAATACATGGTATAGTACCACGTCTCAATTAGCTGAATTGTTTACCTCTTGGTATGAATAGATTCCCGTAGGCTATAAGCGGGATATACAGATTGAAATTCTTGCGCATACAGTTTCCCATCAAGCAGCGAACCCCCAAAAAAAACTCGAGGCGGGTTGATTTTTACAGATATAGATGGGCCCTTGCTTGCTTTGTCTTATCTTATCGTGTATACATACCCCCCATGGAATTGGACAATAATATGTCATGGGATTCACAAACACTCACTCGCAGAACTCTGGCTGGAAAAAAACAAACTATATTAGGAGCCCATCCACGCATGTGAACGTGTGGGAGTGACATCGGTGGGGTATAAAACACTCCCACCCAGCCCATCTATCCTACTCTATCCATCCAATCCAAACCAACCGGGTATCCATCCAATCCAATCCAATCCCACAATCAAGAAATTCACACAACCCCACAGACAAGACAAAGGCTCCCATTCCATGTATGACGATCGTGGATAGATATCATGAAAATGAAATCACGTAGAAAAAAGAAGGAAAATAAAAAGGAAAACTAACCACCAGACAACACCCCACTGCCGCCACCGTCTAAAACACAGTAGAAAGTTCACCCAACAACACTCTTAAGACTGAGTCCCTCCAAGAACCCCGCGAGGTCCTCTTTCTTGACTTCCACAACCGTAGCTTCGAACGCGTCGATTCGGATGCGAGCGTTGGTGCTATGGGCTACTTCTTGGAACGCCATTCCAAATTTATTCCGCCCGGAGCGGCGTTCCAGTGTTGCGTCTTCGTCGTCTGAAGAATCCTCTTCTTCTTCTTCTTCTTCTTCCTCCTCCTCCCCTTCCTCCCCGTCTTCTCCGACTTCCTTTTCCTTCCCCTTCCCCTTCCCTTTTTCCCCTTCCGCCTTCTTTTTAGCCCCGCTAACTCTACTTCCCAACGCGGTGCCCACAACTACATACACCCCCCGCCGCTCGTTGAGGCTCGCAACAACTAGAGGTAAATACCGCTTCTTCCTTTGCTCCCTTTCCTGCTCTAGAATAGCTTCACCAAGCCACAAGGCCAACTTCGACAATGCATTGGGGTGCGTGAAGGTTGAGACGTCAGGGCCCTCCTTGACGACTGCGAGCCGGAAGGCACGCAGCAAACGAATTTGACGCTTTTCGATTAATCCGGTGCCCGTTCGCAGAATTGCACGGGTCAAGTCCATCGCTGTTGGGAGGGCGGATTTCAAAGCCTCAATGCTAGTGAAGATTAGCCAGAGTTGGAGGAGGAAGGGAGGGAAAAAGTGAGGGGTACTCTTCGAGTGCATCGTAAGCAGCCCAGAAATTGGCTATCCAACTTTCGGATTCTCTTGCTTCTTCCTTGCGGGCTTCGTCGGCTAGGTCAGGGTCTACCGGTGCTTCCGGGGCTTTACCGGCAGATGATGATATGGGTGTGATTGTTGAATTATTGTTGGTGCTGTTACCCTTTCGCCCCATTTCTAAAAGTCCACCGATGACATATGCTACGTCCGCCGCGCTGAGGCATCCTCTAAACCCCCAGCACCTAACAAACCCCTCTCGTACGACACCCTCGAGGCCATACAACGGAGCGTACTTCTCTAATCTCTCGCGAAGGCTCCGCTTCAAGTCCATGTCCATGTGCGTGTAGCTTTGCTTGCACTGACTAAGACTAAACCCCATCTTTGCCAACAACTTGTGCAGCCGTTTCCGCCCAGACTCTGACCAAATATGTAACTTCGTACCCAAGAACGAAGAATGCAGCATCGAGTCGTACAAGGACCAATGACGAATGAGCATGAACCTGTATTCCGGCGACAATCTAATGGCGGTGTCGGACGGTGATCGGGCGGTGGTTTGTAGACTACTACTGATATTACTTGAGGCATTGGAGGAGCCCGAGGGTGGGGCCTCCGGAGGATTCAATCTGCGGACCTCGTCTCGGAGGACTGCACGGATTTGGTCCTCTCGAGTGGTGCTTACCCAGCCGAGACCTCCTACTTTCCTTGGTGGGCCAGAGGTTATCCCCCGGCCGATAACCTCCCCCGAGGAGAGGCCTACGATGGCCAGCCAGAGGAGGTCATTGTCCTCACGGCCAAGGTCGGAGGCCAGAGAGTAAAGGAGACCGGATATTGGCTCGCCGTACCAGGTTCCCTGGGTGTAGTAACCTGAAACGGTAGACTCGTGCTTTTCTCGTAGACGACGGAGTTTTCTCCGAAGAACCTTCGCGGATGGTGGGGGACGCCCGGGCGGTGGGAGGGGCAGCTGCTGTGAGGGTGAAGAAGGTGGGGAATGCGAGTGTGCGGGTGGAGGCGAGGAGGCGAGTGCTTTGGAGGAAGGGTACGAGAGGAGTGTATGTCTATGAATCAGTGGCGAAGATTCCCGGGAAGACTATGTGTGAAGGTAAGCACCACTAAAGTCAATTAGGTGGCAGACGACAAACCAGATCGCTCCCTGTTCTCCTCCGCCGCCGAACTCTCGATACCTCTCTATCTGATTCCCCCTCACAGTCGCTACTACCGCCCGGCTGTTCAGAACTCTTTCTCTTCCTTCCGCTGGCAACCCCCTCTCCAGACCCGACACTCAGCTGGACCCGCACCCCACCACCCTCGCCCTCATCTTCACTTCCTCCGTCATCCTGAACCTCCTCAATCTCTTCCTCCTCCTCTTCGTCATCATCGCTATCATCACTACTATCCTCGTCGATCTCCGGCATATCTACCAGTGCCCGGAACGCCACTCCCTCCCCTTCCAACTCCTCTTCAATATCTCCATCATCAAAGCACTTTACCCCATTGACCCCCTCCCCAACGCCATACCTCCCACCCTTAACCTTCCCATTCGCTCCTCTCTCTTCCACTTCTTTCCCTCCCCCGCCACCATCGCCAAAAACATTGTGCAAATTCCACGGCCTCCTCCCGTCCACCAACCAGCACTCCACCCTCCTCACCCCTTCTTCTCCCTCCCCACTGCTCAAGTCCAAAAACGCAGCAATGTCAATCAACCCCCCCAACCCCAAGCAAATCACAAACCGCAGCTCTTCATTCCCCCTAATAAGTGTTTTATTAACATTCTCGAGCTCTTGGTAGCCGGCGACCGGGTGTATCTTGTGAGGTATGTAGTCTTGCCTGAGGAGGTGCGTCAGGATTCGTGCGGCGCAGAGGGAATCGGTGTCTAGTGCGCAGAGGAGAAGAATTGACGGGTTTGTGGAGTGTGCGTGGGCTTTCAGGTGGGCATAGGCGGAGGAGAGAAGGTGTCGAGGGATGTACATTCTGCGTATGCGGTAGTTAGGCTGAGTGGGTGAGTGAATAGGCGGGTAGTTGCGGATAGGTAAAACGCGTTGTTATTCACACAACTTGGGTATATATTCAAAGAGTATAGTGTCCGTTCCGTTCCCCTGCTCAAAGTGTTTATCTCTTTCTCTCCTTCTTGCTTAACGTACTCACTTTATTCAAAAAAGGCAAGACATAACAACCCTCGAAGGAAAGGAAGAAGAAAAAAGAAAGCCGTATTAAAGAACAAAAAGCTTAAACCAATGAGCGAAGGGAGTAATATTATGACTTAAGGAGAAGGAGAGGAAGAAGAAGAAGAAGTTATTCGTGAATGTTTGAAAGAGAGTGTAAGAAAGAAGCAGCAGCTTGTCAGATAGTAACACTGCTGCAGGTGGTGGAGGTGTTGAGGAAAGCAGCAACACGTTACCCACCACGAAAAACATAGGGGAACGCGTTTTTTTCCTTTCCACACTTTAACTAAACCTAAAAAAACGAACCCCCATGCACGCGAGCACGCGACGACACAGAAACTCAACTCAACCTATCATACCGGCACATGATTATGATAACTCCTATGATACTGTAACCCAAACAGCACAGAAACCATCTAGACAAGTAAAAGATAACAAAATTAAAAAAACCTCCATAATCAAACCCCTACAAGCCACAGTAACTACAGTAGTCTAACCACACAGCATAATATTATACATATCATACAAGTACCATACCTCCCTACAAATACCCCAAAACCCCCAAAACCCTAACCTCAACCCTCCTCCTCCTCCTCTTCCACCCCCTCCCCTCCTGCACCCCCTCACCACACCAAACCAACTCCCCAAAATACATAAAATCCTCCCCCATACTCTCCCCATACCTCCCCAACGGGTTCCCATGACTCCCAAGCCTTCCAGCGCGCGCTGCCACCTCTCTCAATAGGACCCTAGCAGCACGATTAGCGGCCTCGCGGTCGGCATATATGGCGTGGATTTCCGTGGAGGTTATTCGGTCTTCTTCTTCTTCTTCTTCTTCTTCTCCTTCTCCTTCTCCCTCTCCTGCCTGCTCCTCCTCCTCCTCCTCCTCCTCTCCTTCTAGGCCTCCTGGGGGGGTTGTCGCTTCCTGTTCCCGAGAGGGGGAGGGGGAGCTTGTTTGGGAGAAGGTTGTTTTGGTTATTGCGTAGAGGGGTTTGGGATCTGGGGTTTTGGTGGACATGTTTTTTTTTCCGATTGTGGGGTTGGGTTGGGTTGGGTTGGGTTGGTTGCGGCGTTTTGGTGAGGGGACTTTTGTTTGTTGGGGGGAGGAAGGGCTGAGGTGGAAGGAGGAAGAGGTGGAGGAAGAGGGGGTGGGGTGGGACTACTGTGCTGTATATTACAGACATGAATAATTAATAACTACCTCTTACATACAGATTCCGCGCTCGCCGCTCACTCTGGTGAACCGTATAGCACGGTACACTCCTAGCACAATCCAAACTAAATTGATCACCCCCAATCACTCGCATAAACCACCCCTCCTACCCGCCCATACCCACAACCACGAAGAGGAAAGAGGAAAAAGGAAAAAACTACTGAAAACTAACATACATAAAAATTAATAAATACGAAACAAAACAATATCTACACATACCTCTGATAAACCCTCCGTGGCGGCCGCTGATGATACATCCCCCACAGCAATCCATTGTAAGCCTTAACCGCGAGCGTAACGGGCTCAACCATCTCCTTCTCTTCATCTGCCTTCCTCCAAACCCTGGAGCGCTTCCACATCCTCTTCCACGCCGGCATTCCCGGCACGACAGGAACACGCTCGGGCGCTCTAGTCATCGTGCCAGCGAAATTCAGCTCCCAGACCATGCCGGGGGTGGCAGCGTACACACTCTTCTCCGCCCAAGGCGACACGGCGAGCGCTAACACAGGGTCCATAGGCTCCGGCCGAGAGCGCCCCGGGAGTTGGAAGTTGGTGACCCAGCTGTACGGGTATTTCGACCATTTGCCCTCGGTCGGGATGCACTCATCCAAGTCGCCGTATTTGCTCCTAATGTCGAAAACTCGGAGCATGCAGGCCTCGCTATGGCCCACCAGGAATTTGCCCGAGTTCAGGGTATGCAGGGAGCGGATGGGCTTGGATATGAAGCTGCCCCAGCGAGCGACGGCTTCCTTGGGGGAGCGGAGGTCGTGCATGCTTTTGTCGCCAGCCATTGGCTTAGCCACAAGCCTCGAGCGTAGATTGTAAAGTAGAATGGAGCATACCTCAAGTCACCACCAGACCACGCACTTAAGAAGACCCGCCCAGAAGGAAACTCGCCCGCGAAACTTTCCAATCGGGCAGTCGCAGTAGCATCCGTGCTCGCCCTGAGCCCTAGTGGATCCGGAAAAGACCTCATAGGCGTCTTCCGAACCCCATCGGGGGTAACAGCATAGACACACAAAGGACTCTTATGACTATTGGTCTTTGTAACAGCCAAAAACTCGGGCGAAAGCAAATTCGTGCTCCATATATCTCCATCGCCAGCGCTCATCTCAACTTCCGACACCGGTGCCTGGGGCGTTACCTGGAAATCGTCGTCAGAGGGGATATGCACCCTGTAGAGCGCAAACCTCGATGTCAGGCCCGTCCTCACACCAGCGCTCATGAGGCCGCACTGGTTCCCGGAACCAACGTGCGGGAGTATGGAGGTGTACTTGCCAATCCTGGGACCCCACTGACTCTTGCGCACCGGGGTCTCGAATCGCCCCAGCACGCTCACTCTCCCAGCCCTTCCGGGGCCCGTGGTCAATTTTACCATTTCCAGCGCGCCAGAAGCTCGCCCGACGACGGCGATCTCGGCATTATCCAGCCCGCCGGAGCCCAAAAGGTGGACAGCAGTGTAATCCTGCGGGTTATCCCTGCAGCCGCGAAGGTAACTTGCGCGATGCTTCGCATTGAAAATCTCGAATACGGTCGGCTCTTCCTCACCCCCGTCGCCGCCCTCCCCCCCAATAGCCCCCTCTTCCCCCTCATCCACATCCATATCCATATCCACATCCACATCCCTGCCCCTGCCCCTGCCCTTGCCCTTATCGCTATCCTTACCCCTCTCACCACTGCCAACACCAGCACCAGCAATAACCCTTTCGTACCTCCACCACCCATCACTCCTCCCATGCCTCCTCCTCTTCCTCACCATCATGTTCGTCCCAGCGCCAATGGCAAGCACCTCCTCCCCGCCCGCCCACTCCTCCCAAAGGTCGATAACAGGCACACACGCCTCCTCCTGCGCCCGACGCCGCAATCCCAACCTCTGCTCCTCCTCCTTTTTCTTCCTCCGACTCCGCCACTTCCCCTCGACGAACAGGCCGCTCGCGAGGAAGCCGAAGTTGTCCCAGTTGCTGCGCGTCACCGTCAGCTCCTCCGCCCACCGGTTCCAGGTGAGGGCCGACTTGCCGTGCGGCAGTGCCCTCGTCACCTTCGCATGGAAGCCGGCGTGCCGGCATTGCACGAAGACGCGCCAGCCCTCGGCAGATATAAAAGCGTGCAGCGACCTGCACGTCTGCGAGAGGTGCGTTAGACACGAGGCGGTGGGCAGGTGCACAATTATGGAGATGAGGATGTCAGTTGGGAGGGTTAAGAGCTTGCTGGTCATTTATCCGGGGAATTATTATAAGAAGGAAAAAAGACTCGGATTGCTTTAGGTCGGCAAAGTTGGCAGGAAGGTATACTGTATGTTGTGCGCGTGCGAAGGTGAAAAAAGATGATAGAGAAAGGAAAATGGTTCAGGAGGGTTTAGCAACCCCTTTTCGTGTAACGGCGGATTCTGTATCATACCGTGCCTGCAGGTAAGGGTGACGAACAGGCGGGAAGGGGCGCGACGTCAAGTTGCCTGCAGCTCCCGAGGCTTTCCCGGCCCCTACGACACTGACTCCCCATCCTACAAAGCTTATCTGAAATAACACCTCCACAGAACCCAAGCACCGGGCCACGCCATACTCACTAACTCCAAAACTTCGTACCGTGTTTCCGTCCATGGACAGCCATACCACAACCCCTACTCAACCCCGGGGGGAAGGGAGATACTGTAATTATGGTATTATACAAGCGTGCTCCGCACTCCTCGAGTGGGAAAAAAACACAAGAAAAGGCGGCACCCGGCACAAATACTGTACTGGTGCAATGTTAACAAACCCCACAGCCCACACCATACCGGTACCATCTCCACCCCGGGATCAATCGAAAACCCGATTTCGATTTTCAAGGAAAGTAATTCGCACACTCTCTGCTTATGCCATATTCTATCTCTAAACACAAGAACAAAGAAATATACTTTGCTCAAGAATCATAATTCCCTACATTATAGTATGGTATGGAACGGTAGGGTGTAAGCACGCAGGCGAGTGAGCATTTATGATGTATCACTACACTATTACTGCTGCTGCTATCATAATATTATGCGACTCTGTTACCCACCGAGAGTGCACAAAATTTTACCATTACATTACGATCCAACACACAAACTTCACAATTAATCCATATATCGGAAAGAAAAAAAAGAAAAACCCTGAAGGAAAACTCCCGCACCCCTTACCAACCTAAACTCCATCCATACATCCACCCTTTTGAAGAAGAAAACCTCCCATCGTTTGCCGGACGTACGCATAAGCGACTAAATTTCGGACCACACATCTTACATCCATCCATACATCCATATATCTTTGCCTCAATGACTCGTTCCGAATTTTCTTGACGACCTGACGAAAAAATGAAAACAAGGACGGGGGGTGAGAACTCCCTATCCAGAGGTAGTGGGGAGAAAAGGAAAGAAAAAATAAAACAAGGAAAGCGCATTTCCACTCCCCCCCCGGAGGGGGATATAGCGAACGAATGACATGTAGGTCACAATAATTGAGAAGGGAGGGGGGGAAGGATCCGTGGTATTACAGCAAGAAACGATTTATTTTACCATTTCCTTCATTCATCTTCAGATTGGCGCTCCGTTCTCGCCAAGGGTCCCAAGCTCCCCGGTTAGTCCAAAGAAGTTGAACCTGTCACGCGCCTGGCATTAGCGTCCCTAACACAAGAACAGAAGGAGGGGGTAATCATACCAATCTTCGACATTCAACGCCGTCGGAACTATCTTTTCACCACTACTATTACTCCAGGTGTCTTCAGGGCTACTCCCAGAGCCCATAGCCCCATTCGGGTCAATCTCGAATGGGGCCGGCCAGGCATGCTGTTGGGACATGCCTGTGTTCTGTATGCCGCTCATGGAGATTGGCGATGTGCTTTGTATCTGACTTTGCATGGGCTGGTTCATCGAATTCTGTGATAATGGCATGGATGGGCTCGTTAGTTGTGGGTCCAGCGCCGAACTGCTATTGTGGTTTGGTGGTGATAGGTATGAGATTCCGGAATCGTCTGGAAAGAGCTGGCCCGGCTGGAAATTCTCCCATAGACTTTGGGGGATCGGCGGTGAAGATCGTGTGACCAAGTAAAGGTCTGGGGGGGTGGCAGCAACAGACATGTTGGGTTGCTGGAATGGAGTAGGGGGGCGGGTTCCTCCTTGGCTCTGTCCGCCCATGAATATATCTGTTCCCTGTCGGAGATGCGGCGTCGTGTTGCCTGGAGCGGACATACCCATTGTGTTGTTCTGGATGTTTCCTGGGGTCGGGGCTGGTGTCTGGGGCCTAGATCTTTCGTATGACATATTAGGTACCGGCCTTCCAGAATGACCGCCTATATCCATCTCATCAAATTTCCTCTTAATGGGTTCAGTGGTACTGCGAACTTCCGTAGAAGTCGAACTTTCCCTATTGGTCCGGTTTTGCTGATGCTTCCGGGAGTGATGACGGCGCCCGGTAGACTTTTGGAGTCGCTCCTCTAGGGCTTTGTTCCCCAGAATAGACTCGAAAAGTGTGTATACCATCTTCGCCACAATCCACACTTTCGAAACCTCCTTTAGGGCTTTCATACACTTTCTCATGCGTTCCTTAGAATCGGCAACCACTGTCGGGTTTGTTGAGCGATTCTGGTACACATGCATGATCAAAGCCGAGAAGAGACTGTATACAATGAACGCAGGACAGTATCTGAGTTGGTCATGTTCGGCTAAATTATCAACGATGGAAGTAATAGCCGTTGCAGCCCGGAAAGCAATATTCCGTGAAGGATAGGAGGTATCCTCCATCCCATTAGGAGCGGTGCTCACCGGTGGCATATGCGCCCGATGAAGCAAACATAGAGTTGTGCTGCATTAACGTTTCAGCATACCATTTTAAGCGAAACGGAAAAAAGGGGTCATCAGCTCACTAATATGTAGAATGGAGCGAGGCCGCCCAGAAGTTTTGTCTTGACTTATCTTCGACGTGATAGCGCATGGCCGGCGGCACGTGCAACATCCAGTCGGCAAGCGCAAGATCGCTGTGAACCAGATCAATCGCATTCTGTCTCCTTGCTTTGGAGGCCACCGAGTACTGCTGGGATAATACCAATCCCATAATTTCACACAGTTTGACATGGTGAAGGAAGAATTGGATATGGAGAGGATCTGGTGGATACTCCGTAGGGAATCCAGGTTCATCCTCTAAGAAATCCTCTTCTTGGACCATCTCAACATCTGAATCATCAGTGTTAATATGCACTGGCCTTCCAAGAGCAACAGCTACCATTCGATCCCTAGTAAAGAGCGTCCACCATATCCGTTTCCACAGCTTTTTGTCCACCTTGCTTAATTGAGAGTGTTCAACACTACACTGAATTAGTTAAGGTTCGACCCTCAAGACATCACTCGTATACAAACCTCCTATGCATGCCAGAACCCTGAGCTACGATAGTAGCTACCCGACTCCAGTAAAATACATTCTTTGTTACATCTGAGATTGAAGATTAGCACGTGTTAGCATAAACATCAGATGCTAAACAAACCCTCAGGACCCTCCCAATACCACCCCATCAATACCAACGACTGTACAATAGTAACGCGGTCGTCCTCGTAATTTGCATCATACAAGGCTTTAGCTCTCTTGTAAAAGGTCATAGCTGCCGGGGTAGTAGACCCAGAGGCATCCATCAATTGTGGGTTCGTACACACCCTTGACCCAGCAAGCAATATACTTTGCAATAGCAGGAGTGATGGCGGGTTCTTAGGATCTCCATATCGCCGCATGAACCTACTCTTATTGATTACAGGTACAATCGGGGCAATCCATTTAAAGTACGCTTCGACCAATTCGTCGCAGAGAGCTCTCGGAGGTAACAGGAAAGCACCCCGCTGATGAAGGATCTCAATCTCAATAGCGTCCAGCTCTGTTAACCTAGCCCTCGACCCTCGAATATTCTCCGGTAGGGGGTAATGCACAACGTCCGGCGTGCCATGTTTATCGTGAACCAGTAAGCTGAGATTTGATGATTCACCTAAGACCCAGTTAGTCTTTGCACATGCCGACTACTCCCTGGCCATGCCCTACCTAAATACGCAACCCTTCCAGCCTCTTTAATGGGAGCCCTAGCAAACTTGGGCTTCATAAACTGAGTGAGAGTCCTATTATCGGCGGCGACCTGGGCTGATTTGGCCTCCGGAAAGCCTGGAGCTGGGGTCCCATCCTGATGCGGTAAGACTGTAGTCTGCGGAGTTTTGTTGAAGTTCATTTGGATATTATCCACCGGTGATGGCGACGGGCCTTGCACCGAGCCTTGTCGTTCTGAAGACCTACTCCCCCCCATGACCATTGTCAGGATCGCCCCATCTCCGACCCCAAATACCAACCGGGTAAAGGTTAAAAACGTACTCATCATCACCATCTCTTGACTTTGTAGCCCCAGCAACCTTCTTCCTCTTCGGCGTGGGAATCTTGCACTCGATGGAAAAGGCGACGCAGTTCGTGCACGGAACACCGAGGCTAGCGGCATCGCATCTAACCTATACCACTCATCAGCTTTCCGTAGGGACCCTTATGTAAAGGCAACGGCAAAAGTAGGAGATGAATCGTACCTTTCTTGCATGGCATGTCTACGTTCAATCAAAGCCAAGTCAGCCTCTATTCCGAATAATGCAACAACCTCCCCATAGCAGCGGCTTTTTCTCGATAATCCGAAAACGACGAAAAATGCCCCACAAATAGCTCCATTCTTTTAGACACTCACTTCACAAGCTCTGGCCGCACGTTGCCTATTGTAAGAACCCAAAGGCCGAGGACCAAGGCCATTCCAACCCGTCAGTAAATTGACAATACAATAAAACTCCCAATTATGAACTCTCCCCCACTATCCCATGTCTCTTCTCACCCAGGGCTGTGCTCCCCAAGGGTCTTATCCCTCGTAATATTACTTCCGGATAAATTGAATATTTTTCCTTTTGTAACCCTCAGAAATTCCCCACCCCTTGTAGACGGAAACCCTTCCGGTATAACTCTGCCTTCTTGGGGGGGGATAGAGACGGCGAGAAGAGACTTTTTGGGGTATGATGTGAATTTGTTTCTTCTTCTTCTTTGTTTCCTTCCAAAGGAGAATAACGAGAGGGAAGAATCAAAAAAAATCACGAGGCAGAGGAGATTTTTAAGAAGCGTACCTCCGAAAGCTTGGATGTGAAGAATTCTGACTAGTAGGTATACCGGTACCCGATTGAGACGAGGCCGACGGCGACGCACCACTACCCACACTCTCAGCCCTCGAGTTTTCTGTCATGGCTTCAGGAGGCATTTCTCGATTCTCGAATTATATAGACGCAATGAACGCTTTGCTAGAGTTATCGTATCGGTATTGTAAAAAAATATTAAAGAGAAAAAGAAAAAGAAGAAGAAAGGTACCAATTTCAGTAGAAGAGGAATGATGGCGGGAGCAGGGGCGATATCCGCTGCTGTGATGACGGTGATGGGAGATGGGCGATGGGCGATGGTTTGGTTGGTTTGGTTGGTTTGTAGGCAGGTAGATGGGTAGGTAGGTATTGTAGAAGGTATGCCTATGGTACGTGTAGGATAGGTCAAGAAAGAGGATGCGCCAGGAACACGCGGGGAAGTAAAGTTAACGGGAAATTGTAGAGCAAAGCAGATGGAAGATAGGAGGAAAAAAGAACGTGGGTTAGCGGCACTCTAGCGGGTATTGGTATTGGTATTTGGGAGGGCTATGATGTTTCGGGGGGGGGGGGGTGGAGAGGGGGGTGGGGGACTGTTCTTGGTTGGTCCGTTTGATGCGGAGAGGTGGAGGGGGTGGGGGAAGGAGGAGTGAGAGTGGATGATTTTTCCTGCTTCTTCTGTTTCTGATGCTGCCGCTGCCTCTTCTCGTGCCTTCCTTTCTTCCTCTTTCTTCCTCTTGCCTATCGTGCCTTCCTTTCTTCCCCTCCCTTCTTCCCTATCGTGCTGTATTCCCCACCTTTTCTCTTACGTTCCCCTGATTTCTCCTTCTTCGTTCGTTCGATGCCACCTCCAAACTGGCAACTTATTGCGTGCAAAAACGCCGGTTTGATAATGCTTAATGCCCAAATCCAGCCACCAGTTGATACGTACTACACAAAGTACCGGTAATGAACGAGTGAAGCCCCAAACTTGTGTCGATTGTGTGAAAAAAATGAAAATAAAAGTGTTACAAAAACGAGACGAACAAGTGGAGGGCCCTTCCTTTCTTCTTCTTCTTCTTTTTTTTTCGCTTTTGCTCCGACGTCCGTTAGGAATGATAAATCCAAGGAACTTCAATTCCTCCGATCCACTAATCCACCAAGAAATTCACAGCCAAGAGCCAACAAGTTTCCAGCCAGTTACTGCCGCCGGTAGGGCTTGGAAGTTTAGGTACTTATTGCTAGTAGACAACGCGACTGGCTGACAGGACTACCGCACCGCACTGCACCGTTATTGTGCTAAGCTAGGGCCGTGTGGATATCATGGCTATATAGATAGATAAATTGGAGAACGTCATGAGCTACCACAGCATATTTGAGAGCCGATATGAATAGCTCTGAGGAGGAGGATGGAACAGTGGCGCGCGTAGGAGGGAAGGAAGGGAGGGAGGGATGTGATGAATTACCGTATGGTGCGGTACTGGTACTGCACTCGGGCAGGGACGAAAAAATCGGAAAAAAGCATTAGCAAGATTGGACAGTAGGGGGGAGGGGGTGAGCAGACAGTCAGTATAAATGGAAAATAATAGCAGTACGGTAAGCCCTGGCAGACACAATCAACAACTTGAGGTGGATCCCAGACACATTATCTCATCAATAACAAGATATCCCGAACCAAGAATTACAAATTAGTCATGGCACACAGGTTGGCCTTATGGAGATTAGTTGAAACCCTGAGAAGCCCCCACAGAATCTCCAAAATTCATGCATCGGAGAGCGATACTCGAGTACCGTACTCAAGTAGATACTGGTGCAGCCAGTCTGGGTTTCTAATCCCAACAACCCTGTGCCTCTCTCCACAAAGTTTCCCCATCGATCAACACAAATCCCTGTTTTGCCCATAAGTTTTACCACTTTTTCGTCCCTACCGTACTAGAGCGCAACACCGACAGGAAGAGGAGGGGTGAAGCTCGTTGATGGAGACAAGGGATGGCCATGCCAGGTCCGATAACTATGGTGGAAGGGTCCCAGGCACGGAATTTTTAATTTTTTAATTGATTGCACTACTCGTATGTTACTATCCAACAGTATATTGGGTCACAAACAATGATGCGAAGTTTCTTGTTTTTTCTCACTCGTCGCTCTTGCGGCATTGCAGGAGTCCATCCCATCCCCACACCGGCAATAAGCGATGAGGGAAAACGCAATTCCTACCCATAACTGATCACACGGTATGTACCTAACCGGAAGTCGCCCACCATAATATTGTAGCGCATCGTCAACACATCGATAAACCACAGGACCCATAGCACTCCTCTGGTGTAGAGTATCATTGCACAGATACATGTACTCGAGTACACTGCCATATAGTTGTTTGTTTTTGAAACCTATGACCAAGAATCCGGCCCTGTCCTACTTCAGCAACTCCAGACTCAATTATCTGTCCCGCATTTAAACTTCAGCCTGTCTGCCTCTTCGCTCAGTATTGTATGCCATGCATCGACTGGCTAAATTGTCGTGAGTAGCCGAGTAAAATCACCACCGCCACAACCACCGATAGTGTGCTTCTTTCAGTAGGGTGTGATACTATCAGCTTACGAGCACCGCACGATAACCTTTTCCTATCCCCCTGGATGCCAGTATATAATACATGAGGTACAGTTACCATCCATACCCTCACCCAACCCCACGATACAAAAGAAGAGGAGGCGGGGAGGTGGGGGAACACACACAGTATCATACCATAAGCACCAGTGCTCGAGTAAGCAAGCAATCCTTCCCCCCAGCACGAACAAGGAGGGAAAAAGAAAAGCAAGAAGAAGAAGAAGAAGAAGAAGAAAAAAGAAACCATACGACACGAAACTCCCAACCCCGCACATCCGCCGTTTCAAAAATACCGGTACCCGAGGCGGATCATAGTCCTGAACACAATCTTAGCAATCTGAGAAACCTAACCATACAATGTTTGCAATTCGCACTCCGCTGCGCTTCTAATACCGGTAATATGATGCAGCCCCATAAAACGGTTGTCTTTTTTTTTCGCGACAGGGTTTTTCGCAATTCAAGACAAGCACAATTACAGTTAGAGCGCGGCGGGCGGTGGTCCAACGCCGGAGGAGGAGGAGGGCCTTTTTTGACATGTGAACCGAATATCAAATGACATTGTGTAACCTTTTTCCAATCCCTTTTTTCTTTTCTTTTTTTTTCCCCATGCACGAGCACACTGATATCAATGCTCGCAATTCTTCTAACGATTGCAACTGTTTGAGGCTCTTATTCCCATCATCATAATATTATTATTATCACCGTAACGAACGAATCGGAGCCTCATTGTTCGAATTTTATTATGGACACACCCGGGTACTTAGGCCGCATGGTTATCGGAAGCGGCTCGCAAATATTGAATCTATCCTTGGTTCTAAACTGCAAGGGAGCAGACTGCTTTCAAGGGAACCCAAATACCAGTACGGTATCGAAGTGGGTGGGGTTGGGGAGGGGAAGCCTTCTAGCACTATTATTACAGATATTTCTCATGGTCAAGTTAACCCACAATGAGAGAACGTGCCACCAAGGCTACAATACTTGTACTCGAGCATACAGTATCAATGCCCACCAAGTATCGATATCCCACCCCATCGCGAATTACCTACCTACAGCGAATCGTGATCCCCACCTATCCCAGACTACCATATCATACGCGACGCTACCAAACCCAAACCCAGATACTGTACTCCACCACCTGACCTGACCATCCATCCAAACAACGACAAAAAAAACATGTGAAAAGAACCCGACAGTCCGTTCCCAAAGACAAAAACGACAAAAGCGAGACAAACCCTCATGACACATCACACAGGCTATCATACCGTAGTCAACTCGGAGTTTGCAGTAACGGACGAAAGGGTACCGGTATCGGTATCCTGCCTCTTCTCCTCAAGGGAGAAGGAAGGAAGGAAGGAAGGAAGGAAGGAAAGAGGCAATCAGAAAAGCACAGAAATTAACTAAGAAGAGAATAGGCCAACACAATCTTCTCGCATAGTCTTGGGGTATGTATCATACGAATACTGCACCGGCACTCTCTACTCTACTCTGCCCTGTAAAGTACAGTATCATACTCGCAGGATCTCCGTGATCTTTGATCGGCCACGAGATCATAGCTCAGGTACTCGTACTCGTATGATATACTTGTACACACTGCCGGTACCGCATTCGAGCACTGGTGCCGTGCCCTACCCCGCCCGTGCTTTATTTCACCTCATCTTTTGGGGCGACGGCGACGGCTTCTCCTTCCCCTGATGTCGTGCTATGCGTTTACTTTTTCGCATGTGAAAGTCTGGGTGCTGGACAAAAGCAAAAATTTAATGTCATGATGGGCCGCTGCCATTCGTGCGACTCGTACTACGCTACAAGTACCGGTAGGATCCTAGATCCTGGCCATCTCAGGGCGAGAAGGGTGGGGCTTCCTCGGATATTTAGGGGTTCGATTTATTACAGGTATGATATCATGATACAAATAGGAAGAGGAGGGAAAGGAAGAAGGGGATAGGGTTGGATCTTCTGCACGTCCGACACATATTGAACCCGAACACAGGGGGTAAAAATTAGTGTGGCAGATTTCTGTGACCCCGTACTGAATTCGGACTCAAATATTCGGGTTCAATATGCTTGGGACATGTACCTATCGTGTCGTATTGTACCATCTGTTACTTCTACTTTCTATTCGTGGGTAATGCCTAGGGGGAGAGGTGCAGAGGGTGCTCCCTGGCACACATACATACACTGGATTGAGGTGGGGGAGATAGGGGAAAAAAAAGTATCGCTACCACCGTAACTATAATATGATAATGTTATCACGTCTAAAATTACACACTAGGCATGATAGATAAAGCCTTTCCCCAATAAAATGTTGCTTTTCCCTTATCCCCCCCTTCTAGCCGCCCTCAAGAGGCCCCGTTAGCAGCCTTTGCGTTCGAGCCTCTCGTAGGTTTCCCATTCTGCACACTCACACCACCCTTCAAGGGAGAAGGGGAGGAGGGCATGGGAGTCCTGCCCTCCATGCTCACCCCCCCAACAAAAACCTCGCTCACGAATTCTAATGCGGAGACGAAGACCCCCAACAGGCTCGATATGCAGAAATGGCTGATAGTCGTACCAATGTCCAACCAGCTCCCTTCATCCCGAACCATATAGAAGAAGTTGAGTGTTAGGACATCTGAGATAGCCATGACTATCATGAACAGAGAGCTTGGCGCCACTCCTATCCTCCTGTTCAGTATCCCAAGGTTCGCTGAGATCACCGCAAACGGGACCATCAGCTTTAAGACCAGAAGTGCCCCCATTGCGAGTGGATTGAACACTGGTATAAGGCGATATACACTGTCTAGAGAGAAAGATGACAACGAAGCAACGTTGCCAGTTCCGAAGAACGCCACCTGAATCAAAAAGAAGAAAAACAGTGCAATCCTTGCATCAGCAAGGGTTAGTTCTCTCCATTTTGGGGGGTGCGGGGTCTGTGGCCCGGTTGTGGAAGCCGTTGAACTTTTCTTGAGTGTTTCATCCGGCCCAGGCGATGCATCTTTCGTTTCCCCTTCGCGAGAACCCGGAGACTTCGGCAGCTTTCGGTACGAGTGCAGGTGGATTTTGTGCTCCAAGCGGACCCAAGCAACCAACGTAAGGCAAAACATCACGTAGAACAGCCCCTCATACGAGATGGTAAGGATTACAAATATGGGTGAGAAGGTGAGGAAAATGACCATTAGCCTATGGAAGTAATGACCCTGGGGTCGGATTCCATGCAGGAACGGGCAAGCAATCGAGAGGACTATGGTTTTTAGGAAACTTAGTAAGTAGGGCACGGGGGCGGCGATACGCAATGCGGGGAGGGATTCAAACTAACCGAGCACAAGCCACCCCACAGCTTGGTTCCCGAGGGGAAGACCTAGTTTCGCTTGCAGAGATCTGACGCTGGATCTCGTCACAAACATGGAGAGCCCAATCAGCCCAAGCTTTGTACCCATAGTTAGTATCTATCAAGTACCGGCATTCCAATTTCGCCTAAATTGCCTGGGGGCGATGCAACAGACCTGTAATCCTAAAATGGATTTTGATACCCAATCTTGACTTCTGGCTACTTGAGCCCCATCACTACCATTGGCAACAGCCTCTCCGAACATCATGTAAAGCAACCCCAAGGAAAACATGAAAAACCCTCCTAGCAATCTACTTGCAGTTAGCACCTGATAATACGCAAACATCCTTCCCGTTTCGTAAGAATAGACGCACATCAAACTCTCACTTTCCTGCTTGATGACGGGTAGCAGGGTAAAAGTACTCATCAAGATACAGCATACCATCCAACTCACGACCAATAACTTGTTCTTTCGGAGAAAGCTGGACCCATAGAACAGGGGCCAGATAGTCGCAAGGAGGAAGCATCCCGTAAAAACCTCACGACGAAAGTATCCATATACCTTTTAGAACGCATTAGTCCCAATCCTCGCACCTAACTCCACACCCCTTGATCAAAGGGAAGAGAGGAACTCTACCATAGCTTCTAGTAACGCAAGAAACCCGACTATTTTGGCGCCCAAGCCTATATATGCGCTCCATGAGTCCAGGTGCGCAACAAGCTGTCTCGTCCCTTCTGCAATCGAGGCTTTCCTCGTATATACCTCCTCCCAGAACATCACCGGGAAAAAGGCATATGCATAATATGTCCAGGAAGATTTTTGGATCATAAGGATGGAGTAAATGGCTACGAGACAGGAAATGAAGAATATATAGCTCCCAGTAGTTCGGACGGGCTCGATTCTTCCGTGGAGTACATGCAGGTCAATAACTGTTGTGAGCGAAAATGCAATCCATCCCAGATACCCCGCAGTGACTAGGTTCCGTAGAAAAAGCCAATCATATCTAGGTTATTTAGCTATCTTTAGTCTTTTCACGTAGGGGGTATGTGGCTCACGTTTGGAGGTATCGAAGGCCTTCTAGACCAGCCTTGATTAACTCTACACACTTTTCAATAGCCCTTTCATGTGATCCGCTATCGATAAGTCCCCGGATTTCCGCCAAACGGCTTTCGAGAGATTGCTCACCCTCGCCCAGGGGCACAAAAGCGGTGTATCGTAGTGTTGTGAACTTTTTCTGCTCTGTTAAAATTAGTAACGGTCGCTCCATACTACCATCATGAACCATCATTCGCCTCGTAAATCTATCTCCCATGAAGGAGGACGGGATAGGAACCGAACTAACCTTCTTTGACCCTGTACATTTCAAGAATTTGCCTTGCATTCGCCAAGGATGCCTCTGCTTTCACAGAGACATTTGCATCAAGGTATTCTAATGGAAGTTCTCCAACAGAATTGACTGGAAAGTTCAATCCGACGAGATAGGCCATTAGCGCAGCCACGTCGGCTTGTGCGACATCTACTCTTCGTACAGCGCCTAGCCCCCAATCACCAGAAAAACCATCTTCATGACCTGTCGCCTCGAGTACCTTGGACGCTACCGGTTTCTTGACACCGGCACCCCATGCAACAAGAGGAGTGCGGGTGTTATCTGGATGCCCATCTCCGTGAGATCCCCAATCGCTCATGCCGTGGTCGGCGGTGAATATCCATGCTGTTTTATCATCGTTTCCATAAAAGTCGTTAACAAGCTTATGGATCTGCTGAACTCCTTCATCGACAACCTTGATATTTCGGAGATATTCGGCCGAGTATGGTCTGTAGGAATGACCGGCAGTATCCAACCCAAGGAGATGAAGGAAAAAGACAACCTTGTCCTGTCGAAGCATCGCATTGAGATGGTCATTGTGCGCAGCTGATTCGAATAGCTCCTTGACGCGATCGAAAACCCAGATATCAAGATTAGTCGAATCTTAACTCCGAGCAAGTGTTAGCTTTACTCCAACCAAAGCTTATAAGCCTCAATAACATCGTACCAGCCGTAAAGTCCTCCATCTCTTCGTCGTACGAAAATGCGTCCACTCTACTCTCATCGCTAGCTCCGTGCTTAAACATTGGCAGGATATCTGGTGATCCCCAGGACCAAGTATGCCGACTCTCATTGAAAACCGAGTCGAAATTCACCGGGTTAAGCTTCCAACCAGTTGTGACGGCAGAGACATCCTCATATAATCCGGCAATAAGCGCTACGTGTCCTGGTCGGGATTCAGTAGGTACACGGGTATGAGAAACACCGAAGGTAGCATCGTTCAGAACCTTGGATCGGATGAAAGGGGCGAGATAGCGGTTTTCCGAAGGGTAGTCCGGGTCGTCATGGGATTGGAAACATTTGTCGGCGCGAAGACCATCGCCTAGATTAGAATTTAGCTGTGAACTAGGAGGTAATATACTCGCACAGAGTTGAGGTTGGACCCCCGAAAACTCATTCAGGAGGCAAATATGCATACCAACAATCAAGAACAGTCTTTTCGCTGGTGCCGGGGCATCAACGCGGTGCTGTTGCATGCCATGAACAATTGGGGAAACAAAATATATGTCGAATATCGAATATATGTAAATCAAGTGGAATAGGACGGCAAGTCCCAGGAAGCCTAACCTTCCCAGACGAGCCATAGTTCAGTTCCGTGCTTCTGGATAGTGATTGTAAAGTGAGAGGGGAGGAGGAATCAAATGCTAGAAGGAACGACAACCTCCCAAGAAAGAAATAGTAAAGGCAAACAGGAATATTAAACCACGAGACAGGGAAAACGAATGAAAAATCAAATAAAAGGGGACAACATCAAGGATCGGTTCATGGAAAGGAGAAGTGGGCAACGTTGAGAAGTGAGGCTCAGCAAGCGAGACTGCGACCGCGATAAAATAAAATATTTTTGCTGGCAGGGGAAGATGTCCATTATATCCATTTTTTTCTGGCTTGACCTCACCGTACCTGGCAGAGCACAGCCCAACTACCCTGCTCCAGTTGTATTTGACTATATTTACCATCCAGTGAAGAATGCAAGGAACAGGATCATCACTAGTGGTCGAGTATGAGTAGTGCTAGAATACAGCAGCAAATGCCCAGGGCTTTGAACAGAGTATCAAAACTATTTACTTGTAGTGGCTAGAAAAGGGGAAGGGAAGAGAGAAATAAATATATACTAGTGAGAATACGAGTAGCCTCTTTCTGCCAGCTAAAAAGATCCAAACCAGCACTATTGGCCACTTTCTGACCGTTGATGACTGACAGCGACATCCCAAAAACCTCCCTTGAGTTAATCTATCCCCAAGATATAAACTACTGTAGCAAAAACTAAACGCGCCTTCCATTCAGGGCCAAGCCCAAAGCACTATATTCCCTTTCGCTTCATGTCCATAGCAATTCCAACCAATCTTTTGAATGCGTCTTTGAACCTCTTCCTATGCCGTAAACTCTTCAGCCTCTTGCGTTTCAGAGAAGGTCGAACATGAAACCTCTGCTCTCGTTGGTCGATTCTGAGCTTATTCTGGGCAATTATCGTTCGTAATCTCGTGAAGGCTGATGAAAGATCGCTGGTAACTTCGACCGTTCTACCGGCCGTCGGCCCAGTCCTAGGGAGTTCTTTCGAAGGGGCAGAGATAGGTGGGACGTTGATGGCACTCGATGGATTGCGACTAACAAGATCTGTCGGAAGGATGCTGCCCCGGTTGAAGGAACGTTGTGAAGGCGGTTGCGAAGGTGTTGCACCAGCAACGTGGAAGAATCTCTCCAAGACTGATTGTGCTAGTGTAGGGGATTTATCAGGCTCTTCGCTGCGGGTAGTGGTTTCGGGAGTAGAAGTGGTAGTGGTAGCAGCAACACCAGGTGTCTGAGCGGTGGTGGGGGTCGATAGCCCGGTTTCCGTCTTTTTGTCCTCGAATCGCGCAGCAGAATATGCGAATGTCCGGAGAACGGTTCGGGGGATAGGATTAATGCGATAGGAGGAAGCAAGAGGCCGGGCGCAGGAGGCTGCCCGGGCCATCTGACGGATCTCCATGGTATTGAGGGGAGTGGGCTCGCGAATGGTGTTGCACCGGAAATGGGAAGGAATAAGTTAAAGTCTGGTTGCGGAAACAAAATCATCCAAAAATCCAAAATATGAGTGCTTAGTAATCGCTTTCTCACCCTTTGAGTTTACTCTGAGAAATATTGGGATTTTACCTCTTCTTTCACCCAGCCTTAACACGACAAGCTTTCTTTTGCTCTTTCATCCTCTCAACACCACCACCACCACCACCCCACCACCACTCGCAGTTATAGTCGTCAACCGCAAGACATTTGTACTTCTATTACTCCTGACCATTTCTTATCCCAATTTACGAATACTTCGCGGACCATGTATCCGTACGGGCGTAAGAATTTTCCTTCATTTGCGCGTTTCTCTTGCTGACTCTCGATAGAACCTTTCGGCCGGCCCACAATGCCGCCTGGCTTCCCAGGAATTCCTGGAGTCTCTGGGATGGGCATGCCTCCGGGCTTTGGAATGCCTCCCGGAACCGGTCCTCCGGGCGCACCTGGTCTTCCCCCCCCTCCTGGTGTTAGTGGTGTCCCTCCGGGGACGGCTCAGGCCAATATGCCTGCTCGGCCAGGAATGCCAGGATTTGTCCCGCCAGCAAATTTACCGAATATTAACTTCAACGCGCCAATTATCAGACTCGGCACATCCGTGACGCGGCAAAATCCCGTTCCGTCCTCTTCAAGTACATCCAAGTCCGGGGCTGGGTCTTCACAGAGCTTTTCAAGGGATGCTGCTGCGGATCTAGCGCCACCAAGTGTGGAGGAACAACTCAAGACGGTATTTATTGGTTCTATACCGAGGGATCTAGACGATGAGTGGCTAGAGAGGATTTTGAAGGTAGATCGTTATGGTCTCTAAAAAGTAAAGTCTAACCAAGAGTCTGGCACTGACCACTGCTCCTCTCTAGTCTGTCGCGCCGCTCAAAAAATGGACTCGAGCCACAAATGAGAAGGGGGAACTTTGCAAGTTCGGATTTGCTGAATACGAGGATCCTGAAGGTCTTGGATGCGCTATTGAGACTCTCAAGGGCCTAGAGATACCTGCTGTTGATGAGCACTCGGAACCTAAGAAGCTGATGGTATCCAACCCCGATCTTCCCCTAGATGCAGTCTTGTTTGTTCACTAACACTTCCCATAGGTGGTCATCGATGATAATTCTGTGACCTACATTGAAAATTGCGAAGAGCGGGTGGATCCTCAACAATTAAAGAACCGGCGAGAGTCAGCTAGGGCTGCTCTCGCAACCACGCTAATTGAATACAAGGATCCTTCTAAACGAGTACCCAAGACCACCGAAAGCTCCAAAACTCCTGTGCCCGAGAAGAACTCCGAAACACCAGCTCCAGACGGTGTCGATGCAGCCCCGCAACCTGAAATTGTGACCATACCCCTTTCGGCAGATGATGAATTGAGTGATATTCCAGCAGATATGCGTGATATGGTGGCCAAGGAGATTGCAGCTTTCCGAGAACGCTCGAATCGTAGAGACCTTGAACGTCTTAAGAGGGAAGAAGAAATAGAAAAAATGGAGCGGGACAGGAATCACGGACCCAGGGTAAACCGTCTTGCATCATCCCCACCCCCGTTAGCACCTACGGGGCCATCAGGCGGAGCGAATGCTATCCCAATTGGGCCTTCAAGATTGCGGGATCACTCGGGGGCCCCAGGCACTTCGACGAAAATCCCAACTGGTCCGTCTTCCGGCAGTCAACTTCCTAGGGATTATCATAAGGGGGTCGCATTCGTCAACGGTGGTACAAATGGGCTCTCCTACAGCAAGGAGGAAGAAGATTCTGACGCATCTGATGAGGAGCTGGAAAAGCGCAGAAAAGCGAAAAAGAAGGCAGATCAGGAGAAGACATTCTTAGACCACGAACGGCGCTGGCTTAATCGTGAAAGAGCAAGGACCTCCGCTCTAGAGCGTGAGCAAGCTAGAGATCAGGAGGACGATGGGAGAGAGAAACAGGATACTACAGCTATGGGCAAACGGTTGGCAGAATGGGACGATGATGTTGAGGCAGAAAAGAAAAATGAGGAATATTACGCTGATAGATCTATATGGATTCGCAACAGGGCAGCGTTCCGGAATAGGGAGATTGAGATGGACGAAAGGGATCGGCAAGCAGAGACTCGACAGGCTGAGATGGACATCGACAAAAAGCGAGCCGCCGAATCTATGGCGGATAGCTTCTTAGCTAGACAGGCCGAAGAAATGGAGAAGGCAGCTCAGATCAAGGAACCACAGAAATTTAAGTTAGCTTTGGGTGCGGCCGCAAGCAAGAAGCAAGAGCAACAGGGACCTAGAAGGAAGACAGCTGCCGAAGTTGAAGGGATGCTGGAAGACGAGGAAGAAGACGAATCGAAAACCAAGCGTGTCCTTGTGCCTATACAATACGACTCTTCTAGTGTTATGGACGAGGAGACTAGGGAGAAGCTTGTTAGGCAGCTGGCTCAAGAGATCCCAAGCGACCGAAAGGGCTTATTCGAATGGAAGTTGCAGTGGGATCATATCGATGAAGCAATTCTTAATGAAAAGTTACAGCCATTCGTGGAGAAGAAGATTGTTGAAGTAAGTAACTTCTTTCCCCTTCTATTGCACTTACATTTAGGTATTAACGTTTTCCAGTATCTTGGAGTTCAAGAACAAGAGCTCATTAACTTTGTTCTGGAGCATATCCGAAAACGTGGTACTGCGGAAGATCTGGTGAAGGAGCTAGAAATGGTACTATATAATTCCCCAAATTTATTTACATTCATCTAATCCCACAATAGGCGCTCGACGAAGATGCGGAAACTCTGGTCAAGAAAGTCTGGCGTATGGTCATTTTCTACTCCGAGAGCGAAAAGAGAGGCCTTAATTAGTTTTGCCCCTCCTCGCCTACGATTCTAACACTATCATACAAGTCTCTCTTTTTTGTTTGAGGTAGGGATAGGCCGGGCGGAGTTCATTTCTTTATTCATCAAGCGAATTTTATTTTCCCCCTATTTTATTGTACACTAGATATTCGATAATGTGCTTGCGCAATTGAATGAAAATAATCCCGTAAGAGAGATTTTTCAACCTACAAGATACCTACGCAGTGGTTGTAGATGATTTTGCGATCCTCGCGCATCCATTCACTGTATGGATGCAAAGGACCAGAGCTACAGGAACCTGGTTCGTACAGTTAAGGTTGACAGCACTTGCTTTACTCCACTAATTGACAGGAGGCATCACCTTCTCTACTCCCAACCTGGGATTCATAGCGGTAGTGGTCAAAAGCTCTTATCGTAACCGGGGTCTTTATTTCGAGTGACGTCGAATGAGCCTTATCGATAACTGAGTTGCCATCCGCCATCTTGGACAACTTTAAGCACAACGAACCATCTCACCAACCGCTTTCATTGTATTATCCCATCTCCCACTATCACAATGAGCAGACCAAGCTCCACAAGTAGTCTGCCATCCTATTCCTCAATTCTGAACAACCGCCGCAGCTCTCCCGGCGTTTCAAACTTCATAAGCTCCCGCTCCCGCCCCTCCTTCAAGAACAACAACGCGTCCCGCCAACCGCCCACTTCACCACCACCTCCTCCTCTTCTTGCTTCTTCAGCACCGCCAGTGCCCTCCGCACAGGTAACAGCCGCCGAGCTCGCTGTAACGGAAGAATATTACGAAGCGGAATCAGACTCCCGATCAAACACCCCGCGCCCCGTCCGGTCCACGGACTTCCGCCAGATCTTCGAGGGCGGTGAGTACGATGTTTTCGAAGAGGACACTCCTAGTCTCGACGAGAGTACTATAAAATGCGAGGATGGTAATGGAATCTCGCTCGTCGGTGGCTCGCCAGCTCCCTGGAGGGGCGATGAGCGGCCGAGGTCGAACTCGGGAAAGAGTGGAAAAGAGAAGGTGGTTAATACTGAATTGAGGCTTTGGGAAAATACTAGTGGGGATGAGTATTATGAAGACGGAGACGAGGAGGGCGGGTTCGATGATGCTGGGGAGTATGTTGAAGATTCCCAGGGTGATGATGATGGGGATGGAAGGCTTCAAGATGAGGAGGAGGAGGGGGCGGCGGATGACTTGGGGGCTATTTGGGAGAGTGGGAGCCCAACAATTTCTTCTAGAGGGTGGTTAGAGCAGAGAAACCGTGAGAAGGAGGGGAGAGGGGCTGTATTGCCGTATAGGAATGGCAGGCCTGAAAGTAGGGAGAGCGTGTTAGGAAAGGATGACGAGGACCGTTTGCACGGCTATAAGCCACAGAGAAGAGAGACAGCTCCCGAGCGGCAAGCAAAAGCAGTCGAGGTACTTGTTTTCTCTGAATGCGATATGTAAGGTATATGAACTGATTATTCGACAGCGAAACAAGGGACCCAGTCAAGATCGTGGCACGGATTTTGCTCCATTGGTATGACCCCGCCTTCTTTACTAACATACCTTATCTAATTAATTCTTAGATTTCCGACTTGGAGCTTGCGGCAATAGCTTCATACCAAGACCTCATCTTAGCCCTCTCCTCCCTCCGCTCGGCCTCTTACGCCTCAATCCCCCAAACCCAGCTACCCACCGAAATCACTGAGCTGGCAAACTCTTACTATCCCCACGACGCGTCCAAGCCATCTAACTTCTTCAAAAAGCTTGACGATAAGCAACACGCTGCCGCAGGGGACTTTATCCTCAGCAAGAAGCGTGAAATCGAAACGCTGCTTGCAGATTGCGTCACCAAACGGAGAGTTATGGTCGAAGAAATGAAAGAAGAGGTTGAGAAAGTTGCAGAAGTGCGCGTTAAGAAGTTAAGGATGACCGAGGAGCGGAGGGAGGTTTTAAGAGGCGGGATCGGAAAGGTATTGAGGGAGAGTGGATTGGTTTTATGACTTGATATTTTATACGTTAATGGAGTTTGGTTCATTGAGGAGCAGGTGGGGGAGTTGCTATGCCAGGTTCGCATTGGGGTGGAAAAATTATTCTCTGCTTATTTGATGTAATTTATACCAAGGGCTACTACTTACTTTAATTACTTGATTCGTTAGTGGGTCTTGCTTAATGAATGATGGATCAGAAAAGTTGAATTGAATTGATTTCGTCAATGAGTTAAAACCGCTGGGTGTTAGGTTTTAGATGCTTATTTTCGAGTGACGCATGGTGAAGCTGTGGGAGGTCTTTTCATGGTCAGGTTAATAGGGGTAATTTTGGTGAATTGGGAGATTAGTAAAAGCTCTAGAAACCAGATTTACTGATCGGCCACGACCTGAGCAGAAAATTTGTTATACTCGGGCGCAAATTAAAGATCCGGAAAAAGTGACTTGAAATATCTGTGTTGCAACCATACATTTTGTTTGTCACTTTTTCCGGATCTTTAATTTACGCCCGAGTATCATACAAGCATCCCTATTAGGGAGGTTTTGCTAAGTCAGTTCGCTACTGAACTTATCTTATCACCACAGCAACGGCGCTATCCTTTCCGCCTCTGGTAAAGCACGAAGTGGCTCAGCGTTGCACAGTATTATGAACAGTGCAAAGGGATTTTGTTGACATCATTGTTTTTATAAAAGAGGGAGGGATTTTGCGTACTGTGGACAACTGATACCGGCACTTCATCCACGAGGTTGACGATAGATTAGTTGCACAGTTCAATACAGCAAAACTCCCGGAAAAATCCTTCACGCCACCCTGTTCTACTTTGCTTAAATTAAGCAAAGTTCAGTAGCGAACTGACTTAGCAAAACCTCCCTATTGTGTCTAACTCCGTATCGAGCATTCGAAAAATGATTTTTAGGGCATATTATATCACGAAGGCAGAAAGCCGGGTAACAGCGTTCGCCACCAACCCCTATAAATACCTCCCACCACCCCCCCACTTCTACTTCTTTCCTCACAGCGTCTCCTCCACAAGGCCGCATTTCTTTGCTCACATACGGACAATTGGCATCAGCTCTGGGTCTAATCACCCTTTGCTTCCTTTTTGTTTTGATCACTATGCAAATGAGAAATTCGGAGTAATCTTCAAAGCACACTACACCGTTGTTGTTACGACATGCGGCGGCCCGCGAGGGCAAGGGATGATTTCATTCCTGCTAAGACATCAGAAAATCAAGCGCCTTCTCGTGCCTCTTTTTCTTCCTCTTTGTTCTGCTCTCTCGGGTTTTCTTCGGATGAGCTTGGGGGAGTGGGCGAGGGCGAGTCAGGGAGGTGGCAGGGAAGGATGCTATGGGAGTCGAAGCGAAGATCGTGGGTTGGGCCACTTTAGTGCAATTTGCGGCGTGCTGTTCGAAAGAATGGTACAATTCGATTCCGATTACTCTGTGGGGGAGACGCTATCTTTTTTTCTTCCTAGGTACGTTTCTCCTCTCTCCGGTAAAGGACATGCTAACTCTGGTGGCGGGAGGGAGGGGTGGACTGGGGTGGGCTAGGATCGATGGAGTACCGTATTATCTCGTCAAATTGGGTATCTTTGGACGGTCTGGGCTTTTGGAATAGTTCTTCCAAGAGACTTGTATAAATGCATAGGTTCAACTGCGTACTGCCAATTCATTATCATCTAGATATTGTCTAAATGGTCAGGTATCATACTAAGATACTTATTCCTTCAGTCTGGATTTGAGGTGTCTGCTAAGGCAAGAATTTTTCTACTGCTGCAACCTGTTTTCTCACAACCCCACCTGACCCTGCCGATCTTTTTTCCGACCTTTATGACCCTACCCGAGTACAGTACACGGTGGGAGTGGGGCTCGTTCATGAGGTAAAGTGAAACCAGGACTCTCACCAGCAACACCTGTTGAGAGTCAGGACCAACTGCGTTGCTTTGTACTTGCATGATATGGAAATCTTTGGATCCGCTTGTTTTATTTGCACTGAGGGTCCCACCTGCCCCCGCACCCCACAACCCCGGTATCCGACACCAGACCCCAGATACGCTACATACGACGACCCATAATCAGATAACCCCCAATGGTAATAAAATATAAAATTAAAAAAAAACAGCAAAAGCAGAGAAGAACAATAAATGACTTAACCCACCCACCCATCTACCTGTATCTAATCATTATAACCCCACCACCTAGACCAAAACCCTCCTCTCAACAACAACGACCGTAACCTCCTCCCGGGAATCACCCTCCTCGCCCTTACCCACAGTGGCAACCCCCTCAAAGCAGCCATTCAGCCCATACACTTCCCGAAACCCACCCCGGAACCTCCTCCGATCCCTCCAATTCCTGATCCCAGCCGCGCCGCGCAATTCCCGCTCCGCTACTTCATTCGCCGTCTCCTCGGACCTGTATACGCCGAGGAATGTGGTGCTGTGCTTTGTGCTCGAGGAGTCGGTACGGGTGACTGTGTACACGTAGTCTTCCGCCTCTATCGCTCCCGGGAGGAGGTGGTAGTTGTGGGGGTGGGGGTGAGGGTGAGGGGGGATGTGTCGGACCGATACCGTCAAGTCCACTTCTGCGGTGCTATCATCCCCCTGCCGTTAGATTGGCATGAGGGAGAGAGAGGAGAGTTGCGGGGGGGGGGGGGGGGCAACCTACCTAGTGCAAATACGTACC
>Ga0307517_10000169_pt1 | contig 106588 bp, 115 predicted proteins | sample 23_EM_MG_FD_194515 | JGI IMG/M metagenome (GOLD analysis project Ga0307517, IMG submission 194515) | Populus trichocarpa ectomycorrhiza microbial communities from riparian zone in the Pacific Northwest, United States - 23_EM | ecosystem: Host-associated > Plants > Roots > Unclassified... | reverse complement strand
GGGTAAGGGGGAGAACCGAACTTCATGAGCGGGTGTCAACGATGAACGGGAACAAGAACCCCAAGGAGGGGAGGCATGCGTGCCTCAGGAGAGGAGGGTAGATGGCTTAACGTCAACCCCTAGGCAGAAGCCATGATGGGGGAAGAGAGGTGGGTGGGGGATTGTGACGATGATTTCCCGTGGTGTTGAGATTTCAATCGCCGGAGGTGGAGGAGAGATGGTTCGTGTCCTATCCCTTGATCGGAATCAAGCGCCTTATATAGGCATCTTCCCACAACCCTAACCCTGGTGACTCATCACCTCGCGCTACATAAACCTCTATGACTCGTAGTGAGTCATAGCGCGAAATCCATTGATGACTGACATGAGTCATCGCACAACCCTCTGTTAACCAATCAAAACTTATAAACCAAGTCATGTGCTCGAGTGAGTCACATGCGTAAAACACATGACTCATAATGTGAGTCATGTGCGAAAGTCATTACATCATATGACGTCACAATCGTGAGTCATGAAACAATCAACCAATCATAATATAACGATGACTCGCGATTGCGTAGTCATGTGAGAACTATGAGTCAAGTAACGTCATAGTGTGAAATCCAACATACCTTATGACTCATAAGTATGAGTCATGTGAAATCTGCCTTGCTTAGTCACGATTTGTGACACTTGTTTTCAATAGTTGCGAGAGCTTCGGGAGACTCCGTACTTGCAGGTTTGATTCAAGATTTGGTTGCCATGTAGGAGCGAATGCGCTGTATGAGAGTCTTGAATTGGAACTAGTCAACTCGCGTAAAAGATCAAATTTGGTTACCTGAGATTATGATTGAACAGGGTATATCAACCCCTACTGCATTTGGACTAATGCTATGCCCAAAACACAGCGGTGAATACCAGTTCATGGAGCTGCTACTCAGCCTAATCCCAGACTTCGGCTATTTTCAAAAAGTAATTCACATACAACCATACACCACAATACGCACAAAATTCATACACACAAAGATTCAGACGCACAATGGTTCCTACACATACATGTTCCTATATTCAATTGATAGCCACAAAAGTTATGCGAGCAATGAAATGGATCCCAGAATGGAACCCAGCTTAGGTACCTAGCTTAGCTGGGCCAACTTATAACCTTCATTCATATGCCTACCACAGCTGTACTTTTATATAAATATCATTCGAGATTCAAGGGTATCTGTTACTGTACACAGATAGCTAGAACCATCTCAACTTAACGTCTTCCCAACCAGAATCTTCCATGATGGGCAGCCAATGGGGGCTCTCCACCTCCGGGGCAAGCAGCCATACCTCTTTTTTACGGTTCCACGCAAGCCGTGCATCCGAATACTCTTCATCCTTATCCCAATTCTCTCTGGAATCCAGCTCATATGGGAGCTAAGGTCCGGTAACACCAACCCCAAGACCTCTGACTGGTATGTGCCCGGGGACCACTTTCAAGTTTGACAACACGCTTGCCCTCCGATTCGCTAGTGTTGCCCCCTGGAAACCACGATCACGCCCGGAACCTGCTTCATCCACTAGCCGTGACTCTGTCAACAAGGGACACAGTTACATTTAACATATTTGGAAACTTTTATCGGTATATGGAGAAATATCATGAGAGTTGGATTGAGTCGTGGCAAGACACACCAGGGTGTATAGCCTATACTGCATAATATGGTGGCAAGAAAAAGCTACGGTGGAACTTGGATCTTCGAGGCCCAGAGGTGTGGAAATACTTTCAACAATGTGCGGACTGTTTAGCTAGTGCTATTGGCACTCCGCGAGTAATATGCATTCTGTGCAGAAAGGTCCTAGCTCACCCAGGTAGCACGGGGACTAGCTCGATGCATGACCATAACAGGTCCTCTGCTTGTCTGAAATCGGGAAGGATTAACAGATATGATTGGCGGGCTGGAAGCCCGCTTGCTATAGCCGTTCCTACGCGAATTGGAAACAGGGACTAAAACTGGAAATAGGCGTAGGATTATCGATCTGGCCACACCAGCAGGATTCAATCAGCATGATTTCGAAGAATGTTTTGTATAAACGTTTTTGGCAACGAATCTCGCCTTCAATTGCTCAAACAACGTTGTCTTGCCTGGTGTCTTCAAGTACATTCGTTGAGGAGTGGAAATCCCCATCCCAACGACATTAACACTGGATTTGAAACTGTGGGAAAGTCTACAGTAGAGGATATTCGAACAGGTTTACCTGCTGCAGGAAAGATTTCTCCGGTTGCCGATACATGGACTCCACTGAACAAACTTGCTTTTTTAGCAATTGTAGCTTATTGGATCTCCAATCGCTGGCAGATGGAGGAGGCCCAGGTTGGCTTTGAGCCAATCAGGGGTTCTCATATGGGGCTAATATGGCAGGGATAATTAATGACGTTCTAGCCAGATACGGGATTCAGGATAGAATTCTGGGTTTTACCCCCGATAGTGCCTGCAATAACCGAACGCTCACTGAAGCCTTAAATAATGCTTGGAGTTTACTATCGGTTGAATGGTGTCAATTGTAAAATCATATTCCATGTATGGCCCATGTTGTTCAGCTTATCATCGGGGCATTTATGAGTTCGATCAAGATGAAATCGCAGGATAGTCATATGCTGTCTCGCTTTACAGCGGGCTATATCGAGAAGATTATGAGATTGGATAACGGCTTTCCCAAAACAGTAGAAAAGGTAATGTGTCTAAGATCTCATACCTAGCATGTATATTACAAATGCATATGCACAAATTCATACGCACAAATTCATACTCACAAGGGTATATCCACAAATTCATTATTCCAAATTGAATGCCCGCCAATGTGAAAGTAGAACCAAGTCTTTGCCCTACGGTTCTCACCTAAGATACCTTTGGTCAGAGATAATACTAATAATGGTTTATAGCAGGGGAAAATCAGTATTGCGGTTGGTGCTTCACCTCAACGGCGTCAACACTTCATTGAGATACAGAATACCCTGGTTAAGATCCCGACTAGACTACTTTATGATGTCAAAACACGGTGGAACTCAACCCTAAATATGTTGGAGAGATCTGAACGGCTACGGTAATTCACCAAGGACTGGTTACAACCCTGTGCCAAGTTTACGCCTCTCTGGTCAACCCCACAACAGTGGAGGCAGATTGAATACATCTTGGTGGTACTTCAACCGATACTATTTTGGACTTTGTGGATGCCAAAAACACGTGGCATCACCATTCATCAAGTGTTTCAAGTGTATCAAGATATCTTTGATCATTTGGATAGGCAAATTTCAAAGTTAGAACGGAAGGGGATGCAGTGGAAGGTTGATATTGGTGAGGGGCTAGTGAAAGCTAAATTGCACGCCGCCTCTTACTATGGTAAAACAGAAAGTCCAAGAGGTCTTCTGTTCGGCATTGGAACTTGTCTAAATCCCTCTTGCAAACTGAACCTTTTGCGAGAATGGGATCTTGATGCCAGTGGGGAGACTGACTATGAGAAGTTATATAAACAGGAGTTCATAGCGTACTATGATCTGTACTATGCACCAATAAATAATCAGGCACTTGATATGTCAATTCCACGGAGTGGTCTGAACAGTCGATCCAAACACCTTTACTCTTCGAGACACAGAGCAGTTATCCTGAGTGAGAGACTACCCTACATCGAAACGGATTCTGAGATTGTGCCGCCGGAGCCAGACGATGAGGCTACGGATCCCACACCTGAGGCCTGCCTGGCTGGGATTTTTTACGAGGCAAATATAATTGAGTGGTGGAAGGTTAATCCGGGAAGATTCCCAAATTTACCTCAGATGGCCAGGCATATTCTGGATGTTCAAGGGGGTTGTGTTGCAGTAGAGCGTGTGTTTAGCATGGCAAGCGATGTGTTTCCCTATCGGCGCTCACGACTCAAAAGCAGTCCAATTCGATATTCAATCCTGGTGAAATCCTACGAGAACAAAGAATTACGAACAGAGCTAGCTGTATCTGAGCGAAGAGTTCATTCCGGGGCGGGCAGGAGCGAGATTTTACGCACCACATCAGCAAAAATAATACCTTGTGTTCTGTGCGTTCTGTGCGTCTGACACACCTGCCACTGGAACACAAATCGCGAATCAGGACGCAACCACCCTACCTCACTGGGCCTCTGACGCAACCTAATGCACTATCTAATCCTCCAGACGCACGTGACGCAGCACCGAATCCTCTTGACGCTACCTGACACACCACCTAATACTCAGGATTCCACCTGACACCAGACCACATCTTCCTGAGATAAGCGAACTTGAAGGGTCCTCCCTTCAAGTTTACCTTTTTCTGACCTGGGTCACAATAGATTTCATACTATCAAATAATTAAATTTACTACTATTCTACTATCGTTCTACTAGTAATATACAGGCTAATCCAGATAGAAACACCTATACGCATAGGCAGCCTTCTGCCAAAATACACGTTCAAGGGCAGCCCTCCCTGTGGCCTCCAGTGACCTCCCCCTAGCCGGGACCCTGTAAAATCATGAATAAAGCTCGCGGAGAGATGGATCGTATACCATTGCGTAGCTGGCGGCGAGCCCAACAGCCCCTGCAAACAGATCCAAAATCCGTCCCGCCGTTGTGGAGTAATCTGCCATCGAGTAAAATATCACCAGCTTGATTCTTAATACACCCTCCACAGAAGTCAGCGATTTCCTGAAGTCTGATGCGACACAGATATACCTTATACCATTGGGAAGCTGGCGTCGTGTCCAACAACCTCCCGCAATCAGATTCAGGATTAGAGCAGTGGTCATGGAGGGATCAGCCATCGAGTTCTAGGAGTGCCAGCCTCTATTTAGCCATGTAACCTGATGAATAAAGGTCGCAGGGGATGTAACCTATACCGCTGCGTAGCTGGCGTCGGGCCCAACAGGCCCCTGCAATCGGATTCAGGATCGGAGCAGTGGTCGTGGAGGAATCAGCCATTGAGTTCTGGGATCACCAGGGTACCGACATTGTAAAGACAACTCTCACCAGGGTGAGCGATTTCCTGAGTATTGATGCGACAGAGACGTACCCTATACGGTTGCGTAGCTGGCGTCGAGCTCAGCAATCGCCCGCAGTCGGATCCAGGATCGGCCCAGCGGTTGTGGAGGAATCCGACATCGACCTCTGGGAGCGCCACGGGATGTAAAAAGACAACCCCCACAAGGGTGAGCGATATCATGGGTTTTGATGCGACAGAGCCGTCCTCTATACCGCTGCGTAGCTGGCTTCGAGCCCAACAGTCTCCCGCAATCGGATCCAGGATCGGCACAGCGGCTGTGGAGGAATCTGCAATCGAGTTCTGGGATCGCCAGGGTACCTGTAAGGACAACCCCCACAAGGGTCAGCTATTTCATGGGCTTTAATGCGACAGGGACGTACCTTATACCATTGCGTAGCTGGCGTCGGGCCCAACAGCCTCCCGCAAACTGAATCAAAATCCGTGCATCGACCGTGTAGATATCTGCCATCAAGTAAAATATCGCCAGCTTGATACTTGATCTACCCTTCACAGAAGACAGCGATTTCCTGAGTTTTGATGTGACAGGGACGTACCTTATACGATTGCGTAGCTGGTGTCGAGCCCAACAACCTCCCGCAATCAGGTTCAGGATCGGAGAGGTGGTTGTGGAGGGATCCACAATCGAGTTCTGGGATCGCGAGGGTACCTATAAGGACAACCCCCCCAAGGGTCAGCGATCTCATGAGTTTAGATGTGACAGAGACGTCCTTTATACCGCTGCGTAGCTGGCGTCAAGCCCACCATCCTCCTGCAATCAGATTCCGGATTGGAGCAGCGGTTGTGGAGGGATCTGCCATCAGGTTCTGGGATAGCGAGGGTACCTATAAAGACAACCCCCACAAGGGTCAGCGATTTCATGAGTTCTGATGCCAGAGAGATGTCCTTTATACCGCTGCGTAGCTGTCGTTGAGTCCAACAATCTCCCGCAATCAGATCCAGGATCAGAGAAGCGGTTGTGGAGAGATCTGCGATCGCCAGCATCCCACCCCATTCAACCCAGTAACTTCATGAATAATTGCCCTCTGGGGATGAATCTTATACCGCTGGATAGCTGGCATCGAGCCCAGGAACGTCCATATATCAGATTCAGGATCGAACTTGTGGCTGTGGTAGAGTGTTGCAGCTGTGGCCCCTGAGTGTGGATGTTGACTGGGACTCGGAGTGTTGTGATGAAAAGAATGTGTTGCGTCGCGTTCAGTTTCAGGATAAGTGCCCAGAACCCACCAGGCCCTAGAGAGTGTTATGGCTATCACTCGCTTTCAGACTGGAGTGAGCTGCCATTTTCGCTCATTCAGAGATGATGTTGTGAAAATAGAACTCTGAGTGCCAGTGTGACTCCGCCCCGGGGTCTTTAGTGTAAATTTAAGATTAAGGGCACGATGGCTTTCTCACCTGGCGCCAGCACTAACTATATTTTCTATGGCAAGAAATACCCCTTCCTCACCCTAGGGCTGGGCCTCAGACTCGGAGATGGCTTGGAGGGTGCTGAGCGGTAGTAGTGGTAAATCCTGATCGGTGATGATGTTGAAGTTGAAGTCTGGATAGATGGGATGCAGGGTTGCTTAGTTGCATGTGTCCGGATGGAACACGGTACTGAGAAGGGTGTCCAGACGCACCAGACGCAACCAGATGTGGAGCCTGACTACAGGACGCACAGGACGCAGAGTCCACACTACGAGAGTCAGGACGAAACACTACTGCATCTGACGCAGGATGGGTTTTTGCTGATGCAGGCACCGGACCTGGAATAGGCTAGCCAGGTTATTTTGGGGCGATCCATGGCCTGCCCCTGTCTGTGGCGAGGCCCCGCTCATTCGCTGGATAGGGCCCTGTTTCTCCCCACCTGTTTTAATTGGGGCCCATCTGGGCACAGGTTGGGGCAGGGGCAGGGGCAGGGAACCCTGCAAAAATACCCTCCCCCTCAGGCCGTTCAATAGGAGCAGGCTGGGAATTGGACTGGGAGCCCATGTTTTCGGGACCCCGGATGCCCTGTCACGAACACTATCTCAGCGTATCTTGGTAATTGATGTAGGCCTTCACGTTATGCTTTTGGCAGTGATGCATGTTTCATATTGTGAGTCTTTCAGAACTTTGGGGAGGCTGGTAGTCTCAGAGTAGTTGTTGCCTTCAGATATTCAGGTGAGGGATGTCCCAGTGCTTTGTGCCACTGTTGGTAAGTCATCTTCTTTGCTGACTCATGGGCTTCTTGCACAACATAGTCTTGTCCGTCAAGCTTGCCCCTGATAACCTCTGTTTTAGTTTCCCTTAAAATATACATATCTTTTCCGGAACTAGCCAAAGAAGATCTGTTCCCCAAAGAAACAATTGCGCGCCAGGACATCAAATGGCAAGAACCCAAACTCGGAACCCACAGGACACGTTCAAAGTATTAACAAGAATCATTGCCAATATATATTTTGGCCAAGATCACCACTGTTCCACGGCCGCAGGTCTCCATGCCACAGTAATCGCCTAACCTAATCGTGCCTTTCACGGTCTCATAGTTTATAATAAGGTCGTTTTAGGAGTCTCTTCCTTTCCGATCTTTGCTCTGTTAACGGTCCTCCTTTCTTCATCCTTCAGATTGGCAGCTTTGAGTTTTACACACTCATTCCAGGTATGGCTATCGCTGCGAGAAGTTCTGTAGTGCTTGTTGCAGCAGGAGCATTCATTGGGTAATGGCCTTGGTCCCTTACGGGCAGGTTCTCTTCGTGGTTTCTTTCCTTTTCCATTAACATTAGCGGTTTTATACACTTTGTTATCCCTTGAGTTAACAGCGGTAGGAATATTCAAGTCCATCAGTTGATTCTAAACGTGATCGTAACTAAGGTCCTCGTTGGGTTGGAAGTTATCAACGATATTATGTGTGGATTCGGGAAGGGAACAGAGGAGGATGGCTGCTTTAGACTCGGTGAGTCGAACACAGTTTGAAAGACAAACGGTAGGGTGTATAAATTGGTGCCCGAGGTGGTGGAGCATGGGAGGTGTAATCGATTCCATAAGGTATGGTACTTATTGATATGATTGGAAAGCAGATCTAATGTATCGTACTTCGTATCAAAAACAGAATTCAGTTGGTCAAAGCAAGATGAAGTCTTTTCTCTAGCAAATTTGTCCTCGAGAGCTGTTCATATTTTAGGAGTTGTGGTATGGGTAGGCTGGAGCATGAGCGATTAAGACTCTATGGTTTGGACAGAAGATGTTGTGGCATACTGGTCCCGATCGATAAAGTTATTATTGTCATCTTCGGCATAATGGTCAATTGTTTCTTCACATAACACAATATTCCTACAGTTCAAAAGTTCGAGAACATGTTGTGAAATGTCTCTTCAAGCCCAGTAGTTTGCATTGCCGGTAAGCTTTAGGATTGAGATTAGTTTGTAGTTGGGAGCCATCAAGTTCTTGGATCTTTGAATATGTCTGTCGGGGGCCAGTGGAGATGTTTACCAGCCGCAGGTGGAGGTGAGGTTTGAGGCGATTTCGCTGGTTTTTTGAAACAAGAACGATCTGGACGAAGGGAGGATTCACCAGCAGTGGTGGTTGAACGCGTAGCAGGAGGAGGGACCACTCTAACAGCTTCTTCAGTTTCTGACTCTGAGTCCCAAAGTTGTTTGCAAGCTGCTTCATCAGCCATTTTTGTGATATTTAGTTGTCAAAAATCATCGAAGAAATGATAAGGGCCTGTCTCCATACTTCTCTCAGTCTTTCAGTATTTTGTAAACACCTTTAGCCCTTCCAATTGCAACAGGCGAGTTCGAAGCCAGCCCCCTTCTGGCTCGAAGCAAAGTGAAGTTAAGTGCAAAAGTACGCAGCACCAGGTGTTCACTGCTACGGAGACTGAGCGTGGTTGTTGAGGGGAGAAAGCAAATTGGGTTGAGAGAGGGGGAGCCCGTCCTTTTAAAGTGTGGAAAACGGGTTTCGCCCAGCCGATTGCCCACAAATTTGCATGCCTACAACAACCGGTGCTAAGGTAGAGGTATGTATATGATCGTAGTTCATCTGGTGGGGTGGCAGGGTGTGAGCGTATTTCTTGTACACCAAGGAGAGCGCCGGGCTCATAACTTGTTCAAGATGTGAATGGGGCACAATCTATTCTATGTGGATACTACTTCGCAAGTACGAGACGGGTTGTGAGGCATGCTAAAGAAGCAGGTGAAGAAGGCATTTGTAGGAGTCCCAGTTCTTAATTCTTCTAAGCCAGGCGGGCAGTAGCACCTTATTTATAGAAAAGTGCGCGTCCATATGCGCACGAGAAATATAGGGAAAACAATGTAAGAAACTTAAGTGCGAACATGTTTGACCCTGAAATCCAGCCAAGTAAATCCCAAATAAAGTGGATGAAAAGAAAAGTGTGTGGAGTGATTATTAAAAATATCATAACCAAGAATAGTGCATAAGAGATGCATAAACAACCGTAAAATCCTAAACACCTGATTGGAAAGCACATGTTAAATCCAGAGATATTATCCTCAAACAAACAATAAAACACCATAATATATATCTTACCTGTAGTAATGTAGGTGGTGGACAGGTGGAGCCAAAACACAAACTAAGTAAAAGAATACACGGTAGTGTGTTGAATATACATAGGAAATATACAGACAATTTCAACACGACCCCCTTTCATAGTTCCGTACGAATCCCTTCCTCATCCATCTCCCCCTCTCCCTCCTGGTCCCCAGCCCCAGTTCGTGAGGCAGCGAAAAGGAAAAAGCGCGAGAGGAAATATTGCCTAACTCCGCTCACACTGGACCCCTGCTGGATGAAGGTTGAAATGACTGAGGTGGATGGGGTGGATGCGCATTGCTGGCTCTTGTTTGGGAGACGTGTATGAGAGGCTTGTCGGGCGTGTTGCGGGGAGGATTGAAGGCTGGGTATGGGAGGAAGGCACTCGGGAGGTATTGGAGGAGGTAGTATGAAAAGCGGTTTTGGCAGTGGTGGTTGAGTGGGTGATGATATAGGGGGAGAGGAAGAGCGGGCCACCTGTACTGCGGACTTTTGATTATTATAGCATTCTAGTTTTGTGCTTGCCTATCCCAAAAGTATCCGGAAGACTGGGCTCCCTGATTTGCGTATTCAGGCATAAACACACATTTCTCGACTCCAAGGCTCGAGATACTTTTGGACAGGGCAAGTACTCGCTGTTGGGAATTTGATATCTCTACTCAATGATGACTCCTATAAGCGGGCTGAGGTTCTAGAGTTAAGCATTGTGTTAAACCCATTCCCACTCTCTTCACCCTGAGCGATCATTCTCTCCCATCCCCCCCCCCCCCGGGTGAGCCCCCCCGCAATACAGGGCAATTCGTCACATTTATACCACCATTGAACTGCTTGTTGTGCAGTGCGGCTGTTATTTTTGAGGGCACGGAGTCAAAAAAAAAGGGCTCGCCTGGGTAACCTAATTCTTTCTTGGGACCTGTATCGCACGTTTTATGAGGGGAGGACGGGACGGAATATAATCTGGCAGATTTTGCGAAAAAAAATTATCAAGCGCAAAGAGCACCTTTCCACATCAATTGCATACATAACACCTTGACTCTCTCGCAGGGGGGGAGCGAAGACTGACGGACTAACGCTTATTATGGCTGCTGGAGGGATTTTGTGCCGCGTTAGTTGCTGAAGGAGTTTTTGCCGTGCAGGGAGGACGCTTGGAAGGAAGAAGGGTGGGGGGGGTTAGTTCAATAGGTATATAGTATAGCAGTGTATGTATCATATCATTCGCCGCGATTTCTTAAACTATGATATTAAACTCCCATAATCCGGGGATGTGCACTCCTCCCTGTACCCAGCGATGTCCGAGGGCTGATTTTCATTGTCGCGCGATAAGAGTAGCAGTTGTCTGACAGATATAGGCTTGTTGAATCCATAGAGAAGCCTAAACGCGAGTGTTTTGTCATTTTCCGCCCCCCCCTTAGGTGCATGACTCCACTGAAATGAAGGATGTTTTAGAAGTGGCATCGCGGGGGGCCGGGGGAGAGGGAGTTCCCAAAAAGACTATGACATATCTAAAGTCACGTTATTTCGGGAAAACCTCCGAAACTGTTGGATGAGTATTATAGAATTGGGTAGAATAGCCGCGGAGGTGCTCTAGAAGGGTGAAGTGCCATAGTATGGTTGTGGGAGAAGAGGTCTCTACCGTGAAAAACCCCAAATAAGATGATGGGATATCACTAGCCCATGAATACCCTCCTGATCCAGATCCACAAATCCTCTCTCCACCACTAGCGGATACTATTCTCCCAGGCCGATAACGACCGATCCGAATACAGAGCCCACGCTAGCACCTCTATTCCAAGCATCTACCTATTTCGCCTCCGCTCTCTCGGCTAGGCTAGAGTTGCCGTGTACGCATCGCCCATTCCATTGCCCCTCGTTATCTGTTCAGTGTCTTTCTTCTCTGGCGAAAGGTAACTTCCTGGAACAACGCCGATGTTTAGTGAAGCAAGGAGCAATCTGCACACAATTACCCTCCATTCCCGAGGCGCGCTCGTTTCTGGAGGCTGGCACCCGACACGGCCAAATTGGGCTGTACCTCACACCATGATATCAATTATCGATTTTGTTGGAGAAAGCTAAGATTAACACATAACCTGGAAATCCCATGTGGAGCCATGCGTCTTGCTGTGGCTTCCTCCTCCGTGGCCGCAGTTGACATTGTTGTTGCCGAATTTGATTGATTGCAGATGCGTGGTCTGGGCCGTGATGTTCTGACCAAAATATTTCTCCAGTGTAGAAATGGTATGCGACACCAATATGTAGAGTTAGTGGGGGTTTTTTTAAAAACTTTCTGCGAGCAAAGCTGAAGCAAAGTAGGGTGGTGTGGCTGCTCCTGTAGCAACAACCTGACCGTTCAATCATTTCCATGCCAAGGAAATACCCGCAGGGTTAGAAGCCTTGGACTGTAGTGACTTGGATGCGCATAACAGATTATTATCATGCCCGCTGCTGTGCACAGGAAAAATAAGGCAGAGTTGCCAATGACACAGCTGCTCAGCGAAAGTGTGCGTGATAATATTGCGAAACCTATTTAACTACAAAAGTGCGATCAAGCGCGAGCGCTCGGCGGGTTCCATGGGTGTTTCTCGAATTCCCATGTGGATAATTAAATTGTTGTAAAGACATCAAATTCTCAAACATTGGAGTATGAGAGTAATAGAGTAGCGACGACCAACTATCGGCCGACCGCCAGGAAGTCCTGCATCCAGATAGATCTATCATGCCCTCTCACACAGGAAAATCCTGAACCCTATTGCAACTACCCTGCCCGTCTTTGTTTCATGAATAGAGATCGGTACCCAGTTATCAGCCCAATCATGGGAAAAGGATAGCAAGGTGCAGGAAAGGCCCGTTATCACTTACGGGTATTTTGCATCTGATCAGGACCCCTCTCAATCTACAACGTAATGACCTGCTAAGGAGCTTGGTGCCATTTGTATGGTGCATTAGTGTCCCTGATACCCTCCCATTTTGTTCGAGGAAGTTGGAGGTACTGAGTACATTAACCAACCTGGCGACGAGACTAGATATATATTCTGCGAAAGAAACATCTGATGATTCGCTCCGACGGTTCATGGGTCAAAAGGCGACGGTAAAAATGTCGAGGAACCCTATTAGGGGCAACCCTCCGAATCACTAGGACTCGGAGCGCTCTTCCCAAATTGCGCATGCAATATATATCGATTGGTGAGTAAAATGAATTCAATGCTTCGCCCACACAATAGCCTCATGCTAATCCCTAGCAATCACTGATAGATTTGGACACGCGGGTTTAGCCACAGTGTTCCCAACGGGCCAGGCCGATGGTAGGCCGGCCTATAGGCCGTAGGCCGGGCTAAGGTAGGCCGCTCCGGAAGACAGCCTAGGCCCATATAGGCCGAATTCGATCGGCCTACGAAAGCCTATCAGGCCTGATAGGCGCCTATAGGCCCGGAGATTAGCGTTGAGAACAGATTGCGTTAAGGGTATTCAACCCCCTCACCCCCCCCCCTCTTCCGAGTTTATCACCTGTGATTTTTTTTCCTCCTTTACCTTCGACTATTATGATACTTCTTAATTAATCATTAATTCAACTAATTAATTCACTACCTCTAGTATTTTTTTGTGTTTTTTTTGCTAATAAGCGAAACCGTTACTTTATTTTTAATCATATTCCGTAATTGGGAAACATTTACCGTGAATTTTGCTGTTGACACAGAGCAGCCGCTGACTATGAGTGGGTCGGCAGAAGCCGTATAGGCCGGCCTAGGCTATATAGGCCAGGCCGGCCTATCAGGCAGCCGGGAAAAAGCCTATATGGCCTATAGGCGGGCCAGGCCAGGCCAGGCTCAGGCTTAACCAGGCCTGCAGGCTCGGGCCAGGCTAGATCCGAGAGAATTTGGACAGGCCGGGCCCGGCTTTACCGAAGCCTGGCCGGCCTGGCCCGTTGGGAACACTGTTTAGCCAGTCCGCACGGGAGCAGTATCTGCAGAGAATAAACATCAAAACAACACATCCACACCCCGGCAGCTACTTATTTCCACCCAATCAATCCTTCATTCAATCACTTGAGTAGATGAGCCCCCGAAAATTTCCCAACGCTCAATAATCACAATAATGATGGATAAAAAACACAACTTAAACCCGAGAACCCCTAAGAAGGGTTATAAGAGCCCCATCCCTAAGAAATCACCCGGCTCCTGACGAGAATCTCATTAAGATCCTCGATCCGCCCCCTCCCCCCCGAGTCCTCCCTCTCTCCACACCAAAAATGCCAACCCGGCGGGCAGCCCCTGCGGCCGCAAGAATGGGCACGCGCGGATGCCCCACAATGACGTTAACCATTCCGCTACTCCCAGCTAGTATATTAACTATTTGAGCGCTGCGGGCATCCCATATGAAGAAATTGCCGTCGTCGGAGCCTGAGACGACGCATTCATCTTGCTGACCGAAGAAGGCCACATCCTTCCTGGTTAGGACGTGGGCGTGGCCGAGGTAGAGGGCTGAGTTGTGGGAGGAGGGGGGTGAGGGAGTTCGGGTTCCGTTGATTGTGAGGAGCGGGTGAGGGACCAGAATAAGTGAAGGGTGTGGTGCAAGGGGTGTAGATGCGAGGGCTGATGGCTGGTAGTAGGGCTTGGAGAAAAGTTATTTTTTGGTGTGGGGTTCGAGGGGGAGAGGGGGAGTACACCAGCGTCAGGAGGGCGCTTACTAGGTCGCTTTCAGAATTATACAAGGCATTTCCCATGAGGTCCCGGATTGGATGAGGACTTGCGTTTATGAGGTGGCTTGTGAAGTATTCAGTCAACCTCCCCTCATCGTCCTTATCTTCATCCCCGTCATCACAAGCATCACCAGGGAGAAACCCGAGCAGGGCGCTTTGCTCTTCCCTCACGACCACCGCCCCCCCCCCCTCCCTCCCCCCGGCGGCAACCCCACAAGCAAACTTGAAAACTCGATATGTGACATCCGGCATATACTCCAATTCCTCAAAGTCCTTCTCTTGATCATCGACCTGCCCCAGAACCACTTCATAGACATAGCACCCCACAGCACGCACCCAATCACGGGCCACACGGCTCTGACGTTGACTCTCCTGGCTTCTATTCAAGCGGCGATACTCGGCCTCGCTCCCGGCGAGCGCGGTGGGGGTAAGGAACTCCAAGTTATGCTGCTCCTGCTGGAGGGTCTTACGATGGATGCGGCGGTAAGTGTCTGTTGCCGGGGCCAAGGTATGGTAGACAAGTTCTTCTTCCGCTTCCGCGGGGGAAGGAGCGGTTTGGATGGTTGCAGTTTTTGTTTAAGGGTTGTGAGTAGGTCAGCTAAGGTTCGGGGGTAACGCTCTGCGAAGGGCGTGCTGGGGGTCTGGTCTCTGTCGTGGCGCTGGTCTCCGGCTCCAGCTTCAGATTCTTCTCCTTCACGGGAGAAGTGGGCGAGGGGCGAAAATGATGAACTGTCGCGGTCTGGCTCTCGGAGCCCCTTGGGGATTGATTCATCGGTGCAGTCTCCTCCACGTGACTGGTGCTGCTAGGCCTAGGATCGGATGCGTCTCTGTCCCTATGCTCGTCCGGGTCCAAGGGGTCCTTCCTCTGCTGATCGCTGCCACTACCGAGTTCTTCGGGACTATGGTTGATGCTAAACTTGTATATTCCATCTCCGCGACAAGAGACAAGTATAGTGATGGACACGATCATGCTGGATCATAAATTTTTGGTGTGATCGAGCTCGATCAATGCTCGAGCATGGGCCAAATTTTCTGCTCGAGCATGATCGTGTCCATCACTAGACAAGTACGTTATCTAGATGCGCATCCGAGATCTTACAAGACGTAATTTGCGGGTTCCACCAATCCCCCGCCCCTGCCAGGCCTGGGGACAAGCTTTCTAACACACCCGGTTGCCGTATCCATAGCTGTAGCGCTGGCGGTAGAGCTAGAGCTGGAACTCCTCCCAGCACCCCTCTCGGCTGCCAAATCCCTCCCAGACATTCTCCTATCGTGTAACGAGCGGTGCAAATTCCGGCCGCCTAGCGCAATGTAAAACGGCTGGCTGGTCGAACAAGAAACCATATGTAGCTCAATCCCCCACTTCCGGTAACTTATCAGCGGAGGCGCTCCGTGACTAGCCAACCCATCCTCGTCCTTGTCGTCAATCACGGTCATGCCATAGTGCCCCTTAACACCTCTACTCCTGCTCCCAACTGGCCTTGAACCCACTCGGCTCCCTAAGATCCCACTGTCTTACAGTCCCATCCTCGCAGCAGGTCAGAAATTTATAAGGATTCTCTTCAGTAACTATCCTCTTAACCTGCGAGGTATGGTATTTGTAGACTTGTGCTGGTTCTCTGTGTACGAATAGTGCTTCAACGGGACAATGTCACGGTGGGCAGCAATCCGCTTCCTGAAGAAGGAGTCCTGCTCGGCGGGCGGTGTGGGCGCAAGGGGGAGCTGATTCAATTTGTTTGTCGCCGTACTCAAGCTCGCGGACGTGTACTCGACTTCGAAGATGCGGACTTGGGCATCACCGGCCGCCGTGAGTATCGTGCGGTCGGAGGAGTGCGGCATGAACTTTACGCTGAAGATGTGCTCTGTGTAGCGCGGGTTTATGCGCGTTTTCAGGGCGAAGTCTGGATATACGGTGTGGATGTCGGCCAGTCTGTCCGCACTGCCCGAGGCTAGGAGTTCGCCATTGCTAGACCAGCTTTTCACTTAATTAGTCCTATCAACAACGTAGCAGGTTTCAGAGGGGGGGCACCAGAGTGTGTTAATACATCCCACATGTCCGGAGAGCTCAGCCACCAGATCCCATCCTTCGATCCAAGAACGTGCACCGTAGAAACTAGCATTGGACCCAATCCCGCGGGTACCATTGAGCTCTCGATAAAGCATCCTCCTCTGCATTGAGAAACTTTTAGCAGAAAACAGAAAGGACAAACAAACTATTTGGTGGTGGGAAGAAGGAAAAAGAGAAGGAAGTCGTTCAGAGAAGAGAACAAAAGAAAATGAGAAGAAGAAAAAATGACAAACAAACCATATATTGGTGGGAAGGAGGAAGGGAAGGAAGTCGTTCGATGAAGAGAAGAAAAGAAAAGATCGAGAAGGAGAGAAAGAAAGACACTATTTAGAAAAGTAAAGATAGGGAAATCATCGGAGTGTGGGAATGCAATCGAGGCACACACATATGCATTTCCAGAACGACACTATATGATATTATAATATGTGGAAGAAGAAGCGAAAAAACACCAATGCGAAGAGAACAGGCAATCAAACCCGATTTCTCTTGCTTATTGGCCAGAGAGCCCGGTTGTGCTGCCCAGGTGATCTAAATATTCCCCGAACGTGGTATAGTCTTGCGAGTGACCAAATTTGAAGCGGCTCCACCTCTCGATTTATCAACCTCATAAAGTCAACTTTCAAAGCATTTAACTTATCCAATTCTGGCGCCTTGGAAGGAATGAAAAGAGAAAGAAGAGACAAAGCAGAGTATAAGGAACATTTGGAAATGAAATAAACGAGGCAACCCCTCGAAGGAAAGAAAATGGGGAAAGTGGAAAACAAAAGAGCCTCTTGAATGTATGCTAGTAAGAAAAAAACACAAGACAGAAGAACGCGAACACTAACGTCGTAGACTAATGAACAAAGGCATTGAATTTAACACATCCATTGCATAATAGCGTCAGATGCTAGCGAAATACTAATTGTTTGCCATTTTTTACCCCCAGAGCTGCTGCCCTCGCCTCACCAGCCGGGGACTTATCTTCCTTCCGCCTCCATGATCACGCCCCCCGATGATGTTTCTATCTTCGCTGAGGGCTTCTGGCAAGGCCTTCGTAGATGTGAGGTTGTGTATTTTGAAGATCTGATTGGACGCTTGGGTTCGCTCTCCATATCGCCCCACAGCTTGTAACATGGCCCCCCTGCATGTAAAACTGACACTAATCCAAACATAGTCCAATCAATCGTTCCCCCCACACACAACTAGTATTTCCTCATCGCCTCGAACACATTCTACCCGAATCTATCTCCCAGCTTCTCTCACCCATGCCCCGCATCGCTCTCACACACATATTTTCACTCATAGTATACTCGTAATTTTCTGACGTTAGTAAACACGACTGCTATTGCATATGGGCAAAAAATCAGCCAGAGCCGCAGGTTTTTGCCCATATGCAATAGCAGTGTTTACAAACATCAGAAAATTACGAGTATAATCCCCGATTCATTAGTCTTATCATCGCACCTCTGCAAATTTAAAATTATATAATTTCTTACCATGCCCACACCATGGCGCGCGACGAGTTATTGTTCCAAGATGACATGGAATACCCTCTATCCCTTTCCGGGTATCGTGATCCCAGGATTGCTACTGCCCTTGATTCAGTACCGGTATGGTGGATTCCCATTTTTGGTATTGTAATATACTCACCCAAAAAAAAGAGTCAGTCTGTAACCTTTATTCACAGGCTAGGAGCATAGTTCGGAGTTGTGCTTCGCTTGTAGAAACAAGGGCCTCCTAGTACTCGTAGATTCGAGGGTGTTTTATACCAGTAATCTTGTCTGTACGACCCTTGTGTTTCGTTCCCCTCCTCTAGTTTCCTTGGGATTCTCTTTGTGCAGTACCGATATTCCATGCGTATCATATTGGTATACAGAAGTATTCGTTCATAATACACATCTTGTTACCAGCCACAAGCCTAAAGTGCCTAAAGTGCGCTACAGAGCGGATAATTCCCTCAGCATCAACTAACCTTCACCACTCCCTCTTTCTACATATCTCCCCAGCAGCTTTCAACTCCTGACCGAGAGATTATAGTTCTGGTGGTGGTGGTAGATTTCAAGAGATTTTACAGTACTGTACTGGAAACATAAAACCTAGGGCCAGTGTTCTCAACGGGGCAGTCCGTCCGTCCTGGAGACGGACGGCGGTGGACGGCGTTAAGCGGTCCCGTCCGGTCTTTTTCAAAACTTGCCCTGCGCCCCGGTGCGAAGAACTATAAGCCCCGCCGTCCCCCGTGAAACATGTTTCATGCCAAGGAACACGCCCGAATTAGTAAGAAATCTCGCCTCGGGGCAAGATTACTTATGTCATCCCAGCTTTCCTCAGTGCCTGGAGGCGGGAATATTCTTATTATTCTTATAGCAGGAATCAGAGTGCTAGTATATGATAGAAAAAAAGAAGCAGGGGAAGATACAACGAGCACAACGCCACCAGGTTTTTCCATCAGAAGTTGTATACTCAGGGTTCCGAATAGTCCAACCGGTCAACTCTTGGAGGAAGGACCAGACTTGCCCGTCAGGGTTGATGTCGATGACTAGACCCGACTAACTTGGGTGGTCCGGTCCGGTTTGGACTGGTCCCAGACCAGTCTTTATAAAAGATCGCATGAGAGTCAGAATAGTACCCAGGCCAACTCTCGCTAAGAATAGATGTATAGCTATAGTAGGACTTTAAAGCCGCTTGCCACGGTATAAATCAACAGCCCCTCAATACAGGTTGATAGAACATCCTGGCGATGGTCGCATGTTGTAGAAATGCAATTACCCAATAGATAAGTCCTATTGAATACCCGTATTGTGGCATTTGGTTATGTAATATCACTCACTTAGTGCACCAAAAATAGTTCGATACTTGACAACCTACTCTGGCCACTCCTAATCAAAGCGAGGCACTATCTTCACCATATAATCCATGGAAACAATAAATTTTATTAAGAATAGCTTTATTTGAATGTAATATATTGTGATAAAAATAGCATATCCTATTGCTTGGTGGGCCTGGTGGGACTGGTCCTGGTCGAGTTGGTTTCAATAATCCTGACTGTCCAGTGGGTCTAATTTCAACCATTAGACTAGACTTGACTTTCGACCGGACTAGCTAGTCCAGTCCAGTCTTCAGCAGACCATTCGGAACCCTGTGTATACTCCGAACCATTTTCAGAACAGACGCAACTCTTTCTCATCTTACCCCTTCTCTCATAAATCTTAGATGGTTTCTTGTGATGCAGGCTCCGCCTGTTTATCCAACATGTTTTCCTAGCTTGGATCAGGGCTTAATGATGCAAGAGAAGTAAGAAACGTTGCAATAAGAGGATGGTAAGTAGGTACGATTTCTAGATTAAGCTATATGCCCGATGCCCGGCCCTAGCGGTATATTATAGGATATATTCTACACCTATTTATCTCTCCTATATAGCCTCAGGTTTCTTTTAATCTTATTAGATGAATTTCTGTATTTGCTCGAGAAGGGTGTCATGAAATGCTCTTGATAGGATTCATAGTCCCCTGTAGTCACCGGCAGTAACCCACAGTCATTCGCAGTCCCCCACGCTAAAATGTCTTACCTTGCAGGGCCCACCGTCCACCACAAAGACGGCCGTCCTGAGGTTTCCAGGACGGGTGTGGACCGCATTTTGCCGTCCCGTCAGGTCCAGGGCTCTGTGCAGTCCCCCCGTGGGTCCCTACGGGGGCCCCGCACCGTTGAGAACACTGAGGGCGGGTCTTATCAGCAACACCAGAGATTTCAAAGGAGAGAGTGACATACTAAGTAGTGTTCGTTACGGGGGGGGGCGGGGCGGGTTTTCACTCGCCAGACCCCGCCCTTACACGGGGCCGGGGGGGTATGTTTCGGGTAATCCCCGCCCTGCCCCCGTCCCGGGCCAACCCGCACTCATTCCCTGGACGGGGCCCCGTTTGTTACCACCTATTTTTAACGGGGACCTGTCTGGGGTATGGGTGGGGCGGGGGCCTGAGCGGGGACAGGGGCAGGGAATGCCGAAAAAGGCACCCCGCCCCAGGCCGTTGAGTGGGGCGGGTCGGGGAAAAGGGCCGGGGCCCGCATTTTTCAGGGCCCCGTCCGCCCCGTAACGAACTCTAATACTAAGCAATCGGGTTTAACATTAGGAGATAGCTTTATCTAGAGGTCCCGAATATCAGATATGATGGTGAAAAGATGTCATCGGCTCGTTTGGAACGATATCCTTCTGTTTGTCTGAAATAACCAGATGGGAGAGATATGCTGGGCGGAGAGCCCAACCTTGGACACCAAGGTTAATAATGTCCTGCATCTGGCTCAGTTGGGGGGTGGAATGCTAGTGAGTGGTATCTAAGTCCGGAGAGAGATAGAGTTTTAGTGCAGTGTAGAATTGATGGGATAATTTTGAAAACAGAGAACAGAAGCTTGAAGGCCCGGAAAAGGAAAGTACAGTAAAAAGTAGGAGTTATCCACTCAATTGAAAAAGAATTAAAAAACAAAGAGGTATCTAATAGCTACGAAGACAAAAAACTGACCAACCCAAGCTCACATTCCATCAGCGCTTTGTTATCCCAATGTACTGGGCAAATCTGTGCTTGCCAACATCCAGCTCATGACTGGTTGGCAGGTGGTAGACACTAAACAACTCGTTGATTTCAAACTCTATGAATCCTTAGTAAAAGTCGTTTGAGCAGGCAGAGAGTGCTTGTGACTCACAGTCTACCGTGTTGATGCTGGCTTTATTTTATGGAAGGTTCGCAATAGGTTCATTCCATGACGTCCTCAGCCGACACAAAGTGGTCCAACGACTACCGATGGAGGAGTTTTCAAGTCTGGCAATAGAATTGTATTAGCTGCCAGTGAGTAGTATGGTTAACCGATATTGTAGTGAAGAAAAAGAGGAATGATTATGATACTGGGAGTGAACTTGAAGCTCAACTGGATTTAGATTGGTGTCCAGCATAGTAAAATGCTGATCAACCAAGGTACAACATTCAGTGACCAAAGTGGAGTTGTGATCTATCGTAGTGAAACCTTTCTCAATTGCCTTTAAACATTCTCAGACCAAGCTAGAGTTGTCATCTATGGTATTGAAACATTCTTTGATTGCCTTGAAACACCCATTGGCAATCTCAAAATTCTTGTCGATAGTGTCAGAACTGTTTTCAATCGTGTTGACAATATCGACTAGTTGATTTTTGATGGTTGAGAAACATTAGTCGCCCACTTCCACAATGGTGATTTGACTATTTTCACTCTGTACCAATTGCATCTCGGCTTGCCAAGACTTAGCTCATTACTACAAGGCCGGTTGTATGCACTTAACAATGTCAAGTTCTTGATTTCAAATTCTACCAATAGTGAGTAAAGGTTATCCCAGCAGGCAGGGAGTCATTGTCAAATACTGTCTAAGTCGTCAATAGAGGCTTTGTTATCCAAAAAGTTTGAAATCGGTTGATTTGACATAGTTCTCAGCTACCACAACTAGCCCAGTGACTACTGTCAGAGGAGTTTTCCAGTCAAGCAATAGAATTATAAGAACTGATTAGCAAGATTAGTCTATATCGTAATAAAAAAGAATAAAAAGAGGAATGTTCTGCATACTAGGAGTGAAAGTAGAGTTCAACTGTGTCTAGGTTGTTGATAAGAATAGTCAAATGCTTATCAACTGAAGAAAAATATGTTGCAATGAAATCGAAGTTTTGATAAGTGGTATTGAAATGTTGCTCTATGACCTTAAAACCCCCATTTGCAGTGTCAAAGTTCTTGTCCATAATATTGGAACCAGTGTGGATGTTTGAACAATCTCAGTTAGATGATTGTCAATGGTTTGATCAATCTCTTTTAGATGATTGTCCATGGTTTGATCAATCTCAGTTAGATGATTGTTGATAGTTTGAACAAGCTCGGTTAGCAGATTGTCAATAGGAGTGCAACGCTTATCCCAGGTGTGCACAATCTGGATTTGACTATTTTCTAGTCCAGTGAGAACATAATCAATCCTGGGTAAGTGATTCTTGATATTAGTCAATTGTTTCTCAGCTGATTGCACAATCTCTGTTTGACGATTATCCATCTCAGTCAGTTGATAATCCATGCCCCTATGGCGATAGTCCATACTCTTAATACATTAATCCATCCTGTTAAGACCATGATCAATCTAGGTTAGGTGATGATTCATACGACATATTCCTATCAAAATATCGTTATTGATATTCACCTCACTAGTGGTGAAACTTTCAGTGGACATTTTCGAAGCATGTTTTGTCGTCATAGAGAGGTCAGCAATTCTGAGTGGGTTGTAGAAAACAAGGGAGTAAAGGTGTAATAATCCTATGGTAGATACTAGATGCAACAGGCAAGACAGTCGTCTCAGATGTCAACAAGTCTCATTTTCCTCTATCCAGGAATAGTGAGCTATTATCTCTTCAGATAGGATAAGACTAGTTTGCTTATCTTGAAGGATACTATCTTGTGGGAGAGTAAGAAGGGTGGATTGTCCAGCTTAGATAGAGCAATCACAATAGTTCTAGGTCATTAATTCGTACTCTCAGACTATCACAATTGGTTTTGTTCCAACATACTCAAGGAGGAGGAGTGTATGTAAAGGGGGAAACAGTAATTGTATTGCAACTTCTAGTATAAGTGAATACTTAGATAGTTGGGTGAAGATCCAAGATCTTGGTCTCGAACCAAGTCTCTTGTAGAGCCTTTTTCCTACAACCCCAACCCTGGTGACTCATCACCTCTTGTTGTGTGACCTCTATGGCTCATAGTGAGTCAGTGCAAAATCCATCAGCTCACTGGCTGGACTCTACTGTGCAACATTTGTTACACAATCAAAACTCATAAAACAAGTTATCTGCTCAAACGAGTCACATGTGTGAAACCCATGACTCATAATCTGAGTCATGTGTGAAAGTGCTTACATTATCTGATGTCACAATTGTGAGTCCTTAAACAAACAATCAATCACAGTATAATGATTACTCACAAGTGCCCAGTCATATGAAATGCTATAAGTCACGTGATGTCATACCCTGAAACCAACATACCTTTATAACTAATAAATATTAGTCATGTCAAATCTGCCTTGCTTAGTCATGATTTGTGACAGGATGTCAGTATGACAGATGCAGGTGAGAGTCACTTTCAGAGTATCTGAGGTCACTTCAGGCTGGCCGCTCAAAAACAAGGCAACTAGTAGAGATTGGATTAGAAAGCTATGTAGTATGGAGGTGTGAGCTTCATTATCAGGAGTGAGGTCAAAAATGTGAAAAAGAGGTTGTGTGCTCTCTGATTACCAAACACAAGTCACAACCATGCCCCGAGGCTTGGCAGTGGGTGCATTCTTGTATATCTGGCGATTCATCATGTATTCGGATGAACCTGGGCCAAGACGCAAGAGTTTTGGGGTAAGCTGGATATCTTGGCACTCATTGATCTGAATACTTTATGAATCGCCAAGTTGTGTTTCTTCCTCCTTCTTAGCGAAAAGACACCCACACCGTAGGAGGGTGCAAACAGTATACCTAGCACTCAGCTATCCCTATCGGAAGAGTCGGAGTAACCCCTAGAATGTAGGCAGGAGTACATATGTTTTGCCTCTGAGTCCGCCGCCGCCAGTCAACTCATGCTGGTCCTCCGCATACTAATAACACCCTTCCTGGCATCTATTTAACCTCCTTTTTGTTTTCACTTGGTTCCGCTCCCATCGGAATCGCCCACAATCCTGATCATCATTTGATCATACCTGGACCTTTCTCTACTATCTCCTCCGTACTTGCGGTGCTACTTTTGCAGCAGGTGCCGGAACCATTTCTCAGCGCAGCGGCCCTCACTCCCTTCCCCTCTATCTTACTCACAGGCAAATTTGATCAAACGCTTTCCACGGCACCACCGGTACTATCCTCGCCTGCATCGGAGGAGCCAATCACTGCACGTTCATCATCATCACCCTAGCCCCTCTTGAATCTCATACACCCTCCGCTTGTCAATGACTCCCCAGTGCCGGCGCGGCCGTGCTCACCCTCACAAGTGCTGATTGGCCTGCGCTACGGCAACATTGGCGAAGCTCCCCCTGATCCTGCGAGTGTTTCATCTGGAGCTTGGTGTAGGCATATTCTAAATCCGGTAGGAGACCGGTATCATTGGGTATTTATTTAGAGATCTTGTTGAAAGCAACTGGGGGAGAAGAGGCCCGTCGTCCACAAGCGAATTGCAGGGATGAAGATCTCCCCATGTGAGGTAAAGCGGCGCTTCAGATTGGTGAAAGCGGCTGCCATGATGCGAAGAAGAAGAGGCAGGGTCATTCTAAGAAACTTGAGTTGCTCACTTCGGGGCGGGCGGGATAACCAAAAGGAGGACAGCAAATGGAAGGCATCATTGGGGGTAAGGTTTCCAGGCTTACCAGGATCCTGAAGCAATTTCAGGAGGCTAATCAAGAAGGACATGGAATTCTGATGAGGCGTACCATTAGAGCTGGACCAAACAAGATATCAGGTCGAGGTTCGCCGGCTTGGCTCTCCTATCGCATCGGTGGAGGATTGATTCGGAGGAAAATTCTGTGCGGCAGCTGTGAGGAAGTAGATGGGAGTGCGGTTGGGGGGAGAGGTTCGGCTATTCAGGGGGGGAGAAGCGGGACAGTGGACCGTTGGGATAGTGTTGCGATGAGGTGAAGAGAAAGTTTTTCACCAACCTGTTGCAGTTAGTCGGCTTGGTTCAATATGTGAATGCGGAACAATCTATTCTATGTGGATAATACTTCGCAAGTACGAGGGGGGCTGTGAGGCACACTTAGCCAGGAGGCGAACCAGGGATTGGTAGGAGTTCCGGTTCTTAATTCTTCTAGGCCAGGTGGGTGGTAGCACCTTATTTATAGAAAAGTGTGCGTCTATATTTGCAAGAGAAATATAGGGAAAACAATGTAAGAAACATAAATGTCAACAAGTTTGGCCCTGAAATCCAGCCAAGTAAATCCCAAATAATGTGCGTGAAAACCAAAGGGTATGGAGCGATTATTAGAAATATCATGACCAAGAATAGTGCATAAGAGATGCATAAACAACCATAAAATCCTAAACACCTGATTGGAAAGCACAAGTTAAATCCCGAAATATTATCCTGAAATAAACAATAAAACACCATAATATATATCTTAGCTGTAGTACTGAATGCGGTGGACAGGCGGAGCCAAAACACAAACTAAGTAAAAGAAAACACAGTACGGTGGTACAGCGCCTAAGTATTGTATATTTAACTAACAGGGGGGTGATCGGCTAGGAGGGGAGGAGGAGAACATGGGGCATAGTGGCAGAGCTGAGTTGTGGCAGGGAAATCTGAACGGCAGTGTCAACGGTAATCTGAAAGGTAGTCTGAACGGACGAAATATCCAAATGTATTTTGTACTAACGGGCATTTATCTAATATTTTGTAAAAAGCCCATTTGCATCAATGACTGCTTAACATCTAGCTGGCATGCTTTCTACCAGCACTTTATATTCATATGGTCCAACATTTGCCCAAGATTCCTTCACTGCCTCCGTTAATCTGTCATAACTCATATTTTCTGGAAAATTATCTTGTAGATAATTTTTCATCATATGCCATACCCTCTCAATTGGATGCAAGTCTGGAGAGAAAGCAGGCCACTGAATAACCTCAATGTCTCTTTCTCAGAGCTCAGTCCTTGTGTCTCCAGCTGCATGTCCGGGTGCACCATCCTGCCTCAGCTTTAAAAATACCCCATTCCTACTACACCATTCAAGATACCCATGGATAGTAGGTACTGTATGTGCACAACAGCTCTCTGAATTTATTGGGCCCCAATCCTTGTCCCAAAATATTCCGGGACCTTGAATATCCCCATTAAAACAGCGCCAATACATCCATCCTTTCTTCCTTTGACGCTTCTCCACAATACAGGTAGGATCCCACTCCTCACCAGCCCTCCTAGTCACCCAGGTTCTTGTATGTCTTCCACCACGAATCCATGTTTCTGTAACAATCATATTGTTGAGCGTATATGCAACAGGCAACGACAGTCTTCTCTCGCCTATGAGAGTATGGTTCTTTCTCTCTAACAGGTATGGGAGTACTATCTCTTCAGATAGTTCGGAACTGGCTTGCTTGTTTTTGGTGGTTCGCGAGAGATACTATCTCGTTAGATAGTAAGATGGGTGGATTGGCGTACTTGATAGAACTATCACAATAGTTCTATGTTCGGGCGGCCCATCGAGTCTATCACAATAGTCTCCGGGTTCTTAGTGGGTAGGCTCTCGTTGCGGCCGAGTGTATGTAAAGAGAGTAAAGTGTGATTGTATTGCAATATCTTTAGTATAGAAAATTACCTAGATGGTTGCGTGAAGATCCTATCTCTTGGTCGTTTTTTTTTTTTTTTTTTTGTAATCATGCGTTATTTGTTTCTAGGTACAAAAAGCCTTATGCAGGGCGAGCTATGAAGAGAAAAAAACCTATAAATGCAAACCCACCGCACGCTTCACCTCTTCATGGGAAAAATCAAACACCACGAATCGATAGGAAAAACCCCCCTCGCCTAGCACCTAAGATAATATACCCCAGACACGTAAGGAGACAATTCATAGAGACGTACAGGAGAGAGACCCTCACCCTTCCGCAGGCTCCCCTAAAACAAAAGAAACGACGGCTGTTCTCAGGCCCTTTCGGGGCCTGAGGGGGGAGGATAGTGACCGCGCGTAAATTGAAAACCACTGGATTGTGGGCCAACACCGTAAGTAGTGTTCGTTACAGGCCCCGTTTCTGACAAACGGGGCGCCAAGAGCAGGTTATTAACTGCATATTAAAAAAGGAATCGTCCAAATCGGACCAAAACTGAGTGAGATAGCGCTCTGTGAAGTTGTCTAACTTCAAAGAGCTCTATCTCAGTCAGTTCTTGTCCGATTTGGATGATTTTTTCGACCAGTTAATCAGAATAACCTATGTTACTTTGTCCCCGCTCCTCGGAAACGGGGCCCCGTAACGAAGCCTAACCGTAACAGTAAGAACGGGCGCGGTGGTAATTACATCGTTAGACCAAGGCATTGGCGGCAGCCACCGAGGCAGTGCAATACCACGACTGGGCGTAACCGAGGAGGACTGCAATGATCAGGGAGGATAGAGAGGCGAGCGGAGCCACCGGGCAGAGGGCATGCCAGCCAGGAAAGTGAGCAGTAGGGTGCCAGCCGGTGTGTAGCAGTAGGGTGCCAGCCAGAGGGGAGCAGTAGGGTGCCAGCCGGGGGAGGATTTTTAGCAGTAACGTGCCAGCTTAGGGGGCAGAAAGGTGCCAGCGGACGGAACCGGGAGGGGGGTAGGGGAAGGATCGTGAGCGGGCTAGCCACAACCGGCTAACGGGCCATAGCAAGGGCTTTTGGGACGACAGCGAAACCGAGCGAGACCGTGATATTACTAACAGAAGCTTTCACCATCAGAGGTACAAGCCCAGCAGAACCGAGGCCTTACTTCGACTGAGAGTCCGGACGCCGTATCGCTGACCGGGAACGAAGCGAGAAGCTTTCCGACCGGCAAAATGCTAAGGGAGGTGCCAAGCAAGTGTGGGGTAAGGGGGAGAACTGAACTTCATGAGCGGGTGTCAATGATGAACGGGAACAAGAACCCCAAGGAGGGGAGGCATGCATGCCTCAGGAGAGGGGGAAGATGGCTTAACGTCAACCCCTAGGCAGAAGCCATGATGGGGGAAGAGAGGTGGGTGGGGGAAAGTGACGATGATTTCCCGTGGTGTTGAGATTTCAATCGCGGGAGGTGGAGGAGAGATGGTTCGTGTCCTATCTCTTGGTCGAAACCAAGCGTCTTATATAGGCATCTTCGCACAACCCTAACCCGGGTGACTCATCACCTCGTGTTACATAAACCTCTATGACTCATAGTGTGTCATAGCGCAAAATCCATCAATGACTCATATGAGTCATCGCACAACATTCCGTTAATCAATCAAAACTCATAAACCAAATTATGTGCTCAAACGAGTCACATGTGTGAAACACATGACTCATAATATGAGTCATGTGCGAAAATCATTACATCATATGACATCACAATCATGAGTCATGAAACAATCAACCAATCATAATATACCAATGACTCGCAAGTGCGTAGTCATGTGAGAACTATGAGTCAAGCGACGTCATAGTGTGGAATCCAACATACCTTATGCCTCATAAGTATGAGTCATGTGAAATCTGCCTTGCTTAGTCACGATTTGTGACAGTTTCATCTGTCCACAGGATTGAGTTCCACTACTCTTGTGTTCAATCAACATGTTGCCGATCCCACTCAAGTCTTATTACTCGATTGCGTCTGGCAATGGGGGGTTTTCTCATTCCTAGTCGGCGGTGAAAGCCCTCCTTTATTAGGGCTGCGGGAAACCGCTTTGTTCCCAACTCCCAAATTTAACTCTATCAAGCTTTGGTTAGCTATCCACTAGACATTTTCATCTTCATGTCTTGATTAACAAGATGCCTCCTTTGAAGAAATCTGAGTTGAGTTAAGCTCAGTGCCGAGATTGTCAGCTACTTTGGTTGATCGGTTCGAAATATGCACAAATTCAAGAAAAGACAGGATTTTTCTGGCACCAAGTTCAATATTGGTGTACGTCTCCGGCAACTCCTACCAAGAACCCCGGCTGTCCTCCACTCTTAACACGGGCACAAATCGAAGACCTTATTGAGTATGTGTGCATGTCATCGCGCAATAGCAGACTTCCTTTTCAGCAACTAGCTGAAGGTGAGACAAAAAAAAAAAAAAACTTTCAGTTTGAAAAAATACAAAAACTTTCTACTTCGCTTGTGAACTTCCAAGCCGCTATCCCCAATTTGCTCCCCACTATCCCCCATTGACTTCCCCGCCCCTGCTAGTTTACCACTCCCTTGCTAGCGGAATATACAACACTTAGGCGCTGTACCTCCGTAGTGTGATGAATATACATAGGAAATATACAGAGAATTTCAACAGGCTTATCATTTCCTATGATGGGTAGTCACGTGCGACAGTTACGGCCAAAAATCATAGTAGACACTAACAACAACGCCACTTACAAGGCACACACATCATCGTCTAGCCGAATGTCCGGTTCCAGATCTCCCATCATCCCCTTACCGCAGATCAATACTCCAACAACCCTACCAACTGGCTTCAAATCTGACCTGGAACCAACCTCCAAACACGAATTCCAATCACCCCAGCAGCAAACCCCACCCACCATCTAAGCGATATATACGAGTGTTTACCATGGCCAACCCAGCCACCAGCACCCCCTGATGTTTTGTCGCAAACACTGAAACCGGGAGGATGTGCTAAAGACGCAGACCCTCGGTCTTGTGCATCTAAGCGAATTCAAGAAGGGTCGCGTCGAACTAGTGGAACAACGGGACCGCGAAGCAGCCCAAAAACTACAACCGATTCAGAGTAGTGGCAGGGGCGGGAACCTACGAGCTTGTCTCGGGAAGGTAGTGAGGCGCCCACCGGCAGTTGTGGTAGGGGAACTAAGAGGCGCAAGAAGGTGGTCAAAGGGAAATTATCATTGCCTGGGGAGTGTGATCGTGAAGATTGCACGGAGGATGGCTATTACTCTTCATCCGGCGACGGGACAAGATCTAATGGTGGGGATAACAATAGGGGTGGAGAGGAGGGCGTGATGAAGAAGCGGAAGGTTAAGCCAAAACTGGGACTACCGGCTCTAAGGTCTTGACGAAGAATACCCTTTTGAGGGATGCTCAGGAACGTGAGACTTTGAGGAGGGAGTTTTTGGCTTTGCAGGTGAAGAATAAGAATGTAAAGATCAATATTCGGCATGTTTTTTATGATGGTAGGTGTGGTTCATGATCCGACTTTTGCAGTTGATATACGGCTAACACCCACTAGGCTCTAATGTTGCTCCGCCCACCGGAGAGGGAGTGAGTGTTAAGAAAGGCGAGGGGGTATGGCTCCTTCTCGAACGTGGTAGGAGAATGCCTGGACGCAGGTAGTTGCTCAGGGTTTCGGTCGCTGATTTACTGCTTGTTTGCGGTGAAGTGATAATATCTCACGTATTTCTTCCACCTCTTCCTCCGTTCTCGCAATCACTTACTCGCTGGACAGCATTTTGAATTCTACAGTTTTATCGTCAATCGCACGATACGGCCCAACGGATTATTGTTTGATTTCCCTTCATTTCTGTCGCCCACCTCCCAAACCTGTGCTCCGAATCCCAACCGAGATGATCCTACAATGACAAAAGTGGTGGATCCCCGCTGGTACGAACCGAATCAGCACATATTCCCCGTGAGCATCTGGGAGGAATTTGATTCCAATATGGATTACTTGAAGATGGTACTGGGGGATAGGGGTGCGAATGTGTTTTTTTCGATTGAGCCTCCTTCTTGGCCGTCTGCCCTGGCGGCTCCCGGGTTAGAGATGGTATAAAGCACTATCGGAAGACTTCGCTGAAAAATATGGTATGGTACTGTATATCATATTTACATCTTTTTTTCCAACCTTTTGCTTGTTTGCTAACATGGAAGACTGGACCTAGACTAATGGTTGACTCCGATGTAAAATCCTTCATATGTTTTGTTGCTAGGAGAAATTCAATGAGACTGATGATTGGATGCTTTATCCCATTTCAAGTGCACGTACATGTCGGCGTTAACCTCGACGCCGCACATGCTCAAAGAATGAAAGTTTGAATTTCCACAATCTCATCTATTCTTTTCTTTTCTGAACACCGAAACCGACAATTATTCTCCTGATCGCCACAACTACTTGCTCGTTTGACCCAAATACCACCTTAGGATGAATCGCTTTATCCTCCCATGTAACGACCTCCGATGCTGTGCCCGCGCCGGTGTGACTACCTGCAGGCAATTACCTCCATGATTTTATTGAATAAACCCATCACACTGGTCGGGGGTGTTAGTAAAAATGGGAAAACAATCTCCTTGTCCTGACCAAAATATACCCTCTTGCCGGATAAGCCCGGGTTGTCTTCCGCTTCTTTACTGAACTGCTGAGCGTGTTCACCCCACTCTTGGAGGACCTATTCCTCAGTAGCCCTTAAGTTGACCATCTTTTCCTCACTTCCTACTGTCATATTTACTGCCTCTAGTGTTCGTTACGGGGCCTCCGGGGCCCCGAAAAACGCGGGCCCCTGGCCCAATTCCCCGCCCCGCCCCGCTGAACGGCCCGGGGCGGGGCGTGTTATTTTACGGTTCCCTGCCCCTGCCCCCGGCCCCGCCCGTTCCCCAGACGGGTCCCCGTTAAAACAGGTGGGGAGAAACGGGGCCCCATCCAGGGAATGAGCGGGGACTCGCCCCGGACGGGGGCGGGGGGGGGATCACCCCCAAAATAACCCCCCCGGCCCGTTGTAAGGGCGGGGCCTGGCGAGTGAAAACCCGCCCCGCCCCGCCCCGTAACGAACTCTAACTGCCTCTCATGTGCTGCCGCTGTACAGCTTACCCAACCCTTTCCGAACTGTCTGCAAACCGGCCCAGCCTGGGGTATATCACTTTCCAAGCCGGACAACGCAGTAATCGCAGTTTTCAAACAAAGTGACAACTACAAGACTAGTGTTCTCAGTGGACTCAGTCCGAGTCTCATAATAGAAATCTGCACTCATGGGCTCGCCTTCTGGACATATCAAGTGATCCAGGAACTGTTTGTGTTAGCGCCCTCCCTACAGTAAGACGAGGAGTTGACTATGGCATAGAATTTATCAACAAAATCTCGCAATTTCCTTACGAGCACGGAGAACCACAATTCAAGGGGAGAATGAGAAGATTATTCGTGATGCTAATCCTGAAATCTCTGCCCTACTGAATAAGATTGCTGGTATGGGGGTTGTTGAAGATAAATTGAGAAGTAAGAACCATGAGTTGATGCAAGGGTGAAGAGAGAAGGCGAAAAGGCAGGCACAGACACAGGTATTCTTGGCTCATATTTACCATTCCCATAACGAGAGACCTTGCGCTAATACTGTACAGGAACTCTACGATAAACTCAAACGCCGGACATTAATATCTCAACTCCCGCTGCGGATCAGGCCGTTCAGGCCCTGTATATGACTTCTCACCCGCCTTACAACTCCCGGCACGGCCTGGACACCTTACGAAAATCCTTGGGAAACTTTCCTCAACAGATCCGGGCGTGCCCGCATCATCAATACATCCCACCCGGTACGAACATCGGGAACAGTTATGGTCAGAACGAGGCTGGTTCTGACGCAAGAGCTATTTACTCCTTCCAACGGCCTGTAACGCAGCCTGATAATGGTCAGGGTATGCTCGTTAACGGTAGACGTTTATTATTTCCATTTGATTCTTCTATTACCCACCTTAAACATTCATTAGATCTGATTCCGTTCCCCTCCACCCCTATTAGTGATGGGCACGATCATGATCGATCATGATCTGATCAAGGGGACCCTATGATCGAATGATCGATGAAACTGGGGAGCCCTGATCGAGTGATCGATCATGGTCACTGCTCGAGCATCATCGAGTATGGTCGATTATTGTCGACTATACTCGAGTATGATCGATTTTATGCCCATCAGGGATTAAATATACATTCAATATTGATTCTGCAGTATTTTCACTCGTGTTATAACAAGAACAGAGGAGCCATACCCTATCGTCCATCCAATGTATCACGGTAATTTGTGGCTGATCTAGAGGGTGTAGAAGCCCGGATAGGTTTCCACTCCCTACTTATTGTTGAATAAATTAATTGAAAATCATTGGTGGTATTGACTAGTTGCCATAGACTCGAAACGATGGGAGTGGTGACCTTATTATAACATCAGGAGTCATGATGGTTTGTTGTTCGATAATTTTATTTAACTATAATAGTAAAGGATGACACATGTCCGGGCTTACCAATCCTTAACGGCAGTACAATCCCGAGGCACCCCGGCTCAACAGTTTGTTGAGGAGCTAACAATGTCAAGTCCGGCCAAAAGAATTAGTATTTAGTTTTCCTGTAGACTCCCTTTATATAAGTTCATTGCATCACCCAATTGTCGGAAGTATTACTTCAATGTGATGTGCTGTGAACATATGTTCGGCCAATGGTCAGGCGACTTCGAATGTGGTGTACGGGAAGTAACTAGAGTCATATTGATGTTTGTTGATACTGCGGATTGTTATAAAGTACCGCAGTCTGGCGCTTCTATAGGCGAGTAAGTAAGATAGAATCAATCTCTTTCTTTCTTTCATGGTTCGAGTCCTATTACTCTACACTGCATCTCCGGCCTCTTCTGTGCGACCTCCGACACCAATCACTAAGATTAGTAGAGTGATCTGTCATGAACCATGACGCTCAAGTATACTCGATAATGGTCGAGCATGATCGAGGAGTACCCATGATCGAGAGACCCCGATGATCGAGGTGATCGAGCAGTCTATTGTTTGAGCAAAACTCGATCATGATCTGATTGTTCCCACCACTAACCCCTATGGCCACCCACGAGTAGCACCAACCTTGGAATATCCAATCTTAAGCGATATGATTCCCCAGTGCGCTTAGCGAATACGGTAGACCACCTTGAGGGAGCTTGACGAGAACGCTCTGGGTGGGTGGATGGCAGACGGAGGCAAGAACAATAGGCTTGAGGGAGATGTGAATGGGAGTGTTGTTCTTGACTAGCATTGGCAAGGAAACCTTTTTTTTCCCCATGGCGATGGTGATTATGAGGTCTGGACATTGGTTTGGTTAGTTTTCATCAACTACCAGACTTTTCTATTTTATTTTTCGATTAAAAGAGAGGCATCACAAAGATGGGGGGAATTGCAATAGATGGTGTGCTGCCCCAGAATTAGGTTCTGCGGAGGGGGATTCCAATGCTAGTGGGTCCGGAGCTGTGAAATTAAGCACGTCCATCCTGAATTCTAGATAGCAAACGTTGCCGTTATTTACAAAGTTTCCGATACACCAATCTCCCCTGAGCCTTTTCCAGTTACCAGAGCGTGTATCACCAGCCTGACCACCACCACAAGATGGACGAAATTGGATGTAGTTTTTGACCACCTCACGTGTCTGAGTGGCCCAACGCTCAGAGACCGCTGCTTCCCATTGCGTGGAATGATGTTTCCCATCTTCAGTGGACGGAAACCCACCAACCCTGAATTGATCGTGCAATCAAAAACACTCTGAATTAACTGAGCTCCCTCCTACCAACGTGACTTCTGGTAGGTTCACTCAGGGTTCCGAATGGTCGGCGGAAGACTGGACTGGACTAGCTAGTCAGGTCGAAAGTCAAGTCTAGTCCAATGGTGAAAATTAGACCGACTGGACAGTCAGGATTATAGAAACCGACTTGACCAAGACTGGTCTGACCAGGCCTGCCAACCAATAGGATATGCTATTTTTATCACTATATATTACTTTCAAATAAAGCTTTTCTTTATTAAACTTATTGTTTCCATGAATTATATGTTTGGAGATAGTGCCTCGCTTAGATTAGTGGTGGCGAAAATAGGTTCTTGAGTATTGAACTATCTTTGTTTCACTAAGTGAGTGATATTACATGACCACATGCAACAATACCGGTATTGGATGCGACTTATCCATCAGGTAATTGTATTTCCACCGCAGATTATTCTGTGCAGAATATCCTATCAACTTGTATTGAGGGGCTGTTGATTCATAGCCTGACAAGCGACTTTAAGATCCTAGTATAGCTATACTGCTATTCTTAGCGAGTGTTGGGCTTGGTGCCATTCAGACTCAAGCGATCTTTTATAAAGACCTGTCTGCGACCGGTTCAAACCGGACCAGACCACCCAAGTGAGTCGGGTCCAGTCATCGCCCTCACCAGGACTGGCCAGCCCGGTCCTGCCTCCAAGACTTGACCGGTCGGACCATTCGGAACCTTGAGGTCACTTCTGCACCCACACCACCCCAACTCATGAGACATCTTAGCTCAGCTCCCACTGGGGATGGCTTCAGTGACCCCGACAGACCACACCCGCCACACGATGGAGAGACGGGGCGTGGTTGTGAAGGAATTCGATCCAAGAGTTATAAACACAGGACTCCACCGGGACCCAATAATAACAATTACATCCACAGATAACTAGTCTCCCAATGGGGCGGCCATGTTTGATGCAGGACAGCAAGTTAGCTGCATGGTGGTCCGCAGGTGATCTTATAGATCCCGCTGGCTTCCGGTGACTCTTGGAGGACTGTCCCCCTAAATTCCCTAAGAGGTAGAAGGAGTGGAAAGGGTGGTAGCGGGCATGGAAATGGGGCCAAGGGAGAGAAGAGTACTAAAAACGCAAAATTAGAAGATTTGCCTGCTGGTTGGGATGTTTCAAGCTTTTGTCCGATTATTCACTTGATTTGCGTTTGGATACCGGTGGGATTATCTGGCGGCGTTAGTGCCTTTTCTGTTTTTAGGTTTTGTGGGGTTTGGATCGGGGGAGGGTTGCATGATATAAAGCTTGCTTTTCCTTCCTTTTTTGGCGAATTGTGTTTTGGTGAGAAGTAGTGATCAGATAATAATTACTGTAGCTTGGAATGATGCAAGCCTAGCATATTTCTTTGCACATCCGCCAGATTTACAGTCCAGCGTAAATTTATCACCCGCCATCACAACTCGTCACTCGCACTGAGTGTCACACCTCCTGTTGAAACATAGTGGTACCCCCTTGTCCTGTATGGCCAAAATCAGGAGTTGACCATCCGGGACTGTGAAGTATCCGGGGGAGCGAAATAGTTGATAAAAATAGTGTTTGAAAAAACTGAAAAGCGCGCGATAATTGTGTAGGTATGACTTCCAGCTATTCCACATAAGGTTCAAATAGCGGTAGAGTTGAAAACAAGTGGGAAGAGAGAATTTAAGAAACCCCCCAATCCCAAACTTGAATAGAAGTATTTTATCTACAATGATCAAGGCAAATTATTGACTCAGAGCCCGCTCAATGCCACCAGCAAGATTTGCATACAGACGCAAAAAGCGGACAACACCACAGAACCTTTGTCTAACACTGCTGCAGATAAATGAGCTCTGTTGTCTACTTTGGGCAGTTGTGATGTGATATTTCAGGATAGGATTGAGAGAAAATCCGGGATACTGAATATATTTTCTATATGCACAGGGGTTAGAGTTTTCTGAATTTTCGTCAGGTCTGGAACCCCTCAAAATCCAGCTCTGATTCTAATTAATCCTTGTGTGTTATCTACCCACTTGATTGATATTTTTTATGGTGATGAAGGTGTGGTGTGTTCAGGAGTGAGGGGACTGGGTTGCGATAGAGTATTCGCGTATCGTGGAACGTTTCGGCGTCAAATGTTCGGTTACTTGTGCTAAGGCACAATACGATACCTTAGTTTGCATTAAATTAATGGGGTCTGACGTAACTGGGCTCACGGCTCCAATCTAGCTGGTAAAGTTTATCTGAAAAAGGAGAGGCTCATGGGAGATAAAAGAATATATACGTATTTGCGGCATGAAGAACAAGGGACAGAAGGAAACAGAGAGCTCTTCTATAGAGAAAATGCTAAATGACAGAAAGAAACAACTGGGTACGCCCCAAATAAACTGGGATCAAAGAGAAGATGCCTTGCGAAACCCCTCGCTTGACCAACACACTAGGCTTACAAACAGGAGACTGAAGTCACTGTAGGGCGTAATATCCAAAGCCGCTCAATCTCGTAAAAAGAAGGAGAGACAAGTAATTGGGTCAATTCCAGGACCTTGAAAGGCTTAGTCCTGGCTATACTGACTTAGGGTAGGGAATTTTATCAAGACTTCGCGAGGGAACTTGGGAGTATCCAAGTCAAACATAGGGCACCAGACAACTTCTCACAGGGTAATACTGTATAGAAACAGCATAGAAAGAGGCAGGGGCTGACCACGCGATCAGAAACCAACAATAAGGAAAACTGGTAGACTAATTCCGGGGGGAGCCAATCCTGCTGCCCTTCACACACATGCGAGCCCCCAATTTTGCCACCCTCGCTGACCTGGGCTTCGCCATTTTCTGCTGTTTGCCTGGGTCGGTTGCAGCACATACATTCCCAGAACAGCTATCTTCAGAATCATGCTTTTCTACGCCATGTCTCATAAGGGCGCTATGCATGGTAGATACCAAGCATAGGCGAGAGCCAACCCATTTTCGTGTAAAGCGAACCAGTATCCTGCCCCATATCGCGGCTATGCGTCCTTCTTGAAAGGCAAAACGGCGTTCGATATCGGCAATACACAACTCGGAGCCTGTAAAGTTTCCGCATGGTGAAATCATTGCCCATTCCACATCACGGCAATCCACATGTGGCTGTGAGAGATTGACCAAGCATGGGCTCAGGGAAAAATATTCTGTATTAGACTTACACCATGGCTCCTTATAGCGAGGGAGTAATGCATGAATTGTGTTCTGCATTTTATCACATTGAGACTTCTCAATTGCGCCCAAGAGGAACCATTTAAGATAGGAGATGTTGCGGAAGGCGGTAAACAGGTCACGCTGATGAGCACGCACTCGAGCAACAACCATATTGATATCAGGTGTGATCACAGGCCCACGCAATTCGTGACCTCTTTCCATCCACAAGCCCCAAATGAAATTCCCGGCAGCGCGATTCCTGACAGAAGCAGAGATCCGAGTTCTCAAGCAGCCATTGCTCATATTCTTTGGGCCAGCTGCTATTCGCGGGTGAAGGGGGATGGATGCTTGCGTAGTCGGCTACATTTTCCCAGAATGGTCTTTGCACTCGTTTTCCAACATTGGAGCCGTAAAGGAAGGAATATGGGTCAGAGGATAAAACGAAAAGTCGCTTAAGATGACAGTCAAGAGCCAGATAAAAGCCACCCCGAGGCACTTGGATGCGCAGATAGTTCTCGCTAGTGGTTTCAAATTCTGAGACAGTGAGATTTTGGAGTTCGGCGAGATTCGTTGGAGGTGTATAGATATTCATATTGATATTGAAAAAGACTTCCACTGTACTCCCTAAAGGGAAGCACAAGACATTAGCAACCTCGCTTCTCATACCCACCAACTCCGGCGCTTCCACAAAAATGGCTGATAAGGGATCATCATGTACTTGGGTAGCCAAGCCATAGGAAGGAAAAGAGATTATTCACCATCAGAGCCCTGAGTAACGCGAAAGGATTCTTGCCCATAGTGCCTCGCTTCCTTACAAGCACCCTTCTCACTGTGTGTCAGGTGCAAGCCGAAATTCAGCCCGTTCTCCAACCAGTGCTCGCAACAGCCTGGGTGCCCAGGCGGCCCCACCCGGAACCTTCCAAGAATACAGGACTGTACCTGACGACAACTTTCACAGTGTCCCGTCCTGGGACATTTTAGGGCCGCAGGCTTGAGCGAGGACCACGGGCCCATCAAAGTGAGACACTATTATGCCATGCTAATAAAACCTAATACAATGAGAATACGGGACAGTGGTGGACTGCGGATCCCATGAGAAATGATGGCGGGGATCTGCAGGGATCTGTCGGGATCTGCCGGTATTTGTGGAGATCTGTGGGGATCTGTGGGGATCTGTGTGGCCTCACACTCGGAGACATTCTGAAAACTGGTGGTGGGGCCCACCGTCCTCCCCGTCGTACGGCCATAGGCCTCCGGCACAACTCTCTGCAGGACTGAACGGACGGACTGCCCCGCTGCGAACACTGGCTCCAACTCTGGGTCGTTCAAGACTGTGCCACGGGTTCCCTTGCTTGCCATCCTCCCGGGGGGGCCAGTTACCTGTGTCGTTTGGCTATTGCATCAAAAAGCGTAGTCTCTAAGCGAATGGATTCATGAGCGTGTCCAGGCACATTCAAGTTATCCGTCGTATGGGGCGGCGGAACAATACGACCGGGCTGACCAGATGTCGTTCATCCGCGAGGGACTTTCCGACCAACAGGTTTCTTCATCCTATTACAACTGTAAGCTGCGCTGTTTGCAAAAAAGGATAACCTGCAGACGAACCTAGCCTGGACACAGATTCTGACTTTGACGGCTAATCCAAACACGCTTGTATTACACTTGTAACATATTGGTCAAACAATCAGAGATAACCCGTGTGGCAAATAAAATCGTTAGCTGTATGTGATATTTCTTCTCTCAGACAATCAACAATTCTAGCTGAATGTTAGAAATGGCCATCCATTGGGACCGTGCCCAGACTTAGCTTGGTCTTCGCGCAGGGGATTGAAACAAAAAAAAAAGCCCCCTTACAAATGAAACAAACTTGCCCAAATCAACAAGACACTAACTCACCTCAGGAAGAAATACCACACCGATAGTGGTTCCAACTCCCTTGTTACCAACAATAGGACACCTGAGGGCAAATTGACGGTTGAATGGGCAGATTGAGTCAATGCAGGCAATGAGCAATAGTTTAACCACAATACAGAGAATAGAAGAGGTTGTTCGTTTGGATTGGAAAAGAAGGAGAGACACAATAGTGCGCCTCCAGAAGGCTAGCAAAAACCCCCTTTGCAAAAGAAACCAACTTTCCCAAATCAACAAGACACTAAGTCACCTCAGGAAGAAATACCACCACGATAGTGGTTCCAACTCCCTTGTTACCAACGATAGGAAACCAGAGGGCAAAGTGACGGTTGGGTGGGGGGGTTTAGTCCGTGTAGGCAGAGAGCAATAGTTTAACAACGATGCAGAGAACGGGTTGGATTTGGAATGCAGGATAGACAAATGGTGCACCCACGGCAGGCAAGACGTGCAGGTTATATAGGGGCAACTGGAGATAGAGGGATGGAAGGGTGAAGAACTTGGAGAGGCAAAGCAGTCGTGGAGAATAAAGTATTGTGAAACAGATAAAGTGTGTGTGTACAGTAGATAGGAATAGTGGGAAAGATGGGAAAAGTAAGACTGGGGGAACTATGGTCGGCGAGCTCTGATTAGGCTATACTTTAGTCAATTTGGAAACCCTCTTCCCATGTAGCGTCATGAGTTTCACGAGATTGAACTTCCTTGCAACATATTTACGCAATCTTGGTCCTCAGGATACCACTACTTTTGTGCTAGTGTTGCGCTGGACAATTATTTTTCTCGCAAAATCTGATTATCTTCCACCCCTCATACAACCTGCAATACAGGTTCCAAGAATAGAAATAAGTTATCCACGCGAGCACCTTGTTGCCCACGCAAAACTGGCGCAAAGAGCACCTTTCCACATCAATAGCATAAATACAACCATGACTCTCCCAGAGGGGAGAGAAGACCGACGGACTAACGCTTGTTATGGCTGCTGTGGGAATTTTGTGCTGCTGTAACAGGTATATTCCTGTCTAACGAAAATACAATAGGACTGGCGGTAGACCCGCTAGCGCTGGTGCTAAGGGAGGCTTCAAGGGACCGGTAGCTAGAAGCATAATAGTTGAACAACAAATAGAAGTCAGGGATTGCCGTTCAACCAAGTGTATTCATTGCCAGAAGGTCTGTCGAAGGCTGCTGTCTCCTGCTAGCCAGAAGACTGGTTTAAAAACAAAACCCAAGAGGGACAGCCTTCCTCCAATCACGATCATGACCAGTAGCTGCGCACATACTGGACTCCTGTAATCCTGCAAGACCAAAGAAAGAAACAAACAATGCTCAGCCTTCACCAGTGTTACATGGCCATTCGATACCCGGAATCCTAAATATAAACTTCCTGCAAAGCAAACTAAACATAGCAATACAATAGTATAGCCTATCTGACTCACAGGCAGTGGCAGAGCTGAAATCAAATCAAATAAACCAAATATAAATCAACTAAACATAGGAGATCCTGCACTGCCGGCTCCTGTGAACCGTTACCGGAACATGTACACATGTTACAGCTGGGTTGCTTACAGAAAGGTTTTTGCGATGTGGGGGGGTACTGTTGTGATGTGTGTATGATAAGTGAAGGAAGGAAGGAAGGAAGGAAAGAAGGAAGGAAGGAAGGGGTGGTTAAAAATGTACATAGACAACAGTGTATCTATCATATAATTCGCTGTAATTTCTTAAAGTATCAAACCTATCCTTTTTGATCTTAATTCCGACGGGTAAGGACCGCGGAGACAGTGAGACTCGTGGTTTAGAAAGGATGTCAAGATTTTTTTCTTTCTTGCCTTTTTTCACGGGATTTGGTGTAGAAAATGGCCCTATCACACATATGTGAGACCCAAGTGAAGGTTCAGCGAAGCGGGTACACAACCTCCATAATTGGGGTTCTGTATTTACTCGTATAATCCACTATCTCTGTATGCAAGGCTATCTCCATGATCGGAGACAAACCCCCGAATCGGGATTAGTGTTTTCCTCACACAGTCAAGCCTGAGTGTGCTGAGCGTACTGGATCTCGCTAACTGGGCAATTCTGTTAACGTGTCAAACTAAACTTAGAGTGGGCTGAGGCAGGTTTTGGCGGAGATAGTCTTGCATACTGAGATCGTGGATTATACAAGTAAATACGGTGTTCTGTTTCGGACTTAGCGGGTTTCTGTAATTTTAGCCATAGAAATACGCCTGGAGGGGTCCCTCTAGATGGTATTGGTCGTGCGCTGTTTGGTGCCGGTGAGGTCAAAATTTGTCAATAGGAAATCATGACGTTAGGGCTTGGAGATATGATTGCTCTCCTCCTTTGGAGTTGGCATCGAAGGGGTCCGGTCAGATGTGGGGTTGGAACAACCCATTGCCAATGGGGCAAACCGCACAGTCTTGCCCGGGGGTGGTAGAAAACAGGTTAGTCTAAGTCGAAGCGTCCTCCCCTGTGGGCTATAGCTCGAGGCCATATAGGGCCACCTCACTCCCGCGAGTTGGAGACCTCCAAGCTCGCTCCAACTCGCATTCTCGTCTCCAAGCTCGATTCAGCTCGGGTTCTTTGTGTTTCAAGAATATTATTTATTACTTTAGTTTTATTTTTATTCATATTTGTTTTTATCTTTCCAACTTGCAGCCATGCCCCAGAGAAGGGGTTCTACGCGTGGGACAAGAGCACCTGTTAGGGGCACTCGTTGGACAGGCAGCCTCAGAAGCACTCGCGGGCAACAATGCCATACCACCAGTAGGACTCCCGGGAGTCAAAGCCATACTACGTGTAAGACTTCTGGGAGACAAAGCCATACCAGAACACCACGGACCCCGGGGTCGGAACAATTAAGGAAATCGCACGCAGCCGCACCCGGCGCCAAGCTTCAACTACTCATAGCCGCGATCCTGCACCTATCAACACCACTACGGGTTCTTCGTGTAGCAAAAGTAGAGCCGAAGAGGGAACCGACTTTAGAAACTTCTCTTACAATAATAGCCCCCTACCCACTCCTGAGCCACAAACGAGTACCCCAATAGCCCAATCAGAAACCTCGGTCACTCTGAGCATGGAAGATAGAACACGACATTTCCATTGTCACCCACAACCAGCCCCAATACTCAATGAATTCACGCCCTTCTTCAGTCACACGAGCAAGATATTGTTAACGGAGTAGTCATCCAACCTAATACCCACCAACCCCCAGCTCCACCGCCAACTCCAGTCAACAGGCGCACAGCAGCCCATCGTCCTATTCTAGTCCAATCGCTAAACTTGACCAGCATGAGGATTACAGAGCTTCAAAACCAGCTAGCAGAACTGAGGGTGGCAAAGGACTTGGTACAAGGTGAGACACCAGGGGAGGAACCAACAGCACTTGGTACGTATAACCCTACCTATTCTTTCTCAAGAGATATACGGCAGAACACATCTGGCATTCCCAAATTGGTCGAATTACTCTTTCCAGGTATGGAGCGTAGTACACTTGTTCAGATAATCGAGAATCCCTACAAACTGACAAATATCTACCGCCGATTAGCAACAGAGAGTGAACGAGAAGAATCTCAGCGGACACTCAACATTGGTGGAGGTGAGTTCGAACAACCAGAGAGGGACGGCATGGAAAGTGAATACAAGAGGAGCGGATTCTTTAAAGCCTGGGCAGCCTACAGCCGAATCCTAGTCAAACGAGCACCATAGGCGCTACAGCGAGAGCGGGCTACGGCACTATTCATCTATACCATGAACCTCTATGACCTTTTAGAAACATACAGAGAGGATGGGGTAAAAGCATATCACTTTCAATTACACAGTAAACGAGTTGCAGGAGGGAACAGTATATACTATCCCAACGACTGGCGGCAAATTGATAGCGAACTGATCGTATCAAAGTGTGCAACAGGCAATGACAGTAGTTTTCGATGTAAGCGAGTCTTGCTTTCTCCACCAGAGCGTAGGGAAGAACTATCTCTTCAGATAGTATGGAACTGGTTTGGTTGTCTTGAACGATCTGTCGAAGGATACTCTCTCGTTAGATAGTAAGATGGGTGGATCGTTGAGATTGATAGAGCTAACACAATACCTCTATGTTTGTGGAGCCCGTCGAGACTATCACAATAGTCTCCGGGTTCTTAGAGTATAAGCTCTCGTAGAGGAGGGGTGTATGTAAAAACAGTAAAGCGTAATTGTATTGCAATATTTTAAGTATGGGAAAGTAGTTAGATGGTTGCGTGAAGATCCTATCGCTTGGCCTACTTTTTTTTTTCCTTTTCTTTTTATATCAGGTATTCTTTGTTAAGGTACAACAACTCACATGCAGCGCTAGCTATGGCGTAAACAAAACCTTAATCTCAACAACCAAATAATAAATGAAAATTATAAAACTCATCTTCAAAGTGTGTCTAGTACTCAATACATCGCCAACACACGGCTAACCAAAGAAAGGATAAACCTAGGAAACCACAACAGCTCGCTAATAATAACTGGAAAATAACACCCACCACATAAGAAAACGTACATAGCGCGATGTGGCGGTGAAGAAAACAAACTCACAGGTTGTGATATCGGGAAGGAAGGAAACACCATTGACTCTGGTGACGGGGGAGGGAAGGAAACATATCAGGTGGGTAGTTGGTCCCCGTAGCTGTGATGAAGGTGGCCAGAGCAAGGAGGAGGTTTTTGTCCAACCAGAGGGGAGAGTCAGGGCCCACATCAGAGAGGCCTTGGAGGAGACGGTCCCTGTGGTAGGAAGTTGACTGGCAGCGAAGTATGGCATGGCTAAAGGTCTCATCCTCCTCACCGCATCTGAGGCAGTGGCTGGGATCATCCAACTTAGACCAAGATGGGTGGGGGGCGAGGTAGCTCTTCTGGGCTCTCATCTGGTGGATGCATCCGGCCATGAACTTGCCTAATCCCATGAATGGGGGGGGGGTTAATGACAGCGGGAAGGTGTAGTATGGGGGCGGGGGGCAAAGGATAGGGTTTCCAGTATGGGGCGTGTGAAATTAGCAAGTTCATCTACCGGGAGGTGGGATCTAACCTTAGATAGGAGGCGGTTGGTATTCCAGGAAAGTGGCATCACGTTGGGGGGGATGCGTTTACCCAAGACCTAGTGAGAATCTGGTGCCCTGTGCTTGAGTAGGGAAGGAAAGGATGGGCAAAGTCTGCCAGCCGCAGGGTAAATGGTAGGGGCTGCGCATAGCAGCCTGAAGGCAGCCATGCGACGTTTGTCGGGAATGATTTCTTGAAGGAGGGGGATGCATAGAGTTCGTTACGGGGCGGGGCGGGGCAGAATTTCACTCGTCAGGCCCCGCCCTTACAATGGGCCGGGGGGGTTATTTTGGGGGTGATCCCCCCCCTGCCCCCGGCCGGGGCGAGTCCCCGCTCATTCCCTGGATGGGGCCCCGTTTCTCCCCACCTGTTTTAACGGGGACCCGTGTGGGGAACGGGCGGGGCCGGGGGCAGGGGCAGGGAACTGTAAAATAACACGCCCCGCCCCGGGCCGTTCAGCGGGGCGGGGCGGGAAATTGGGCCAGAGGCCCCGTAACGAACACTAGGGATGCAGGCCTCTGCCGCTAGTATAGGTATTGGAGTTGACATGAAGCAGTTTGAGACCCATCATTGGTCCTGGCGCCAATCGACGTCCATCTTGGAGATTATTCCTCTGATAGGGACCATGATGTCGGCTCCGTAGAGGAGTGTGGGGAGAAGCAGTAATATGGCTAATTGATGTGAGAGGTGAGGGGAAAGTCCGGAACCTGGTAGCGAGCGTCTTTTTATGGTCGCGAAGGCTCCTTGGGCCAGTCTGAGTCTCTTGGAGATATGTGTTGAGGACATCATATTGAGGGTGAACCAGTATCCTAGCCACCTGACACAGGGGAGCGGTGAAAATATCTGGCCATCCAGGCAAATAGGGGGCGGAGTGGGCGCCCCTGCCGGGTCCCTCAGAAGGGGGGTTCTCCAGTGGATGAGTTCGGTTTTCACGACACTGAAGCCTACCTCGCGAGCATTTACCTGGGCCCTTATCAGCCCGAATCCCTTCTGCAAATCCTGACATTGGTCCTGTAGGATGTCAATGCTGCTGACAGTGTGAAGTCGTCAACCTAGGACAGGGAGAACCCTTTCGGAATGTCTACGAGGAGTGATGCCAAGGAGATAACAAATAGCAGTCGGGATATAGGAGAGCCTTGTGGAGTGCCCACTTGGACTGGAGAGAAGGATTTAGGGGACCCCTAGAAACAGCACGCGGCATGTTCTCTGTGAGAGGACAGAGCCGATCCAGGAAACTATATAGTGCGCGACTCCCACGTCCCTGAGGGAGGAGCAGAGGATGGAGGCATTCACATTATCGAAACCTCTTTTAATGTCCAGGAAGAGTGTGGAGACATTTAGCCCAGGGCGGTGAAGGGTCCTGACTGTGTCCACGAGAGAGACGGCACCATCAAACAACGAGAGAGAAGGGAGGGATCCACACTGGTTATGATGCACTAGTTTCAATGCCCTAGCGACCAGCGAGAGGCGAAAGGCAATGACCCTTTGCAAAATCTTAGAGATGGTCTGCAAGAGGACGATGACTCTGAATGATCCAGGGGAGTCATAGGAGGGTTTGCCTGGTTTATCGAGCACAATTCCGTTGGCCTTCTTCATTGAGACAGAGTGATAACCAAACTTCAAGAGAGGGACTAGGAGGTCTGTCAGGATCTGGGGGGCTACTAGTTGAACCCTCTTCCAAACTGAGCACGGAAGGGTATTAGGGCCCGGGGCGGAGGTTGAGGAACCCTTTGGAAGAGCAGCTGAGATGTCGCTTGGGAGAAAGGGGTCGACTTACCTGTACGGCCTCAGAATGGAGGGCACAAACGGGAGAGGTTTGGGAGGGAAGAAGTGGAGTAGTAAGGCTTTGTTAACCGCATCCGGGGAGGTGGCGTCAGGCAGGTTGGGGAACCTAGGGGTGACTCTGCCGACGGCGAACCTTTTTGCAGTCCAAATAGTTCTTGGCGGCCTGGTGTGGCGTCAGCCAAGAATGTCTTCCAATGCTGGGCTTTTGCTGCTTTGATTGACTTGAAGTATCCTTGTTTGAAGAGTTTGGCTACCCCCTTGTCCTGGGGATCATTCGATGTCCAGGCCTTCTGGGAGGATGTGTGGAATTCTTTCCTAAGGGTTGAGAGTAGTGGGGACCACCACGGCTTGGCTCTGATCGCGGGCGGGCGGAGTAGTGTGTGGGTTTTTAGGAGTGTGACCAGTGTGGCGAGGTGAGAGTCCAACAAGTTTGCAAAAGTGTACCTGGTTGGGAGCTCAGGAGGGAGGGAAGAGACCTTGGCTCCCTTAAGCTGAGGTTCGAGGCTGGGCCCGTCGGTCCGGACCCACTTAGGGGCTGGCGGTGGCAGGGACATCATAGGGTGTGGCATCCTGATTGGGATTGTCACCGGGTCGGGCCCTGTGGACGGGAGATCGGTCGCCCTTTCTTAGAAGAAGGGCATTAGTGCGGTAGATGTGAACGAGATGTCCAGGACGGACGGTCTGCATGTGCCGTTAAGTAGGAAGCGGGTGTGCACCCGTGCCGTGTTCAGAAGAGTGTATGCATATTCTACGGCCCTAGAGAAGTAGGGGAAGGAAGCTTTGAGTTCGGAGGAATTGTGCCTTCTCAGCGGATCTGACGACCGGTGGTGAATGTTGAAGTCTCCTACTACCAGGGTGGGGAAGGAAGCAAAAGGAAGGGCCAAGGTGGGTGAAACTGTTCTTTCCGAGTGTGTTGCGCCCCATACACTATAGCAGTTGACTATACGGAATTTCTCGGCACTTGTTCCGAAGAGTGACTGGGCAGATATATCCATGGTAGCTAAATCTGTCCAATTTGAAAAAGTAGCGGTAATGGTGGCCATGTCTACCACAGCCTAAAAACGTATAAGGCTAACCGAGCGCGGCGATTGGCAAGCATGGGAGCAAATGAAGTAAAATCTCGGTATAGGGGCAAGCGATTCCTCCAGCCTGGTGGGTCTTGAAGGCAAACAATTGAAGGAGGGTGTTTAGCCGAAGCAAAAGAATTAAATAAGGAAAGAAACCCATCCCAGCTCCTGAGGCAGTTGTGTTGAACAATGGAAAGAACGTGTCCAGGGCCCAGTCCTGGGGGCAGGTTTTCGCTGTTGTGCGACATCTTACCAGGCTGAGCCTGACAGAGGGCGGGTGGCAGGTGAGGGGCTGGCCTCCCTGTGAGAGGAGAAGGATACCCTTGGAAGCAGATCTTGACATGGGCGGCGGGGCTGTCGGTGTAGGGCGGGTGGGTCTTGGTGTTTCTTCTTGGAATAGTGGGAGAAGGCCTTGTGGCGGTGTGTTTGACCTCTGTGGTGGTGGGAATGGTTGTGGGCCCCCGCGCGGAGCGTCTTGCTGGATGTCCATTTCGTCAGGGTCTACAGCAGCTGGGCTTCTTTGGCTTCAGGAGTGTCTCGTGTCTTGGCAGGAGGTGGGCGTTCAGGGCAGTCCCTGCTTCTGGCTGAGTGCAGTTCCTCGCAGTTTGAGCAGGTCGCAGGAGAGGCCAGGCAGTAGTGGGGTATGGTTTTGAGGTTACCCCCAGAGGGGCATGAAGAATTGGGGCCACGGTGTTCCACTTTCGTGTGCTGGAGGGAGCAAAGAGTACAAGATGGTCTGTCTGCCTTACAGAGTGGTTTGACATGACCGTATTTCCTTCACATCTGGCACTCCGTAAGGGGGGAGGACAAGTAGGCTTTCTCAAAGGTTCTCGAGTTACCCTAAAGGTAGATGGACGGGAGCATAGCTTGGATGGCGTCAGGTTCGACATTGACAACCACCAAATAGGCACGTTTCTCCACACGGGATTGAGGGTTCGGGTTGAGGAAACAGGCCGCTGAGATCGTGATGTCTTTGGAGTTAAGGATTGATTCGGTGAGGTAGCTGAACAGGTCCTCACCCTGGTAGGGCATGTACCTCACTGGGCGCGAGTGAATGGCCAGTGGAACTGAGGTAGGGGCAAGCCTGAACGGGAGCCAAGGGTTCGTCCCTAGAGAGAAGGACTGGTTAAGCTTGGTGGTGAGGGCGTCGAAATATGGAGCATAGGAGCCAGCAGTGACAGAGGTATCCACAACTACAAGAGTGACAGATCCACTTTCTTTGGCGATGGCTTTGAGTGAGTGGGGACGCGAGCTGTTGGCCTGGCTGAGGACGGAGGCGGCTAGGTCGGGTAGATGTACCTTAATGTCAGCAGCATCAGGGTGGGGGGCAGGGGACGAGCGAGGGGCGACAAATATTCTTGCGGCACTAGCAAGAGGAGGAGCAGCCTTTGGGCAAGAGGCCTCTCAGGTGGCCCCCGCAACTTTTGTTGCCAACATGCTAGTAGCGGAATTTCTCTTTCCTTTTTTATTCTGTCCGGCAGCCTGTATCTCCTGGGCTGCTTCATCGAGATTGCTCGTGCCACCTACAGTCGCGGCGTCCGACTCTGTGGTTGCTTTGAGGGGTTGAGTAGGAGCACCTGTGGTGGGGGGACCTGGGGGGACAATGGCTGCCGTGGGGCGTGGGCGAGACAACTGGGTAGGGGCTGATGCCGCCAATTGTGCAGGGGGGTGAACCACCCCATGTGACATGTCACGTTGGCTAGACTGGATCTGGTTGAGTTGGGTGGGATGGTCAGTAACATCGGGCAAAGAGTTGGCCACATGTGCTCCAAGGTCGGTGAGTTGGAGGCGGAGCTCCTCCAGTGCCTGGCCCATCGCAGATATGGCATGGACTAGTGAATAAAGGAGGGGGAGGATTGTGCTTTCGGCAAGGGAGAAATGTCCTATCCCTCTGAGGGAAGGAAGGGGAAGGTGTTCAGGGGATAGGCCTGTAATCTCGCGGGTTTTCCGGAGGAAATGTCTAAGGTGGCGGTCTTCTTCGTCAAAGGCCACAACAAAGAAGGTGGCAGAGGGGATGTCCTCCATCGGAGAGAAATAGTGGGAAGAACCAGGCTGAGCCATGGTGTGGGTGCTCAAGGACGCGAAGCCTAACCGAGGTGCGAAAATGAGAGGAAGGACATGATCGTGCACACTACGACAAGGTGTTGTGGAAGGTGAGGGCAGGACAATAGAGCGCGCGGAGCGTGCCTATCTCTTGGCCGAAACCAAGCTCCCTTTATAGGCATCTTCCCACAACCCTAACCTTGATGACTCATGACCTTGGACTACATAAACCTCTATGACTCATAGCGAGTCATAGTGTGAAATCCATCAGATAACTGGTATGAGTCACTGCACAACATACCATTTTAACCAATCATAACCCCTAACCCAAATCATGCGCTCACTGACTGACATGCGTAAATCCCATGACTCATAATCCATATCACGTGCAAAAGTCATTACATCATATGACCTCACAATCATGAGTCATGAAACAATTAACCAATCATAATATAACTATGACTCACAAGTGCATAGTCATGTGAGAGCTATGAGTCAAGCGACGTCATAGTGTGGAATGCAACATACCTTATGACTCATAAGTATGAGTCATGTAAAATCTGCCTTGCTTAGTCACGATTTGTGACACAAACTACCACTCAGGTTGCTGAAATGGGAACTACTGGGAATGCCGGTCCCCATACTGCCGCCATCATCACATTTGAATTACTTGTGGAAGCAATCATAAGGCCCCACAATGCACACAGGGAAACACAGCCCCCTCTCACCTGGTCCACTCTGGCGCCTATTCACGTTAGCTGCTCCACTATTTTTAACATCATTGATCTTCTTCCTCTCTTTCTACCATTTTTCTCATTACTTACACTTGCACCATACCCAATGATCTATATTCAGCTTACCTCCCTTAGGCAACTATATATCATACGAGTCATAATACATGTGATACCAGACACATACTCTCTCAGTTCTCCAAGCATCCGGGTCTGCAGACCACTCTCCATAGTCAGCAAACTACCTTCTCCTGTTAGCAGACTACCCTCCCCAGTTAGCTGACCACCATCCCCAGTTAGTGGACTACCTATACACTCCAATACTACACTCTTCTATACACTCTTTACCTCTCATATTTACCCAATGCCAGCAGGCCAGCTCAAGTACCAGGGATAGAAAAAGCTTCTAAAAGAATACCTGGAGAACTCAGTCACAGAGCCAATCTTAGGTATATGCCAAGTTGGTGCACCAATTGGTTTTGAAGGTGTCAGAAGTTCAATCACTATTCATCCACACTTGTGCTCAGCATTTGAGTACCCTGACGTGGTCACATCCGAAATCGAGGCCGAGGTAAAGAGAAACCGTCTCAGGAAGTATTGTTCCTACCATATCCTGCCAGTATACTTTATAGCTTCACCCTTAGCCCTTACCGATAAGTCAGATGGTACTAAACGGCGAATCCAGCACCTGTGATACCCTCCAAATGACGCAAACTCAATTAATAGTAGAAGACCAGAACTATATGGATGGATCTCTTATAGCAGCCTCACGGAGGCATTTTCTTCAATGCAACACTTTGGAAATAGCTGCAGCCTTGTTAAGCGTGACTTTGATACCGCCTTTCACCACATTCCTGTTTCTCCTCTCGATACGCCCCTACTCGGTCTTTAGTAGCAAAATACTACGCAGACCAATACCTGCCTTTCGGGGTTTGCACAGCACCCTACATATTTAACCTATTTGCAGAAACATTTCACTGGATTCTAGAGCACGAGTTACAAAGAATGGCACTACCTGCTAAGATTGTCCACTACTTGGACGATTTCCTGATAATCCTCCCTCCAGCGACCACTACAGATCTCAACGTCTAAACCACAAGATTGAGTGAACTCTGTCAGGAAGTAGGACTTTCCATCATAGAATCAAAGGATTAGGAGGGAACCATAGCCAGTTTTGCGGGTATCGAGAAGGACAGAGAAAATATCGTAATTCGACTACCAAAAAAGAAGCTACTAAAATCACAGTAGCTAGTGCAAAATGCAATAGATCAAATATGATTTGCCTCCTCGAGCTGCAAATGCCAACGGGATATCTCAACTTGGTTGCTACAGTTGTACTGGTAGGCCGCACCTTCTGTCAGCGCCTGTATAATAAGCAACTCTACTTTCCGACGGAGCGAAGCTACTACCCTAGATGAATATCAAGCGATGCCCAGAGAGACCTCACATGGTAGCAGAAAGTACTAGCCATGGCTCCAGAAAGATCAATTAGAAAAGAGTCAAGGGAGACAATCTCGATGTGGTCAGATGCTGCAGGCACCAAGGGCCTTGGGCTTTCTATATCGATTGTTACCCACAACAGAATCCCCAGCCTAACTGCAGATCAGCCTTCTCAATAACTTTACCTCGTCGCCTATCATCTACTCAGGAACATATTAACACTCAGGAAATGAGACCTGTGCAGCAGGCCCTACTCCACTGCGGCAAAATTTACAAAGGGAAAAGAGTGATATGCTATGTTGACAATTGTGCGGTGTTTCATGACTTGGAGAACCGGACAATCAGAGGAACAATAATGAACCTTCAACGACGATGCTTACTTTTGGCTACCGAATATGACTTAGAGATTGATGCCAGATAGATTCCCACCGGGGACAATGCGCTACCAGATCCGCTCTCCCGCTTTGACTATAACAGAATGGGTAACCTAGCCCCACAGCTGATATATCCCACTGGCAACCACCGGGATTATGGGTTTCTAACATAGAACAAGCGGGACTGTCACCAATAGGTGCCTACTACCCATGGCGAGGACGAGCTCCATGAAGAACATGCAATTATGATACAACAAAATGACGCTTCTCGCTTTTTTGCACCTTGCGAGGATATCGTCACCAGAATGGAGGCTGCCTGCGTGCAAAGGCCACTTGGCTAATCGAGTGGCTCTGCTCCCTGGCAGTGTCTATCCAGGTGAAGACTATGAAACTTTATCTAGTCGGTATTAAGTCCTATCAGTTGAACCTAGGGATTGATTGCACTGCTTTTTCCGATCCACCACTAGAGAAAACATTATGCGGCATCAAATGTGATCATAATCAACCTGCACGGCGGAACAGAACACCTCTTACCTGTCCACACCTGCTTATCCTGCTCAATGACCTCCGGATACATGACTTCAATGACGCTGTAATGAGGGTGGCATTCACGCTGGCTATTGCGGGCTTCTTAAGAATAGGAGAGTTTACCTATCGAGCACTTGATCTCCAGATGGGACCTGCCTTCCCCAACGGGTCCCTAACGAAGAGCAGCATTCGACTGATTCAGCCGGATGAGCATATTGAACTTACCCTTCCAGCATCAAAAACTGACCCATTTTGACCAGGAATCCATGTAATTATTGCAGGCAGTCATGACCAACCATGGCGTGTCAGGACAATGAAACAACTTCTCACAATGGTTACTCACCGCCCAGAAACAGCACCCTGTTCTGCATTGGAAGAAGAGAACAACTACGATTTACAAGGCAGCATGTGGTAGAGAAGTTACAAGAATTGGGGACAACCGCTGGTCTCAGAGAAGCAACATGGAATGGTCATAGGGTTCGCCGAGGTGCAGCAACCTGGGCTGCCGAAGGTGGAATTTCTGCGTTCCACATTCCGACTCTAGTACGTTGGAGATCAGACGAATACAAGGTCTATATCGAATACTCACAGGAGGAACAAATATCCGTATCAAAGCGCTTTCAGGGAGCACAAGCAAGGAGTAGGTAAGATGGCTTGCTCACCAGCCTCGAATTGGGGGAGGTCGTTGACCACCCGAGAGCAGGAAACTTTATGGCCACTTCACCTACCTGCCTTGGAGTGAGACATATGGCTGGCAACGATCCCAAAAGACAAGAGCAGCGACATTCCCCCACCGCCTCTGACACTGGACTTACGAACCAGGAGTGCGAGAGGTTCAGATTGATACTGGGCTTCAGATATCTTTATTTCTTCTCAGGGTTTTTTCATTCTCTCTTTATATCATCATCTTCATGTATTCACTTGACTTTGCAAAAATTGGATAGGTGCTGACCCTAGCGAATATATCAGAATGATCGATGCACTACAGGTCCCCAAAAGATTCTGTCCCTGAACTTTACCCATCCTTACCGTAATGGATTAGCATGATGGAGAGGATATGATCAGCTCTTGATATGACATGATGACACTGATGTTAATTGATTTTAACAACCAGGGTTTTGATGTGGGTGCATAGCGTCGCTCTTCTATGGGAGACATTCTTTTGTGGGTATTGGCAATCTTGACTATAGATGGTTCTGGTGGAGATCACTAGCAACAGAAAAGGAAAAAACCTAAAGTTGATAATTGAAGATGAAAGACTAACACTGGTGGTTTTAATAAACCCCAATGCTTAGCTTCTAGAAAGAAGACAACAATGATGAAACAACAAACTGTTTTTAATGACCCAGGGACATTGACGATCCAGCTTCATCCACCCATAAAGGCTTCCCCACTAATCAACTGACCAACACTTATCCACTAGCGGTAGTAGTAGATGAAGAAGCGAACCATTGACCATCACGAAGGGGGATCCAGAATCCCGCTTCGTCCACCCACAAAGTCTTCCCCACTACCAAACTGAGGAACCCATATCCACTAGTGGTAGTAGTAGTAGTATCGGTAGTGGTGATGGATGTAGATGGGGGAGAGGAGGGTTAGAACGGGAGTGGTGGGAGTAGTATCGGTAGTAATGGTAGTATCGGTAGTGGTGGTAGAGATGGGGGGGAGGAGGGCAAGAACGGTAGTGGTGGGGGTAGTATCGGTAGTGAAGATAAAGGGGGGGGAGAGGAGGGTAAGAACAGTAGTGGTGGCGGTCGTGCTAGTGGTGCAGCCGGAGGACAGGACCCCACCACACCTTTTTCGCGCCGGCCCCTCAAACAATTTAGTTAGGAATTAAGGGGCTGTTTGGCAGGCCATTGTTTGAAAAATTGTTGATTTCAAAACATGTTTTGTAAACACGTGTACAAACAACCAATAACCATTATTTGAACACAGGAGTGTGCCAAACACAATCGTCGTTTCTAAATGCATTTTCAAATCAATGTTTTGTTAACTGTGTTTAGTCCAATTAATTTATAATTCCTATTACTTCCCAAGACAAGCAGAGTGTAGATAAATAAAATAAATGAATAATTAATATAATAACTCCGGAAAATCTGCCAGTGTAAACACAATTCTCAACCACAATTATCAGTACGAGAACAGAAATGAAATTGAGCAAACTACAATCCCAGTATGTCTGCAGATTATGATTAGGATGAAATTAGCAAATGTATTGCAAGTTGAGGCCATTGCCATTGAAGGTAGGAGCGCACTATCGACATTCAAGAATGAGATAGACAAATCGTTGTTATAACACATGATTTGGCCCAAAACACGGTTTGAAATCATGATGTTTTCAAACAACGACCTGCCAAACAGCCAGTAAACTTTTTAAGAATACTAGATTTGGGTCAACAAACAGAAAGGTATTTCCTGAGGTTCATCTTGATCTTGGCCTTCCATAGGGATCTATTTGGCTGACTGGACGGGATGGCTGTAACAATTCTATTGTTAAGTATGTATGCCACAGGCAACAACAGTTATTTCCTAAGTAAGCCAGTCTCCTTATTCTATAATAGAGCGTATGGAAGTACTATCTTCTCAGATAGTACGGAACTGGCTTGCTTGTCTTAAGCGATCCGTTGAAGGATACTATCTTTTCAGATACTAAGATGAGTGGATTGTCGTGCTTGATACAACTATCACAATAGTCCTATATTCGGAAGGCCCGTCAAGACTATCACAATAGTCTCCGGGTTCTTAGAGCATAGGCTCTTGTAGAGGAAGAGTGTATGTAAAGAGAGTAAAGAGTAATCTTATTGCAATATCTTTAGTATAGAAAAGTACTTAGATGGTTGCGTGAAGATCCTATCTCTTGGTCGGAACCAACCGCCTTTTATAGGCATCTTCCCACAACCCTAACCCTGGTGACTCATCACCTCGTACTACATAAACCTCTATGACTCATAGTGAGTCATAGCGCGAAATCCATCGACGACTCATACGAGTCATCGCTCAACATTCCTTTAACCAATCAAAAACTGATCAACAAAATCATGTGCTCGAGTGAGTCACATGCGTGAAACCCATGACTCATAATGTCAGTCATGTGCGAAAGTTATTACATCATATGACATCACAATCGTGAGTCATGAAACAATCAACCAATTATAATATAACGATGACTCGCAAGTGCGTAGTCATGTGAGAACTCTGAGTCAAGTGACGTCATAGTGTGAAATCCAACATACCTTATGACTCATAAGTATGAGTCATCTGAAATCTGCCTTGCTTAGTCACAATTTGTGACAATGGGGTGATCAGTGTTCTCAACCGTCCCGTCCGGACGCCAGGGCCCTGGCGTCCTATAGTCCCCTCCGTCTCAGGCAGGGTAGGTAAAGACGGCCGAGCAAGGCGTCCGTCTTTCATAAACACCGCAGAGGTGTAGGTTGACGGGCGGGCCCTGCAATCCTTTTTGGAAATGTTAACTTCCGGTTGGTACCTCCCATCCTGAGTAAGGACGGGCGTCACCTCTAGGTTACCTACCGTCCAGCATAAGGACGGGCGTCCCTTGTAGGTAAAGGAAGTGGAATGGGGTCAAGGTGCTAAGAACCAGGATCGGATATCACTGGAAGCATTGGTTTGTTGATAGCGAAATTTGATACCTAATAGCAGAGCCTAAGCTTCTCTCATTAGAATAAAAATGTTTCATATCTTGATAACACTTACCTAATGCTCATGAAATTCGAAAATGAAACATAAACTAAGCCACATATAGGGCCCGGCAGTCCCGGGCATAGGTCAGGACGGACTGCAACTGGGCGTCCGTCCCGTCCTAGGCTAAAGACGGACGGACTGGCCGCTTGGGCACACTGCGAGTATCCTGCCCCATATCGCGGGTATGTGTCCTTCCTGAAAAGAAAAACGGCGTTCGATATCGGCAATACAAAACTCGGCGCCAGTAAAGTTTCCGAATGGGGAAATCATTGCCCATTCCACATCACCGCAATCCACATATGGCTGTGTGAGATTGACCAAGCATGGGCTCAGGGAAAAATATTCTGTATTATACTTATACCATGGCTCCTTATAGCGAGGGAGTAATGCATGAATTGTGTTCTGCATTTCATCACGTTGAGACTTCTCAATTGCGCCTAAGAGGAACCATTTAAGATAGGAGATGTTGCGGAAGGAAGTGAACAGGTCATGCTGATGGGCACGCACTCGAGCAACAACCATATTGGTATCAGGTGTGATCATAGGCCCCCGCGATTTGTGACCTCTTTCCATCCACAAACCCCAATGAAATACCCCGCAGCGCGATTCCGGACGGAAGCAGAGATTAGGGGTTTCAAGCAGCCATTGCTCATATTCTTTGTGCTGGCTGCTATTCGGGAGAGAAGGGGGATGGATGCTTGCGTAGTCGGCTGCATTTTCCCGAAATTGCGTTTCAACCAAGCCTTCCAATGGGTTAACCCGGGCTCAAAAAAGGCCGAACCGACCCGGCCCAAGCCCAGCGAATGTTGAGCCCAACCCGGCCCAACCCAACAAAGGAAAGCCCGGGTTGACCCAACTAACCCAACCAACCCATTGGGCTGAACACCAGAGAAGTGGAGTAACCAGAATCAATCTGAATATATTAATACTAAACAATTGTGATACAGAATGAAAAATGAGAAATGAGAATGACTGAAATCGTGAGTGGAAAAGTATATGGTATGGGAAGGGGGTGCTTTCTTGAACATCAAGGTAAATGTTTAGGAGGATTGCCAACTATGGAGACATTCAGTTGACTGGATTGATACCTCTGGGAACAATATATACATTGCCAATATCTATTACACAAAAAATCAATATTTAGTCCTCACTCCCGGATCTTGTATATGTTGGGTGTGTGGATGACTTACTCGATATTGTCTGAAATAATCAACTTTCCGTTTGGAGACTCCGTAGGTCCCCAAAGCCAGGAAGCCGGACCGGGGCTTTTCCTTTTTTGTCATGCCTGATGCGCAGCAGGCTGACGATTTGGTGGGTATAGGCGATCATTGTCTAACTCAACAATCTCTGAGTAATCAGCAGTACCAGGCTCAGACTCTATGGTTTCTGAGCGAAGGAATTCAGGAAATGGACTTGGTGTTCGCAGTATAGCTGGAGGACTAGAGAGGTACCTCTCAGTATTAGAAGAGAAACTGATCTTTCTTGAATGTGAATCGGCACAGGGGAGTAAAAGTAATGGAGTAAGTAACCCAAGAAAAAAAGGAGAATGTTGAGAGTTGGAAGAAAGATTCTGTGTTTGAAAGGGGCGCCCAAAATATATTTTAAACTTCCGACCGTAAAACTAAGATACCGGGAGAGTTCAAGAGCACTCAAATCACCTTAAGTCATACGCTTTTTTCCACACTATCTTCATTTGGAGAGCATTTGCCTTTGACCTTACTTTATCCAGTAATGTAGTTCTAGTGAGCAAGGTGCTCGGACTATCGTTTCCCCGGTGATACGAACAGATGTGGACGATCAAAAGCTAAAAATCGAGGTGAAACATTCATTGGGTTCGTTGGGTGACCCGGCCTGGCCCCCTCAGGCCCGGCCCGGCCCAGGGAAGCTATTGAGTGAGCCCAGCCCAATGAACCCGGCCCAGCCCAACGAAAGACCCGGGTTAACCCAACGAAGGCCCAACCCATTGGAAGGCTTGGTTTCAACTCTTTTTTCTAACCTTGGAGCCGTAAAGGAGGGAATATGGGTCAAGGATAAAACGAAAAGTCGCTTCAGATGACAGTCAAGAGCTAGATAGACGCCACCTGGAGGCACTTGGATGCGCAGATAGTTCTCGCTAGTGGTTTCAACTTCTAAGAGAGTGAGATTTTAGAGTTCGGCGAGTTTTGTCAGAGGTGTATAGATATTTATATCGATATTGAAAAAGACTTCCACTATACTCCCTAAAGGCAAGCACACGACATTAGCAACCTCGCTTCTCATACCCACCAACTCCGGCGCTTCGACAAAAATGGCTGATAAGGGATCATCATGTGCTTGGGTAGCCAAGCCATAGGAAGGACAAGAGATTATTCACCTTCAGAGCCCTGAGTAACGCGAAAGGATTCTTGCCCATTCTGCCTCGCTTCCTCACAAGCACCCCTCTCACTGTGTGTCAGGTGCAAGCGGAAATTCAGCCAGTTCTCCAACCAGTGTTCGCAACGGTCTGGGGGCCTGGCGGCCCCACGGGGAAACTGCCAAGAAGACTGGACCGGACCGGACGACAATTTTCACTCCGTCCCGTCCTGGGACATTTTAGGACCGCAGGCTTGAGCGAGGACCACGGGCCCATCAAGGCGAGACACTATTATGCCATCCTAATACAACCTAATACAAGGACAATAGGCGACGGTGGTGGACTGCGTATCTCTTGACAAATGATGGCGGGGATTGGTGGGGATCTGTGGGGATCTGTCGGGACCTGCCGGTATTTGTGGAGATCTGTGGGGATTTGTGGGGATCTGTCTGGCCTCACACTCGGAGACATTCTGAAAACTGGTTGTAGGGCCCACCGTCCTCCCCGTCCTACGGCCATTAGCCCCCGGCAAAATTCTCTCCTGGACTGGACGGACGGACTGCCCCGCTGCGAACACTGCCTCCAACTCTCTGTCGTTCAAGACGGTGCGACGGGTTCCCTTGCTTGCCATCCTCCCGGGGGGGCCGGAGACCTGTGTCGTTTGGCTATTGCATCGAAAAGCGTAGTGTCTAACTGAATGGATTCAGGAGGCTGTCCAGGCGCACGCAGGTTACCGTCGTATAGGGCGGCCGAACAATACGACCGGGCTGACTAGACGGGGTTCATCCTTGAGGGACTTTTCGACCAACAGGTTTCTTCATCCTATTACAACTGTAAGCTGCGCTGTTTGCAAAAAAGGATAACCTGCAGACAAACCTAGCCTGGACACAAATGCTGACTTTGACGGCTAATCCAAACACGCTTGTATTACACTTGTAACTTATTGGTCAAACCATCAGAGATAACCCGTGCGGCAAATAAAATCGTTAGCTGTATGTGATATTTCTTCTCTCTCACACAATCAACAATTCTAGCTACATGTTAGAAATGACCATCCATTGGGAGTGTGCACTGACTTACCTTGGTCTTCGCGCAGTGGAGTGAAACAAGAAAAAAGCCCCCTTACAATAGAAACAAACTTGCCCAAATCAACAAGACACTAACTCACCTCAGGAAGAAATACCACAACGATAGTGGTTCCAACTCCCTTGTTACCAACGATAGGAAACCTGAGGGCAAAGTGACGGTTGAATGGGAAGGTTGAGTCAATGTAGGCAGAGAGCAATAGTTTAACAACGATGCAGAGAACGGTTTGCAGTTGGAACAGAGGAGAGACAAATGGTGCACCCACGGCAGGCAAGAAGTGCAGGTTATATAGGGGCAACTTGAGGTAGAGGGATGGAAGGGTACTTATAGAAGAACTTGGACAGCAAAAGCAGCCGCAGGGTTCCGAATGGTCGGCGGAAGACTGGACCGGACTAGCTAGTCTGGTCGAAAGTCAAGTCTAGTCTCATGGTGGAAATTAGACCAACTAGACAGTCAGGATTATTAAAACCGACTCGACTAGGACCGGTCCGACCAGGCCCGCCAAGCAATCAGATATGCTATTTTTATCACCATATATTACATTCAAATAAAGCTTTTTTTAATTAAACTTATTGTTTCCATGGATTATATGGTGGAGATAGTGCCTCGCTTTGACTAGGGGAGGAGAAAATAGGTTCTCAAGTATCGAACAATTTTTGGTGCACTAAGTGAGTGATATTATATGACCAACCTCCACAATAAGGGTATTCGATGCGACTTATCGATCGGGTAATTGCATTTCCACATGCTATCCTCTCCAGGATATTCTATCAACCTGTATTGAGGGCCTGTTGATTTATACCATGGCAAGCGGCTTTAAAATCTTACTATAGCTATACTTCTATTCTTAGCCTGTGTTGGGCTGGGTGCCATCCTAACTCTCATGCGATCTTTTGTAAAGACTGGTCTGGGACCAGTCCAAACCAGACTGGACCACCCAAGTTAGTCGGGTCCAGTCATCGACATCAACCAGGACGGGCAAGTCTGGTCTTGCCTCCAAGACTTGACCGGTCGGACTATTCGGAACCCTGAGCAGCCGTGGAGAATAAAGTATTGTGAAACAAATAAAGTGTGTGTGTACAGTACGTGTAGATAGGAATAGTGGGAAAGATGGGAACAGTAAGGCTGGCGGAATAATGGCCGGCGAGCTCTGATTCGGCTGTACTTTAGTCAATTTGGAAACCCTCTTCCCATGTAGCGTCATGAGTTTGACGAGATTGAACTTCCTTGCAACATATTTACGCAATCTTGGTCCTCGGGATACCACTAGTTTTGCGCTAGTTTTGCGCTGGATAATTATTTTTCTCGCAAAATCTGGCAGATTATATTCCACCCCATCCTCCCCTCATACGCACCTTGTTGCCCCCGCGCCCCCCAAAACACTCGCCGCACTACACATTAAGCAGTCAATGGTGGGATGGTATAAACGTGGTGAATTGCCGGGTATTGCGGGGGGCCTCGATCGGGGTGGGGGGGGATGATGGGAGAGAATGATCGCTCAGGTCAATAGAGTGTCAATAGGTTTAACACAGTGCTCTGGGACCTCACCCTGTCTGTAGGAGTCATCATTGAGTAGAGATATAAAATTCCCAACAGCGAGTATTTGCCCATACCAAAAGCATCTCGAGCCGTGGCGCCGAGACATTTATGTTTGCGGCTGAATACGGGAATCAGGGCGCCCAGTCTTCCCGATACTTTTGGAATAACGTAATTTACGGGGGAACGGCTCATCACCCGGATCCGGATCGGCCTTGATGGCGCGATCTGGATCATTTCATGAGGGGGTCCTACCACCTTTCTGAATCGATAAACTATTGAATTAAAATCTTTAATGCTTTCTATGAACTGAAAGCTATTCCCACAAATAAGAAAAAGTATTATGAACTTCGTATATGTTGATAATTGGGGGCGAAACTTTCAAATTACCGTTTGCCCCGTACCTGAATTGTATCTTCCACTGCCCCCCCACTATCCTCCCCTGATATATCCCCCGATACCTCCAATGCCTCCATTTCCTCCCACAGATCCTCGGCCTCATTGACGCCAATTGACCGAAACATATCCGACAATTCTCCTCCGCTCCCAGCTGCCTCTACGGCCACCTGTTTCTGCTTCGTTTTGGTTGTTTGACATCCCCGAAGCGAGCGTGATTCTTTGTTCGCCTTCCGGGCTGCCTTAGCAGCATCAATGCGCTCACGCTCATCCCGTAACTGAATTACCGTTTCCGAAGTAACTACCGTGGCTTCTGTGAGCTTCCGGCGGTCTGAGGTCTTTCCTTTTTTTTCTCTTCCCACCAGTTGCCGATACTGACGGTGGGCCTCCTCCTCAACCACTTTGTCCGCTATGGTCTGTTGAAAGCCTTCTGACAGGCCAGACAGGAGTTCTTTGAGATTGCGAGAGGAGGGGGTCGTGCGAGTCACAAGGGAAAATGCTGTTCGGGTAACTCTACTAACTGCGCGTGGGGTTTTAGGAATAGGAGGTGCTGTCGGAACCGAGGTTTTAGTATGTAAGACATTCTGAGCCTCCTGCTTCCGCTTCACCACCCCCAAAACCCGCCGGGGATTGAAGGGAATTATTCCCACTGCCTCCCATGCGCTCATGATATTCTTGGGAGTGAAAGTAAGTCTCCGGGCTGGCATCAGTATTCTGTATCACTTATGATTAACGAGTAGAAGTCTCTAGAATAGTTGATGTAATACATACGGTAAAAATTCACCCTTGTTCATCCCCGAATGCCCCTTTCTAATAAAATCATCTAGCCCATTACTATAGTGCCGCTGTAGTGGACTAAATAAACCTACATCCAGCGGCTGAACAAGGTGAGTGGAATGAGCAGGAAGGCACAGAGGAATAATCTTCGCATTAAGGCAGTAATCGAAGAATTCCCAATTAAAATGGGAGACATGCCCATCCAGAATCAACAAGCGATATCCCCCTCCGGCACTAGATACGTACTATCAGTATGTTGAATGATTGAACTAATGTTATTTAGATAAAAGCCTACCTCTCCCGTGTTTCTACATCAAAAAGTTCCTTTAGCCACCTTAACCCAAGAGCTTCATTACTCCAGCCCTTTTCTGAGACCCCAAAGCTAGCTAAGTCTTTTTTTTTTAGCTTCGCATACCAGCCCATATAGTGGGCCTTCCCTTTGTTTATGATCATAGAGCGTAGTACCCGGCCATCACCGGAGATCGCCTCAATCACTGTTACCCACTCACGGGAACCATCTTGGGTCAGCTTTGCCGAACGCGGCCCTTTTTTGCAAATCACCTTGCAGCGCAAGGCCACCCCCATCATAAAGCCTTTTTCGTCCATATTGTATATATTGGAGGGAGGTATCTGGTAATATTTTATGAGGTTCTGAAGCTAATGCCGGGATTAGTAGATGTGGTGTAGAATAATGGATATAGTGAGCATACCTTGGAAAAATAGTCCTTCAAGACTACCGGGTCACTTGCCAGTGCTCGCTGACGATCCAAGCGAGTACTTAGCCTAACCGCTAACTGAGGATGACGGTTAAGAAACCGTGTTATCCAGTTCTTACCCAATGGGCGATCATTCACCCGCCGGGCAACAATTGCCTCCGCCATACTCCTTACCATCGCTAGCCGGGCAGGATGCCCCCACTCATCCAACCGCTCACACCATCTTATGAGTGAACCCTCCTCATATTCGGTTAATACTTGCATCCGAAGATGCCCAGCGACACGGGATTGCCTACCTTTGAGCCGCCCTCTCAAGGTAGAGTACGCAACAGCAAACTTCTCAGCTGAGGATCGAATGCAGGGCTCAAAGCTCTCATGGTAGTGCTTAATCGCTTCCTGAAGCCTCTCTTCTGCCTCATCCTTCTTTCGTTCCTTGATTCGCGGCATTGTGGAAAATTTGAACCTGTTCTGTGAAGTTAAGCGATCGCTAGACACTTTTTCCTACGAGTGGGGTATCCACTGAAACCACTCTTGGCGCCGAGCCACATCCGGGGAAAGAGCCGGTTCCCCGTAAATTACGTTAGGCAAGCACAAAACTAGAATGCTATGATAACAATAAGTCCACAGTACAGGTGGCCCCCTTTTCCCCCCTCCCCCTACGGTATAACATCACCCACTAAACCCCACCCTCTCAACCACCACTGCCAAAACCGCTTTCCATACTACCTCCTCCAATACCGTATAATCTCGTGAAATCCACTATCTCCGAGCTGTGACGAATACCCCTGTAAATCGCGACATCAGCCCACGATAGGTTTAGTTTGTCAAGCTAACGAGATCCACCAAGACAGAATGACTCAGGCTATACCGTGTCAGGAAAGCACTAATCCTTCTTGGGGACTTTTGACTGAGAATCCGGAGATTGGGAGCTGATGGAGATAGTGGATTTCACGAGATTTTACGGTACCTCCCCAGTGCCTTCCTCCCATACCCAGCCTTCAATCCTCCCTGCAACATCTCCGACTAGCCTCTCCTACACGTCTCCCAAACAAGAGCCTGCAGTGCGCACCCACCTTATCCACCCCAGTCATTTTCAACCCCCGTACAGCAGGGGTCCTGCGTGAGCGGGGTTAGGCAATACCTCCCCTCGCGCTTCCTCTTTTTCGCTGCTTCACGCACTGGGGCTGGGGACCGTGAGGGAGAGGGGGAGATGGATGAGGAAGGGATTGGTACGGAACTATGAAAGGGGGGAGCGCTCTGTCCAGACGGGCGAAAAACAGGTGGTTCCGGAATGCCTTTTAATTATCGCTCCTCCCGTTCCATTCTTTCCTTTTCCCGCTGTAGCCTCTCCACCTCACCATCATGTTGAGTGGCGGATTTCTTTTATCCCTTCTTTGCTTTTCGAGTCTCTTCCGCTCGTTCTTTTCAATCGCCTTTTCCCAATCTCTGTCCGTTTTTTTCTGTTCTTTCACATTCTTCTCTCACACTTTCATTGCCTTCGCAGCAGCGTTCTCAGCAGTCTTATGAACGGTCGGGTCTGGGATTTTTGAGTAGTTGAATTCGGTTGGGTTTGGTAACGGCGCTGAAACTACTGGGGGCGCCGGTGCAGGGGTGGTGGAAGAAGTAGGGATCGAAAGGGGAGCATGGTCGGGCATCCGGGGCTCAGGCTTTTCCATTCGGGTTGCGACTATAGGCACAGGAGCAGATCTCCTTGGTTTGTCCTGCATTTCGTAAGACGCCCCGTTACCGGATACAGGATCTGGATCCAGATGTGTCATTGCCCCACCTCCAGAGGAGGTAGTGCTTGTCCTAAGATTCCTGGCCTCTGATTTAAGGTGAGCGGGTCAACTTCAAGATAGATCTCTCGGGTCATTTCCTGTAGTGTGCTACTGCCTGTATCCAGGACTCCTGCATCTGCGAGTCCAAGTGAGTGCTCCGGGTGCACTGCCGCCGGTGCCGGTTTCGGTGGATCCTTAGAGCGTCCCGTGGAGGATGTGTACGGAGGTACAGCGTATAGGTTTTGTAGGTTATACAGGGGTGAGGGTGGCAGTCCTCGTTTGTGGAACCTACAAAACTTACACGCTGTACCTTCGTAGTAGTTTACGAAATTCACCCTTGCAGTTTGCCGTCCGGAATGTACTCGCCAGTCTCAAGCTTCCGAATTGCATTGTAGCGATTAATCAAACCCAGGGGATCAGCCAAGCAGCCACTATTTGATTAGTTTAGCGGTTTCGGAAAACAGGGCGGCTAGAATGGGGAACGAACCAGGACTCAAGATGCGACATCAAGTACTGCCCTGTTGCCGCGGTAGCCGGGAATGGTGCTTATTGATAAAGTTGAGTGCCGAATCCCACGTTCCCTCGAGTTCTGACATTAGCGCTTCCACCTCCCCCCGCGGGAATATTGTTATTAGCCAATACCTTGCTTACTCTGCACAATCGTGAAATTCTGCCCGGGCCTTATGTCGAAGAACCTACCCACCGTGCCGCCAGAATAAACCGTTAGCAGAGAAGCTGTACTCGAATTTTCGCCTGCATACAGTCCCACCTGCGGTGGAACCATCCTCCTCAGAAGGACTCTTTCCTTCTGACCTAAACAAACTCCCCAGACCAGCAGATGTGAATGCATCCCCAAAAGCGGTGAATCACAATAGTCAACTCCCAAAATCCTACGTCTAAATCCGCGTCGCTGATTCCTCAACAACACCATCTCCGCCCCTAGAATCCCCCTTATAGAGTGACCAAGTAATTACATCTGTGCCTGGATACTCAAATTGCACGAGCCATTTGGAAAACAATTCCGTCGCGACGGAGATGTTGTACCTAGTCTTGAACTTTGGGTACACCTTTGGCATCCAAAGTGACCGATAACATGTTGTGCAGATGGGCGGCGAAGCTCTAGAAGCTCGTTTCATCTCCCATGCAGCCATGGATATAGACCAAGAGAAGCCTCCGCTTCCCCCTAGGGATAGAGGCTGTAGGGTACCACGGAGTTTTGTACCGTCGTACAGCTGGACCGTAATCCTTGCCCATAGGAGCCGGAGGACGAATTCTCGGCTGATGGCAAGAGAGAGTAGCTTGGTGGCGGAGACAACGGACTAACGAGTTCCCGGTGGAAACGGAGGCAGCACGCCTCGCTCGGGAAAGCCTGCAATAGGGGGTCTCACGTCAACCGGTTTTGATCGTTTTCGCCGGTTTTGTGGTGTACTGAAAATGCCAAAATGGTTGAAACTGGGGAAACAGCAAACTGAAAAAAAAGGCGGTTTGCAGGTTTCATTTTCGGTTTTCGTATGGATGTGGTGTGGAGACTAGCGAAGTTGCCCAGAAACTAGTGGTTAGTATCTCAAGATTGGACTAGTGCTGTATTGACTTGACACACACTTTTGCATAGTGTTCATGGTGCCGATAGTCTGAAATGGGTTCCCTTCACTTCCCTCAGTCAATATAGTAACCATGGGGTGGATTTTTGGTGTCTCGTACTTCACCTCAGTGTACTCGAGTACGTAACACTTGTTTAACAACCGTCCCAACCCTTGCAGATCTGGGACTGGCACACACACTTGGCCAGATTGTTGTAGACACCTAAAACCGGCCTCTTTGTTACCATGTTAACTGAGGGAATTAAAGAAGCCCATTTCAGACTCTGAGCACCATCCAACTTTAACTATGTCTGGTCTTGGCCACAAACTCTAACTCAAGATGATAGGCTGCCGTATTCAAAAGTAGAATAGCTATCATGTTGTCACATGTCAGGCGCCAAATGGTGTGAACTCTTAAGATATTTTTATGCTCTGGAGACTTCTACCGATACAGATAGCACACCACCACTACACTTAGAAACTATATCGCTAAATTGTCAGAAAAATGCAAGAGGACTACTTCCAACTCACGGTAAACTGCTAAAACATTACCTCATTTCTAGTAACGTTTCTGGACGTGAGACCCCCTAACGTGGTTATTCCTATTGGCTCGCTTAGCTCAAGACTCTTACAAGTATATCTCCCGGACGCCTATCGGTGGCCACAGATTAAGATACCGGTACTCTTAACAGGTAAGTTAGCAGTAACTTATGACAACAACCTGCTTACAGCCTTGGGGGGTACTTGTACTTTTATCTACCGTGGTCTGTGTCGGGTTTGCCCGAGCTATAGGCATACTGACCTGCAGGATACATCTGGGGATAAGGCAGCATCGTATGGGCTAATTTAAATGCTTCCACCGATCCAAGCTCGGTTCACGGTGCGGTGAAGTAGGGTAGTAGGGGGTGGCTCCCCACCGTACGATACCCCAAGGCGCCAGCTCAGATGTAAAGTATAAGAAACGGTGAGCTGTGTTCTGTCATGGGGCGGACTGGAACTTCACGCGAGTTCCCTTTGGTTGTATGATACCGGGATTGAGTATTTCAACACAACGAGACAAACCCCGATACTGCACTCCTCGGGCGAGGACCGCACACTCGAATCTGCACAAGAATAACATACTAACTTACATCGCACCCCGCATCTTACTTGGATCAAGTATGCTTTCCGGACATTTCCTAGAAACAAACCCGCTAATGATGTCTGTAATCAATGTGTATGATATAGTTAAACAAACCCAACCCTGTTACCATACCAAAAAATGGACCGGTACTAATAGCCCGCATCACAACCGGGGCCATCGTTAGTAGCCCCGATAGCCTGGTGCGGCCCTAGGACCTTCGATTTCAGCCCATACCGTGCCGTCTCCGCCATCTATTATTCCTTGGGTACTGAGGGGTTATCTCGCTAACTTCAAGAAAATCTATTCTTCACCGCTGTGCCCCGCAGTACCGGTAGTGTGGGGCCCTTGAGTAAGGTCTTTGGTTGGGGCTGCTCAACAGTCTTCTCCGTAAGTCACCGCAACAATCACAGCTAGAAGGCACACAAAGGATATTCGTCACAGCAGATGACAGAAGCCTTCGGGATAAGATCAATTTTCGAGTGATAGTCTATGGACTTGATCGGGGTATCTCTGGGTTGGTGATGGATCCGCATCCGCTTGTTAACACACCTTGCGGCATCTCTAATCTCATCCGAAAGCTTCATAGCACTAGTCTAATCATCGCTGGGAACGTGCTGATTGCTCCACCCTCTTCGCGCCAAGTTACCCTCTCACCCCCGATCCCAACATCCCACCATTATGTATGTGAGAATACATCATCCTTCTTATTCGTGCGACAGGTATTATTCCCATCCCAGCGTTCGCAGGTTTCGTGGCTTGAGAGATATCATGGGAGGGGATGCTGTGCGTTATATGATACCTCCTCGAAACTTAAGATGGGGTAGACCCGCCGCGGCGCAACAGAAAATTAGCCGAGTTTATCGTGCACTGATAATTGATGGACAGCAATGGCAGGTCCTTCGCCAGAGGTCAACCTGCAGAGCACTTTTTCAAGCATAGTCCACCGAAATCATAAATAATTGGCTGTGCCCTGGGGTTTTTAAGAAAAAAAACGTGCACTAGCGTAACAAAAGTCTTGGCACCCCCCGACTAAGTGATGGGACAAGAATGCCTCTACATTTACCTGTATGTCCTCCCTCAACCTGAATTAATAATAAAAGAATAGAAATTCCAAGATTCTCCCTATCGTGATAGCATTTCTGCTTTGAGCGCGGGCTATGTAGAGCGGTTGAGATGAAGCAGGTTGAATAGTAAAATTTTACCAGGGTGCCAAAACTTTTGTTACACGAGTGTATCATACTGATCAAGTGTTGCTGCGCCGCTAGATCTTGGCGCTCACCAACTTAGCCTCTTCCCGAGATGAACTATATTATACTTGCTACTTCCAGAATATCGCCTCTCTCCCAACTAATTTACTCCTTCGAACAATTTGCAAAACCGATTTTCATAAGTTGCATCCCCAGTCCTCATCATCCCAGAGCAATCGGATTCATCAACTAACCCGATACAACACGCCCAGGGACACCGGCAGCCCAATGCGGATGAGCATAAAGCCTTGGTAAATGAGAAAGGTCGCAATCATGGGGTCCCTCCGATAGGCCCGTTCACTCAATATATTTCACTTGGAATCCGATTTCCCACTTCAGTGGTTGCCGGTCTGGACTTGATGGTACGCTGCAGGGTTGGGGTTTCCGACCGCCGGGGTTGATTATTATGGTGTTGGGCCGCCGGAGACCTCAGATGCATCGGACCATCGTCAAAGAGATATAAGTGAGGGTGAGAATTCAGAATGAGTTCCCTTTGGCTTGTTTTCTTGCTACTATGGCAAGTCTAGTCGTGTGCACGATAGACATTTGGATTTGTGAGTTCATTGATCTGAGTGAGCAAAGATGATCGGAGCTGATAATGATAGATAGAAAATACTTGCATACACCATGTCTAGCCATTACTACGAGCCCGTGGCGGGAAGTCCACGACCCTTGTCCGGGTGTGTTCCCACCTTCACGCCTATGGATATTTCGCCCCGGTGTCGACTCCCTCAAGCCGCGCCTGTTCTAGTCCCGTCCGAGGAAACTATTCGATAGGAATCAAAACCCCAAAAATGAGTCGCCGCCAATCCCAAGATTACGCAGGATGGAACGTTCTTCGACGACTACAGGGCATCGACTATGTCTTCCTCTAGGTTCACAGCTTTGATCTACCCCGGTATTCAAGAGGGTATGCACCTTCCCAATGGCTATCTGCCAACATTCCCCCTTTCGCATCAGGAGTGAAGTAGCTTTGCCGGGATATGTTCCTAATGCGCCACCAAGCCTACCATACTCCACACCTTCGCGGAGCTTGAAACGGAGATCTCAACTCGCTCGTCGCTCACAGGGCTCAACCGGATCGCGTTCCCAGGTAAGCATTATTCAAGGTAATAGTCGCAATCTTGCCAGGCCCCCCTCCCCCTTAAAAATTGCCATTACACCACCAATGGTGGATGAGAAGCCAATTTACAGTCAAAGACACTCATATCGGAAATTGGATTCCTCAATAATTTCTCCTTTGCGGGCAACTCTATACGTTCCCGGAGAAGGAGATAAAGAAGCCGGATTACTACCAGACTGAGAGGAGGACCATTAAGAACTACAAATGCAATGTCTGAATTATCACAGGGTCTACCGTGCCTCATAATTTGTGTTGTGGATCTGGATATCAGAATTTGGCGGTGGTTGCTAGAACGGGGTAATTAGAGGGGTGGGCCGGGCAGATCGCGACTGGTATTCTCTCTGCGATTGGGGTATTGAGAATTGCATCAATCATTCCGCGGGGGCAGGACAGTTACATGGCTGGTGATAATGGGGGTTTGTTCGGAGAAGGGGCAGAATCCATAAATATATTATATGTTAATCCAATATACATATTCTGGTTAAACCTGTCAGGCGTTCACTAACACAAGGGTACTAAGTAATTGGCAACACCCTCGTTAGTATTAATCTCCAGCATTCTATGGTTTTCTTTCACGGACTAGCTTAGGCTGCGGGGGTACTGATTGCAATTCATTGGATGAAACCAGTTCGTCGGCATTAGCTCAACTGGTAGCCCAGGAAAACCAGAGGAAAAGGTGTGGATGGTCGCTGACGATTCTCCAGGAATTTCTTCCAGCGGAACCGGTCGACGGCGATCCAGTGCAAACTTTCTTAACGGAGATACTGGCTCCTGCAGTATTAGAGAAGGATGTAGAAAAGGGCTGAAGGGCTGACTTTATTAATGGTTAGATACTTAACTTATTGGAAGAGGAAACCCAGCAGGAGATAATATAAAAGATAGATATTAGTGCGGTCAAGGGTTCAGATGAAAGGGCAGCTGCGCCCGAACAGTGCGCAAAGCAAGAGGCTGAGGAGAACGGAGAAGCAAATGGAGAAGGCTAGGGAGGAGGCTCAGGAATTATCAAAAATGATTGGCGAAGATGCAGCGAAAGCGGTGTAAGGCTCTACGGAGATTGGAGCATGATATCAGGAACTTTGTGAGTGTAATGGCAATGTTTCTTATCTAGAATTAGGTATGGACGAGCTCAATTTTACACCTCCGGACCCACCACGCATTGGTATCACCCGGGCAGCAGACCATCTATTGCAATTCCCCCCATCTTCATGATGCCTCTCTTTTAATTGAAAAATAAAATAGAAAAGTCTGGTAGCAGATGTCAGAAAGCTAACCAAACCAATGTACAGACCTCATAATCACGGTCGCCATGGGGAGAAAAAGGTTTCCTTATCAATGTTGGTCAAGAACAACCCTCCTATTCTCATCTACCCCATGCCTTGTTCTTGCCTCCATCTGCCATCCGCCCACCCAGAGCGTTCTCGTCAAGTTCCCTCAAAGGTGGTCTACCGTATTCGCTAAGCGCACCGCGGAATCGTATAGCTAAAGAGTGGATATTCAAACGTGGGCGGTGCTTGTGGCTAGCGATAGGAGTGGACGGGAACGGAACCTGATCTAATGAATGTTTAAGGTGGGTGTTAGAGAGGAATCAAATGGAAAGAACTAACGTCTACCGTTAAAGAGCATACCCTAACCATTATCAGGTCTCCTTAATGGCCGTTGGAAGGAGTGAATGGCTCTTGCACCAGGACCAGCCTCGTTCTGACCGTGACTGTTCCCGATCTTCGTACCGGGTAGGATGTATTCATGATCCGGGCTAGTCCGAATCTGCTGAGGAAAGTTTCCCGAGGATTTGCTCCGGGTGCCCTGGAAGTGCCGGGAGTCGGAAGGCATGTGAGAGGTCATATACAGCGCCTGGTGAGCCTGATCCGCAGCGGCCTGCTGGACTTGTGATATTAATGTCCGGCGTTTGAGTTTATTATAGAGTTCCTGTACAGTATTAGCTCAAGGTCTCTTACTATGGGAATGGTAAATGTGAGCCAAGAATACCTGTGTTTGTGCCAGCTTCCTCGCCTTCTCTCTCCACCCTTGCATCAACTCATGGTTCTTCCTTCTCAATTCATCTTCAACAACCCCATCCCGGCAATCTTATTCAGTAAGGCAGAGATATCAGCATTAGCATCACAAATAATCTTCTCATTCTCCCCTTGAATTTCGGTTCCCCCCCCTCGTAAGGACTTTGCGAGACGTTGTTGATAAAATCTATGCCATGGTCAACCTCTCGTCTTACTGTAGAGAGGGAGCTAACACAGACGTTTCCTAGGTCACTTGATAGGTCCAGAAGGCGAGCCCATGAGTGCAGATTTCTATTATGATACTCGGACTGAGTCCACTGAGAACACTAGTCTTGTAGTTGTCGCCTGGGTTGAGAAATGCGATTACTAGGCCATCCGGCTTGGAAGGTGATGTACCGCAGGCTGGACAGGTTCACTGACGGTTCGGAGGGGGTTCGGTAAGCTGTAGAGCGGCAGCACATGGGAGGCAGTAAATATAGCTGTAGGACATGAGGAAAAGATAATCAACGTAAGGGCAGGCGCATCAACACCAGGAGGAAACGCAACTCCAATCTGGAAACCCGAGCAGTATGATGGGTTTATTCAATAAAATCAGGGAGCTAATTACCTGCAGGTAGACACAACGGTGCAGCCATCAGTTTGAGCATGACATCGGAGGTCGTTACAGCGGAGGATGAAGCCACCCATCCAAACGTGGTATTTCGGCCAAACGAGCAAGGAGCTGTGGCGATGATGAGAGCAATGGTAGGTTTCGGTGTGAGGAAAAGAAAAGAATAGATGCGATTGTGGAAATTTAAATTTCATTCTTCCGGCATATGCAGCGTCAAGCTTAACGCCGACACGTACTGGCACTTGTAATGGGATGACGCATCCAATCATCTGTTTCATTGAATTTCTCTTTGGAACTAAACATATGAAGGGTTTCAACCATTAGTCTAGGTCCCGTATTCCATGTTACTAAACAAGCGAAAGGCAGGAAAAAAGAAGTAAATATCATATGCAGTATCATACGGTAGTTTTCAGAAGAGCCTTCTGATAGTACATTATACCATGGTTAACTCGGGAGCAGGCAGAGCCGACTGCCGTGAAGGAGGCTCAACCGAAAAAATGCATTCCCACCCATATACCGCCGTACCATGTGCGAGTAATCTGTATTGGGATCAAATTCCGTCCACACACTCGCCGCAGAATATGTGCTTATTCCCTTCCTACCAGCGACGATTCACCACTTTTGTCATTGTAGGCTCATCTCTATTGGGATTCGGAGTGCCAGTCTGGGAGGCGGGCGATCGGGATGAAGGGAAATCAAACAATAATCCGTTGGGCCCCATTGTGCGATTTATGATAAAATAGTAGAATTCAAAGTGCTGTCGAGAGAGTTAGTGATCGCAAAAAGGAAGGAAATGGTGGAAGAAATTCGTCAGGTATTATTACTTCACCGTGAACAAGCAGTAAATCATCTACCAAAACCCTGAGCGACTCCCTGCGTCCAGACATTCTGCTAGCACGTTCGAGAAAGAGCCATACAGCCTCGCCTTTCTTAGCCGTCACTCCATCTCTGGTGGGCGGAGCAACATTAGTGCCTAGTGGGTGTTAGCCGTATGTCAACTTCAAAAATTGGAGCATGCACGACACCTACCATCATAAAAAATAAACGGAATACTGATCTTTTCATTCTTAATCCCCTCCTGCAGAGCCAAGAACTCCCTCCTCAAAGTCTCACGTTCCTGAGCCTTCAAAAGTGTATTCTTCATCAAGCGCTCCGGAGCCGGTAGTCTCAGTTTTGGATTAACCTTCCGCTTCTTCACTTCATCCTCCTCGCCACTCTGATTGTTATCCTCACTATTAGCCCTTGTCGGGTCGGTGGATGAAGAGTAACCGCCATCATCTGTCCCATCATCACGACCACCCTCTTCAGCCAATGATAATTTTCCTTTGACCACCTTCTTACGCTTCTTAGTTCTCTTACCGCTGCTGCCAGTGGGCTCCTCACTTCCTTCCCAAGACGAGCTCGCAGGTCCCCCACCCCCGCCGCCGCCGCCGCTGCGAATCGGTTGTAGTTTTTCGCCTGCTTCGCGGTCCCATGGTTCCGCTAGTTCGATGCGACGCTTCGTGGATTCGCTTAGATGCACAAGACCGACGGTTGGCATCTTTCGCATATCCTCTAGGGTTTCGGTGTTTGAGACAAAGCGTGAGGGTGTGCTGGTGGTTGGGCCGGCCATGGTAAACACTGGCATATATGCGCTGATGGTGGGGTTGGCTGCTGGGGTGATTGGAACTGGTGTTCGGGAGGTCCAGGTGAGATTTGAAGATCTGCGGTAAGGGGATGGCTGGGCGATGATGCTCGTCCCTTGCGGGGTGGCGTTGTGGCTGGAGTCCCCTTCGGTTTTGGGCGGTAACTGTCCCACATGACCCCGCGTCATAGGAAATGATAAGTCGACCAACTGCAACATGTTGGTGAAAAACATTCTCTTCACCTTAGCGCAACACTATCCCAACGGTCCACTGTCCCGCTTCTCCCCCCCGCTGAATAGCCGAACCCCTTCCCCGAACCGCGCTCCCATCTACTTCCCCATAACTGCCGCACCAGGATTTTCCTCCAGATCGATCCTTGACCGATGCGACAGGAGATCCAAGCCCGCGAAGCTCGACCGAACATCTTGTTTGGTCCAGCTCTAATGGCACACCTCATCGGAATTCCATGTCCTTCTTGAATAGCGTCCCGATATTACTAAAGTTACGGGATTGTGATAAGCCTGGGAACCTTACCCCCAATGATGCCTACAATTTTGCTGTCCTCCCTTCGGTGCCCCGAAGCGAGCTACTCAAGCTTCTTAGAATGCCCCCGCCCCGCCCTCTTCGCACCATGGCAGCCTCGGGCCTCCGGGGAGGCAGTCGCTTTCACCAATCTCAAATGCCGCATTACCTCACATGCAGAGATCTGCATCCCCGCGATCCTCTTCTGGACGACTGGCCTCTCCTCCCCCGGTTGCTCTCAACCAGATCTCCAACCGAATAACCAACGATGCCTGTGTGCACACGATTTAGAACATGCCTATACCAAGCTCTCAGGTGATACTCGCAGGATCATGTGGAGTTTTGCGAATGTTGCCGGATCGCAGGCCAATTACCACTTTTGAGCGGGAGCATGTCCGCGCTAGCACTCTAGAGCCATTGATGAGTGGAGGGTGTATGTGATTGCAGAGGGACTAGGGTGATGTCGATGAAAGTGCAGTGGTTGGTTCCTCCGATGAAGGCGAGGATAGTAGTGCCGAGGAAAGCGTTGGATCAAATTCGCCTGTGAGTGAGGAAGAGGAGAGGAGAGGGGTGGCCGCTACGCTCAGAAATGGTTCCGGCCCCAGCAGTAAAAGTAGCACCACGAGAACGGAGGGGGCGGGGAGGGGTCCAGGTATGATCAAATTATGATCAGGATTGTGGGCGATTCCGATGGCGGGGGAAGTAAGAGAAAAATGCAAGGGGGTGGAATATACGCCAGGAGGGGGGCTATTAGTATGCGGAGGACAAGCATGAGTTTACTGGCTACTGCGGAGGCAAAACGTATGTACTCCTGCCTACATTCTAGGGGTAGCACTGACTTTTCCGATACGGAAGGCTGTGAGCACTATAGTGTTCGCTCCCTTCTGCCCTCGATATCGATTACCCCGTCGAGTAGTGTCTCTGGAGAAACACCTCCTACAACAAATAGACGATCAGGTGTGCATCCTTTTACAAATTTCGACCTACTGTCGCATGACTCTACAGCAATGTCCTCGGATACAGGAGCGGACGCCCGCGATCTGCATCGTGCTCAACAAATAGAGATAGTCTTCTCTCCTATCACTTCCACACCGGAGACTCACTAATAATATTATATTATGTCAAAATATCATTGATGGCTTTGATTCATTGTTGCTTAGGTGAACAATATCCTAGCTCGTTCGGTACGAACGCCGCAATGGCTTGGCCAAAGGAAACATAGTGGAGCTCGAACAGCAACATTGGAAAATAGGTATACCCGGCCGTGGAATGAGTCCCTGGGCAAGCCGACGGGGTAGTACCACGCTACAAAGTACAACGTCCCCGCCACAATACTGTAGTGGATTTCTACCAGGATGGCACCAATGACGAAGGCCCTCTAGTAGGATATCGTGCTCGCGTTCTCGCGCGCTTGGAAGAGATCGTGTAAATGAACTTAGGCTGATGTTGTTGGATCAGCGGTGGGCAGATGGTCAGCGTCAAAAATATGCTGAAGAAGCGGGACTGTATATCGGATTCTTGTTCTTAGGGCAGCGTGGGCACCGTTTGATTCAAAGTATTTTATCATTGTATGCCCATCGTTTCCGGGATCAACGCCCTTCTAAAATATTGTAATTCTGGCTACTTCTAATGCAAAGCCAAAGCACAAAGAGAAATCTAGCCTTTATGCGGTCATACCCCAACTCCCCCGAAATATCTCCAGGTCACCGCTCCAAACACAAATTCGCTTGGCATCGGCCAACCGTCAGTTTTCTTCCATTTCCTCCCGTGGGTCATGCCAGTCCCAGAATGCCTTATTAGCATCCTCCCAAATTTCTTCATTGCCTTCATCGGTTCCAAACCTCTGGAGAAGTTCGATAATCTTGACGAAGGACGGATGCGGTTTCTCAGTGAGAACGTTGGGGTTGGACAAAATGGTATCGGCGTGAAAATTCAGGATCTCGAGAGTCTTATCATGCTCTAAACAAGTTAGTGAAAACATATCAAGAATAGTATGCTTTACTCACTGATTTTTGATGCGAGTTCAGGTTGTAACCCGTAAAGATCCATAAAGGTATTGGGATCAGTTCTTCTTGCCCTGCCTGGCCCTGGTGTCATATAGAGCATTGAATCTACTCGGACATCGCTTTGATGGGCGGCAATATTGCCTACCGTAATAATATTCCGATTCCAATGGTCGAACTTGTTCCGGACGTGACGGTTGAAGTTACTCAGAAACCGACTTCGGACCCGTTTGTACCCTTCGGATGGTATCTGCAAGCAGCGTACTTCCTCCCGAACTTCTTTGAGAGCCTTTGCCTGCACTGTCATTTTCCCTTGCTGCCTGAACAACTTTGTTTCGAGTCGGGCAAGTCTGGTTGCTATGTTGAGACCGGTATGGTTTCCGACAAAGGCTTCTCCATTCACCTTCTTAACATGAAATTCGTCTCGATCGAGCACATGCTTGAGAGCCTTTCTAGCTGTCCATCTCATATCTTCTCCGTATTTGCAATACGCTTGTCCAGCCAGTATGGCATTGAATCTTTTGTTATTATGGCTTCTCTGTATACCCATATCAGTAAGTTGACTACAATAGCTGATGCTCAAGAAAACTTACAACGGTCGAGCAAAACAGGCGATTTCCCATCATTCCCTGCCCTCTGTTGTGGGTCAAATGCAAGCTGCAAAGGGAGGGACCGTTATGTCTAAACCGTAGCATTTCGATCATATTGAAACCGGTGTGTTTGTGTAAACTAAACGTTCAGGTCTTAACAGATAGGGTGTTTGTGTAAACTAAAGGCAAGGTGATGGTTGCCCCAATCCAGCGAAGAAGGGTGAATTGTGGAAGAAGAAAACATCAGGCGAGCCCTCTGCTCTTCAATATCACAGTTGCGTGTTCCTTTGAGCCGCAGAGGCTCACGATATTCGGTTTCCACACAATTTCCCACAACCTTCACCCTGCTGTGTGCACCTTCACAGCCCTCAGCCGACAGCTCTGCTATATTCATGGGCAACTACAAATAACATCTTTCCCTGCTCCTTTTCCTAGCTCATTTTTCCCGTTCATTTCCCTAGTTCGTTTTTCTGGTTCCTAGTACAGTGCCCAGCAGTTACATGCATTACTATTTCCGCTAAGGTTTATCATTTGTAAGGGTTGGGGTTGCTAAGATAAGATTGCTTTTATCGCAGAGCCCCTTTCCATCCCACTACCAACCCGAAGCACCTCAAAATCAATTCATGGTGAGGGAAATTTTTAATTTCAACCCCCCCATTTCTCCTCCTTTCCTTTCTCCTAATCGACGCTTTCGCACAGATACAGAATGTCTAGTTCTCCTACCAAAAGGAGATACCTAGCCCTCCCGAGTCCACTGGCCAATTCCCCATTCCATCTTGCGGGGATCAAAGACACTATAGATCCCCCGGCGTCCAAAACCAACATACTCGTCTCCATTCGCTCAATCTTTATACAGGACGTCTGCCTCCAGGAAGCCGTGGACGTGAATGTTCTTCCACAATTTCGCCGCAGTAGGCCCTTGGGTCGGCGAAAAAAAAAATTGCGTCTGGCATTGGACTTTTTGAGATGCAGTATCTTCTTAAGGCGTTCTCTGATGCCGGCCCAGATCCTCAGAATCCCTACGACGTCGCGCTATTTATGTTTGCTCAGGTGAACTCTGAGCACTACCGTTAACGCATCCGGGGAAATTGGTGGACAGGAAAACCACATTCTCTCTTTGGGACGATTAGGAATACACATAAAGTCAGCCCCAATCACACTATTACTGCTTACTCTGATAATGCAGCGGTATCAGAAGGGAACAATGGTATGCACTGGGCGCCGGATCCAGAGTCGAAGGGGTGAACATCTACCCAGGAAGTAGTACATTTCGTTGCTAAGGTCGAAATACACAACCACCCAACTGCGGTCCCCCCGTACCCAGGTGCTGCTACGGGCTCCGGTGGTGAGATTCGCGACGAGGGTGCTGCCGGTCGGTGATCTAAGCCAAAAGCTGGGCTAGCAGGGTTCAGTGTGTCGGACCTTTTGATCCCTGGATACCACCGACCTTGAGAGTTGAGCGTTGGCAGGCCCCACCATATGGCCAGTCCTTTGGATATTATGCTCGAGGCTCCTATTTGATCAGCGGTATTCAATAATGAATTTGGGAGACCATGTATCATGGGTTATTTCTGGACTCTGACAAAAACGGTAGAGCATAGGAATATGAGGGAGATTAGAGGATATCAAACCTTTCATCCTTGCTGGCGGTTTGGGTACTGTTCGTACAGCACATGCTATTAAGATCTCCTTTTCACCAGCCTCCCAAACTACAAACCTCGCATAGCAATACTCCGCGAACAAGGTGTAAAATACCACGCCAAGATAACCTGTTCTTTCAAACTGGCCAAGTTCATACCTGTGGATGTTCACATAGCAGATATAATTGACCCTACAGATAAGATTACGCTACTGCCAAGCCCCCACCACGACTCTTCCGAAAAAAATTCATATAAGGGAAAGTCCACAGCTTCACTCGTTCTACACCACCACAAACCACCGAAGAAATAAGGCCACAACCTCACACACGAAAATGGGGAAGAGCAAACTTGTCTGTTCTTCCTTTCTCTCCCTTCCCAGATGGCAATTGCGCAATCAACAGCTAATGTAACGGCATAGAAAACCGCCCTACTCAGGCAGCAAGGCCGCGACCCTGTCCGCGAAAGGCAAATAAAGATATCTCGGCAGCGACAAAATGGCTTACGCAGGCAGAACGGCGATGAGGAGGAGGGTTCAGAGAGCAGTAAGGCGCCTGAATTGGTTGGGACAAGTATGGTACTTTGGCATCGGAGGAGGGCTTGAGGTCTGCTATGAAGAAGACAGAGGGGAAGCTTGCCGAGCCTGATTTTGTCGAGGAGGAGGAAGCCCGTGACTCAGATTCCACCAGCGGTGGCGAAGAAGCAGAGGTCTCCAACATCCCCTTCTCCGACATCTCCGCCTCAGACCTAGACTGAGACACGGACCACCCCCCGCAGCAAAAACTAACCACAATCAACACTCTCGACCTCACTGCCTCCCTAGCATGTATATCCCTCTAGCACACCCTCCTCATCTCCGAAACGCTGCACATAACCACCCGGAACCCACCGTCATCCCAGACATCCACGACGACCCAACCTTGAGCTCGCATTCTACAGGCAAGCCCACAGCGCGGTCAACAAGTGTCGCGCCACGATCCTGGCGGAGGGTGGACGGTGCAGTCGGTCGATGGACTACTTCGCTGAGATGCTGAAAGACGACGAGAACATGGGGAAGATACGGCAGAAGCTACTAGATGAAGCGGCGGGGGAGCGCATGGCGCGGGAGGCGCGCAAGCAGCGGGGGAAGAAGGTGCAGGTAGCGAAGTTGCAGGAGCGGGAGAGGGGGAAGGAGGTGTTGGAGGGGGTTGAGGTTTTGAAGAGGAGTATGTTCCCTTTCCCATGACTTTCATTACCGGATGAGTGATAATTGATGGGTGAGTAGATGTAGAAAGACAAGGCGTGGAATTAGAAGCAACCACTGAGGCAGATATGTTTAGTGTAGCCCTCGAAGAGGTTGCCAAGGGCCGTCGCGGTACCACTCGGGGTGACATCAACCACAAGTGCCAGAAGAAGGATCAAAAGTACGGCTTTGGCGGTAGGAAGAAGTTTGCGAAGAGTACCGACGCCAAATCCACCGGTGACCTTTTCGGCTTTTCGGATAAGAAGAACAAGGCTCAATTCACTAGCATCAAGGTGAAGCCGGCTATGAGGCTAGGTAAGTGCAAGCGTGCCGGTAGCAGCGGCGGTCGGAGGAGGCAGATAGATAACGGATGGGCGGATGAACGGATGGATAATTAATTGTACAGTGTCTCGGCTTGCGGATTTTGAAATTTAAAAAGCTAGAACAGAACAGAATTGTATATTCTCTCATTGGAACTATTACGGAGAGGCTCAAGTCCTCACTCAACCGCCTCTCTCCTACCCTCTACGAAAATCCAATTTTAGAAACCCAAATCCCGCACAAGCAAGAGGGGAGCACTACCACCCCGGTGACAAGAAAGCCGCGAACAAAACCCCCTGACGAGCATAACAAACCATCCACTGCACAATCCACTTAGCACGGACATCGCCGCCAGGACAAATCATGCACGCAACCCACCAGTACTAGACCACGCTCTCGCTACTCAACCGTGTGATAATCTGTACGTGGTATGCTAAGAGCACCGTGGCAGCTAGCAGCACCTGGGGGATAGCCAATTTCCCAACGATGGGTGCAGCACCGCCGTAGATAGTCCATATACTGGAGCAGATGAGAACGATCAGCGCCGGCGTCGCAAGGAGGACTAGCGGGATGTTGGACATTGTCCAATATCGGAAGATGCCTACGTTCCTGGCTTAGTTAATCTCGGGCCAGAAAGTGGGAGGAGGAAGACTGGAAAACAAACCAATACCGCTCTTGAACAAAGAGGTAAATGCAAGGAACACTGTCGTCATACCAACTCTTAACCTCCCCCGCACCCGCATTAGTAAGATAGTACCTCCCGTAAGCAACCCGCTGCGGAAACGCCAATCCCCAACACAACCTACCTCCCCGCCCCCCCCACCTCTCACTCACCCCTCCCTCCTCCCCAGCCATCAACCTCCAACCAACCCTCCAAAAGTCCAGCAGAAACACGGCACCGTTCGACCGCCCATTACTTCACACCATGGTGGCTAAGATCACGCATGTGTCGGCGACAACCGCGAAGCCATGCATGTAGCGGTACAATCCCGAGGAGGCCAGGAGTGCAAACAACAACTCGTTGAACGGAGATGAAAGGAACAGCCCAGCGGGTGAGATGGCGTGCAGGGGCGCCGCTACCAGTGGTAATTTTTATTTAAAGGGGAGACTTCGCGCGTAAAAGCGTAGAGGACCGCTGTTGACAGCGCTTGCGCGAGGTCGGCCCAGAGGAGGGCAGAGATGGCGTAATCATAGGGCTGTGGTAGATCTAACGTATCAACCATACCCCAGATAGCAGCGAAAGACCCGGGAGAAGCGAGACCGGGTAACCCAGTGGTAACAGAAAAAAAAGGGAACTGCATTGCCAAGGAAATATCTGTCTTCAACCACGAAAGCATTTTCAACCACCAGTCTATTATGGCTTTATTAGGTGGTAGATTGCGTGATTCTCTATGCACTAATAGAGAGAAAATATAATAATCTCAAGCTTTCATGGAGACACAAGCGCCTAAAATGTTTAAAATTTTAGTGGAAAAAAGATAAATGTCCACAATAGGTTAATTACAATTAACTTCCATATTGAGGACAATTAATTAATATTTTCTAGTATCATAACTTAACCTGTAAGTCAAGATAGTCTTGGAAAATTAACCCACCGTTACCCAAGAATGAGCGTCCACCCCTGACAGCTACCGCAGGCTTCCCCGTTCCGTCAAGGCGTGGGCATGGTGGATATATATACCTGTATTCTCATCGCGTATTCGGAAATCTGGTCCCTACAAAATCTCTCAAAGTGAGTTAAAATTGGTACTAGCGCATGGATGGAGGGGGGGGGGAATCGGAAAAAACGATCAGCAACAAAATGGGCTTGCGAGATATTAGAAAGCTGGATGGTTTAAGGAAGAAAATACCGGCACTCCACTACACCGTCGTCTAAACCTATCTATTTTTGCTGCACAGTTCGCTAAGACGAGTCCTGAATGGATATGCAACGACTTGTGCAACAGCCCAGGTTTAAGATGTTTCGCAACCTGATCGTTTTCATCCCTGCACTACGGTAGTAGAGACACCAATCATGACAACCAAAAACAAGCCTTAATATTACCAGATTCCGAATACGCGATGAAAATACAAGTACAAGTACCCTATCACAGGCGCGGGTGATCGGCCCGGAGGATTAGTTGGGATTTGGCGGAGTGAACTGCGTGCTTCTAACACCACCTAAAGAAATTTCTCTAGATCGGTTTCTACTATCGTGTGTAATTGACTGTGTATTTACACTTTGAATGTTTTTGCTGTTTTTTGGCTGAATGTTACAAGTAGCGGGGTTGGTAGGCGGGTGCGGGGGGGTGGCATGGCCGAAGCCTTTGGGGTTGCCTGCTTTTGTGGGAGACAATACTCAAATAGAGTAAGGTTAAAATGAAAAAATGAAGATGAAGATGAAGAAACAAAGGGTGGTGTCAGAGCGGCTTACCAGGGGTGGTACTTGTACCGTGGGCAGACTGCTTGGGATGGCCGTTCGACAGAACTACTGCGCGCAACTACATAATCGGCAGGAACCTTGGCACGGTTAGGGAAAATAGTGGCACAAGGACGTCGAAATAAAGTTTGTGGATGAAGCAAGCATCCAATCGGTGAAAAAGGATGGAACACCGCCTTATATGAGCCTCATCTTGGCAGTAGAGTGTGAATCAAGCTGTCGTCTGTTGCGAAGGATTCAGGCGCGCCACCTTGTGGCAACACTGGTTACACAAGAGCGGGCACTAGTAATTTTGCTGCGAAACCACTGCGAGTGTCGGGGGGGAAATTTTAAACGTGCCTACCTCGGGAGCAATGGCCTTCCCATATTTTTCCTTCCACCTCACAGGAGATCCCTTTTATCCAATCAGCTGATTTCGGCTCCCCCTCCCGTACGGAAACAATGAGTACAGTAGTATCCCCTTACTTCATTTAGGGCGCCGGAAGCACATCAATCTGGGTTGCGCGTCACTCATTATCTTAGATTTTAAACAAAAATTAATCTAACAGTTCAACTCCCACCTTATCACATATTATTCCACCCACTTCCGCCTCGGCTCTTGCGAAGAGGAGCTTCCATGGCCGATGCCTTGCGAGATTTGCATCGGCAACCGTTACGGGAGGTTCACAAACAACACTATCATCCACGTCTGTCCAGTCGACAGCCTCACAGCCAAAAATACGCCACAAGACTAGAAACTGATAAACCAAAAACGGCCATCATGGAGACAACCGGGGCGGACCGGGCGGACGTTTTTAACACTCTGCCCCCCCGCGCTTGAGTCAGAGAGCGTCCATTTCTCTACCGGCGGAATCTAAATGCTAACTTATTTAGTACAAAGAAGTGCAAGAGCAGAAAAAATTTATAGCATACCTCCTCCAGATTTTGGATAGCGCCATTCTTGGAGATAGATGACATCGAGCCTCGAGATCCGGACGCCGTTGACGAGTACGTTGCTGCCCTGCCGAGTGATACGCAATGAGCCGTCACTTCTCGTGGTTAAGCAAAGACTATCCCTCATATCGGGCATGTACGAAAGGCCTTCGTTGATGAGCCTGTTTAGATCGGCCGACCCCGGTAGATCTGCCGGGTCCAGCACAAAGTCCTGCAGAGCGAAGATTGTCACCATATGTTTCGACGATAGCCGTGTCAACAGATCCGCATTCTACAATGCTATAGACCATGAGCGGCCACTAGTATTGGCAAAGACGGTTTCAAGCGCCTATGGAAGGGTAAAGAATCTTTTTAACAATGTCAGTCCACATCTGTCCTGCCGGTTACGAGCGGCGCACATACCCGTTACATCTATTGATGACGCCACCCTCAAAGAGTATCTCATCGGCATGAATTAAGTGGAGTTTGCGAATCCAATTCGAGACCACACGAGTGCCTTCACCGGCGCCGGAGTCGACGTATAATGCCAAAGTTCCTGGGGACGGATTCGGCGGATATTATGCGCCTGCAGGCCCAGCGAGCGCCAGCTACCCTGAGATCTCTGGGAAGTACTAAGGCGGCAGGCAATCAACACACTATTAGGAAGCGTTCCTGTTCGACTCCCATCTTGAGAGTCGAGATTCCTCACGGTATTTTAACTACGGTGACGGCCCACGACATGGGTCTCCAGAAATGATATGGTCTGAAGCAGGAGGTGAGCGGGTGGTACGATGTTGACAGCAGCTAATTCTCGAAAATCTACGGGAAGCGGATCTTGATGTGTATCGTCCTTGTGGCCTGGCAAACAAAACAGTTGGTGTTGCCTATGATGGAGAGCGAAAAACTGCTCCCTACGCAATAACCCTTTCCTTCCCTTACACGAAAGCGTATTTCTTGATCCATCAGGCTGCCGAACACCGGTAATGAATTATTGTGCACTCTAGCCACCGAGCAAGTTGCTGCTCAGGGACAGATCTAAGTTATGGTATAAGACGGAGACATTCACCCCGCGCGACAATGACACAGATGCCCGGATGAAAGACCAGCCCGGAAACCGCGTCATGGGAAGCAGGCCCGCTCTGTCATGTAAGCAGATGGAGGTGTGGTCCCAACGGAACACTGTTCAAGGATATTTAGGAGCTAACCGATAAGGCCAATATTAGTTTCCCTTAGGGATGGGTCAGTCAGCTGCAAGTGGATTTTTCAGTTTCGCGTATCATTGATGTGATCGCTTCTGTTGGATCGTCGCTGGTAAGCTCCACGTTTGTTGGTGGGCGGTTCGATGCGGAAACCTCAAAGATTTCAACAGATATGAAGCAGCTGTTTACCGCTACCGGAATTTCGTCAGCACACACTTTCCGCAACATGCTGATGGTCGGCCTTGAGCAAAACATTGACAATGAGCTTGGCAAGGGAATGATCAACCCCAGAAGGGAGTGGGCCGCTTCCTGGTTTTCACACAATAGGTGGCGACTCTACGGTTTTCGGTGTTAGTTTCCCTCCCCGCGCTCCTGTTTTCTTCTCTGCTTGCACTGTTCCATTCTACAGTATTACCTCTGGTATACGAAACCGTACAAATTTTTTTTTTCTGAGGGCACCTACCTTTTTGCCCACGCGCAAGCCCCAGGGACATTCCATGAGACGGAGGGATTGCGAGCGATCATTAAGAAGGGCAAAGATCAATCAGGTGATCTTGTTGGGAGGAATACTTCGCAGGCGAATGGTACTCCTGCACCACCTAACGAAGAGCAACCCCCCCGCCGGCAAGGGGCCCCTGGGTCAGAGCTTTCCGGTCAATATTCCGAACCCTCTCCTATAACTATCTAGTCCCTTTTCTTTTCTTTTTTCTTATAATTCGCCTTTGATATCACGCTTTTTTTTCCGTCGTCCCTTACCCACGATGTATTTGAAGGAGAATCTTAGAGGCTCTGGAGCAGATGTTTTTCATTATCAGCTTTCCCGAGGACAGGGGAGTAGAGGTGTGGTGGTTAATGCATGTTTTCCCTTTTGTAGCCCCCTCTCATGATCTCCCCGCCTTTCCATCTGGCATTGTCGTTACTATAAGTTTTTGTCTTAGTAATCTGCGCTTTTGATACCGTGGGAATTCATAATCCAACCATACTGTAAAAGCTCGTGATATCCACGATCTCCGCCATAATCTCTGTCCCTAGACAAAACCACGTAGGAAGGATCAGTGTTTTCCTCGGATTGTCAATCTCGAATGTGCTGGGTGTGTTAGGTCTTACTAACTGGTATTTTTGCAATTCTGTTAACCCGTCAAAACTAAACCTATCCCACAGTCCGTCGAGTGTTGCTGCCAAGAAAACCGGTTAGTGGAGTAACAAATCTCTCTCCCAAGGAAAATAACGGGATGTGGGAAGTACCCTTCCCGAACTAAAACATAAATTACAAGGAGTTTCCAAACTTAAACCTGTTCCACTGGTTCTCTTGGGCAAGCAGACAGGCTAAGGGATAAATTAGAGAGCTAAGGTAGGGATTGATGGAGATTAGAGGCCAGGCGGGGATAGTGAGTAACACGGGTTTCTACAGTATGCTAGGACGTTGGAGTTGCCTCCTCCCGTATTGTCTGATGTTTTTTTCTCTATTATTTGTCTTGAAGAGCAGACTCTTGTAGACTACATAGTGTATGATTTAATTATTCTAGATCTTACCTTGACCTGCTCCTTATTTTTCGCTTCGCTCCTCGAACAATCTAAATCATTTCTTTACATCCGGCATTAATCCCTTGTAGACAGCCCCTACAACCTTCATTTTCTCAAACCAAGTTTCTCCTGATGGACGTTAGAATTTAATGCACTATTCCGCCCAGAAACCTGGTGTCTGCGGTGGGCACGTAGTTCAGAGCTAAATGGGATTCCGTTGTTATTTTCCTTCATCGTTTCTGTAAATAGGGGTGTTCCGCAGTATAGCCCTCGATGTCGTTTATTGTTATACAGAACTGGTAACTCAGGGCGCAAATCTCTTAGAACAACCACCTCAAATATCTTGTGAATCCCCGGCGCTCTCGGGATTCAAACGCCCACAACCCCTCCGGCGTAGAAGGTGCTAGAAGGGGGATCGGAGAATTCCCCGTGGCTGGACACACGGTGAATGTTGCGAGAACAGGGGTTGATGATTCACCAAGCGGGGTAGAACAGAGGGGAAAGCGGGGTAGTGGCCATTGCGTGAGAACTTATGGAAATAGCGTGATAGTATTGAGCAGATGCGTGGAAGGCTGAAGATTGATCGTGTATTTAAAGACTCCCCTCTGCCCATCATTGCAGAAGGGCAGGTCAAGAAGAAAGTTATAAGTTAGTCTGTGATATACTCTATTGCATCCCCGAGCACTCCTCTCTGTCAACGCTTCACGTCCTAACCCGGAGAGTGGGTGAAAGACTCAGAACACATCATTTTTTAAAAAAAACAGAAACCGTGAAGAGGTAGAGAATCAGTCGGGCTTGGTCCCTGCGGTTTGATTTCGGAAAACAAGACGAAATCTGGAAAGTCTATTGACGATAAAGTTGAAGATTTTTGGAGTAAGTGAAACTAATATCATACCCTATTATTCGCCAGCATGTGCAGAATCCGGACTTAGGAAAACAGGCAAGTGAGGCATCATGACAAAATATGCATAAGGATCAGTCGCCGAGTACCGTACGAGCCCTAATGGAAGAAAAATACTATATTCGAGGACGTTAGGCTTCGCTTCTGAGACCGCCGAGGAGGGAAACGCCGCAACCTGAGGGCTCCACTGAGATAAGGCAAACGGGATATGCTCGGCGTCTTACCAGGAGAATAAAACCCTCAAAACGCCCACGGAGCTGCTTCTCTTTTACAACCAATACCTGTAGACTTAACTGCATATCTGAAACTATCACTTATTGGCAATCCCACGAACCACCATACAAGCTATCCGAAGTCAAATTGATGCTAGCGCGGATTTTCTTAAATCCGTTCAACCTCGGCTGCAGGTCAGCCTGTGGAGAATTCGCCTTCTTCGTGCCCTCCTGCTACTGTAGCTCGGCGAGAAAATCTATTCAATACGAGCGAAACTCGGACCCTCCCTACAGAATACCATCCAAGTTTTTTTATCCCAGCAAAAACGCAACGTTTCACCCACAGCTTAAAAATTAGACAAAAGATCTTCTGCTTAGGAAAATTCCTAGGCAGGCATCCTTGCAAGCTGTGTTATCATCTTGCTTGGCACTATAAGAAATCGGCTTTTCAGATAAATTTCATTTCCCTACCAGCTGGCTTTTGAGGCAAAAAAAATACCAAAAAATACACATAGGTCTCGCTTATTTTTAAAGAAATTGTTAATTTTTTAGGACTTTTTTTTATGGTGCCTCTTCGCCTAAAAGTTGAAATATTAGTTTCTTGGCTGTGGATGAAATGTTGTGTTTTCGCTGGGATAAAAAAACTTGGATGGTATTCTGTAGGGAGGGTCCGAGTTTCGCTGGTATTGAATACCGGTAGGTTTTCTCGTAGCTCGGCTGCCCCCAGTTTCGCTCTAGCTCCAATCCGAGTACAACCTACCGGTGAGATGAATCGGGAAAGATGGGGAAGTGAAATCCAGTGGCAAACTCCTGATAAAATTAATATAAATCCCACTTATTTACCCGTGTGTGTACCGCACAATTGTAGTCCCTATTTCCTGGTTCTGGGATAGGAGCGGGGAGGCTATAAAAAGTTTGCCTCAACTAGAACTACTTAGACCACGGTAGAAACTTGCGATATGCCTAGTGGGCTTTGAAGTCTAATCAATGTTCAGCTATTCCCGCCCCTCCCTAGAGATGGGAATTTCCACTCCACAGTAGACGGCTCAATGTCCTTAGTTTCCGCAGCCGGACTGTCCAGAGTGAGCTCCCTCAGAGTGGTGATATCAGGATATCGCTTGCAATCCATTAATTCTTAAAAGCTTAGTTTTCTCAATAGGGGAGATTTCGGGAAGTCCTAGTCCAGTGAGTTGGCCAATAATGGGCTTTTACGGTGGAAGGCGAAAAAGCACTACAGTAGTCGACTCGTCCCCCCTAAGAATTACCCGAGAACAGGGGGGGGGTATATTTTTTCCGGACGCGCAGGCACTTACAGATATTTTACCATATATCCCTTCCGATCCCTCCTTTAGGGCGCTTCTCATGGGGGACAAGTGTCAGAAAGATACTTTCAGGGAAACAAACATTGGATGCTTGCGGGGGAATCAAGAAGCGAAACTCGATCCGATCTTATTTTTTTTCTAAAAGGGGAGCCCCTTCTAGAAGTCGATGACCGTAAGCCTTGGATTTATGATTCCTGAACTCGTTTGCCACGACTTGAATAACAAGAGCCATCACTTTAAGGTTATCCCGAGAAATAATTGGCTGGCACCTTCCGGATGGTTCGCCAAGGGTAAGGGCATCCCCGTCTTGTGACAGCCAAACCTGCTGGCCTCATCCAAATTGGTCCGTGTGCATCGAGGTCTGGCCCATATTTTGTGTGGGTGCTACACTCGTACTAGGGGTTTTCAAAGTTCAGAAGAGAGACGATGGTAAAATGATCGGCATCCAGCCATGCATTAGTGTGCATTAGGGCACATATTAACAGTGGCCAATTGTATCAGAGGATTTCAAGTTGCATATTTGAAGCCCCCAAAAATGAGATTGAGTAAAGTGAGCAAGTTTGGTATGTACTCGCCCAAATAACAAGTCTGTTCCCCTAGGCATTGGGGGGTGGGTGGGTTTAGCAGGCACATCTCTAAAAGCTGGGGACAGATTTTTCTTTGAGCCAGTATAATACTGTAAGAGCGAAGAAAATTCCTATCTTCTACTAAGAGTTGAGATACCTTTGGCTTGTTGATGGTTAATAAGGCCTAGGTACTTAACCTGCATGGAAGTATTCTCTCGTTACCAAAGCCAAAACTCTGATCTTGGCTCGTTACCGACCTCTTGACCTCTGTCTCTACCTGAAAGAAAAAAAAGTATGGTATGGTATGGTAAAGTGATTGTAAATTAACCATTTTTGTGTATGCCAAGCTTACCCAAAAAGCCACAGTAACCTACTTTTCGTCAACTTTTTTAACTTTGAAAACCCCTACTAAGGGTATTCAAAGTTCAAAATGTTGTAATTTCTTGGCTTACTTACTTGTTTCATGTAAGCTTGGCACACTCGGAAAAAGCAAGTTTACCATTACTTTACCTTACCATACAATACTCCAGTTACCGATGTTCTGAGGTGGGTAACAGGTAAGAGTAACAGGTGTAAGCTGTGTAAGCTAAGGGGAACTTGAGGATAACAGGCACAACCACAATTCCCCGCACTCAACTATTGCAATCCTATGGGTGACTCAAACCAAGATAACAGTCAAAATCTAAGGTCAGACTTCATGCTCCTGAAGGGAGGGAGGGACCATAGTATACAGGGCTCAGAATTAATAGCCATTATAGTTGTGGTCGCAATAGCACTACTACTATTACTCAGGCGCAAACTAAAGATCTGGAAACAGTGTCCTGATATATATGCCACCACTATACATTTTGTTTGTCACCCCTTCTCCCGGATTTTTAATTTGGGCCCAAGTCTGAATCTCACGATAGTTGGGGCATGGTGGTTGTGAGGACTTATTCTTTCCACCAGTAGACAATGGGCACAACTATTTCTACCACACCCAGCCATTACTATGGTTAAAATGAAAAGCCCTATTAAGAAATTGAATGAGGGAGGAGCTCAAATAGACAGGTAATATTAATAGTGATTATAGTTGTAGTTGCCATCGTAATTGCCATTGTTGTTCTCATAATGATTGAATTTTGTGGGGTATCGTGGTTGCGCCCGTTGTCTGAGAACTTATTCTCACCGCAAGTAAGATTCTGTAAGGCCTCTTTCTTCTCTGAGCCTCTCAAATATGTTACTCAGTTTCTCTCAACACTATTGGCTAATTCTGGAAAGTACCCTAATGCAAGATCCTGCGCTAAATTTCACTCAAAATTCTTGTTTTTAACTTTGAATACCCTTACTACAAGTAGCTACTCTCACAAAGTGGTAGGCACAAGTAACCCTCGGTAAAGCTGATTAATAATTAACTTAGGTTGAATTAATCTTGTGTTCTGGGGGTCACTCAAAGCCAGAAAACTATTTCTGCCGATCCCTCACTGAGCTCTGTGGAGGCAAGGGTGACGTTTTCTGATTCCTCAATGACCCCCCCCCTAGTAACCGGAAGGGTTCGGGGGACAGGGAACACGTCTCCAAACTTTTCAACGGAGGTGAGACATACGCAGACATGTGCAGACATGCACCCTCCTACTACATACCTAATTGGGCTTTCGACAGGCAATAGGGTTCGGTCGGAGCGCCAGGAGATAAGTAACGCCCTCATACAAGTAAAAACAAATTTTCTGAAGGTGAGTTCCCTATGCGAAGACAAAACAGCCCACTTGAGGGCAATAATTGATGGATACACCTTACAGTATCGTAGGGGCTTGGGCGATTGACCCTCATGGCTAGTCGCCTAAAATTCCCTCTTTGGATTAAGGAACCGCAGTTAAAAAGATGTCCCTCGGCTAGCCTCCCGCATCACCAAATTTACGCCTAGCCTAGACTAGGAGAAGCAGCTCCGAGGGCCAGTGTGAGGGCCAATTATTCCGGTTGTTATGGTGTTCCACGGCATAGCAAGAATGCCCATACAATTGATCCCTGTCCTATAAAAGTTCTACGGGCGTTCTCCCCTCGCCGTGGACTCGCTTCGCCACGGGTCAATAGCCCCCCCGTCGCCCTGACGCCAGACGTGAATGCCGGTATGCCGGGTCCGTGTGGAATACAGGATGGGTGAGTGCCGCTTGTACCAGTACTCTACTTCCATAGACAAGGAAAAAACGTGTGCCTTGTTCTTGAGCCTAAGTAGCTCCCATCAGTCATCTAGTCTTACCACTGCCAAATATTGGACGAGCCTCTAAAGGAACTTCTCGGGAGTTGCTCTTTTCCTTAGGACCACACAGGGTCCCCCTGGTGAGTGGTCTTTGCTCAAGGTGTACTCACGTTCCACACCTCCCTTTGTTTTGTTTCTGGGAAGGACCTTACCGGGGGTTGAGGTTAGGTCTGTCCAACTAAGAAGGGCGACATAACTGTTTGATGGTTCCCCTTGTTTTTTCTTAAAAAAAAGTCTGTCGAACTTCCCCTCATTGGCTCCAGGCCTTCTAAGCCACTCAAGGAACAGAGTTTTCTCTGGCTCCGAGAGCTGGACAAGCACTCTGTTCCATCACGAAATGCGATGAAATCCAGTAATTATGTGTTCTTGGTTGCTGTTCTGCCCATCGAATGTCGGCATACGAGAGCAAAGTTTGACAGACCCTCTTCCACACCCTAGTACTGTACAGTACACAGTGTTCCCAAAGGGGCAGGTAGGCCAGGCTTTGGTAAAGCCGGGCCCGGCCTGTCGGAATTCTCGCTGATCTGGCATGGCCCGAGCATGCAGGCCTAGTTAAGCCTGAGCCTGGCCTAGTCGGGCCCGCCCATAGGCCATATAGGCTTTTTCCCGGCTGCTTGTATGGCCTCGGCCAACCTGCTCATAGCGAGCCGCCACTCCATGTCAACTGCAAAGTTCATGGTAAATATTTCTCAATTGCCCAATGTGATTTAAAATAAAGGAACAATTTCGCTTTATTAGTGAAAAAAATACTAAGAGATACCAGAGAGAGTGAATTAATGAATTGAATTAATTGTGGAAAAAGAGCTGCTGTTGTTGTGGATCAACTGTGTATAGTAGAATGGTGATTATAGAGAAGGTATCAATACGGGGGTTAACTGAAAATAGTTTACAAAATAACATTTAAAATACAGCAGTTTCACATTATTTTCTTGGGGATTTAAAGTAGCTCATGCTAAAGAGGAAAAATAGGAGAGAATGATGGTAGGATAGGAGTGTGCTGGTGGCCCTAGAGGTAAATCTTTAAGACTTTATTGAGTTGGTTGAGTATCACTCGTTGTGTGATTAATTAAGAAGCGATAGACGATGGCAAAGCGGAAGAAAATAAAAGGCGCTAAACTCGAAAGAGGGGTTGGAATACCCTTGGGGCGATCCATCCCCGGTGGTAATCTCCAGGCCTAGATCAAGGCTCGCAATGGGCCGGCCCGGGCACCAAATTCTTAAGCCCGGCCCAAACCCGGCCCAAACCATGGCGGGCCCCACCTGAACCCGACCCGACCCAAAAAAGCCTGGGCTGCCCAAACTATTCATGAACAGGGATTAATCCAATTCTATTTAAAGATGTTAACTATTTTAATGGATGTGTGCAAAGTCTCTATTCAAACCTGGCTAGGGTGGGAGATTTAAGCCTATATAAGCAAGAAAGATACCCGTTCTCGTTCTGGAGACTGCTTCATTACTTTTTCTTAAATACTGGCCCACCTCTTACCCACTCCTCTATCAACACAACTCCTTCCTCTTCACCAACTAAAACATTTTTTTATTCTCAATTATTCGAACATGAATTCCTCAGGAGCAATGACACCGACAGAGAAAGATACGCTTGCAGACGCCCAGCCCAGCGATCGCTCAGCATATCGCAATCTCTTTATCTACAATTCAGCCGATCGTGATACCGTGCTCGGAGGTCTCTGGGTCGCGGAGGGTACTACCAACAACAATCTCTATTCCATGGTGGAGATTCTCTGTGTCTTTACAGATGATTTCAACCTACAAGATGATAACCAGAGATTGGTTGGGAGGGACGAGCAACCACTTCAACCCGGGAATTACTACATTGTCACAACTGGTAGGTCCCCTTTGCGCTTCGGCCATAACTCCGCTCACTCAAAATAGGTTCCGTCACTGTCACCGAGGAAGCCCCTCTACTTCGTACGTTTTCGCTGCCATCTGGATCCAGGGTTCAATCCTTTTATCACTCTGTACGTGACCGGGATCTAAGATGCGTTATTACTGGCACGCCAGGAATAATAAATGGTGTCGGTTTCTGGGAGATGTTCGAAGCTGTCCATATATTTCCTTTGGCTTATGAGAAGCACTGGAATGATTTTAATTACAGTAATTGGATCACTGCTCCTCCGGCCTCTGGGTCCGATGGGTCCATCAACTCTGTGCAGAATGGGATATTTCTAACCCGAGATATGCACAAGCTATTTGACTCCTATCATTTCTCGATCAATCCAGATGTGCTCCCAGCCTAGGCTTGAAGTTTTTGTGGTATTTGTAGCTAATACATCTTTAGGATAACTACAAAATCGTCTGTTTCTCGCCCATCACCAGAATCGGCGGGGTTCCGTGCGGGCACCTTGATCAGCGCCTTCTCGATGAGCCACTTCGGCCCGTCGACCAGCTTTTCCGCTGGCATTTCCGCCAGGCAGTCCTGACAAATATGAAGTGAGCCGGAGGATGTTTTTTCGAAACTGATTTCCTACCTTTTTCGGACATAGTGGGTCAGATCATGAGTGGTCCCAGATCCGGTGAAAGAATTGAGTTTGAGCTTTTTTCCCGTTTTAATGCACAGGGGATTCGCTCCTGAGGGATAACTTCCGATTGTAAATAAACAAGTACGGGAGAGAAAACCAAAAATGTATGAGAGGCAAAACGGATTTGCTGACTTGACTTCTGCAATTGTGTGAACAAGACCCTTAAGTACAGAGTAACCCCTATATGATAACATCATTTCCACCACTAATCGCCTCATCATCTTACCCCTTAGTTCCCCACTTCTCCTCGCATCTACCCCTCCTTTCTTCACCACTACTACCCTACCTCCCGCACATTTTACCGAGTACCAAACTCCTCGGTGAACCTTCCGGTATTCTTCTACGATATTCTAACAGGGGATATAGGTCCCTAAACGGTGAGGCAAGATATGGTAATAGGAATAAGGAAGTAATGGTGATTAAAAATAAGACAATGGTAGGCTGCCCATGGGTGTATAGCTAGCGCACTGCAGAAGCCTATACAATTGTTCTGGGTACTAATGTATGTTCATCAATTACTTAGAAACAAAGTGATCAGAGATCTCGATTTAAACAATCCGGTGAATAGAAACCGCTCAAGGCAAGTGACTTCTATTGTCTCGTTTGAAAGAAGCAGATCGTAGAGTGAGCATTATTCTGGTATTGCCGTCGAGCAATAGCCTCTGCAAACAAGGAACAGATAAGGGCTGGATCTGTAAAAGCCAAGCAAGATCACTACTTCATTAAATCTAGTATTATCCATCATATACGCAGGGCTGCCTCTCGGCGGTGGTCCGAACCGTCCATGGGTCCCATAGGGATGGTGGGGATCATGCGAAGGAAAGGTGACCGCTAGCTGCAGTCCTGTGTAGGGCAAATTACCCGAGGGAACGCCGGGCCCTACACGCTATGCCTTTACCAGTATAATGAGAGAAACGGGAAAGCAGACGGCGGGGGAGATGGCAGGAAGGCCATGATTGCATCGTGGACTATAGGGGGCGTCAGAAGACGGTAGGGTGTGGGTAAGGGGCAGTGTTCCCAACGGGCCTGGCCTATTGAAATTCTCTCATACCCAGCCTGGACCGAGCCTGCAGGCCTGGCTAAGCCTGAGCCTGGCCTGGCCTGGCCCGCCTATACTAGTTTTAACAATTACTGGGCCGTTTGGTCGCAGCGGATCCGATCCTAAGTTACCGAACGACACAAAGCCTTTATTTGTACGAACAACGACGATAGACAAAAGACATCAGAGAACAAGAAAGAAGAAAGAAATCATGTGCGATAAAGAATGACTTTAATAAGACAAGTGATGAACGTAGAACCGTGAGAGAAAATGTGATGAGTGAGTGGTTAACAAAATGAACAAAAGGAAGAACAGGTCACCTTATATCCTTATCAACTGAAAACCTCCTTCCCTGGCACGCTTCCTGTGCATGCCAGATCCCTCCCCCACTATCCATCTCTAAAGCGTTCTTCGGTTTGGCTTTGCCATGGCTCTTCCGAGGCAGAAGGTCCATAGCATAGGGTTCGAGTTATGCCACCACCTGCCTCGGGCTGAGTACATCGTCGAGGGTGTAGTCGGTGTTTAGCTATCGTTAGTGTTTGTGGATCATGGGTGGTGAATCGGTGTTTGATATTGTCGTATCGGTTATGCAGGGTCAGGCTGTCAGATGATAAGATGCTAATAGTGGTGTAACTTTTGCGAAGCAACTGCCTGTTTAAGGTTATCGTAGTCGCGTTTGCCAACCTGCAGGAGCCAAAAGTATACCGGTATGTGGTTAGCAGCTAAAAATCGGGCTTTTTCCCGGCTGCCTGATAGGCCGGCTTGGCTTACATAGCCTAGGCCGGCCAATATGGCCTCGGCCAAACCACTGATAGAGAGCGCCACTCTGTGCCAAAAGCAAAAATTCCTTGTAAATGTTTTCCAATTTTGATTCCCAATAATATTATGATTAAAAACAAAGGAAAACCACGGCTCTACCAGCAAAAAAAACATTAAAAGCTACTAGAGATAGTAAACTAATTGAATTGAATTAATTGTAGAAAAGGAGCTGCTGTTTTGGAGGACAACCAGTGCGCAGTAGGATGACTATTTGGCAGGTAGCAAACAGGGGGGTTGACTGTACATAGATTACAAAACAATATCGAAAATACAACAGTTTCTCTTTATGCGCAGGGGGATTTAAAGTAGTTCCAGATGAAGAGGCAAAATAGGAGGGAATAATAGTAAGATAAACATTTGCTAGTGGCCCGGGGGGTCAGGCAAAGTCTAAGTTATGGGCGACACCCGGATTAGGGAGGAGCAAACATTGGTTGTCTCATTGACTGAATTGATAATATGAATACTCTACCCCTAGATATAATTCCAAGGGAACCTAAAGCACAAGTAAACTGTACCTTCCAGCTAATACCTATCCCTAGGTTACGCATTAATATATTTTCTTAACTCCCCCTCCATATCAAGGAAGAGGACTGGGATCGTTTAGGGTGTCTGCTGGGAAGCTTGGTATGATAGGTGATGCAGGAATCTTTGAAATGATTTAGGAACTGGAACTAGGGTCAGGGCGGGGAATGAAAGGTTGCTAAAGGTGGAGACGGATCGGTGTGATACTGTGAGGTTTAGAAAACCGGAGTTGGTGTCGGGACAGTAAAGGATTTCCGGAGACAGGAAAATTGTAGAAGAGGGAGAACCCGGGCTTGGGAGTTCAGGGAGGGCGTTGAAATAAGATTGAGGAGGTTATTCAACACTATAAGGTTATGCACAGCGAACTGTTGAAATTCTCAGTATATTTCCTATGTATATTCAACGCACTACAGTGTATTCTTTTACTTAGTTTGTGTTTCGGCTCCACCTGTCCACCACTTACATTACTACAGCTAAGATATATATTAGCGTGTTTTATTGTTTATTTCAGGATAATATCTTGTGATTTAACATCTGCTTTCCAATCAGGTGTTCAGGATTTTATGGTTCAAGTTGTTTATGCATCTCTTATGCACCATTCTTGGTCATGATCTTTCTAATAATCACTCCGCACCCTTTTGTTTTCACGAACATTATTTGGGATTTAGATGGCTGGATTTCAGGGTCAAACATGTCATTTTGCACTTATGTTTTTTATATTGTTTTTCCCTATATTTCTGTTGTGGATAGGGAAGCACACTTTTCAATAAATAAGGTGCTACCGCCCACCTAGCTTAGAAGAATTAAGAACCGGAACTCCTGCAACTCCTTTCTTCGCCTCTTCACCAAGCGTGCCTCGCTACCCCTCTCCTACTTGCGAAGTATTATCCACATAGAATAGATTGTTCCGCATTCACATGTTGAACAGGTTATGAGCCCGGCACTCCCCTTACTCTACAAGCAATACGATCACATTCTGCCACCGCACTCGCGATGAATCATGCTCTACTCACAACCCTGAATCAGTGACAGTTGTTGTTGTGCAAACGAAACAATTTAGGTAATGCTTAGTCAGCGATCGCAACGTGTCCTTTTCCCTTAAGTACCCACCGTTACCTCCTGTTCTTTCATTTTCCTCCATCACCTCAACAACCAGCATACAGATTCAAAAAATACCATATAGGTATCCACAGAAAGATTCTGAGCTGTAGCTCTGATATATGTTGACAAGAACTGAACTGTAGTTCTCTCTTGATTTCCTACCTACCTCCTGTCCTTACAGGCATTCACGGAAAGATTCTGGGCTGTAGCCGTGATCTTGGTTGACAAGCACTGAACCATAGTTCTAACTTGCTCACCTACCTAACTATCAACTTCGTCTCCCTGAAACCAAAATGACGGACAAGGAAGCTAGCGGATAACTTCCAAACTGAGGGTCAGAAACTAAAGGTACTGTTAAAGTGGCCTTCCGTCCCACTACACGTTCTAGCCCCGCTGCTTGTGAATCCACCTGTCGCCCTGCTCATGCTGGATCCAAACTACCAGCAAAATCGCCCTCAGCCTCACGTGCATCTCTGGCCGGTAAAACATTTACTCTGGCACCCGACCAATACCTTCAAAGTTCCATGAACTGGTTCGCTCCCAACCAGTAATTCAGCTCCATCCCAAAGCTTACTTGAAGTGAAAGCTACCGTGCTTGGAGAGACATTCGGCAATATCTTCTCGAACTTTTTAATAGTTGGAAAATTGTGTTGGGTGAAGAAACAATTAACGATTGCGGGAAGACAACAACAATAATTTTATCGATCGCTACCACTATGCCCTGACATACTTCATCCAAACCGCAGAGTCGCAATAGCTCATCCGCCGAGCTAACGATGAAACCGCTACTAAACTATGAACCACTCGCGAGGACAAATTTACTTGAGAAAACACTTTATCTTTATTGACCAATTCAATTCTGTTTTTGATACCAAGTACGTCTCACAAATCATGACTAAGCAAGCAAGATTTCACATGACTAATACTTATTATTCATTAGGTATATTGGTTTTTATACTATAACGTCAATTGACTTAAAGTTCTCAAATGACTCGGCACTTGCGAGTCATAGTTATATTATGATGGGTTGAATAATTTCATGACACATGATTGTGATGTCATATGATAAAATGACTGTCGCACATGACTCAAAATATGAGTCCTGGGTTTCATGCATGTGATGCATTCGAGGACAGGCCTTGGTTTATGGGTTTTGATTGGTTGAGAATATTGCGAGGTTGACGAAGACGAGTCAAGTGATAGATTTGACACTATGACTCATTATGAGTGAAAGAGGATAAGTTAAGCCAGGTGAAGGGTTAGGGTTGTGGGAAGATGCCGATACAAGGGGATTGGTGTGGACCAAGAGATAGACCACAAACCATCTCTCCTCCACCTCCGGTGATTGAAATCTCAACACCACAGGAAATCATCGTCACCCTCCTCCACCCACCTGTCTTCTCCCACGGCTACAGCCTAGGAGTTGACGTTAAGCCATCTACCCTCCTCTCCTGAGGCACGCATTCCTCCCCTCCTTGGGGTTCGTGTTCCCGTTCATTGGTGACACCCCCTCATGAAGTTCGGTTCTCCCCCTTAGCCTGCACTTTCTTTGCACCTCGCTGAGCATTTTGCACGGTTGGAAAGCTTCTCGCTTCGTTCATGGTCGGTGATACGGCGTGCGGACTCTCGGTCGAAGTAAGGCTTCGGTTCTGCTGGGCTTGTACCTCTGATGGGGAAAGCTTTGGTTAGTAACATCACGGTCTCGCTCGGTTTCGCTGTCGTCCCAAAAGCCCTTGCTATGGCCCGTTAGTCGGTGGTCGCTATCCTGCTCGCGATTAGTGTTCGTTACGGGGCCTCCAGGGCCCCGAAAAATGCTGGCCCCCAGCCAAATTCCCTGCCCCGCCCCGATAAACGGTGTGGGGCGGGGCGTGTTATTTTACAGTTCCCTGCCCCTGCCCCCGGCCCCGCCTGTTCCCCAGACTGGTCCCCGTTAAAACAGGTGGGGAGAAACGGGGCCCCATCCAGGGAATGAGGGGGGACTCGCCCCGGACGGGGGCGGGGCGGGGATCATCCCCAAAATAACCCCACCGGCCCGTTGTCAGGGCGGGGCCTGGGGAGTGAAAACCAGCCCCGCCCCGCCCGGTAACGAACTCTACTCGCGATCCTTCCTCTACCCCCCTCCCGGTTCTGTCCACTGGCACCGTACTGCCCCTTAAGCTGGCACCTTACTGCTAATCCACCTCCCCGGCTGGCACCCTACTGCTCCCCCCCCACCCTAGCTGGCACCCTACCGCTACTCATCGGCTGGCACCCTACTGCTCACAGTCCTGGCTGGCATCCCCTCTGCTTGGTGGCTCCGCTCGCCCTCCTCCCCCTCCGATCGTTCTACCGTTCCTTGGTTACGCCTAGTCGTGGTATAGTACTCCGTCCTTTGCTATGGACCAATGCCGTGGAACGATGTAATGCCCTGCGCGACCGGGCTAGCCGTTCTTCTGGGCCCATGGTCTCCGTGTTTTCCCTTGTCGGCGATCAGCTATCCTCTCCCTCGGGCCCCAAAAGGGCCTTAGAACAGCCGTCGTTTCTTTTGTTTTGGGGAGCCTGCTGAAGGGCTTGGGTCTCTCTACCTGTACGTTTCTATGTATTATTTCCTTACGTGTCTGGGGTTTATTATCTTAGGTGCTAGGCGGGGAGACTTTTCCTATGGACTCAGGGTGTTTGATTTTTCCGATGTGGAGGTGAAGCGGGCGGTGGGTTTGCATTTATAGGTTTTTTTCTCTTCATAGCTAGCGCTACATAAGGCCTTTTGTACCTAGAAACAAATAACCCATGATTACAAAAAAAAAAGAAAAAAAAAGACCAAGAGATAGGCCTTGCGGTGGACGCGGTAGCTCACCGAACAATACCCTTGACCCTCGAGCTGTCTAGCATGCCCATGATCAATTCCCACCTTGTCTGCCCGACCCCAACCCTTCCGCCCCAGTCCCTGATGGACAACACCTATGCCGCCCTGAAGAAGCTGGTAAGAGAGACACTTCTCACGGAGTGGGCCTCCCTTTTCCCCACCCCGGGGTACTACCTGCACCCTCCCGTGCTGTCCCCGACGCCCTTGATGGGCTTAGGCAAGTTCGTCACCAGGAGAATCCACCAGACGAGAGCCGGAAAAAGCTATCTGGCCGCCCACCCGACCTGGAGGTCCCCAGACGCCGACACCTCCTGCCCGCTGTGGCTTGGAGCCCGAAACCTTCTAACACACCATTCTCTCCTGCCCCTCGAGACAACAGAGCCGGTCGCGCCTACTCCACGGCGTTACTGATGTCGGTTCTGAAGCTCCACTTTGGTCCCCCTCACGCTGCTAAAAAGACTCGCCACCTTCATAGGAGTCACCTCCATGGGATTTCCCCGCACGATGTTCCCACCCACCACCCCCCCCTCTTCTCCCCCGTTCTCTCTCTCCCCCCCCATGTTCCCCCCCTGTCTTCCGTATTTTTTCGTTGGCTGAGGTATAGGGACGCCGTAGTTTTCTTTCGTTGGTTTTATATAGGCTCTCCTTTCTGAGACGACTAAATTCTTAGTTTGTGCTTTCCCTACTATATGTGGCCAATGGCACGGCGGAGTAGAACCCTGCGCGTTAGTGGATATTTACTGGTGCCGTAACTTTCTTTTGTTTATGTTTTTGATTTTTAGGTTTTGTTCTTTCTTTAGCTAGCGCTGCATGAGGCTTTTTGTACCTAAAAACAATGAACGCATGATTACAAAAAAAAAGAAAAAAAGGACCAAGAGATAGGCACCCTTCTCGCAAACTTCTTCCCCCCCCCTACATTTCACATACAATCTCAACTTTACCTCGCTTTGCGTCTGCATCAAACCCCTCTCGCACCTTTCCTCGCCTGCTCGCAGCTATGGCAAACCCCTATAATCTCCCCCCAGGGAACCAGGCCTTCGGTAGGCTTGCGTCCCTTAACTCCCACCTCCCGTCGCGTTCTGGAACACCCTCGACCGACCACACCATCGAGTTCATGATGAGGCAACTCGCTCAGGAGAGGAGTGCCCTCAGGCTCAGCAACCAAGATTTCCAGGACCTCAGCCCAGATGCGAAGGGGGGAACCCTCCCCATCGAATCCATCACCATTGTTCTCCTCTCCCAGCTCGTCCAGGGCCTGGTGACCGTATAACCTGAGCTGAGCGGGGTAACCCAGGTGGTCGCAACCATCTCCGAGGAAAACGAGAACCTCAGGGAGGAGCTCCATGACATCTCCTCTCAACTCGCGAACCTCCCCCACACCCAAGAACAACAAAACGCCCCGGGGATCGCCGATCTCCGAGCATCCATACGTGACCTGTCACATCGTGTGTCAGCCCCCATCCCTGCCCCCCCGGGACTGGCCCCCCTCCCACACAAAGCACCCCAACCCCATCCAACTGCCGGCCCCCCCCCCTTCGTCGAAGGGCAAAGAAACGGCCCGTGGGCCATGCACAGCCCCCTCAGCCGCGGCTGACGACCCTAAATACCTCATACCATTCTACAATACGAGGCGTGGCAACGTGTTCGGCGACCCCGAACAATACGCCAAGCTCTACCCACACTCATACGAGGCCGGGGAATTCCGGAGAGGGGCATACGACGTGTCGTCCTTCACCCCAGGCCACCTCCACCCTGACTTCCGACCCTCCCCCTGTTATGCGCAAGCTGCCTCCAGCTCAGGCTCGGGCGGCAAGGGCAAAGGGAAAGCTGGGAAGCCTCCTTCCACCCAACTTGTTGCGAGTGCGGTGGCCCCTCCTGTTAACAATGGGCCGCCCTCCCTCCCAGGTGCCCAACGACGCTTCTTTGCTCCTCGCCAGTCCCCTTCCCCTCACCCAGACGCTCTCACCATTGCTGCTATCTTTCCTGACATCGCTGCTCGCGTCCTCCGCGAGTCAAACTGCCTCCTCCCCTTTGGTTTCTCTGCTACTGTCAACCCTCGAGGTTCCGTCTCCCTAACCGTCATGGACAAGGCCACCCACGCTGCCTCGTACGCCCCATTTTTCGACTCCCTCACAAGGGCCCTCAACCAGTCTTTCCCGGCAGGCGAAAACCCTTGGTGTACCCTTGTCCTCGCCCTCACAGCTGTTGAACTAGCCATTTACGGCCTCCCACTATGTTTCCTCCCTCAAGATGAAGAGGAACTCTTCCCATATATCCGGCAAGCAATTCTCAACGACAAAGCGACCCAGATTCTCTCAGCCAGGTACCTTAACCCTAGCCGAGATTCTAGGGCAACCAAGCAGGCCACTTCGGTGGTGATCACCGTCGACCACCAGAACATTTCGGCCCTCACATCAGGGGTTGTCATCCTCTCACAGAAACACAAGGTCGAACTTGCCTTCTCCTCCTCCAGAACCTCCCAGTGTAAGAACTGCTGGAGATATGGACACGCCCATCAACGATCCCCCGCCACCCACCCCAGGTGCCCCATTTGTCCGCTTCATCATACACGCGCGGCTCACAGATGTCAGAATCCCACCTGCCCCAGGAGCGGGAACAATAAGCCAGTCCCATCCTGTTGTCTGACCTCGCCCCCCCATTGCCGCAACTGCGGTGATGACCACACTGCCACATTCAAGGAGTGTCCGGCTCGACCTGCCCCGCCTGTTCCCTCCCGAACCGGCTCTCTAGCCCCCGCCCCAACTGGTCAAGACCCCATGGATTTGGCGGTCGATGGCGGCCCAACACCCACTACCTCCCCGTCCGCGAAGGCTCCCCTTGAGGTGGATCTCATCACCCCCAGGCAACCTCCCCCTGCTGGACCCTCCACGGGTCCTGGCACTACTCACGGTTTCGGTGGTTCTCTCTACCTGGAGGAGCCAAGCCCTTCCCCTGCACCTTTCACTTGACGGGTTCGTCCCGGTAATGAATAATCAACCCATGCCTCCTCCCCTGGGTCAAGGGCCGGCCCCTGCCTCTGCGCGTCTTTCCATCATCCAACATAACTCCCTTGGGAGCTGGAATGTTGTTCTTTCATTGTTCGAGTCGTTCAAAGAAGCGACCACCTATCATTCGATAGTCCTTTTGCAGGATCCACCTGTCAACAAGGCCCACCTTCCCTCCTTAAATGGTTTTAAGTCCTTCTTTCCCGCAGTTAGGAAGCCACGCATGGCCGCCTACGTCCATATGGCTTTTCTCTCCAACTACACGGTGCTCCCCAGGTTTAAAGGGCTGGACAATGTTCGCGGCCTCGACATCTCCTGCAATGAACCCCTTTTTGGCACCGCCTTCCACTCCTTCAAGATTATCAACCCCTACTCCACCAACACTGTTGGCCACAGGATTCACTCAGTCCAACCAGATGTTCTTTTCCCTGATCTTGGGTTCTGCCCCTTAGTTGTGGAAGATCTCAACATCCACAACCCCCTCTCGGACCCTCTACGGCATTTTTGGCGACAAGAGATCTCGTCCTGGACGCCCTACTTCGAGAAGGCGGCAGAATCCGGCTTCGCCCTCCTCACTCCTGCAGGTGAGTACACAAGATTCTCCCTGGTGGGCAAAGCTCACCCTTCGGTTATAGATCTCGCCTTTGCAAACCCCGCTCTCCTCGCCGTGGTTAAGAGCTGGGAAGCCTCCCTCCCCTCAACAGGTTCCGACCACATACCAATAACAATCACTCTCGCCTCACCCAGCCTGAACGCGAAACCTCCACGCCCGCGATGGGCAGACACGGACTCGGAAACCCTGGACCCGATCATTAAGGGCTTCCAGGTCCCGGCCGCACCATCATACCCCACCCCCCCAAAACTAGACGAGTGGATGTTAGAATCGCTCAACAGGCTGGTAGCTCTCCTCAAGCAACACACGCCAGTGTCCAGACCTTCCCATCACTCCAAACCCTGGTGGACCCCCCACCTGACTGTCCTCCGTCGTGAATATCACAAGGCAACTAGAGCGGCCAAAAAACACGACACCCCACACATGCGGGAAGTTGCCGGCACCTCCAGGGTGGGGTACTTCAAGGGAATCAAGGCCGCCAAGAACAAACACTTCTACCCACCAGAGCCTCTGGACGACTAAGAGGTTCGCCTACGGGCCGGCCCAGCATCACTTCCCCTCCCTCCCAGGAGCCGAGACCCCACTACAGATGAACAATGTCCTTTTGGAACACTTCTTTCCCCCTAAGGAACCCTCCTCCCCACTGCCTAGGCTTAGGCCACACAACTCGGTACCTCCCCTAACGACAGAAGAAGTAGCTACGGCTCTCTCCATGTGCTCCCCAACTTCGGCCCCGGGCCCGGACGGGATACCCTACTCTACCTGGAAACAGGTCAACAAAACCAACCCGTCAATCCTCCTCCAAAAACTTGCCCCGCTGATCCTGCTGGGGTATCACTCCGCGTCGCTAAAAGGCTTGAAAGGCGTGGTACTCCACAAGCCGGGAAAGCCCTTATACGAAACACCCTCCTCTTTCAGGATAAATGTCCTGATCCGCACATTCTCGAATATCCTTGAAAGGATCATAGCAGCCCGCCTACTCACGGCAGCCCGGCTTAGAGGGCTGTTGCACCCCAAGGAATGCGGTTCGCTCCCTGGACTCAGCACCTATGATGCGTGCCTCACCCTCACCAATGACGTCAAAACCCTGCAGAGGCCCCGCCTCAAGGTCTCCTCCCAGTTTCTCGATATAAAGGCAGGGTTCGACAACGTCGACATCAACACTTTAGCCCGAATCGTGAGGGAAGGCGGGATACCCCCCTTCCTGGTCTCCCGGGCTTCATCTTTCCTAGAGGAATGAAGCTGAACCCTAATATTCCAAGGGGCCCCAGGGACCCCAGCCCCCGTCAACGTCGGCGCCCCCCAAGGCTCATCAATCTCCCTGCTCCTCTTTCTTGTCTACGTGGTGCCACTGCATTTCAGGATCCCTCAGGCTCTGTTGATCTCATATGTGGACGACTTCGGCCTCACAGTGGCCTCCCTCTCCTACAGATGCAACATCCGCCGGCTCCAGGAACTCTTCCAGAGACTTGAAAGAAAGGCGTCCCGTCTGGGCGTCTCCTTTTTCGGTAGCAAAAACGGAACTGATACACTGGAGGACCCCCAGCCAGAGGCACTCACCGAAGTGTGTCTCACCCATTCAAATCAAAGGGGAATTGTTTCACCCTAGCAACTCCGTTCAGTGGCTAGGGTTCTGGTTCACTCCAGCCCTTGACCCCGGTGCACACTGCTCGCGTCGGTTGGCCCTCGCCCAGGGTACGTTCGCCCTTATTCGCCGGCTCAGTCAGACCGGAGCGGGCCTCCCTCCCTACCTATGCCACAGATTGGCGACATCATTGATTGCCCCGATCCTACTCTACGGCGCGGATCTGTTCACACCTAGAGTGGGCACGACAACCCGCCTCGATGCATTCTGGCGAAAGGTCCAGAGGTGGACCACAAACGCCTTTTCGGCTACCCCCACCAGGATACATTCGGTGGAGTCGTGCCTCCCGCCTGTCTCTCTTCTCATTGCTAAGCGACAAAGGCTGGCGGCCCTCAGGGTTGTCTGCTCCCCTCCTAGTGTAAATACGGCACCCGCCCGCCTTCACCCCTCGTTCTCTTCGCTCTCGGTGTACCGAGCGCCGGACTCCTCGAGGGCCATAGCCTGAGGCCTATCGTCCGTCTATCTGCCTGTAACAGGTTGATTCCTGTCTAACGAAAATACAATAGGACCGGCGGTAGACCTGCTAGCGCTGGTGCTAAGGGAGGCTTCAAGGGACCGGAGGTAAGAGATAATAGTTGAAGGACAAATAGGACTCAGGGATTGCCGTTCAACCAAGTGTATTCTTAGACTGAAGGTCTGTCGAAGTCTGCTGTCTCCTGCTAGCCAGGAGACTGGTTTAAATACAAAACCCAAGAGCGATAGCCTTCCTGCAATCA
>Ga0307517_10000168_pt1 | contig 106589 bp, 149 predicted proteins | sample 23_EM_MG_FD_194515 | JGI IMG/M metagenome (GOLD analysis project Ga0307517, IMG submission 194515) | Populus trichocarpa ectomycorrhiza microbial communities from riparian zone in the Pacific Northwest, United States - 23_EM | ecosystem: Host-associated > Plants > Roots > Unclassified... | reverse complement strand
TCATCAATCTTTACGGGGGCCCAGGTAACGCCTTGGGCGGTGACGGCGTTGGTCAAGGCAGAGAAGGTGAGCTCATCGGCGAGGAAGGTGTCTCCCCTGTCACCGAAGAGGCGGAAACACTTTGTAATACCATCGCTGTTCCCGAGAGTCAGGGTGACCATGTGGTTTTTCGGAGAATGGAAGACGTTGATGAGTTTGGACATGGCTTCGAGGGCGGTAGAGAGTCCGGCACCGGCACCGTAAGCGAGGGCGGTCTGGAGGGGGAGGGCCCCAGGACATTCTCTATTGGAGAGGGTCTTGGAGGGGCCAGAGCCGTTGCGCCATTCAAGCACAGGGTCTGAGCCTATGAGGGTCGCAACCTCAAAGAAAACCTTCCGGATTGGGTAAAGGCTGACGTGCGGATCGCCTGGAATGGAAAGGGAGTCAGGTAACCGCCGGCTGAGGATGAGGGGAAGCTTACCGTTGGCGAGGGTGATGACCTTGCCGGGCCCTTTGGCCTGGGCCATTCGCCAGACATTCTTTATCGCGTTGGGCTTGCGCTCGCGGGTTTCTCGACAGAGGTGGTGGGAGAGGTCGCCGTCGGGTCGGACGTGGGTGATCCGCTTATGGCCGAGGCGCTGGTAGGCATTGAGGAAGGATGAGAAGAAACACCTGAGGAAGTCGAAGTAGTCCTGGACGAAAGCCGGGCAGGCGAAAGAGGGGGAGGAGGAGGAGAAAGCCATGGGGAGAGCCTCCTCTGGTTCCTTGGGGCATTATATATTTTTTCCTCGTCCGACACTGAGCAGACATCCTCCGATCCGAGAGAACCTGGGTTCCGGCGGGACAGCCTCCCCGCCGACTACAGACGCCGAGCGGCCACACGACTTGGACACCCCCACAGACGACTCGCGATGGCCTCTGGTACCTCTCTCCTTCGCGCCAACGTGCAGCACGCAGCCTGCTAACCCCGTGTTTGCCCCCGCAGCCGACCGCCGCAGCAGCTTCGTCCCCACGCCGGAAAGCGTCCCCCCGCGAGACGTCGACTACCGCCAAAAGATCCCTGCTGGGCTTCCGGTCAACAAACACCCCCTCGTGCGCCTGTTTGCCTCCGCTACTGAAATGAGCTGTGACCGATGCACGCCAGAATCCGCTGGGCTTCCTGCTTCGCGCCGCTTTGATATATCCCGAGCACATCGCCATTGCGCATCCAGATGTGCCGCACCCGGCCTACTACACCTATTGCATCTGGCCCGTCCTAGCGCCTGGCTTTCCCCCCGTGTGCTGACTGTACATTTGCAGGGCCCAGCGGGTGCAGAATCTCGCATATGCCCTTATCCAGGCCGGGATCAAACCCCAGGATACCGTCGCAGTTCTCGCCCCGAACACGTTTGCCGTCTCTATTTTTTTTCCGGTCTCTCGCCAACCTGTGCCTTTCTCCACGCAGGCCCATGATCGCAGACGCGTATCAGGCAATTCCAGCCGTCCGCGCGATCATCTGCCCCGTCAACACCCGTCTCACCCCTCCAGAGATCGCGTACATCCTGCAGCACAGCCGCGCGAAGCTGGTGCTGGTCGACTCGGAATACGCGCACCTCGTCAAAGACGCCGGGATCCCCATCGTCCTCAGCAACGACACGGGGCGGCCCGGCGACCCATACGAAGAATTTCTGTCTCGGGGAAGGAGATTCAGTCGAGAGCGCGGCTGGTGGGGGCTTGAGCCGGAGGCCGAGGAGGATGCCGGGTGTGCGCTCTGCTATACGTGAGCGTTTGAATTAGCATTTCACGCTTCTCGGTGTCCTAACCCCTGGTTAGATCAGGAACTACCGGAAGGGTCTGTGCTTGCTCTCCCTCGCTGGGCCCCGTCTGATGGTCCTCTCCACCCCCATGTGCAGCCCAAGGGTGTATTGACGACCCTGCGAGGCACGGACGTCACCTCTCTTATCGCATCCATCCCACTGACTCCCCGGACCAGGCACCTATCTCGGCGCCATCGCCAATGCCTACGAGACCAAGTGAGTCTCGGCACCATGTGCTCCACCCTGCTCACACCCCCCTGTCCCCACAGAATGGACATTCACTCGGTCTATTTGTGGGTTCTGCCCATGTTCCACGCGGCGGGCTGGACGTACCCGTGGGCGGCGACCTTCGCGGTGTCCACTCAGATCATGCTTCGAAACGTGTCGTACCCCTTGATCTGGAACCACCTCTGCACTTCTTCCGTCACCCATTACTGTGGGGCTCCCACTGTACAGGTCAGCCCCGTCCTATCCCCGGCCTCTGAGATCGCCGCTTGACGCCCGTCCAGGTCGGGCTCGTCAACTCCCCCGAGGTAAAGAAGCTGCCTAGATCCGTCACTGCCATCATTGCCGGCTCCGCGCCGACCGCCCACCTCATTGCATCATTGGAGAACATCGGAATCCACCCCGTCCACGTCTACGGTCTCACGTAAGCTGCCTTCCCCTGTCACCACCTTCTCGGTCCCTAATCATTTCCCAGAGAGGCGAGTTCCGACCGTGGGCAGCTCCGTGTGACGGCTGACTCATGACCACAGACATACGGGCCATTCACTCGCAACCACCTCCAAGAGTCATCGCTCGCCCTTCCTTTGGACGAACGTGCAAAGCTTATGGCCAGACAAGGCTACAGTTACACCACTGCCGACGGCGCCCGTGTCGTTTATCAAACAGAAGGCGAAGATCTCAAGGACGTCCCGCGAGATGGGAAGACCCTTGGCGAAATTGTCGTTCGTGGGAACCTGGTGATGAAAGAGGTCGTCGACGTTCCACAGAACATGCCTGGTGTTCGCTTCTCTGACCCTTCTCCTCCAGTATTTCACAGATGACAAAGCTACCGAGAAAGCCTTCAAGGGCGGGTACTTCCATAGCGGTGACTTGGCCGTCATGCATCCCGATGGATCGGTGAGCATCCAAGACAGAAGCAAGGACATCATCATCTCCGGGGGAGAGGTAGAGACATGTGTTTCACCATCCACTTCTCACCTTGACCGTCGACTCTAGAATGCATCCAGCCTCGCCATTGAGCAGGAGTTGGTTACCCACCCCGATGTTTTGGAGACCGCTGTCGTGGCTCGCGGGCACCCCAAATGGGGAGAACGTCCAATTGCTTTCGTCACCCTCCACCCCACCACGGCCGCCAAGTGGGAAAACAAGCACAAAGAGTTTGAAGCCGACTTGAAGGTTCACGCCAGGAAGAGATTGCCCGGGTTTGCTACCCCAGAGTGGGTTGTCGTTGTTCCTGAACTTCCGGTCAGTCCCCTTCCGTCGACGCTCGTCGTTGATTTCTTCAATCCCCCTCCAGAAAACCTCAACCGGAAAGATCCAAAAGGTCGAACTGCGCAAGAGGGTCGCTAAGCTGTAAATATCCGAGTAAGGCGTGCCCATAATCCCATTATCTATGTAGAGCCTACTAGTGTCTGCTCAAATGCCAGCTGATGTCCTCTAGGATGTTGAACTCCTTCCTAATCCGTCGCACGTGGAAATCACGTGCACTCGGTGCTACCCGTTGTTTTCAGTTGTTTGCGTCTTGGGGAAAGTTGAACAAGCAGCGGATTCCGACAACGACCAGCAAAAATCGCCGACCAAAACATCCCTCGCTCTCGCGCTCTCTTCTGATCTGCTGGCGTATCGGTGGACGTAGAGGATCAGAGGGTTTTCTTCGGTAAAATCTATTTCGAGACGACGCGGCGAGTGAGAGAGAGACACCCAGAGTGGCGCCCCGACGTTGAACTGGAATGGCTCTGTCCAAGCACACCAAACGAAGGAATACCGCCCAGACAGCAACAGCAGCGACAAGCAGAAGAGGTTTCTCAACCAAGAGCCACAAACTCAACGAGTCCTCTCTGCCTTCGCCCCTCTCACCCTCCCCGCCTTCCTCACGCGTGGCCCTCGTCCCCCTCCGCATAAACCTTCGCCGCCTACCCTCCAGGCAGTTTCCCTCATCCCAATCATCCCAATTCCCCACCCCCGTCACCTCCCACCACCCCTCCCCGCCCTCTTCCCCGGACGAAGACGTTATGATGTTCTCGTCCAGGACCTTCGTCGGGGCAGGCACCAAACGGAAGCGGTCCGCCAGTGGCGCGGAGAACGCGACGTCTACTTCTGGACGCGCTGCCTCCCAGCGCGCAACCCGCGGGACCGTACCCCGCGGCAGGTTCAAGCGCCAGAAATCAGAATCGATCCTCGGAAGTAGCGGTAGCGATGATGATCCTGACGAAAGGTCGTCCGTCTCCACCAAGACCACCGATACCATCTCTGGAGAGGAAGATGACGAGGTTGATTTGGTTGACACCGACGATGACGATGATAGCGAGGAGGATAATGAGGATGCCGAGACAGTGGGTAGCGCCATGGAAGTGGACGTGGATGAGGTGGATGGCCCAGACGCTTTGGATGAAACTGATTCCGAGAACGACAGCGAGGCTGGCGATTCTTGTGAGTCTGAACATTTCCCGTGTCCATTCTCTTTCTCTCCTACGTTATGCTCATTTATCTCGTGCCCTCTTTCGCTTTTTCTTCTTCTTTTTCCTTCTTCCACACCTGGGTTCTCCAGCCGACGAATATTACCTCAACGATGCGAGCGTAAAGGAACTCCTTAGGCTACGGAAAGACGCACTTGTCCGGCTGTACACATGCGCTGGCCTCTCAGACGACTTTGACGCCCTAACAAAGTATGACCTTGCCGAGGCCATCGTCTCGGCTCGCGATGACATTGTGGACCTACCGCCTTCGTCCCCTTCAGGGTGCACCTCGAGCGATGGCTCGTCAGACGATGGTCACTTTGGCGGCGGTGAAGAGACTGATGTTAACCATCGGTTCAGACCGGCTGTCCCAAACGGACTTCGGAGACGAGTTACCGTTCACAACATCGTCGCCTTGCCAACCCGATCCAAAGCGGGAAGGACGATCTCGTTGGGACAACTGGACAAGGATCAGTTTAATACCAAGCTCAATACCGCCATTGCCAAGTACAGTAACCTCGGCGTTAGGTGAGTTGACTCGGAGCTGGTGCTTTCCGACCTGTTGGTGATCGAGCTTTGGGGTATCCTAGATCCAAGAGCTCCACTACAAGGTCTTCCCCATCCACCTCCCATCCCTCATCTTCGTTACCCTCCCCTCCTGCAACCCGACAACGTGCGAGAAAGGTTTCTGCCACCCAAAGTTCGAAGAATGGGAAAGGCAAACAGGTCGACTTTGGTCAGGTTGAGATCGTCGACGTTACCGGCGGGGACGATAGCGACCTTACCGATCTCGCCGAGCTTGACGAGCGAACACCAACCTCTCCAAGCCCCAGGCGCTTACGGAGCAAGGGGGATAAAACGCAACGAAAGCCTGTCATAGAGTCGAGCCGCAGAGCCTCCTTCGTACAGAAGCTCAAAGCCCGTCCATCATCAGATCTCGCCCCCCAGGATGAAGATGAAGAACTTCCAGACGCTTCAGACGAGGACGAGGATGAGGATGAGGACGAGGATCAACCGATGCCCATCCCGTCCAAGGCTGGACCTTCACGGAGCCCCGCTCGTGGGAGGAGAACGCCAGTCAAGTCTCGATTGCGACCACGCCCAACCCAGACACATACTCCACCGAGCGATGGGGACGATGAGGAAGAAGAGGAAGATGAGACGATCAAGGAAGATGGTGAAGATGGTGAAGAGGGAGACGTCGAAGACGACCAGGCTGACGCTTCTGAAGACGATACAGAAGCTACACCAGTGAAGCCCCGGACTCTGAGGAATGGAAAGGTCGTTAGTGTTGGCCAGGAAATTGAGGCAGACGACGAAGAAATTTCTGTCGATGAAGACGAGACGGCTAATGACGAAACTGCGAGCGTTCAATCAGAGTCAACTTCCGATGTTGAGGGCGAGGAGGATTCAGATATGGAGGGTGAGGCCAGCGAAGAGTCGATGGATGAGTGTGAGCATCAGTCCCTTTTGCCTCGAGGGGAGGATACCTGACTGATCCTGATTATTTAGCTGACCTGAGTACTGCCACAGTCAAGTCACTAGCTCGACTCCGACGGGACGACCTCGTTAGGTTCTGCGAAGCCAGGGACCTGGATACATCTGGAACGAAAGTTCAACTGGCTCGGGCATTGATAAAATGGCGAGATCACCCTATTCCCGAATCCCCGTGTCCCTCGTCGACGGGCACAGTCAGGCCACATACCCGGTCGAGTCGGAGTCGAGGGAGTAAGGGCAGTAAAGGCAAGGTCGACGCCCACGTACATCCTCCGCAGACCCCACCCGTATCGAACCCTCGCGACACCGATCCTGATGTCGACCTGGATTTGGAAAGCTTGGGTCTACATGATCGGGAGATCCCTCCTGACCAGATCACAAAATTGTCAAAGATTGGGAGCGGTGGATTCAAAGACGTGTTTGTTGGCAAGATGAAAAGCCGGAGAGTAGCCATCGCGGAGTTCCGAGGGCAGTTGAACGCAAGTGAGTACCAAATGCGAGTGAACCCGATGTTCGAATCGTTGATGCCGTTCCGCCTTGGTAGTGGACATTAAGGAACTCAAGCTCCTTGGGGACTTCAACCATCCTAATATCGTCCGATTCGTATGCACACATATTGCTGCCCGTTTTGTCGTCTCTGATGAACCCCCCCGCACAGATGGGCGTCAGCATTCCGGTTAATACGAGAGAGACCCCAGTCATGATTATCAGTGAACTCTGCTCGAATGGGGATCTGTTTGACTATCTCCGTGCCTCGCCGGTCCCGGCTGTCCGACGAATGGTAAGCTATCGGACGCAACACCTCACGAGGTCACACTGACCCATCGGCTAGGTGTGTATGATGCTTGACATCGCCCGCGGGATCCAATACCTCCACAACCACAAACCATCGGTTATCCACCGAGACTGCAAATCTTCCAACATTCTCATTACTAACAAGGGTGTCGCCAAGATCACCGACTTCGGACTCGCCAAAGTCAAACAATCGACCCGGTCGATGGTTCGAAGTCTGGTCGGGACAGTCAACTGGCAAGCACCAGAGCTGTGGCACCCGCAACCAAAATACAACTTCAAGGTCGATGTATTTTCGTGCGCGATGGTATATTGGGAGATGTTTCAATGGCATCTGCCAGATCCCAAATACCCCTGGGAGGTCGGTACCCCAAACCAGAATCTCACTCTTCTCTTCTGATCGCTGATGGTGAACTTCCAGGGTATGAACGAGCACGCTATTTATGATATCGTTGGCGCAAAGCGACAACGACCTTCGACGGAAGGTCTCAAGAGACAGTGGCGTCCTGAATTAGTCGACCTGATGGAACGCATGTGGACTCATGACCCCGCAGAGCGGCCAAATATGGACGAAGTCGTCGCAGAGCTGGACGAGATATTCAACCGCCTCTGAAACCTCCCAGCCGCTCGCCGTCCTTCCTCCTGCATATCTTACGGCCTAATCGCAATCGCTGTCTAATAATACCTGGTAAATATTTTCCGAATTGCATTCCCTTCGGACACCCCCATCCTAGGACTCACGTTATCGAGTATTGAGTAGTCATTCGTAATCACCCTTGCAGCTTTCCCCTTTCCGAATTCCCTCTCATCGTTCCCTTCTCGCTCTTTTTTCTTTGACTGTCCCTTCTGCGTCTCATGTCCGTATCACGGTTGTGTCGTAAACTTGCTCGCGTCGATAACCGGTCCAATTCTCCTCACACAAATGCACACATTCACACAAATAGCAATGTATCTTATCTACACAATCCCACAGCGCAACGTTGCAATGCATATATCCTGAACCTTGCAGAATCGAATGAGGTCTGTCTACGCCGCATATATGTTGTCCACCTTGTACATCTTGACGCCGTCGTTCTCGAAGCTGAGGTCCTCACCATAGACTCGATCAACCTTGTACATTGATAGGTCGTTTTTTGCGGGAGCGGCGGTCTTCTTGGGTTGGGGTTTTTTGTCTTTCTTTCCTCCTCCCTTGGTGGGCTTCTCCTTCGGAGTGGGCGTCTCGGACGGGACGTGCTTGCTGGCCAGGCTCGCTTGCTTGCCGTCGGGGATATGAATGAACTCCAACCTCAGTGTCTCGCCCTCCCCGGTTGTGCCATCGAATATGTAGTACCCCTTCCTCTCGAACTGCATGATATCGCCCTTCTTGAGGTCCTTGACGTTCGCATCCGCGTACGCCTCGGACCTGAACTCCGTAACAGGCGAGGCGAAATCTTTCAATTCGTCGTTCTCCTCCAGCTTCTTCTTCGTGATCAGGTAGTCGTAGTCTAGGAGGGTCACGTCTACGAGAGCGTGCTCGGCTGTCGGTTGAGAAAGCCAGGTGATCTTTTTCTTGGTCTTGCGGAAGTCCCCCTCGAGGTGAAGGTCCATCTCGATCGCGGTCACCACTCCACTGGCGTCAACAGTCGTGGAACGAACGATAGCATTGCCCCAGTCCATGAGAGTGATCTAAGGAAGTTTGGTTAGAGTTATTCTTCATCCGCTTGCACGATAAGGTCAACCTACCTCTTCTTGATCCTCGAAAGACGCAGCATCCTCTTGCTCTAAGAGAATCGTGGAAGTGTAGACCGTTTTCTTCTCTCCAACCTCGATGTTCTTCTTGTGCTTGGGCAAGGTCTTGATCTCAGGAGCGGATGGACCGCCCTTGATCGTAACCGGAACACTGATAGAAGGTATCAGCAAATCACTTGTGTACCTTTGTGACAGAAAGCCTACTAGTTGTCCTTGGAGATGGCCCAGAACCTTGGAGCAATAGGATCGATGACCTTTTTATTCAAACTCCACAGCGAATCCCACTCCAGTGAAACAATCGCCTGAGATGGTCCTTGGGAAAGCATGAATTCCTTGAGTGCTTGAACCGCCATCCCACGTCGAAGAATGCCTATGCGCAGTGTCAACCAATCACTTTGGTATCCTGTCCCTAGCGGAGGACATACCTCTGACAGTGGGGAATCTTGGATCATCCCACCCACGGACGAAGCCATTGTCCACGAACCAATGGAGCTTCCTCTTCGAGAGTAAGGTGTAAATAAAATTGAGACGGCTACACACGAGTGTGTCAGTGCCGAGGTAGAAGAAGGAAGGAAGTAAATCTACCTGAAATCCCAGATATTGACGGGACGGAGGTCCAGAGCTTCAATCATCCAGTAATATTGGGGGTTACGATCCCGGTACTCGTTGGTCCTCAGGGCGTGAGTAACACCCTCGATCGAGTCAACGACCGGGCAGGCGAAATCATAAGTGGGATAGATTCTCCACTTCTCACTGACATGCCGTGAATTGGGATAAAGTCGGAGGAAGCACAGGAACACTCACCCCGTGCGATGATGGGGCAGGACGTTACATCTGTAGATAACAGGGTCACGCATGGCTTTGTTGGGGTTGTCGACGCTGATTTTGGCTCGAATACACCATTTAAGACCATCCTCAGTACCAGATCTCATCTCGTCGAAGTGTTTTAAGTTCTCTTCTACGGAATTGTCCCTTCGTTTCGAAGCAATGCCGTCCATGCGCTCCTCACGCATCTGCACACATCCGGTCAGCTATCACATATTTCCTAGTCGCCTAACGAACCTGCATCTGCTCAGTATCGTCCGCGTATGCCTTTCCAAGTTTAATCAACTTGATGGCGAGATCGTATAGGGTATCGAAGTAATCCGAAGTGTGGGAGATCTTGTCTCCGTGGATCTCCAAGAGGGAGAGATCCTCAAGGATAGTTTCCTCAAACTCGGACTGAATAAAAATGAGCGCTAGATCACCAAGTTGTCCGCGCAATTCTCTCACCCTCTCTTTTGTTGGGTTGGTATCATCGAATCTGATGAGGAGTTTTCCTTTGTACATCTTGGCAAAGTACTGGTTCAGAATGGCAGCCTTGGTGTGTCCGATATGGAGATATCCACTCGGCTCGGGAGGGAACCGTGTCACGACCTCACCCTCCTTTGCGCCTTGGAGTCCGAGGGCGAAGGAAGCAGCGGTCTTGTTCGACGATCTTGCTTTGGATTTCGATTGAGCGAGGGCACCGAGAGCATTTTGAGTGGTGGGAAGGGTGTCGATGTAGGTAAACAAACGCTGTAGGTGAGGGTATTGGCCACCCTTTGAAAGTCCAATCGCCTTGAGATTGGCTGAGGGAAGCGGTCAGTTTCGATTGCCAGGTGAATTAGATGCTCACTCTTCAGGGCAGCCCATAGTACAAAGTCTGTAGAGCCGATATCGTGGCCAACCAGGAAGGTTCGGTAAGCCAGGCGGTTATCGAACTCTTCCAAAGCGGCGACAACCTCCGGATGAGCAGCTGCCTTGGCAAGCGCCCTGGCCGATGAGATGAGGGCCGGAGTCTGAAGAGAAGGATCAGCAGACCGTTTCGGATAGCTCGAACACCTGGTCATACTGTTGTACTATCACTCGAGAGGCCGCCAACCTTGGCCAACTCCTCAATGGTCTGCTCTTCTCCAGAGATTACTGTCCCGTTTAGATCAAGAGCAACCTCAGTCGCAGCATCATCAAAGATCACTTCGGCCTGTTTAGTGTACGCCGCTAGAGCAGCAGCAGCATAGGGAAACGGTGACAACGTCAACGACAGTGTCAGAGACATGGTGGGTGAGGAGAGAAAATGTGTGGTAAGAGTCACCCGTTTGAAGGAGACAAGCGCTATATAGCGAACCTCGAGTGATCGAGTCACGGAGAGGGTTCCAGCGGAAAGAGATGCTACAGTGAATTCTTCGGTAGAAACAACAATACAAGTGTTACTCCAGCTACACCTCGGCTACTACTATACTACGCTGTAAATTTCACCCCCAGATTTTCTGCAGCCGCTAACACGGCCATTAAACCTGATCCCGTGATATCGGTATCAGCAGCGATACCCCAGGTACTGATTTTTTTCGTCTTCCCCTCAGCCTCGACCTCGCGAACCAGCTCAATGTAAGAGATGGCCTTCACCTCGGTACCCTCTCCTATGGCATGTTCTGAGTACTCGCGGATCGAGAGCGCGCCGTTTTCGATGTGAGAGTGGATGGCGGATAAAAAAGCAGACAACGGCCCGTTCCCTTCTCCTGAAACAGGGATCTGCTTCTCCCCTACATTGAGGACTCCGTCGAAGGACTTCCGCGTCCCGTTCCCGACGCTATCCACCTTGAATGACTGGATGGAATATCTTCCAACGGGACCACCGTACTTGTACGTCTCCTTGAAGAGCTCGACGACATCCGTATAGGTCACCTCCCCATCTGAATTTTCAGCTGCTCGTTGGACAACCTCGAAGAAAGAAGCCTGCATGCGACGGGGGAGCTCCAGTTGCAGACTGTTGACAATGACGGAAGCAATATCTGATTGTCCCGATGAGGCGCCAAACCCAACGCTGAGTTTGAGTTCCGGAAGGAGACGGTCCCCAATCGCGCTGTTAACCGCGCTAAGAACGGCTCGAAGTCCAGACCCAGCGATGTCCGAATCCACTCCAACACCCCACCATGATTCGTTTGTCGACTGCGGTCCAGGAGGGACAAGCTCGACGTAGGAAGCAGCTTTCGCCGCCTGTCCCTCGCCGAGGGTGTGCTCGCTATAGTTCTTGATCGAATAGTCGATCTTCAGGTGGGCTTTGAGGGCATCGAGGAGGGCGGATAGGGGTCCATTGCCATCACCACGCAGGATGCGAAGGGTGCCGTCTACGTAGACAGTCCCGTCAAACCTACGTCTCTGTTCTTCACCTTCATCCGTATCGGGATCAACGGAGGCTTCGGAAATCAGGCGGAAGGATTTCAACACCAATCGGCCGTGGTAGCTTCCGCCACCGTAATGGTAAGTCTTTCTGAACGAAGACGTAATGTCCTCGACCGTAACCTCCCTGGCTTCCCGGTCTGCGATTGTCTGAATGACCGAGTAGAAAGCGATCTGCATTCTGCGCGGCATATCCAGACCCAGGTGTTGCTTGACGAGGTAGGCGATGCCACCTTTGCCGGATTGGGAGTTGACTCGGATGACGGCCTCGTAACTGCATCCCAGGTCGGCTGGGTCGACAGCCAGATAAGGGATATCCCAAATCTTCTTCTCCCCAGCCAATTCTGCCTCCTTCCACCGGACATCTTGGGCTTCGAAACCCTTTTTGATGGCGTCTTGGTGTGAACCGGAGAAGGCGGTGAAGACCAGCTCTCCAGCGTAAGGGTGACGAGGGTGGATGGGGATGTCGTTGCATTTCGTCACGATATCAATGATGGTATCGAGGTCGGAGAAGTCAACCTCGGGATGGACGCCTTGAGTATAGAGGTTCAGGGCTAGGTTCACCAAGTCGACATTGCCGGTACGCTCCCCATTGCCGAACAGACAGCCTTCAACACGGTCAGCCCCAGCGAGCTGCGCGAGCTCCGCGGCCGCAATTCCAGTTCCTGAGAAAAAGTCAATCTGATGGACATCTGGGAACACGGATTCCAGTACCTCTGTCATTGTGGGGATGGAGACTGATGAAAATCTTTTCCCTCTCCGATATGTTGGAGCAAAAATTCTCGACCTATATTTCGTGAGACCCGGGACTCTGTTGCAACTTATATCGTGAACGTACCAGGTCTGCATAATGGTTAGGGGGCCCAATCTCCACGGTGGCAGGGAGGTTGAAGATAATACGATCGTCATGGGCTGGTCCTGCCCTCCCCCAAGTCGTTTTCACAGCCTCGCAGATCCGGATTGCGAAGTCCGGTTCTGTCTGAGAGAAAGTCTCCGGACTGTACTCGTATCGGAATTGTGTTCCGAAATCAGCGGTGCACTCGTCGGTCAACTGACGGACAAGTTTCGTGTGCTTGACAGCCAATTCGATGGTCTCTTCTTGCGAGTTACTAAACACGACCTGGCGGAAAGTTGGGCAGGTAGCATTGTACATGTGCAGGATCGCTTTTTTGCACCCAGCCACGGATTCAATGGTCCGCTTGATCAGGTCTTCGCGAGCCGGCGTCAAGACCTAGATGAACACGGTTTGCACCAGTAAGCCCGGAAGCTAACAAAGGGGAGTAGGCGTTACTTGTATCCAAACGTCGTCCGGAATCATGTTCTTTTCAATCAATAACCGAACGAAACCGAAATCCGTGTCGCTCGCAGCAGGGTATGCGACCTCGATCTCCTTAATACCACATTTCACGAGGGTCTGGAAGAAGATGGTCTTTTGTTCAATTGTCATCGGGTTGGCAAGAGCCTGGTTTCCATCCCGTAAGTCCGTGGACAGCCAGATCGGAGGTTTTGAGAGGATCTTCGACGGCCACCGTCGGGTTTCGAGGTGCAAGGGAGTGTAGGGTTTGTATTTTTGCGACGGATCAGCGCTGCAGGGGAGTGGGTGAGCTTTTGGAACGATGGGGACGGAGCCAGCAGAGGGATACGGACAGCATTGGCATGGTGGGTCTTTGGGGCCTTACATACAAGAAAACTGGCTTTTATAAAGTCAGAAAACGGACAAGTTCCGCCATCGAGTCACACGTTTCGGGTGGACGGACTGCAAGTCGGTATGTACGTCAGGTTTCAGTGGTCCATTACGTGGAAAGGAGCTATCGGTACTGGGGTCAGGTGAACTACGTCTATTAAAAAAATCATCAGAACTTGAACTCCTTCTCCTTCGCCTCGCGTCGCCGCTCCATCTTCTGTTTCTTCTTCGCCATCTCAGATGCAACCATGTCCGAGAAGTCCTCGCGACCACCAGGAACCCCAGCGGAACCACGGCTCTGGGCGTCATACCTCCGTCGAAGTTCCTCCTCGGTCATGTTCTCGAGCTCAGCCGCGTCGATCGAGACGTCAACTCCGTTGGCCTTCCGCTGAAAATAGGGAGCGTATCGGATCAGTCCCACCGTAAACTTACGTCTGTCCGGAACACTGACCTTCGTCCCGCGTTCTTCGCCAAGCACCGGGAGATTTTGTGCAGCGCCAGAGGTACCACCGAGGTCGTACGCCCGGTCGCTTCCCATGAGACCACGAACTGATGTTTGCCGCTCCGGCACGACCTGGTACAACGAACGAGACGTTGAATCCCCAACGTCCGAAACCCTCGATGCATTCTTGCGCAACTCCAAAAAGTCCGGAGTCTCAAGGCCACCAGCAACAGTCGAGACGACAGATGCCATGCCTGAAGGTGTCTCCAACCCTGAGGGTGTTTGGAGTCCGTCTGCCTGGGTTTCGGTACCCTCTTCCTCCTCCTCCTCTTCTTCCTCCTCGCTCTCTTCCTCCTCTTCCTCTGTGAACCGGAGAATGGTCAGCTCGCAAATCTCCGAGGAGGGAGTAGACCTTACCATCTGGTTCAAGTTCTCCCCACGAGGTCTTGTCCACGGGTTCACCCAGCTGTTTTGAAATTAGTCGATCTGGCTATACGTGTTATCCAGGATGACCCACATCGGCATCGTTCGCTTTCGGAAGTACACCGAAGACGTCACCGTACAATGGACGGTTATACTCGTCTAACGGAGGTTTACCCCAACCTCCCGGGTGGAAACCCCACTGAGCACTGTGGCCGACGTTAATTTGAGGCACGAAAAACCCAGCAACGTACATACCCTTCAGGGATAGGGGAATTCAGACCGGGTGTCCGTAATGTAGGATAACTAGGTGGTGGTCCGTATCTTTGCATACTGATCAACCACGGTGGTGGAGCGAGAGGGGGGATTGATAATGCCTCCACAAGGTCGGGAGATAGTTCACCAGGTCGTTTATGCTTCAATTGCGTTTCAAATTCTTTGCCTTCGTAATACCTACAAGTCGGAAGATATATTAGCTAAAGGGTGACAAGGGTAAAGAGAACGTACAGTTCACCAAACCCAGTGACGTTGGGCTTGGTCATGAACTTGAAGAACGCGTCATGAAGTTTCTGGTAATCGATGTCGACCTTGCCCATCTTCGGCTGGACCCTTTCACGAGTCTTCGCCTTGAGAGACATGCCGGCTTCCTTCTCTTTAATCGCGTCTCTCATTGTTGCAATACCGGTATCCGCAATATAGGAGGGGAGTTGGAAAGGTGGCTTCTCGATACCTCGCTTTCCCTGAAGGTAGTCTCGTTTGGCACTCCAATGAGCGGGGATGGGCACAGTATTTCTGTAACTTTTGAGGTGAAGTAGGAGCCTGGGATCCGAAGCCGTCACGTCTGTCCATTCGACCGCCTCAGGTTTCTTGACGAGCTGCTTCAATTCAGCAACGGTCAAACGGTTAAGTTTCCTCGCCTTCTTTTTTGACAGTGGTTTCTTCTCCCCCTCCGCGTCTGAGTCGCCTTCAGAGGCCATATCATCGTCAGAGTAGATAATCTCTCCCTTGGAAGGGCCTTCGCTTTTAACGCCCTGAACGAGATCCAAAGGTTCGTATCGGTGAGACCACAGTCACTTGAAGAACAGAACAGCGAGAATCGACGCACTGGAGTAGCTTCGGGAGGTTGCTGGAAACGAGCAAGTACGTCGGCGAACTCTTCAAATCCAGAGCCCTTTATATCCAACTGTTCAAATACGTACTCGACATCGTTAGGTGCCTCCTCAGACACCGGGGTCGGTTTCTCAGTTGGCGTGTCCTCCTGCTCGCAGGGAAAGAAAACTCAGTCTTTGAATCGGAAAGTGTGGTGAACAGACACGACGCACGGATTGAGTCTTTTCCTCCGCCTTCTTCGCCTTATGCTTCGCCCTGCGTTGCTGGTTTTTCGATTTGAAGGCCTTTCCATCCACGCCGTTGGTTTTCGGAACGCCGTTCGCTACTTGCGGTGACAGTACTTGAGTGGCCATGAGGAGTTCGGGTGGGATGGCGGTGGTTGGGCGTAAACCAGGGGAGCGTGTTTCGGCTTGTCCGGCGACGACCACCCACAACCCAGAACATTATCTTTTCCCAGTTCTTCGACAAATGGTACTACAAGGTATTGCGACCTGGGTATCCCAGTTGCTAATCAGCTGTCGAATTGTGTATCGACACGAGGTTCACGCGACCGTCCCGCCGCCCTGCGGGCCTCTGGGCGCTCGTCCCCTCCCAAGTGGCGAGACCAAACACTCCCACCCCGAGAATGTCAACTACGAGGGGGCCAGGGGACTTCGGACTTGCCGTCGTGAGGATTTGAGTCTGCAACTTTCTGGGATCACACAACCTTGTGATCCGTTCTTATGCGACAAGTTATGCACACCTAATAACATATCACGTATGTGATTGAGGTCCCAAAGGTTGCGGAAACCAGGGTAGAATAAATAGTGGAGGCTAAATTAGTCCAAGAGTGTGAAAAAACTGGTCGACGAGAACGGACGATCCACCGATGTAGAGAAAAAGGTTTATCATAGGAATGTCGAAAAACCGAGTATAGGGAAAGGATAGAGAGCAGAGAGAAAGAAGCATTAAAGCTTGAGAGAAATCGGAAACCGGGGAAGGAGGGGGGCAAGCACTACAACTGGGGTAGGGGCACAGAAAAAAATGGCAACGAGGCGAGGAACAGAGGACAGGCTTGTATATGCAAGAGAAATTTTGTACAAGATAAGTAGTTCAAACAGGAAACCCAACCAACGGAGACTCGCCTCAGGATTCGTGACTATACGCGTTCCCGTTCCCGTTCGTAGTGGGACCATTCGGGGTAAACTGCCTTGGGAAGTCAGACTTCCCCTGTTCTCGGGTTGACCCTACGGATCCGACACGTTGCAGATCGAGATACTGCGATTGTGTACGGGTGTCCTCCTCTTTTGTCCGATTGATATAATCAACAGGGGGGCGGGGTTTCAGTGGGGGTGGGGTTGGGAGGGTGTTGTTCGGGTTGACGTTGTTGAAGGCGGAGGTTGGAGTTTGGGTCTGGTGGGCCTGGACGGGAGGGGAAACCATTTGGTCCCGAGCTTCGTACTGAGCCTTCAGTTGTGCCTTTTCCTCCGCCGCAGTCAATGGACGTCCCGGACTTGGGGTCGATACGGGAGTGTTGTTTGCATAACGTGTTGCAAGTTGCGCCTTCTCCTCAGTAGCGGTCAGGGGACGCCCAGGGGTGTTAAACTGAATGGGGGGAGAGCGCGGGATGGGAGGCAGAGCAGAGCCACTACGCGAGGGAGTAGTCGGTGGGATTCTGCTGTTCTGGGGCTGGGGCTGTCGCACGGCATCCTCAACTTCGTACTTCTTCCTCAGCATCTCCTTTTCGGCCAACGCGTTCATAGGAGCAGGCGGGTGATTCAAAGGAGGTGGAGGGGAGTTATTTTGTGGGAGTGTGGTGGGAATTTGGTGGGGAGGTGGTGACATGATCTGAGAGGGTTGAGGGGATGGCATGTACATAGGTGTCGGAATGGAGGTTGGAGGGGACGTAACCACATTAGCAGCCGCATCCTGAGCTTCGTAGTGCCTCTTCATGCGTTCTTTCTCCGAAAGGATAGGATGATGAGATCCCGAAGTAAACGCAGGAAGATCTTCCGGTCCGCTCGGGAACGAAGGGGGTTGCTGGAAGCTAGGAGGTTGTGAGGTCGTCCCAGAGTTGGGGTCATTAGAGGGGTAGAGAACTTCATAAGATATGGGCTCTGCTAGCACATAATCTTGTCCCTGGTTGAGGGAGGCGGCAGCTTTGGCGTCATAATATCGTTTCATCATCTCCTTCTCGGTCTGTGGAGGATACTGAGGTATCCCGTCATCTCCTTCGGGAGAGTCGTGTGGTTGACCGTTTTGTGGTTCGCGTCGCATCGAAAGCATGGCGTCAGAATATAGAGCGGCTCCAACCGACATAGGTGGTGAACCCGTTTCCGGGGGTGGGGAGTAAGCAAGCCCTTGTGTCCTCCTCGCAGCTTCCTGGGCTTCGTTATACAATCGCTGCTTCTCTTGCTCTGCGGTGGTCCAAGATGACGGTTGAGCATTGGGACCAACAAAAATTGGACCGGCATCAACATGTCCAACGGGCTAAACCGGAATCAGCGGCACAGTCGTAAATTGCAGAGTTCCGCGTACCTGGTGAAGTGGTGGACTCGGCTCAGGGGGAGGTATCGACTGAACACCTTGTACCTGTTCAACACGAGCCACAGCACTATCGTACAACCTCCTCTTCTCTTCTTCAGCAGTGAGCCACCGTTGCTGCTGCTGAGGAGGTGAAGGTGGTTTGGGCGGGGAGGTTTGCTTGGGGTTGATCGGAGACTCTTCTGGGATGTCATCGTCCATGTTTGCAACCAACAATCGATTACGTCCACCGCTAGAGCCCGGCCGGTTACCGCTGGAACCTGGACGTCCACCGTTGGAACCAGGCCGCCTATTGCCAGAACCTCCTGTCCTAGGATCGACGTAACGACTGGGGGTGGTGCTTGCGGGGAGGGTACCGCCAGATACGGTGTTGGGGGTGTTATTTCCAATTCCATGGCCGAATTCATCTACCTTGAAGCCGCCGTTGGCTATATATCCATTCGCGGGTTGTATGGGGGCGGTGTTGAACTGGGATGCCTTATCTTGACGCTCTTCACTTGGGCGACGGTTGTATGCCGTTGAAGTGAGAACTGGTTGGGTCGGCGGAGGTTGGACCTGTTGGCCAGGGATCATAGAGAGGTTTGGCACGGGACCTATTCGCCTACGCGAAGAGTCAGCGCGCCTGTAGGGCGAAAGCAGCCACGGGTTCCTCACCTTGCCGCTTCCATAGACACGGTCCTTAAAAGGTGAGGAGTACAATTCAGCTCAAGGAACATGGTAAGGTTTAGGACACGCTTACTTGGGCCAATTTGAAACCACGACGGGCAAGTCAATGGTTATTGGCAATCCGGTGCCCATCAGGGCCTTCACACTGAGAACATAAGTGATATCGATGTGCCGAGCGGCATTGATTGTGGCGGAGGTGTGATACGAAGGCACAGTGCACGTAAGGTCAGCTTTGTGTTGGGTACCACCGTAGAGGGTCGCGTTGACGGGCACTTTTTGTTCAGCGATGATGGCCACTTTGACTTGGGGAGGACTTTTCTTGTTTCCAGCACCTGGTCCAGCACGGAACACGGTTGATTCACGAAGGGTGAACTCAAACCCGCGCAAGAGGATGGTGTTGAGGTTATCAGCCTTGATGGTCGCGTTGACGGTTATCCGATCGCCTGGACCATAGCAGGTTTGGCCACGCTGAACGATAAGAGTAACACCATCTTGAACGACATTACGAGTCTCTGGTTGGGAATAGATGGGCCACGTCGAGTGAAGCTCGTGCTTGTCGATGATGATTTGAGAGGCGGTCGAAACGATGGTGGACTTGTCACGTCGAAAGAACCCTCTGGAAACCCTGGATGAGCGTGTGATTGGGAGGTAAAACTGAAGTTACACACCTTTTCCCCTTGATGCAGACCATGGCAATCAACTCGTACTTGATACCGGCTGTGGTTACAATAAGCAACAGAATGCGGGGAGATTTGTAGTCGGGACCTGCCTCCTTTCTCGAGAGCGATCGTTGGAGGTAATGATTCAGGGATGCGAATATAGAACGGGAAATCTTGCTGTAGAGTCGTTGAGGAAACAGGGGACAGACAGGACACGAAGAGTATCAAGGTGGGACGAACCGGCCGTAAAATTCCGTATTCTCCATCGGGACCCGTCCAGAGGTTGATGGGACTCTGCCCGACGTAGTCGAAGAATGTTCCCGCCTGACCACCGCCAGGAAGGACTTCGACCTTCCTGAGCTCAATCCTGACCCATTTGGCCTTCACACCCTGCTGGCCGGCGCGCACTTCGATGGCCTGTTTGGAGAGAAAGAACCCATAGTTAGGTTAGGCAGAGGCGTGGGCGAAAATGATAGCGGAAGCGGATCTGACCCCTTTGACGGCGGCCTGGGGCCTATCAGCACCGGGTGGGATGCCAGGATAACCTTTTGAAGAGAAGTGTGAATTCCGTGGGTTCGTCGGAAAGGTTTAGTGGAGCAGTATCTCAGCTGACCTTGGACGAAGTCGACGTTAGGAGGTGGGCGTAACGTGCTACAGTGACGAGGTAAGCGTATCAAATAACTCCACCGAGGTATTTCGACGCACAGTGTTGCCTGCGACATCCAGGACAGGGACGGGGGAGGAGGTGAGGGGAGCTTGCCTGGCCGTGGGCGTGGGACGGGACACTGTTCGCGTTCAGCACCCAAGCGATCGCTTCTTTGATCCGTGACAGACCCTGTCACGCTTGGTCACGATGCCACTCCAGTGCCACTCCGCCCAAACTGGATTCCGATCGCCCTCTGGCTGCGGGTGGGCTGCTTGGCCGAACAACACGGAAAGAATATGGCTCCGCCGCTTCCGCGTTGACAGATTGCAAAATGCTACAGCTGACCGGCATACATATTCTACGGCACTCAGGTACGTTTCATATCTGAACCCGCACATCACGGAAGTGTGCGAAACACCAGAGGCGGAACGAACGAAAACAGCTGGCGAAGCCGTCCGCCCACCCCCGGCCACTGGAGTGCCGGCAAGCGGTTCTGGGCAGAACGCCGCCCAAGCGAGCGGGGTGCTTGTACGTGGCGGTCCCATCTGCGATTACGTGGAGATTGGGCCACTGGCGACGATAATACGGAACACGGATGCTTTCACTTTTCCTCACAGCACCAGCGCCATTCATTTCTGGGAGCGCCCAAGTGACGTGTGCCGCGGTATCTTTCCATCAGCCCATCGATGGACGGGGGACAGTGATGATCATTTGCCAGCTGATTCATCCCAAAGCTATCTGCCGTTGTTCCGCGCTGTTTGATTGAGCAAAACAGACGATTCTGCGATGCGGCAAGACGTTTACAGATCCAAACGGTTCCTCAAAGCGCCCCATCTATCGAGATCTGATGGCGATGAAGATTATAGCGCGGGCAGGACATACATACAAATTGAACTAAATAACAGGGTCTGAAAGTCCGGATGAAAGAGAGTCGTTAGGGGAACTGAGTCCAATGCATACACTGTGTTTCGTCAAGGAATGGTATGGGAAGGTCACTACCATCTGCGCAGGAAACCAGACCGTTTGGTGACGGTTGTATTTCCGTCCAGGACGGGGAAGAGGACATTAGTCTCATCAACTGGGCACTGAATACTGCGTCCCTCTGGAAGCTGAAAGCGGTGAAAGCGGTCAGTACCAGTGTACAGTGAGCGCATACGCCCGATGGAATAACACCCACCTCGGAGTTGGCAAAGAAATTGGTCACGACGCCGCGAGTACAAGCGGAGGTCTGGGCGAGGGTCGAGTGACCGAAACCAAGTTGCTCGAGCAGAAAAGCGTCGTCACCAAACATGTTTGCGATGTTCTGCGCATTCGCGAATGGCGTGACAGGGTCAGTCTAAGGATTATGGTGATCAGGCTATGCCATGATTCAGTTCAGGTTTGGGGGCGGGATGCACGTACGCTGGTTCCCATGACAAGAACTGGGTTCTTGAGCTGTTTAGGGCTGAACGGGGGAAGCCTCTCGACAGAACGGACGGGCCATCCATACATATTGTAACTGAGGAAGCTGTTGTCAGCATGTATCCCCAGAAAATGCTCCCTTTTGCGCATACCCAAGACTCCAGATGGTTCCGACTTGATTCAGGACGGGTCAGTAAAACGAATGGCTGTGAGCGAATCATGGAAACTTACATGTAGGAGTGACCTCTCGAGTGTTGCTCACAATAATGTCAAACAAGTCCCTAATCGTCGTATTGTCATCGTTAAAGTTGTCCGCTCCAGAGATGGCTGAAAGTGCATTAGATGTTAAATTCCGAGAGGGAGTGGCCCCGCCCCAGGCCCCGAGAGCGGCCTCGCCAAAGGTGACTTCTCCGGAAGGTACGTTGTATTCAACACCCTCGCCAACCGTGACGTTGTGAGCTTGAGAACCCTGAAGAACGAGAGCCACTAATGGGTAAAAGTAGTCGTTCGCAAACTCGCTCCAGATCGAAGGGGAGTACAAAATGCCCAAAATAATACCTATTTTTTGGGTCAGCAATCAACTCCCAGGCAGGCGAACCAAGGAACCGTACTCTTCAGGAGGCCGGGGGCAAAAGGCACCTCAACTCCGTCGCGATAAAGTTGGAGGGTCGCCTATAAAGGAAACTATGTTAGTTGAATCACCCAGTCTGGAGGGGAAATAAACTACATCATGGACGTTATTCAGAAGTGCCTTCACATCATCCCCGCTGGCGCCGTCGCCGATAAACTCGATAAGTTTACAACCAGCCCTTCCCGCCGCAGCGCAAGCATCTGTAAGACCGGAGTATGACTTCTCGGAATCCGCGAAAGAAGAACGCGACCACTGGTGGTAGAGGTGAGAAGAGCTTTGCACCACGAAAGCACCGGAAGTTACCTTGTAGGATATCCAGGTGTTCGGGACGTCCACTACGCCGTCCAATATCACATGCCCGACGCGCTACGTGGACTTAGTATACAGCATTCGACACTTGAAAAGGGTCAACCGTACCTCGGGGAACACTAGAACGAGGTTTTAACCAAATGACACAATCAAAAGATCGGGAGGACGTACTGTTGATCAAGTAGAATCCAATCACAGTGCCATAAGAAAACCCCCAGTAGTCGATCGGTTCACCCTTTCCCACAAGTGCATCTCCCAACGAGACAAGGTCCCGGACAGTGGAACTCGTCCCGAGGTATTGCAAGTATGGTCCAACAGGGCCGTCCTGGCAACGTGCCGTGAAGTTCTTGAACTTCTGTTCGGTAAAGTCGACCTGCGAGTACAGTTCCTCGAGGTCCCGTTCGTTGAACCTTCCAGAGATGGTTTCGTTGATAAATGAAGCCACCGTGCCATTCCAAAATGCCTCGTCTTCATCCGAGGAATCGAAACAAGTAACTGCTCCAGGGCTGGTGATGACATGCGGTCAGCCAACCGGATCGAAACCACGACGTGGACCTACAATGTATGGAACCCGACTCCACGAGGATCCCAGGAGACTAAGTCATAGGCACCCTGAAAATCCTCACTGAGTGCCTGACCCAATGCCGCGATGAACTCGATCCCTGATCCGCCGGGTCCACCTGTAAACAGGAGATGTTAGTGGAAGGTCACGGACGACGGGTGGAGCGAATCACCTGGATTAAAGAAGATGGTGCCCTGCTTCTCCGGGACAGTCGCTGCGTACTTTGTTACCGCAAGACGTGCTATTCCAGCGGAACTATCGTGGTAATCCATTGGGACCTCGAGAAATCCGCATTGGAAGTTGGGGTCCGTGGAGTTAACTTCAAAGCTCGCACAATCGCCCCAAGTAACCTCCAAGAAATTCAGGAGGATTATTAAGGTGTAATGCGAAGAGAAAGCTCACAGTTGCATCCGAGCTAGGGGGTGTGGACGCGGGTGCAGAAACCACACGTTGCGCGGGTAAGAGCAGAGTGAGGAAAGCTGTCAGACTACCAAGGCGAAACATTTCGTTGGTTGGGGTGTTCCCTGCCCCTACGGCCTGTATTTATACGTGTCCCACGAGTGCTAATGGTACAGCAAGAGCGTCCGTTGCAGCCAGTGAACCATATGGTACGAGGCTGTAGACTCCACGGACTTGTGTCACGAGAACGGCTGCGGACGTTAACGCAGGAATCCCAAGAATTCGTTCATGGGCCAAGACACCCGGGGTGAATACCGGCGAGTCCTAGAGTCCGTTGGGCCGAGGGAGCTGGTGCAGTGCCAACCCACCACCAGCGCTGCGATTCCGATGGGAATGCTCCCGATCGTCGGCGCGTGGCGGCCGGTGCTCCGCGGTGAACGGAGGCTTGCGCTGACTCGAAGGAAACAAGCCGCGGTGGATAGAGCGCTGGAAGCCTACAGTAATTGTGAAATTGGGTGGGGAGTGCGACCACTGGGTTAAAACGATACTCAAGCCCCCCATTTGCCTCGGGGACGTCCTGTCTTCAAAATTCCTGACGCGGCACTCCGCCGAATGTCTCTCTCTTCCCACCTGTAGATAGACGTAGATAAACGCCTAATCAAGGATTTAAGGAAGGTTTGACGATGTCCGGGAGCAATTCCGACGCCATTTAGCCGAACGCGATGCCATCGCTCCTCTCACCCACTCCCCTCCGATAAAGCGCGCGGAAATTATCCTGCGCAGTGATCTTCAGAATTTGCCGCCTCTGCTGTGCCGAAGAGACGAAACATGCAAACAGGGTCCGGATCTAAGAGTTCTTTACGCACCGGTTTCTGCGGCCATTACTCCACGCTTGGCAATGCGGTGTGCGGCGAAACCCAACGATCACGATCTTCTTGTCAAAAGCGAATCAAGGGAGAAAAGATACAAGGTTCTGTAACAACAAATCGAAACAAAACAACATGCGTCTATGTATCACCATCTAGATCGAACAGACAAAAGCCACTCTCCATCACTCTGTCTTGCGGTGCACAACCTGTGGTTTTGCTTCCGATGACGACATCCTTCTCTTGAAACCCTTCAACATGGCGAACAGCCTAGCGCAGTGTCAGAGGTGGATTACAAACATATCTCAAATTAAGTGTACCAGAACCAGTTGAGCCCTTGCAAAAGGAAGTTTCCGCATGCGTAATACAAGGAGATCGCAAGTGGCACCTTGTCTCTGGCTTGAAGAATAATCTTAATGGATGCGTAGGACTGCAATCGAGTTCAGCCTTTATTCCACTTAATCGGTCAGACAGCGAACGTCAACGCACGATGTAACATCCGAACACAATCCTCAGTCCAGTGAACGAGGCGAGCAAGAGGACCCCATTTATCGTTTGAAGCCTGCTTCCACTAAAGCCAGATTTGTCCATGTACCTGAAAGCTGTGATCAGCCGACTCCAACGTGATTCCTACGCACAGGATTACCAGTGGAAGTTCAAAAAAATCGTGCTCCTGTGGCGTGGGCCTCAGTATGTATAGCGGAGGTTAAGTAAGGTAATGGCGGATTTACCCCTCCCAAAGCAAACATCTCACGGAGTAATAAGCCAAGAACGGGCGCTACGAGTACATCAGACATGTTCTTTCTTCACGGAGACAACGTGCGGGCTTACGAAGCACAAAAAGTACACGAAGAAACACGCTGCGCCTGTGGTTTCGCCTTTCGTAAGTGTGTGTGTACGGGTCGAGCGGCACGGAGGTGACACAAACCGTGAGCCACAAAACCGATAGCCTCGAAATGGATAATCATATCGATGGTATCCCAGAGGAAGTACCCAGCCGCGACGGCAAAGGCAGTCCCTACCCTTTCATCCCAACCAAACGCATGATCTGCAGACAAGGTGGGAGAATTGAGGCATCGAATGGCCAAGGGGATCACAATCGATACGTGAATCAATGACACGGCACGGCAATTCCTGGGTGGCGCGAGCAGAGATCAGTTTCCCGGAACGAAATCCAGGGGTGGACAACAACGTCCACAGAAAACGAAGACATGTGCCCTCCAATGGTTCCAGGAACGGAGAGCTCCACTCGTGAGGGGGATCGAGGAAGTGCCACGTACCACTTGTTCCGAGCCCTCATATCCAGACCCCCATAGATCTGATTGAAGAATAGGCTACTAAGTCCTGGCACGAGTACTATGTTCGCGAAGTTGAACAGCACGAATGAGTACACGAGGACATCGAAATGTGGACCCAGGTTCTCGAGACCGAACACGTCCGCCACCGGACGTGAAAGATCGTGAAAGATAGGGTTATAGAGCTCGAACGCGGACGTGAGCTTGTCCAAAAGATCCGCCATCTTCGGGGTTCGGGAGCTGAGGTCCGCCTCCTGGCAACCAGAAGCAGGGAGAGAGCGTGTGCTAGAAGGGCGAGTAGGAGCTGTCCGGGCGGGAGACGCCTTATAAGTGCTTCCGTCCTTGACACGAGCATCAAATGTTGAAACAATTGTGGGTGTGCGTTATGGGTAATGAGGTAACCATAAGATAAGCACCGAGGATGCTTCACTTTCGATGTTGACGCGAGAGCGCACATTTCAGAATGCCGTTCCTCACATGTACACGGCGGTTCCTCACAACGGATCACTTTCACGTATACGGAGATCGTCGAAAACATTCTATTACTAAAAATACAGCGACGGGCGGCGAGGGGAGGTGCATAAATGCGGCTGCAGAAGGGCAGAGACGTGAAAGGACGACAGGATCGTTGACAGGAGGGCCAAGAACGCAGACAGCATGGAATCAATTCATTTGGAGCTTTAGCAACGCGGCCACGGATTTCTCCAGGTCAGGGGTTTCTTTTTCTTGCTCTTTGCACTTCCTTTCCAGCCTGGACAGCAGGTTCTCCAAGTGAGCGGGCATACCTTCAGCGATCGAGGCGATAGCGTTCACTGGGACCAGGGGGAGAGACGTTAGCGGGATCTTTGAAACAACGATAGGAAAGAAGTCGTTAGATACACCGTTGGGTCACCTCCCGTTCAAATGCCTCGAGAATTCGTTTTCTCTCGGTCTCCATGGCTGCTATCTGCGCCTGTAACTGTCCCACCTTTGCCTTGATGGGAGGGATGAGTATAAGAAGTCGGAGGCCGAGTGTGTGCGTACTTTTGTCCCGGAGTAAAAGCCGGTGATATCGTCCTCATCTTTTAACCTGAAGGACTCGACGTTCTTGCATACTTGATCAATAGACAAGACGCCGGTGGCAAATGAAGTGTCAATGTGCTCTCTGAGAGCGCTGTGAAGTCGCGTTTGATGATGGACAGTCGGGATCAAAGCGTTCTTAAGATAATCTCTGAGTCCAGGTCGATAGGCAACCATCGCGTCGTTCAAGCGGTCCAGAAGCCCCGCAACGTCGCAGTCCTCGTCCTCGAGTGGATCACTGAGAGATGTAACGCGTCTAGCAAGAACGGGGACGCGTAGGATCCAAGTAGAGACGTACTTTTCTTGAAACATAGCTATGAGCGTAGACTCGTCGGCCCAATCGCCGCTCTCGTCTTCCTCAACCCCGTTCTGATGGCGGTGGTTGGGATCATCGCGGTCTCTGTATGAATGGAGCCGACGGTAAAACGCGAGCTCCTCTGATTCATCCAGTGCTTCCCGTGTTGCATTCAGCCGCTGGCGGGGCTTGAGAACTGCTTGGGCCCCCCGAGTTACGTGAAACTTTGGGGATCTGTAGGGAGCTGTGCGAATTTTAATATCCGAAGTGAATCTGATGTGAGCAACAAGAAAATAAAAGAAGACCAGACCGGAAGAGGACTTGGGATGGATGGCGTATTTTGTCATTTCCGTCAGGCGGAGGATGGACGTAAAGGGAAGATCGTGAACTTCCAACCGCCAGTTGCTGACAACCGTTCTCTTTCTTCCTTCAACCTCTCCTTCGCTTACCCACACATCCTCGGGCCACTTCGTGCACCCTCTTCCATCCAGCGTTTCGTTCCGTTTAGCATTTGTTCCCAACTCTTCGCCCGCCGGCTACCCCGAACACCGCTTTTGTATCCACGAAAATGAGCACGCGAGGACCAAAGCAGTCGATGACAGAACTCAAGTTGAGAAGGTTGCTAGAGCACAATCAACGGCTGAAAGACGACCTTGCCCGGCCACGGATAAGGGTGAGCGAGGCCAGCGCAAAGTTCGTATATACCGTCGCGGTTTACTCGTCCCAAAAACGGTTTGCTCACGCCCGTCTATTCTTTGTTTCACCAGTTTGATTCGCTATTGCAAAACAACAACAGATCACCTCGTAAGTCCGCAAGGTTACTTAGTGACAGCAGCCCCCATATGGGTGCCATGGAGGTGTTGACGCGGTCTGCTCGCGCATTCTCCCATTCGCACGTTTCTCAATCATGTCCCGATCGAATCTGTCTTGCTGACTGTCGCTTATCCTGGGGCAGATTCCTTCTGTCTGGGGACCTGTAAACAAGGCAGAAGACCCATATGCCCCTCCGGCGCAGGGATGCACCTGCACATTGATGTGATCCGTTGGTGCCGAAGTAGAAACCCGAAAGTACGGAGCGGTTGTGGAGAGATCCATGGGCGGCACACGAACCTGATGCCTTTGGTCCCACTATGGCCAGATGCTCTGGGCTCGCGTCGCCGTCGTCATTCCATCGCACACACATTCATTTATTACCCCCTTCGTTTTTTTCTACATTCCCCACTTGTTAGCGCATCGACTGACGGCGGTCAGGAGCTTTGTCTCATACCTTGTTTTCCCCCTTTCTTTTTGGATTACCCTTACACCCAGTACCTACTGCAATGTGGCCTGCCTCCTATAGCTCCCATTTTCTCCAAATTATGAACATAGAGCGACTGAGGCCGGATGCACTCGGGAATTGTCCGCTCTGATGGATTCCCGCGAAGGCGTTATCTGCTTGTCCGCTTTTTCCCACAGGCTTTGTGCGAGATCAGGCAATTGACGAATCCGCCCTCGACCTCCTTTCCCTCCGACCACAGCGGTCTGCCCCCCGTCCACTCCCCTTCGAACCTCCAGTTCGCCTTTTCCCTTCCAAAACCCCAAGGCCCGCCTTTGGTTTCCACTTACCCCTCACCACCATCATGTAAGTCCCGCCGCCCACAAACTTTCCCACCGCCTCCGCGGTATTAGAACACCCGTTGGGTCGGAAACGACAACTCACTCCTTTCCACAGTCTGCATCCCCATCCCCCCACGCTCAACTCGTCTCCTTTCTCGACCAAATAAACTATTATGAATCGCCCACACAAGCAGTCGATGTCCGAGCTCAAGCTTCGCCGTCTTCTGGAACACAACCAGCGGCTAAGAGACGATCTTGCGAGGCCAAGGATAAAGGTCAGCGAAGCCAGCGCCAGGTACGTCTGATTTTTCAAGTTTCACGAACGAGAGTATTGACTTGCTTGGTTTCAAGTTTGATTCGGTATTGCAAGACAACGACAGATCATTTGGTGCGTCCAGAACCCGATATTAGTATCGTTCTTCCGCCCCGCCTGACCTTTGTGACGCAATAGGTTCCGTCAGTATGGGGTCCAGTCGGGAAAAGCGAAGACCCGTACGCTCCGCAAGGCGGAGGGAAGTGCTGTGTTGTACAGTAACTGCACCCCCCTTGGGTTTTTTCTTGGCCCCGTGTACGCCATTATCTCTCCTTCGGTTGGTGACTATATTTGGACTGGCGTCACCGTGTGCTTTATCTCGTTTCGTTGCGGAAGGAGGAAAACACTGCGGGCTTGCCTTGGGCTCGACGGTGTGGTATTTATCCCAGGTGCTCATCCCTTCTCGTATGCTACTTCGCCAGCAGACCTGCTTTTGCTCCTTTTTAAATCTTTCCGTGTTGATAGTTTTTCTCTTCCGCCTCATTCATTCATCCCCGTGTTTGTCTTGCTCCTTGCTCTCAGAAGGCTCAGTTATGTATACGTCTATTTGTGTAGACTAACTCTCGTTTCCTACTACGATACCTGATTCTCTTGCGGTCACACGGACTTGAGGAACTCCGCTACCTTTGGTTCCGGGAGCGCACCGACAAACTTTGCTACCGGCTCGCCGTCCTTGAAGGCTATGACTGTCGGGAGCGCTCGGACCTGGGTGGTGAAATTGAGGAAATCGTGACGCATGTGAAAAGTTGGGGCATCTCACCCCGTATTTGATTGCCAATTCGCCTTGTTCGTCTTGAGGGTTGCCGGTGAACGAGTGAGAATCGGAGTGAGGGTATTGCTTACCGGTGTCGATGGTGACCAGATCAAACGGTTTCCCACTACCAGACATCAAGGCACCATCCTTGGTAATCCTTTCCAGGACAGGCCCTAGTACCCTGCAAGGACCGCACCAACTGAGCAATGGATCCGGTAAATGTCATGTGGGGGTTTTCTGCACGCGGTGAGACACATACTCTGCATAGAAGTCGGCTATGACGACCTTATCCTTGACCTTAAGTGCCTGTTCGAATCCCTGGTGGTGGATGGACGAATGTGAGCCATAAATACACGCAGAAGGTTTGCTCTGACCGCGCCTTTTTGTCGACATTCGGGAAGTGGTCGAGTCTCTTCGCAGAGGACGAGAAAGCGCGGATGAGCTGTCGGGACAGAGGGCGGATGTTAAGCATAATATCTATGGTGATCGACAGCCCGCGCCAGTTCCGGTCGCGTTGTTTACGCCTGTTTGTCCTCGCCAGAAAGCACACAACGTCGATGACCGCGGCGGGGACGGCGGTCACCGCTACGACCACGGGTCGAGAAAGTCGCGTAGCCGCGGGCATTGTGCACCAGTAAGCATGCGGGGCGTCGGGATTTGAATGTGATCGCCGCATGGTTATCCTACAGATCCCGGTTCGTCTTCGCAACGGTCACGATGGCCATCCAGGGTATAAAAAGCATTGGACCCTTCGCACGTTCCCCATCTCCCCTCTCTTGTTGCCCCCTTCTTTACTTCGTTGGTGCTAAAACCCCTCAGACAGCGTAAGTCGTGTTGTCGAACGAATATCCGTCCATATCTAATCTCTCGTAGGTTTAACCTTTCTGCTCCAGAGAATCCTCCCATCTTCCCCGCCACTACCAACCTCTCGACACCTTTCTTTCTCTACCTGTCTGAGACATGCGTTTTGCTGCTGCCGTTTCTGTTTTCTTGAGTCTTGCCGCTTGCGTCTGGGCCGCGGAAATCACCGTCAAGGTCGGTGATGGTGGAATAGTCTTCAGTCCCGAGAGGTGAGGCACAGAATCGCTCCCTGCACATTCCGGGTCGCTCATAGTAGTGCAGTGTTACTGCGAACCAGGGAGACATTATCTCCTTCCAGTTGTGAGTCCCGATTCATCTTGTACCTTTCTTGACCTGAGCTAACTCGCTGCTAGCCTGGCTGGGAATCACGTTAGTCTCCACCCACCTGATATTGACAGCTCCCCCTGATGCACCTTTTGCTAGTCCGTCACCCAGTCAAGCTTTAACGACCCGTGCACAAAATTGACAACCCCGACCACTGGCATCGATTCCGACTATCAGCCAGTTGCCGCCAACTCGGGGACGATCCCTCAATGGAGCTTCACTGTCGACAACGCCACCGCTCCTTTGTGGTTCTATTGCAAACAGGCAGGGTGGGTGTACGGTTTCCTTTTGCCGGGGGGGTTGCTAATGCTCTTCCCTAGACACTGCAAAGGTGGTATGGTCTTTGCGGTTAACCCCAGCGCCGACAAGACGTTCGATGCCTTCAAAGTACGTTTCACTCCGCCTCCCCTGTCTTTTCCGTTGCCGATATTCTATCTCCATAGGCCAAGGCAACTGGCGCTAGCCCTTCGACCCCCTCGTCTTCGTCCGCTGGGCCTGTTCCAACTCCATCCGCGACCAACACCCCCGCGAATGGTGCTGCTCTTGGCTTTGATTCGTCTAAGCTCGCCGGAATTATCGCCTTGGTAGCCATTTTCGCAGGGTCCATTTTGTAAACCGACTCTTCTCTTCTTATGTTACCATTCTCTCGCTTTAAATCGCTTTTAGTAGCGGACCCTCCTAGTACAGTTCCTTTGTTATATCCTCCCTCTTTACACCGCCGAGTGCCCCTCGTTGTTTGGGATCTTACTTATGTAGGACATTGTGTTTTTAAGTCTTCATGGGGACTTTGTGAAAGGCAAAAATCCTTTTCGCTATGAGCCTGCTCGTACGTTGTGTGATTTGAGCCGGCCAGGGCCAAGCGGCTGTTTAAACGTTTACTCCCGGGAAAAGGCGCCCGCAGAACCCCTCTCTCACAGCACCAGTATGGACAAAATCCGAATCGCAAAGGTCTGCTTCACTTCTCATGCGTGGTCTGTGGTTCTGTAGAGTACTCGAGTTCTCATTTCGCCGGCTGCTCTGAAACAGGTCGAGAGGGTCATCTGTTCCAAGTTGAATGCCTCAAATATCTGCACCCTCCATCTCACTGCGCACCACTTGATCTTTCGGTACGAAGACGATGGAATGGATGAGATGTGGGTGAGTCTGTCCAGCAACGCTCGTGTTCGTGTGATGCCCTCCGAACTGATAAATCGTGCCTGGCGATTTGCTTCTGTGGTGGATAGGTCCCGTACCCCTTGATATCTCTCGTCACTCGACTTCCGCAGACATTAACCGGGAAGAGTCCGCTCACGATCCGGACGAGGACCTTTGAGAATCTCCTGCTCTCTTTCGAAAAGGACGCAGAGGCACTGGATGTCTTTGAGAGCGTCAAAGAGCTCACCGTCGCAAGCGAGTCTTTGACCCACTCTATTACTCACCCTGAGCGAATGCTGATCGTTCTGATCGCCCAGACTCTGTTACCCAGTTGTATGCTTTTTCATACGTCCCAAATCCACCTCTACCCACTAAGAATGGATGGTCGATATACTCCCCTCGCGAAGAATTTGGTCGGATGGGGGTTGGTTCACGGACCAAGGCCTGGCGGTTTACGGACATCAACAAGGATTACTCGGTAAGTATCCTGTTCCATTGATGCGATATGCTTGTTCGCCGATAACATTCAAGACCTAACAGTTCTCCCCGACGTATCCTCCTCGCATGGTTGTACCTACCAGGATTAGTGATAGTACCCTGCAGTACGCCGCAAAATATAGGAGTAAAGCTAGGATACCTATTTTAACATACCTACATCGGACCAACTTTGTGAGTCCAAATCTTTCCCCCTATATTTCTGATCGTCTCATCACGTAATTCAGGGCAGCATCACTCGGTCTAGTCAGCCTATGGTTGGTCTAACAAACAACCGGTCGATCCAGGACGAGAAGCTTATCGAGGCGATCTTCCAAACCCATCATTCACCCGAATCCCGTGTCGCTGCCAATATCTATGGTTCGACGTGCACAAACCTGATCATTGACGCTCGACCGACCGCTAACGCTGTGGCGAACACGGCCAAGGGGGCTGGGACAGAGAACATGGACTATTACAAGGATGCGAAGAAAGCATATCTGGGTATCGACCACATTCACACGATGCGCGAGTCTCTCGCTAAAGTTGTCGAGGCAATCAGGGAGACGAGATTTCCTGACGACACCGTCTTTGGTGACTCAGTAGCGACCACAGTGGATAGGGAAACCCTTCGAAGGTCTGGCTGGCTGAGGCATCTGGGTGCTGTAATAGAAGGAACGGTTCTTATCGTCAAGAATGTCCACATCAATTCCTCTCACGTCCTTATCCACTGTTCGGATGGTTGGGATCGGACTTCACAGCTTTCTGCGATGGCTCAGCTATGTTTGGATCCATACTATCGGACGATGAAGGGGTTCCAGGTGCTGATCGAGAAAGATTGGTTATCGTTTGGACACAAGTTTTTGGATCGGTGTGGGCATCTCTCCTCGGAGAAGTTTTTTTTATCCCCCGCAGAGACTACTGGGGGAGGAGGTGGAGCCGAGGCGGCTCAGGCGTTTTTTGCGTCTGTTCAGAACAAGTTCACCTCTCCTGGTCACCTCAAAGAGACAAGTCCCATCTTCCATCAGTTCCTCGAGTGCGTCCGACAGGTGCAGAGGCAATTTCCCGAGCGGTTCGAGTTCAACGAACGGCTCCTCCACCAACTGTACTACCACCTTTATTCCTGCCAGTTTGGGACGTTCCTGTGGAACAACGAGAAGGAGAGGAAGGTAGATGAAGCGGGCGGTCCACCTCCGTTCGAGTCTACCGTTAGTATCTGGGACTGGCTTAATACGCTCGAGGAGACGGAGAAGAACAGGAATCCAGACTACGATCCCTCCCTCGACGACCTAGGCCGGAAGGAGGGAAAGCCAGACATGGGAGTGCTCATTCCGAATTCCAAGGATATACGGTTCTGGCACGGCCTATATGGGCGGACAGACGAGGAGATGAATGGGAAGTTTGCGGTTGCTCAGGCACAGGGGACGGTGGAGGTTGTCGGTCCAGTCGATTGTCAGCAAGACGATCCTGTATTGTCGTCACCAGGTATCACCACATCACCGTCGTTTTCGAAGTTGAACCCTCTGGTGTCCTCGATCATCGGTCAACGAAGTATTTCACCTTCGAATCCCCTTTCGCCAATACGTCATGATGAGGAGAGGGAACCCGAGTCCAAACATACGCTCACGCCGACGAGACAACAGTCTACGAATATCGGACGATCGCCCTCTCCGTTGGCTAGGTCCAATACCGGGACGGACATGTTCTCCCCAGGGGGAATGAGATCGATGTGGGGGCGGATATCAACCAACGCTTCGGCGGCATTTTCCGTCGTCCAGGGTGCTGTCGAAGACGTAACCAAAGACCTTAGAAACGTTTCTACGGGATCCAATCAGGAACCTAGAGAAGGAGAGCTGAAGAGCAGGTCAGAACTCAGTGTATGGGGTGAAGGTGAAGCGGCTGGTCCTAGCTCGACGCCGTCATCTCCTTGGAATCCGGGTCCACGACAAATCGACTACTCGACCACCACGACAAACCCTTGGGCCACCGGCACCGTGAGAGGGACGGCATCTCCTACGTCCTCAGGGTTTTCGGATAACCCTTGGAAGTCCATCAGGCCGGATCAGGTTTCCCCGACTTTGTCTACTCGACCTTCGACTTCGAAAAGGTTGAGCAGCCTGTTTGGAGGGGATAGTCAAGGGTTACCCCACGATCCAACGATATCTGCTTCTCTACCAAAATCGCCGACGGTGAAGGAGGAGACGAGGTCTGTCACGGAGTCGAGAAGCTTGGGTTCGACGCCAGCGGACAAAAGTTTAGACCCTCTTGGAGTAGGGTTGTAATAACGGTTTTATGTATTCATAGACTCATCATTTTCGATTATTAGAGGCTGTCCGTCTCCGAGAAAGAGGAATGGAAACTGATCCTTGTTGACGTGGAAATTCACTAGAAGACAACGGTCGTAAGGAATCATGTACACTTAAGGTTTGAATATGGAGGTCTCAGGTTTGTATCTCCATTGCGAAACCGGGCTACTTTAGTCCCGGAAGGAAGCCGATAAGAGTCAAAAACATGTCAGACAAATCCTCAAACAGTTTACTGTGGAGCCTGTGGGTCCAGAAGATGGACCAGCTCATCTCCATCACCCCCGCCTGTCGTTGAGTGCCGTACCCTGCAGCGTTGACAGTGAGAGTGAATGAGAGCGACTAGCTACCGTGATGGGTTCTTCTGCGCGCTCGTAGATGTATCGCTTGTACTTCATATTCGTACAGTCGTCGTAATCTGTGCTCTTTTTCTTGTGAGCGTGGAGTGGCTTATCGTGAGCCTGATCCTAATTCACGGAAGCATGCGAATGCAGGGACGAAATGGTATAGATCTTTCACATGCAACCCCGTTGTCACCAGGTGGGACGAAGACAAGGACCGCTGCAAACCGGGGAACTTGTATCACGGCTTTCGCGGACGACCAGGGTCCGGCAAGATGAGATCGCAGCGTCTTCAGCTTCTACAGCTTCGAGGAACAGTCCAAATACCTTGAAAAAAAAACCCCAAAGGTAGTACGGCTCTTTCCCGGACAGTGCCAGTCACGTTAAAGGTGCGAATAGGACAGGAAAATAGCAGAAAAAGCGACACCTGTGAGATTCGAACTCACGCGGGAAAATCCCAACCGCTGACTTTCTGGCAAATCCAGTAGCAGGCGATCCCGTTAACCACTCCGGCAAAGTGCCCATGAAGATACCTCACTGTAAGATCATCTTAAACCGTTTTTACGCCGCCGGACCTCGCACAAGCTACACTGTGCGTAATTCATGTCATGTGGTCGTCAGCAAATTAGGAGACCCTTTACACATCTCAGAGTCAGAGTTATGAGCCATCCCCATATCGGCAACAAATCCACGGTCACTTCTTCCTTTTTGATGGCATGCCAGCTTCCACCGTGTCATCATCCCTATCCATGTCATCAGCCGCCAAACCCCCCTCCCTTCTTCGCCTCTTCCCCAAACCCCCCCTGCTTTGGTCCCTCAGCTCGTTTGCAGCAAGCCGCGAAGCTTCGTCCACCCGTTCTCGCAATAATGTCACCTCTTCTTCATCTGTCGGCCACAGTTCCATCTTCTTGCCTATGACAGCTTCGACCCGCTGCATGAGCTCAACGTCGTATTGGGTCACGATTGTTATCGACTTTCCAGCACGGCCGGCCCTCGCTGTCCTGCCTACTCTGTGGATGTAATCCTTTGAGCTGGTGGGAACGTCATAGTTGATAACAACGTCAACGGATGGCAAGTCCAATCCTCTGTGCCCGGTAAGCTCACAACCGGAGCGAACGAACCACCTACACTCACCGACTTGCAACGTCCGTGGCGACCAAGATCTTCCGACCGCCGCTTTTGAACTTTGCTAGCGCTCCAAGTCGAGCGCTTTGGCTTAACTGGCCGTGCAAAGGAACGGCCGGGAAACCAAGTGTACGGAGTATTATTGATAACCTTGGCTGATTTCAACACGGCGTCGATTTTCACGACCAACAGACGTACCTTTGGGCATCATGGACGGTTCTCGTAAAGATGATGATAGAATTCGAGGCCAGACTATTCGCCAGATAGACGAGGTTCGCGTCTTTTTTTACCATGGGGATGAAGAGGTAGTATTGCAAGAGTGTGGAAACGGTGGAATACCTGGAACAGTATCATTAACCACGAAAGTATCAATTGTAAGGCGGGCATACTTGGACGAAACCTCGACCCTGACGGGGTTAGACAAACTCGCACGTTGCAATTTTGCGACTTTCGTCGTCATTGTCGCAGAAAACAAATAGGTCGTCCGCTCCTTGGGTATAACTTTCAGAATCTTATCGATGACTGGGCCGAGATCCAAGTCTAGCAGCTTATCGGCCTCATCAAGCACCTAACGTAGGAGCCATCAGTACAGCTGTCAAATGTACCAGCGGCAGATTTCTCACCAGGAACTTGAGAGTTCGGAGACTAAACCCCTTGGTGTTTTCGAGGTGATCATTCAGCCGGCCGGGAGTTGCGACGACGACATGCGGCTTCTTCGCCAGAGCGACTTTCTGAGACATAATGTCCATTCCACCCACTATGACGGCACAGCGTACGCCCATCGCAGAGCCCAAAGCTTCGAATTGTTGGGAGATTTGATAGGCAAGTTCGCGAGTTGGTGAGATGACGCACGCGAACAGCCCTCTCGGTTCCTCCCAGAGCTTCTGTAATATGGGTAACGCAAATGCAGCGGTCTTTCCCGAACCCGTGGATGCCACCCCAATGATATCCCGGCCCTGGAGGGCGTGAGGCAGGGCTTCGGCCTGGATATCGGTCGGCGCTTTGAATTTCATTTGCTCCAGAGCCTCCAGCAACGAGTCTATCAGACCCAGCGACTTGAATGTAACATCGGTCGAGGATGTCGAGGCTTCCTCAGGTTCTGGCATTTTTCGTCTTGCGGCCGTGCAGTGGTGGCGCCAAGGGGAAGAGTATTTTTTTGATCGGAGTTGGCGCAACTCTCTTCCCACTAGTCCCGATTCCCTCCTCGTTTCGATCGTCTCCCTTTCCCGCCACTCGCTTTCTCGTTTGCCGTGTGAAACTCGGAATACAGATTCACGGCTCTGAACTGGCCACGTGCACGGCGGTGGCTACATTGACTGGTAAAACGACAAAACCGTGCTGATGCGGCCATGTGTGGCCTTTTGAAGTTTTGATCCCCCGCTTTTAAGGAACCTCGTATGTGCATTCTCCAGTTCCCAACAACCCACCTCCTCAGACATGCACCCTCCCCACCCTCCCAGCTCCCCGACGTCTCCAGGGAAGAACTGTTTCTGTGGTTGTCTGGCATCCCCTTGCCGGGACAACAAGTACTGTTCCGAACAGTGTGCTCTGGAGGACACAAGAAAGATGTTGCTGGGCGAATCTTCCCACTATCGAAACGTCTCCCAGGTATGCAATAACCCCTTCTACTATGCAACATGCCTAATCATCTGCGCAGACGGAGGTTCTGGGAAGACTCGTTCGATCAGATTCTCGGTGCCGACTTGCAGAGAGGATCGTGGGCGAAGCAAATGTGGCCTGTGATACCGAATATAGACAACGAAATGAGTCAAAGCCACTTCCACCCCTCCCCTCTCCACCGGGGTCGCCTGCGCCCAGGGCGCTGATAGACACCAAGAACACCTTTGACTTCCTCAAACCGGAGGACACCCTCCTGCAGCTGCCATTGCTGAAGCGGCTCCACTCTTCTATACTCGCAAGGCGGACGGAGCAGAGGATCATTTAACCTCAGCCTTTCGTTGATCTTTCCGTTGGTTTAACCGTTTTGTTTCGATTACATGTGCTGTATTTCGAGGTGGAAATTAGATTGTACGAGTTACACGGCCGAATTTATGTATGATTAGGAATAACCCCCTCCTTCGTCGTTGCCCATGCCGATAACATAAGTGCTTCGACCCCCTCTTGGTAACACCAAGACCTTGTAACCGCCGTGTTCTTGGTATGTGTCACAACCAGGCAGCACGACCGAGCCCATGGTCATCTCACCGGCAACAGGGAGCGGAGTGACCGAGGCTCTTGGCAGGGGCAGTTCTCCGTGGTGGAGGGCTACAAGGGTGATTACCACGGTGTACGTTCCGCCGTCCTAACCCAATGTTAGTAGCAATTTGAATGAAAGAACGACTGTCCGTACTTTCGCTACAAAATCCCCTCTCTTTCGGCCGCTTACCAGCCAATCGTTGAGCAACTCTTCAACATCAAACCTCATCCTGTACGTTTTATCTCTCTTCTCCTCGCGAGTCCCTGGTCCCCAATGGAAAGAAGTGTTGATGGTGAGGAGCGCTCGTATCGGCTGGCCCGCATATAAGGATGCCCCACTTGACAGCATCGTCTTGGATGTGAGATGATCCATCAGCTCGACCCGTGCAGCGGCGATGATCTGTCAAGAAGGTCCGTTTCAGCAAGTGTTTAAGTGCAACATTGAAGGTCGAAATTACATTCATTCGTGGGACATCAACGGGGAAGATAATCTCTTTCCATGTGTCTTCCTCATCCTCCAACCTGACCTGACGATCTGCGAGCAGCTACCCCTCAAGTCAGTAACCCGTTTAACCAGTAAATCACCAGGGCACCTCTTTGGTTTTGAAAATCACAGGCTCCAACTCCGGTTCAAGGTCTGGAATTTGTGACGCCTCGAGTTTCCCGGTGATGTTGTACAGTGGTATCCAGTTGGAGTCCGTCTCGAGCGCATTGACCACGGACCGAATGAGACTCGATCGGCGATTAACGAGGGCAGGGAAGTCCTCCAGTGCTCTATCAGCGGTCCTTTCGATCAACGTTTCAACCTCTGAAGGGGCAGAATTGTTACTGTTATACACCCAAGCCTGTAGCTCCCCACCTACCCGTTCTAAACTCCCGATACACAATGTGCAGTTTAAGGGTTTCGCCCACTACCACCGGGGTAAATCAGGTGAACGGACAGACATCAATGCGCTCCGCACCTTGCCCCACGTCGGATTCAATCTTGAACAGAAAGTTTGCGGGTTGGGACGGTGTGACCGTCTTGAGAACTATTCAGAACAGCCAAGGGAAAGCCGGTGTAAACTGACGTACCAAGACACCCGAAGAACGAGGTGTGTATGGCGAGATCCGGGGTTGATCAGATGAGCCAGATTCTGGGACAAGGTTGGCGGAACGTATGCGAACATGCTGATTTGACGTTGTCGAAACAGAGAACCGCGTGAAGAGCCTTGGGGTCAAATGAGTTGTTGAGCAAACGAGAGGAATGTGTTAAATACCTCGTTGTCCTGAAAAAATCCTGGACGTTGACAGCAACCGGGAGCAACGTCGGAATTATTTGCGATAACCTCAGTGACCTCGTTAAGTTTACCTCGGTGTCCGTCACGTACTCCACCCTGATGTTTACTTTCTGAGTACTGAGTGTGAATCAAATTTCGACCCAGGCCAACGCTCATGCTTACTATGGAAGTGTACGCCGACGTGTCAGAGTGTGGCAGGAAGAAGGTGACGGATGTTCGCTCCGGGACGTTCATGATCGTTAGCCTATCCTCCGCAGTTACCAAAGAAAACCCTATTAACCCTAAATGAGCCGAAGTCGGTTCTACAGGGAAAATCATTAACTAACTCTCGTCTGTGGAAGATGCGTTCGAAAAGTTGAACTTGATCCCAGCGTGCGATGAAAACTTGAGCGTCGCATGAGAGATCTGGTTCCGTCCCGTTGTTAACGTCACTTGAGTATGCGACGGGGCCCCAAGCTCGACTACGGAGACGGTTAATCATCTGCCGCGAGAACGCAAACGCAGAAAACAAACATACTACTCCGTGGTTGATTCATCTTAACATCAATCGACTCTGGATCTTTCGGTATCCGCACCACAACAGGGATTTCATCTGCCAGTCGTGATATGTGGTATTTTTTCCGATGATTCCGCTGAAAAAGTAACTTGGAGAATCGTACTTCGCTATGATCAAACACGTATAGGCCAGATGATGATGACTGACATGGTCAGTCCGCAGCTAAGAAAAGGGGGTACGTACAACTTACTGTGCATCGCAACATCACATCCGTGGCTCCAGGGTTCAGGACTGTATCTCCCGTCGTAAAGGTCATCCTCTCTGCTTCTGGTCCCGTCAATACAACCCTCACTCCTTCCACCAACAAATCCTACACAAAGTTCTCAGCCGAATAACGGCAAATGATTCAAATGCACTCACCGATGGGAGGTTATTGCGAATGACAACATCAAGGATGCATCCATCCTCAGTTCCGATAGGTCGCGTGGCGCGTTTGGGTACCTCTATTATAAGTGCAGGATGATCCTCGATCGGCACATCTGGGTGGGTTGATGAGTTCACATTTACGGTGGCATACTTGGAACGGACCTGATTCTAACTCAGAGGCTGCGACCTTGAGCTGGTCTGTAAGTGCCGAGAGGTACGCTTTTGTATCCATTGCTTGAGCGAGAAGTTCCCGGGAAAGATCACTGGTGTACATCCTCAAGAATTCCGTCACGAACATCACCCACTCCTTGTCCCGAGCCCTTTCACTCTGTCCGTGAATCCGAATCGCCTGGTAACGCATGAAGGACTGCAATGATGACCACCCTGCAGGACCATAATGCCCGGGCAACTCTGAAAATGTTTGGTACGCTTTGGGTAACCGGTTTCGGTGACTGTAAGGCTGTCGGAAAGGGGCACTCAGGGAGATTAATGCCGAGCTTACACGTCGAGGGCTGCCAATTTTCCATGCAACATTACCGCAAACTTCTTTCGATGCCCCTTAGCGTACGTATCGATGGTCTTGTTGGTGAGATTGATGTAGAGATCATAGAATACGACTCTATCCTTTATGGCAGAAATAATCTCCGCTCGAGATATCTTCTGTGGGGAATGTGCATTATTTTGATCCGGTGTCGCGAGAGGCATTTCCGCGGCAGAAAATGGAAACGACACCGGTAGATGACCAACAATCACACCGATAGCGTCCAGCTACTGGGATGCATTAGACGGACCCATACCCTCCGTAGGATCGCACCTGGTGTATAGCCATCTCTAACAAACTACCCTTTGCAGCGCTAAATCTTGCAACCGCTGCACTGTCCAAGTCGAAGGGCTGTGCCCAGTTCTCTGCCTGCTCGACTACGCTTAATGCGGAAGAATAAATCCATGATTCGACGAAGAACCGCGGCAAGACCCCCTCCGTTGATCATGAGATATATGTATGCAGCGCGGTGAGTGGTTTTCACATACCTGTGCTTCTCTGAGTCGTTTTCCAAATATTGCAAGAAAGGCGCTGGATTTCTGACAGACATCTAAAACTCTTCCCATCATGCCAAGGATGAGGCATTGACGCGCAAGCACATAAATACGAAAGTCGAAAACCGTGATCGTGTTGGCAAGAATGAGATCCCGGTATGCCTTTTTGTTCAACGAGAGGAGGGGGGTACTGTCGTCCTTCGAGCTGGGTGAGATGAATGTACCAAACCAAGTCATATTCTTCTCCTTTGACACCTGAAAGAACAAGCCTTCCAGTTCATCGTATTGAGTGAGGGCATCTTCATACAACCCCATGCCTTCGAACAAGAAGGCGAGGCTTTCCTGGGACGTTATGAGCCAAGCTGAAGCGGCGGCCGGCGCACGGCTTTACCTTGAGGATGAAGAATGTGCAGAAATTCCACCCAGGCATTTGCCTCTGGCCTTCGGACCGTTTTACTTCCTCTTCCCGAACTGTGACGATAGCGTCGAACGCACTCAGCAGCCCGTCCTTCAGCTTGGAGCTGAAGTCAACCCAGGTGGTGGGGTTGTCCTTTCCGGGAGACCAGGAAAGCTGGACACATCTGCAGGGACGGTTTCAGGTTCATGACTACGGGTGAGCTGGAGGGGGGTAAACCTGTCTCGCTTTTCTGCATTATAATCCGCACGGATTTTATCCAAGACCGTTCCCTTCATCTTTAAAAATGTCCCTCCCGACGCCCGCACATCGGGTGGTACAAGGTGGACAATGATCCACTCCTGGTTCCTCCGTTGTGCTACTTTGCCATGCCAATCCTTGATCTGCTTGCGGACGGTCGTTTTGTACGCCTCAATATCCTAGGAGAACAAACTCAGTACCTCAGTGTCATCCTTGGTCCAAGACGCGGAACTCACATCACAAGTCAGCACATAGAAGTTCAGCAGTGGTCTCTCCAGCCAACTCCCCGGAATCTGTGAGGTATGTTCTCCAGGTACACTGTCGAATGGAACGAGATTGATATTAAGCTCTTGAACTGTTCGTATTGAAGGCCGAGATGCTGATTTCCAGTGAAGGTTTCGAAGGGGCAGTTGCGCAACGATAGCAGACCGAAGCTGGTCCCAGAGATCGGTTTGAGACTGTAGGTTCGGGGACGCGGCGTACGTCACCGTGACTCGCTGGACTGCCATCGTGAGCTACGAGCAACAAAACACATCCGCCTCGCCGACGGCGACCACAACAAGGGAGGTAAGTCAGAACGACTTGGTGGTGAGATCAAGGAGGGTGGCGAGATGGACGCAGGTACTTAATATTAATCTCCGAGTCGATCACACGTATCTTCGCCACCGACCACGATGCCCGCGACAGCTGTCCGGAGACTCCAAAGGCTTGGTGAAAACCTACTGTTTGATTCCTCATGCTACTGGTACATGGCTCTTCTCGTACTTCTAGGAGACGCGCTTTTGACACAGCTCATAATCCGCTTCGTACGATGTCAGACACCTCTTGTTATGCTTGCGGCAACCGGGACACGAAAATGAACGCGTTTTCACAGACACAGAAATCGACTGGGAGACGTATATGTACCATGTCGAACTTTACCTTCAGGGTGAACGGAATTACTCCTTGATCGACGGTCCGACGGGGCTGCTCGTGTGAGTGTTTGTCGCGGTGGGGTGAACACTATAAGACAGTTATTCACGGTTGATAGGTATCCGGCCGGTCACGTATACATACACCGGCTCTTGTATGTGATCACAGATTCTGGGAGGAACATTCGTCTTGCCCAGCACATCTATGGTGGGCTGTATTTGGCATCGGTTGCCCTCACATCCGCTATTTATCGTAAGGCCGCGGCCCCAAATTGGCTATTGCTTTTGTTACCGTTGAGCAAGAGGCTCCATTCGATATACGGTCTACGGCTGTTCAATGATTGTTGGGCGGTCATTAGCATTCAAGCCTCCATCCTTGCCTATGGAAGCGGGTTTCTGGAGGCCGGGACGATTATTTATGCGTGAGTTCCACGCGTATAACCACAATTCAGACTTCGATGAAGCTGACGTGCAGTCTAGTGGTGCTCTATCCATCAAGATGTCGAATATGCTGTATCTTCCCGGTATCATGGTGGTGGTGTGCAAGAAGAGGGGTCTGACCACAACGATCGGGCATGTGGCAACCATTGTCGCCTTACAGGGCCTCATCGGTCTCCCATTCTTACGAGAATATCCTTGGGAATACCTTGCTGGTGCTTTCGATTTCTCGCGAGCATTCCTGTATAAATGGACCGTCAACTGGCGATTTGTTCCGGAGGATGTCTTCTTAAGCAAGCCATTTGCGAAGGGGCTTCTTGCCATCCATCTCGTAGTCCTTGTTATTTTTCTCCTGAACCGGTGGTTTGCCGATTCCCCTGGCTCGTCCGCTACGATCATCAGGGCCATCAAGTACCCTACAATACCTCCTATGGCATTGCCCGTGACATCCGATTGTGAGTCCCCTCCAAGATTGACCCGTGTCACTCCTAACGTTGTGATATAGACATCGTTGTTGTCCTATTCACGTGCAACCTCGTTGGAATGACTTGTGCACGCTCTCTGCATTACCAGTTTTACTCGTGGTACGCCCAACAACTACCTTTGCTTACGTGGAAATCGTTGTTGGAACCAAGGCAAATATCCGGATGGGAACGACAAGCCCCGCTTTTCTTCTTGCAGTTAGTTAACTTCATTTGTTCCATGTCAAGCTGTTGCTAAACGTATAACCTAGGATCCTGCTTTTGGGTGCCGTTGAATATTCTTGGAACACGTTCCCTTCCACAAATGCTTCGTCCCTGATACTCCTGGCTGTAAATTCATCTCTCGTCCTTCTCATCTTTTTCTCAGATGCTGGGCAGAATCGGGCGACGCAAGCAAAGGTTCAAAAAGTATCGTAAATTTGGGCCATGCCCCCCCGGTAGACTAAGCTTGTAACATAGTTCTGACATTTGCCTCACCCTCTGCTAAGCCCCGCAAAAAGGCGTCTCTATACGTCTGTTGAGACTTCGCATCGACTACGTCCGGTCCCAAGGCTGCAATGCTGTCGTTCACATACTGGCCAATAAATCCAAGCTTCGAAAAGTCCATCAGGGCGAAAATCTTGGCAGTCATTAACCCGTCAGAATGACCTTTGGTGGCGACCGTCTCGGCTGCAGAGGGGTCGACCGGCGGTTCGCTCCGTTTCCTTCCCGACATTACGAGATAGTAAAAGAGATCGAAGGGATGGAAATTGGGACGATGCATAGGCAGCTCGCGTTTGTGACTCTTGGGCCACAAGGGTTCCGTCACAGATTTGATCTTTGCCATCAGCCCAGTCGCGGCAGGTAGACGGTTGTCAGGAAAGAGTGATGTGATATCGCTCGTTGAGAGTGTAGCCTTCGAAGTTTGACCGTACGAGAAGAAGGTCTGTGGGAGAGCTCCTCCGACGGCAGCCTTGAAACACCACCCAGGGTCTTGATCACAATCTTCCTTCTTGTACGCTGTTCACACCCTCCGTCAGTTTCCAGAAAACGAAGCTTGAGCGAGATCGTACCCCAGAAACTCCACCCCGCCGCTGCAGTCGCGTAAACACTCATCTGGCCGGTACAGAACCTCCTTCGTGCTTCATCGGGATCCCTCTCTGACGACAAACTTTGAGCTGTGAGAGCGCAGGACCATTCGTCGATGACGAGGTTTCGGCGTTGATTCCCAGAAGCATTTATTAACGTTTGAAAAATCCCGTTTTCGACGTTCTCCGCGTGCTTGGAGGCAGGTGTAGATGCGTCTGACGGGGTGAACACGTAGTACGAATGGTAGTCCTGTACGACGAAGTCTTCTCGGTTGTGAACAAAATCGCTGAACTTCCAAAGGTTGAACCCGTCGTGAAGGTATAAAGGAAAGGTGCTGCCATACGGCGAGGCTTCCCTCATTTCCGTGATAACTCTTTCGTCTGTTTGTCCGTGAGCAATCTACTTGTATGACAGGGGAACGCACGACGTACAGAATGGGATGAGTTCAGGTACGTCCTTGGGTTCGTTGAGCATCTGGATCCCGACCACGTTCGTGACTGATGCAAGCTCCCTCATCAGAAAAGTCAGAACGTTCGTGGTGCGGTCCATGTTGGACTGAGACTGGAACAATCCAGTTGCGCCGTCGGATATACCGGAGTGTCCTTGTCCGTTCTGGCTTCCGATGGCCCCATGCAGATCCACTAGAACGCCTAGCCCAGATTTTCCCGCCATATTTATTGCTCGTTTGACTCTTGGCCAAGAGTTTTGGTAGACAGATGAAACTTGGTCGTAGTTCGTGCCTCTGCAATATTCTGGCCCAAGGTTCCAGTACCCAATTGGCAGTCGTACAGTATTAATGCCGATTCCTGCGAGGTAGTCCATATCGGATTGAGTGATCCAAGTGTCCCAATGACGTTCGAGAACAGAGCGAGCGCCTTCCACAGAGCCCCAACCGTACGCGATATCCAACTCAGAGACTTTAGGGCCAGAGGCACACGAGAACAGCGAGGGAGACATCCAGTCTTCGTGAACGAACCTGTCGGGGGAGATTGAACCAATGATGATAAACAGTTGCAACTTCATCACCAACCAGGATCCGAGATTTACGGACTGTTGCTGTCGATACCGGAATATTGCCGCCTTTGCAGAGTCGAATGGCGGAAATTCCTGGTCAACAATGGGTGGTGCTGAGTAGGGTTCTGGGCTGCAATTGCCTTGGGCATTGAAACCTGGAGGATCAGAAGAAGCGATGGAGGTGTTGCCTAGGATTTCAGAGGGATCGAACGAGAGACCATTCCCAAAGGCAGAAAACAAGGGAGGCGGAGGTGTTGGTTTGAATAACCCAGTGGTGAGGTTGAGCGATTGTAGCAACGAGTGGAACTGCTGGCCGTCTGTCTGCATGGTAGGAGTAAAGCTCAAACCCGTACATAAAGTTCACTTCCGACAACCATCCGATCTGCATCACCAGTCACACCCGCACAGAACAAAAAACACTGCCCCGGAGAGGCTTGAACTCTCGACCTTGTGATGCCATCTCATAACAGTCACACGCTCTAACCAACTGAGCCACGGGGCACTACGAAGTTTACTCGTCCTTACCGTTGTCGGTCTCAGAGCACTCCCCAGTGGCACAGATCAAAGGGTAATGATTGCAGCGAGTCGTACTAAGGATACATGTGAGGTCCAGTTACTCACGGCGCATCGTGGTCTGCGGAAGCTTCGACTTTAGTCCCCCGCCTCCTTTTTCGTTTGCGCCCACTGCCATGACCTTGTTCAGCGTTAGCAGATACCTCAGAGCCGTCTTGTTCATCTTCGCGTTTTCGTTTAGAACCTATGGGTACGTGGTTCGAGGTGGGTTTGAGTTGGGCAGGTCGTGGAACAGCAGATTTCTTCTTTTTGACGCTGAGAGGGTTCGGGCCCTTCGGCCCCCTCTTTCTCTTTGGGAGTTCGGGTTGCTGAACAGAGACAGAGAGTTTGGCTAGCTCGGATTCCGCAGGCAAAAGTGCTGCCTCATCCGCCTTTTCAAATATGATCAGTGACAAAGTCGTGGTCCCGACAGATTCGACTTACTTTTTCCTTAGCTTTCAGTGTCACATTGCTAGGCGGTTCGAGAATCATCACCGAACGATTGACATGGACAATGGGTACGGCAGGAATGTCGCGCAATGATGAACGTAGGAGCTGGGATTGTGTAGCAACGACGTAACGGTGTTTATTTGTTTCGCCTGCTCGAATTGAGACTTGATTGACGGAGTGCGTTCGGCATAATAAGCTTACCGATGACGTCTTTCAGACATGCGTCTCCGGGAATAGCCTCCCTGTGATTGCATTTCCTTCGTTCGAAACCCTTGGCAAGGTCCACCACAGGTTGGATGGCCCTCCCTTGGAGATAAAGTTCGTGAATGCAGCATTGTGTTATCACTTAACTTGGCAAGGGCTGTTTAGTTGGATGGGAATATTTGAAGGGGCAGACACGCACTCAGTTTAACGTTCCCCTGCAAGACGGTAGTCAGCTGGTTGGCCAGACCCATGTTACCCTGATGCGCTGTTTTACACATCTCCGAGTCGACTATAGCTTCCAGTTGAGAAATGGAAATTATTGAAGAGAGTGGGCTTACCGAGTACCTGATATGGCTGCCTAAACCCGAAAGACATCGAGTACAGTGCCATTAGTTTCCGATACGCCTTGGTTCTTTTCTGCCTCATTTTGCGAGGGAGAGCGTTCTCGGAAGTTACCGATCGTTCCGCGAGCTCTTCAAGGATGCGTTGGACGCGTCCGGTACAACAGGCCTTCACAAGCGGACCTCGTTCTTCCTGTACGTTTCTGTCTGGTTTGGATGCATAATCTCTTTGTTCATGCGATAAACAGCGTCGTTACCGATTTCACACATACAAGTGACGGGCCTACCAAAAACCGTGCTACCACAGGATATTCGGAGGCTCGTGCAGACGCGGAACCTTGAAAATGTTTCCGGAAGTGAGTCGGTCACCTCGTACAGCTGTCCTGGCACCTTGCTCATCTCCTTCTGCTCCAGTATTCATGGATTACAATCGTTTTCGACCAACCGGAACCGCCTACCTGTCATTGTCGTCCCAAAACTCTATGGCCCGCAACCTGCGAATGCTGAACAAGGCGACAATTTCATCCTTACAACTCCGCGCCACGGGTGTTCCGAACCCTTTCCCTGTCGGGAGAACGCGGGGGTCAGTCGGCCGCCAGGAAGCTGCTAACAAAGGACTCGTTGACGGAAACGGGCCAAACGGTGGGACTTCTGGGCATGGCAAGAATGTGATTATGTGGGGTCTCCCTGGGAAATTACCCCCAGACGGTTTGAGAAACTACCTGAGGGCATTCCGGTTATCTGGCGCGAGTGGCCAGGAAAACATCGTCAAAATTGAGCCGTGAGTTTTTGGTACACTATATATGCTCCTATTTTAGCTAACGCCGTGCTGTAGAGAAAGGCTCTCCCTTACTTCGAGGCATCTGATTCGATGCTCGACCCCATCCGAAGCGTACCGGCTTGTCCGTCGTTTCCATATGACCCACTTCAGCGAGTCTATCTACGGTGACAGGTACTTGTTAGGTGCCCGTGTGGTTTCATAGTTATAGTTCGTTTAATCCCGCACACTCCCATATTTTCATCCATAATGTCGCCAATCTATTTCGCAATGACGCGTTAAGTAACGAGCGAATGGCACCATCGTGGGAAGTAGATTAGGTATTACTGTAAGAGATAAGTCGAGATTGCAGCGCGAACCACCATGACCGCGCTCTACCGTGGACAAGAGCTCTCGCTCCAAGAATCGTTCGGCGCGTTTTCGTACAAACTGGAAGAGATCTCGACTGATCCCGACAAGTACGTGCAACTAGAATCCTAGACGAATCTGTTAGTCATGTATCCATTATAGGTTTACTAAAATTCAGGTCGATGAGGTCCGCACGCCTTGAACATTTTTCGGGGCATGTATTGCTGAGATACCGCGCTGCAGATCGTAAAAATGGAAGAGGAGATGGCGGCCGCATCACTTCGCCTCAGGTCCCTGATAAACTCTTTCAGCCCTATCAACCGCCTTCCCCCAGAGGTGTTTGCTACAGTCCTTACCCATCGGTGGCCAGGCAGGAATCTTATCTCTGCCACTCATGTGTGTCGTCACTGGCGCGCGACCTTACTCTCCTTCGCGTCACTCTGGGCAGAGATACACTGTGCGGGTGAAGAACAGGCGTTTTTCTTCCTCGAACGAGCCAAGGCAGTCCCACTACACATCTACTTGCGACCCCATTTCTCTCGCACCACTCTCAGGACCTTCATCGCCTCTCATGCCGACCGTATAGAGATGTTGATTGCCCACTCAATGATCGCGATAGATACGACAGCCTTGTGTCGCGACCTCTCGAATCCAGCTCCAAAGCTCAAGACATTGGTTATCGCACCTCATAGTGCCTCGCGGAAGCATCTTCCAACCATCTTCAAAGGAGACCTTCCCGAATTACGGCGGTTTACCATTGAACGTGCAATATTCAACTTGACACAATTTCGGACCCCGAATCTAACGCATCTCAGTCTCAAGTATACCCCCCACGGCGAACCAGTAATGGCCGATCTGCTGGAATTCCTAGAGCAGACCCCGCTCTTGGAGAGCCTGACGATGGTAGTTGCTGGGCCACTGAGCAGTGACGCCGGATCTCACGACGACCTGGACAGAGTCGTTCACCTACCCTGCCTCAACCAGCTCGAGCTTGTTGGACGTTCGGTTCGATCAGGAATCATCTCCCACCTATCCTTACCCGCCGGTGTGGACATAACCCTGTGCGCAGACATTATATCGAGCCAAGATGGTATCACCAAACACTTCCTCCCACAATCCTTGGAACACATCCCGATGGCAAGAAGCGTCACCGCTATCAATTTTTCAATCACTACGTCAGACATATGTTCCATCCGCTATATAGGACCGAACGGAACGATATACATCAGGGCCTCGAATGCAGAGGCGATCGAGGACCTCGAGGACGGTGGCTTTTCATACGAAGCTATCCGCTCCTTCCAACCTATATCCGCGACAGAAGTCGAGAAGATCCTGTTCGACGGTTTTCAACCATATATCAGTCAACACGAAGTTTCAAAAGCTCCCCACTTTTTAGCCTTCCGGACAATGGAAAGTCTTCGCTCGATAACGCTCGTCGACTGTTCAAGTCAACCATTCATCGCTTTTCTCCAAATAACGGAACCAGAGATTATCTGTCCCTCACTTCGGAAACTTACGATATACCTTTCCCCGGAGGATTCAATTAACACCACCAAACTCGAGAGTCTTCTTTTCACCAGAAAGGAACACGGTGTTCCGTTGGATACACTAATCCTCATAGCAGAGGATGACCACGAGCCTATCTCAGATAGCGTCCTCGGGAAGCTCAGAAGATACGTGGACGAGGTGGAGTTCAGGGTAGACCCTCAGGTTCCCTGGTGGGATGATCCTTCAAGTTGGGACGTGTAATCGTCCGTTCTCTCCAGCCCCAGTTCCCTCATCCCCCCACTTCACGTGCCCCGCTATGTCCGCGGCATTTTACCTATCACGCTTCCCTCAGCCGACGTTTGTATGATACCCTATAATTACAAAAGCGATAGAGCACACAAACATACAGTAGGTGTGCACATTCACCGCCTATTCGTGATCCTTCCGGACTTTTTCTTGGCGGCTTGCTGCAGTGTAACGTATGCATATGGGTCCATCCCGCCTCTCTTGACATCGCCGCCTGCTTTCTGTTGATCGGTCAGACACTGTAGCCACAACACAATGAGCGTGAGTAGAGGCGCGAACCTTGGATCTGAACTCCTTCCCGAGTTTCTCCGGGGAGTGCTTCTTGCTCTTCCTCCCCGCGTTCGCCGTCACATCACCCATCTCGACATCTTCGGTTTCACCCTCCAACTCTTCTCTTCGACGCTTCTTCGTGTCTTTGTTGAACCTCACCCGACCATTGGGACCACGACTAAAGCCGTCAGCAGAGCGAATGGAGTCACGATAAGCTGTTCCCACAACGTCCTCTTCTACCTCCATGGTTTCATCGTTCGCCCCGTCTCCGTCGTCGATGATCATTTTGCCAGTTTCCGCGTCAGCCTTGAACCGGGCAGCATCTTGACCTGGTTTGCGGCTCTTCTTCGAGCGAGCACCTTCGAAGATAGGTATTAAACGGGATCGGTAACTAAGAGTCCGACTCACTCGTAACCTGGGTCACAGCGGACTCAAGTAGGTCCATTGGTTGGTCATTGTCGACCCGAAGACGAGCGCCACCATGAGTATCGCCCCGTTTCTTACGGCTTCCAGTGTTTTCTTCCTCTTCTTCGTCTTCGGCCTCGCTATCAGAGTCGTCACCGTAAATAACGTCTTCGAAAGTTGACTCGGCGACTGGCTTGTGGGCACCAGACCCCTGATGGTCGACGGTTAGGAGACACAATAGAGGCAGGGTAAACTAGGACACAAACATGATCTTGTTGTTCAGCAGCCCTTGCTTTCTTTTTCTTCGCGTGTTCTTTCCTTTTCTTAACGTTGGCTAGGATCTTCTTCCCGTCTTCATTGTCTTCCACACAGGCCAGCAGCTCCTCGTAGCCGACTTTTCTCATGAGGCGTTCACAGATGTACCTCACTTGCATCTTGAAGTGGTTTCTATGACCGTGAGACCACCCAAGAAGGGATTTGAGTGTCTGTCTTAGATGTTCACGGATAACGTCTGTGGGATAGGTATGGATAGCAAGTTTGATGAAACCGAGGGCAGACTTGACAATCTCTCGATTCGCGGAGTCGAGGAAAACCATCATCGTAGTGAAGATTTCGTTGGACATTTCCGGAGAAATGTCGTCTGTGGGAGCGAAGTAGGTTTGAGAATGAACAAAGGCGGAGAAGGAGCACAAACCTTTGAATTCAAAAACCATCCGGGAGACGGCGGTGATCGTCGCGCTGATCATATGGGGGGTTGCACCAGCGAGACCACCAGCAATCATCGTGAAGTACTCTTCCAAAGATGCGGGTGCTATATGGCCATGTTTAATTTGGATCGATTAGATAAGTTCGTTCACCGAGGACATACTTTCCGTAGCGTCATCCTCGTCCATCCCTTCAAGCAAGTTTCGTTTTACTACGCCACCCTCTTTCATCTTCTTACCCATGGTGACAATCAAGTCGAAAGCTTCGAGGCGCGCCTTCTCTGATGGTTCCTTTGTCCCCAAGACCGCTTCTGGTATCAAAGAGGGAAGTAGATGCAACGATGTGTTAGGGAGCGTGTTGACGAGCAATGCAAGCAGGTGCAGGCGATCCTGTAAATTGTCAGGAGATAGCCGGGGGAAGCGAGGGAGTATCTGAGCACCGACCTTCTTTGCTGCTGCAGCAACTCCGTCTACCCTACCCTCAAGCTGTTGAACGAAATTCTCGGGGTCGACTTCGACCTTCCCACCATCAACGAGCTTGCTGAGGATCTTGTAGCCACGTTTCTGAATACCGGTGTCTTTACTCTCCAGTACGTCCCCCGTACTGGAAAGCTCGAACAGGATTTGGGCATCTTTTTCTCCCAGGTGGGGAAGGAGAATCTGCAGTAGATCTTGAGTCATCGTGACACCACCACCATCGGTGTTCATTCTCGGCTTAGACGAGGTCGCGGTTGGAACGGTGGAGTTTTGCTTGAACAGCTGTACTACTTTGGCAAATGCTTTCGAAAGATGCTGCAAAGGTGTGAGTGCACGCGAAGGGATGGCTGGCGGAGAAAGCGAACCTCAGGTTTAGCGATACCAGCCCAAACTCTGATCACATCCCCGATCTTCCCCCTGTCATCACGCTCGACCGTCCCAAATACGTTGAAGAGCACAGCGAGCCAACTATCTGCCTGTGCCTTTAGGAAGGCCAGATTTTCCTGGGCTGCCGACCGGGATATATGCTCGGTGTGGGGCGGCCTAGACGACAACTCCCCGCTCTCGCTGTCTTCAGATGCCAAGGAAACGTTAGAGTCTACCATGGTCTTCAAGGCTTTGAGGATCGCTGGGCGCAACTCCTCTTGGCTGTAGATGAGTTGCGAGAGAAGTTGGGAGAAGGTTGTCGTCAGAGCCTACCCAGGCCTGTGAGGTCTAAAGTACGGAATGGGTGAATAGTAATTCCGTACCGTTTTGAGATCAACTGTTCCGTGACAATAACCTGGTAGGCCATTCCATATTTGCGAAACCAGGACACTCCAGACCTTTGCCTCAGAAGCTCGACCCTCCGCTTCAGCCTTTTGTTGATAATCGAACATCCGTTCTGTAAGGGGGACGAAATATGAAATGAAGTGGTTGAGGGGAGAAGGGTGTGGTTGGGTAAGTAGGGGGAGAAGGAATGCGCGTGGTTCTCGACCCTCGGCTCTGTGCGGAAAAGTCAAAGGACTGAATTTGGGAACAGGATACGAGCTACCTGTCAGAAGGTTCAAGGTTCAGTGGGAGGAGCTTCAAGAGAGCTTCAGGACCAATGACACCCATAACAACTCCAAGGGTCTTGTCCGCGTCCTCCTTATACTCGAAATTCTTCTGAATACGAAGGGTCCCTATTTTTTTCACAATCCCAGGCGCAATGACCTCTGCAGCTGTTGGATCCGTCACCACGCCACCGCGATACCGGAGGGCCCGTATAAGAGAGGATATTACGGATAACAGCTCTGGGATTGATCCTGCGAAAGTCAGCGAATCCAACGCCCTCTGTGCTTGTGTGACTATTTTCACAATGATTGAATCGTCCGCACCCCGACGCGTGTCTGACAGGGCTTTCTCAATTAGAGGAGGGTTGAAACATGTTGAGATGAGGTCGAGTGCCTCCGCCGCAGATTTCCGAGTATCTCGATCCGTGGATTCCAGGAAATCCCAAACACTCTTCCACGCCCGAGGGAGTTCTGATTCGAACTCCTCGGGTGACACCTCCTTACATGACACGAGAGCTCTCGCCAACACCAAAGTCCACGCGGGGGATACTGTTGTATCGCTGTGCGGAGGGCAGGCGGAATGGATCGCGGATATTATGTCAGGTAACTGTGCGGTGAGCGCAGTTTCGTCCTCGTCAGAAATGGCCATAAGGAGGACTGAAAGTGTGGAGAAAGCAGAGCGTGACAGGTAGGGATTTCCCAACCGAGGGAGTGGGATCAAAGAGGCGGCAATGGGCGGGAGTGACTGTGTGGAGTTTCAGTAACCGATGTGAATGCGTCGGTTTTTCACGTACTGAGGGCGGTAGGGTAAGAACTATCGGTCCGAGCAACGCAAGAATTTGAATTCCGGTCTCTATCCCGTCCATAGCACCCTTTTTCTTTCCCTTTGCAGGACTCACATCGTTCGTAAGCGTAGACGTGATGAAGTCGGAAACCTGCGATGCATAGGGATGCCTGATAGATGGGGGAGGAGCGGCGGCGAGGACATCGCGGACGACTTCCGCAGCCTTCTTCCGCACTTTTGGTCGAGGGTCGAGGGTCAGGTGGAGGATTGAAGCGAATGACTGTCGGAGGCCCTGTGTCGATTCCAGTTGGGATCGTTCGAGAGCAGTGTAGACAGAGCTGTAGATCGCTAATTGCGACCGCAGTGGTGGGGCACGCGGGACCAACGAGGGGAACAAAGGGGCGGTGAGGGACAAAATCGTTGGGAGGTTCGAACGGATCACCGGATGCGGGACAAATGGAAGAACTAGTGCCAGAAGATATAACTCCGCTGGTAAAACGTCACCTTCCCCGAAGGTCAGGGCCCCAGATGTTCGAGAGGTCCGGAGAGTGCTGTCCAGAGTTGTGAGCAGCGCAGCGAAGTAGGCAGTGGGTGATCTCTCCGTCCCTTGTTGCTCGAATGTCGATTCCAGTGCCTGCAGCAACTGAGCAGGAGCTTTTTGATGAGCAAGCGAGGAAGTCGTATGCGGCCGAATTTTAGCCAAAGCTGTCTCGATGTCTGCCATCGTCGTTGGGCTTTGTTTTTGGGAACGATGTCCAGGCCAGATATCGCTTTCAGATTGGATGGACGGCCAGCGGGAAGAAAATTAGCTTATAGCAGCACGTGATGTGACGATCGACAGAACATTCACCCCTCCACCAGGTCCGCAATATGGCGCACGTCGTACAACCTCTCGACCAGCCGTCGAACTATAAGGATTCCCAGGCCCGACTGGACAGGAACAGACAGGAAGAGGCTCTCTCAAAATCCACCACTCTCTATGTATGTTCATCTTCTCCCAGCTGCATATCTTCGAAGCCGACCGCCGAGTAGATCGGAAACTTGAGTTTCTACACGACAGAGGAGCAAATATACGAACTGTTCAACAAATGCGCAAACGGTTCCGAAGGTGGAGGAATCAAACGTGTTATCATGGGCCTCGATAGAAACACCAGGTGGGTTTGTCCGGACCGGTGACCCTGACGGTGCTAATGTGACATCTTAAGGACGCCATGCGGATTCTGCTTCGTCGAATTCTACACGCGCCCCGAGGCTCTTGCGAGTTTAAGATACATCAGCGGAACAAAACTTGACGAGCGGATAGTTCGTTGCGACCTGGACGCGGGGTATAAAGAGGGTCGGCAATTCGGTCGAGGCAAGAGCGGCGGTCAGGTACGTGACGAGCACCGTGAAGACTACGATCCTGGCCGTGGCGGCTGGGGCGCTCAAGCTCAAAGGCTGGAGGCAGAACGAAGGAGGGAGGTGGAAGAGAGATATGCAGATACGACAGGCATTGTGGCTGGTGGTGGTGGGGATTGGAAGCAAGGGGTTGTCGTCCCTCAACAGAACCTCAAGCGCGGAAGATCCCCAGACGACGATGGAGAGCAGGAGAGGGTGAGCCTACAATCACGCTAACTCGACCTGTGACTAAACCCCCTACGCAGGCTGCACGTTCTCGTTTGGATGTGGAAGAGGATCGCATGTAGTTTCCTTCCAGGTCGACTTGCAATGTGTAGAGCGTAGTCTAGAAAGAAGAATAGGGGCAGAACGCTGGCTGGATGAACATAGTTACAACAAAACCGAGCCCGTTATGTGCCCCGTGGCTCAGTTGGTTAGAGCGTGTGACTGTTAAGTTGCCATCACAAGGTCGAGAGTTCGAGCCTCTCCGGGGCAGAGCCATTTTTCTTCCCCCAATCAGGAGTGCACGCCCCTTCTGAAGGGACCGTCAACGGACGAAGAGTAAGATCTTAAAGAGTATACATTACATCTACCGAAATCCTCCGGATAGTAGATACGAATGTCACCAACGGTGAGGGATCAAGGAATCACAGTTTCTTGTTCGCCAAACCAAAGCCGTATCGTCAAGTCCTTTTCCATACCCGCGGATGCAATGATGCTCTTCGTCGGATGAGTCTAGAAGGAAAAAAAATGAGTGAGCCGTTATGGTCGCTTTTGACACGGGTAACACCCACAGCAACTGCCATGACCACATCTAAGGGCAATGTATTAGTCCTATTTATTCGGGTAGACGTCGGGATTCACCTCTATGACCCTCAAGAACCTGCAGGATTTCCCTCGTTTGTAGGTCCCAAACATACACCTTCGAGTCTTCACTACCACTCACGACCGACTTTCGTCCGGTCACACTGAAACACGCAAACAAACAATATGTCACATTTGTGTGCCCTTTGTATGTTTTGACGCATTTCGACGTTTGGGTATTCCAAAGTCGGATGGTAGAGTCCTGCGTAACGGCGAGAACGAACTTGGAGTTGGGGGAAAACTTGACGTGCGAACTGAATTGATACCATTCGTTAGAAGTCTGCCGAGGCTAGAAGTGGCGCCAGCGTACCATGTGGGGTTGTCATCATCCACGAGGGTCTTCAGACATTGACCAGAGTCGGCATCCCAGAGGCGTCTGCGAGCAGGAATGAGCAAAGGCGTAAGGGTTTTACCGATAACCCATACATAAGGCCGTCCATGGCACATGAAACAATTAACGTCCCATCCAGGTTGAAGCTGACCGCAGTGACGGGGTCCGAGTGAGCGGGAAGAATTTTGAGGGATTTGCCTATTGGCTTCTGCGATGAACTAGAGGGAAATGGGGCAATGAGCAGAATACACACCTCGAGCGACATCCCATATCCGCACTGTCTCATCAAAACCACCGGAAGCGAGGAGGTTGGATTTGTGGTTGAAGTTGACGCAAAACACAAAGTTCGTGTGTCCTTTCAAAACCTTGACCGCTGTACCCTGAGGAACGCGGTATTTTACAATGAATGACACTCAAGCTGGAGAAAAAACTTACAAGGTTATAATCCCATATTCGAACGGTTTTATCGTCTGAGGCACTAGCAAGGAAGTCGCCTTCGGACGACCAAGCAACGTCTGAGATCCCTTCAGAATGTCCGTGGAGAGTCTTGATGATATCCCCTGTGTACGTGTCCCAGATTTTGATCAACTTATCTGCGGCTTGAGATCTTTGCATGTCAATACCCCTCAAAACAATACCACAATGATCACAGAAGCGTGCACGCCCATGATCAGGAAGCGAAACTCACCCGCGGACGCAAGGATAGCCCCATCAGGGCTAAATTTTACGGATGAAACAGACATTGTATGTCCGCTGAGCATAAACCTCGGCTCATAGTTCGGTTTCGGCTGAGTCTGTTGCGAATTCTCCTCCATTGTGTCAAAGTGACCTGGGGAAATCGACTCGAGGGCAACGGATCACACGTGATCAGATTCGCGACGCGGAAGGTGACGCGATCCGCATGTCTTCTCGCAACGACCACCGACGACGGGACCGGAGCTGGGAACGTAACGACCGGGACAGGGATCGGGACCGCTACAGGGACAGAGACCGTGGTGGGGACAGGGGGAGGGGCAGAGGAGATAGGTACCCCGACTCACGTCGGAGGAGCCGCTCCAGAAGTCCTCGGAGAGGTGATCACGAGAGGCGTCCAGGTGCGCACGGTTCCTTTTGGTTTCTCGGTTTAAAGCTCACCCGGAATAGAGAGAGACAGGAGAGACCATCGTTACGACGATAGACGGGACTCTGATCGACGAGACCGAGATGATCGTCGGAGAGACGACAGGCGGGACGACCGCGACCGCCACAGGGACGATCCTCGAGACAGAGATTTACCCAAGAACCCCGAGGCTAAGCCTTCTCCGGGGCTCAAAGAAGAGCCAGGTAAGCATGGGAGTTCCGCCGCATCCCAGAATGTTAACACTGGATCAAGTCTCTCTGGTCCCAGAACCACGCGTACAGAGCGAAGGTCTTGAGGACGATCAGGAAGAGGGAGAGTCCATGGATACTGTAAACCAGGACGACGAAGCCATGATGTCGATGATGGGGATAGGTGGTTTTGGGTCGACGAAGGTCCGTGTTATTTTTTTCTTTTTCGAGATGAATGTACTAGCATCTGAGAACCTCTCATAGGGGAAGCATGTCGAAGGGAACCAAGAGGGTGGCGCAAAGGTTAAGAAAGTTCGGACGTGGAGACAGTACATGAACCGGTTTGTCACTTTTTGCGTTCTCTGGACGCTACGCTCACCACAAGAACATCCTTCAGCCGTGGTGGATTTAATAGGTCGGTCATCTGTATCTTCGTTGAGACCTCGCCCGGCCCTTACTCTATCATTATAGACCACTGGACAAGATCAAGTAGCCTGCCACCGGTGACGATCCATGGGGCCGCTCAGTTGAGCATTCCTACATTGTGGTTGAGTCATGGTGCTCGAGTTCCTCGGCAGTTCTTCTTGTCTTCTCCAAGTCCACACATCTCATGAGAATGAGTGTCTCACAGTCGCACACCGAGTCCAGAGAACTAAACATACTGTTCGCAATTACAAAGGGGTACAAAAAATGGAAACAAAAAGGCTGCACGAGAAGAACGTAACGTCAAAGAAGGGAAATCAAATGGGCTGTGAGATCTAAGAGACCGTCCGGTCCAAGCTCCTGCGCGACATGCACAAATGAGTGCAGAATGCGTGGCGCAGCGTAAAGAGGAGTTAGAAACCATGCAACTTGATGGTGTTCTTAGGGATACCCTCCTCGGCTAGGAAGTTCTGGATCTTGACCCTCTGGTCACCTTGCAGCTGAATGACCTTGCCTGCCTCCTCATCCTCGACAACTGTGCCGTTGCAGGCGAATTCCTATCGGATCGCGCCAGATCAGTGTCGAGTCGAACAAGGAAATCGGCAAGCGACGCCCTAGCAACGGGCGGACGTACCTTCTTAAAAGCCTTGAGAAGCTTCTTGGGATCGTACTCTGGACAAAGGGCAGCCGCGATCAGATTGGCGACAAAAAACAGGATGGTTCGAAAACGAGCTCACCCTTGGGGAGACCTTGTAAGGTGGTCAACGTCTTGCGGCCATTTCGTTGTTGGATGCGGACATGGATGTAATTCTGCTGGCTCCCTACGTCCTCATTACCAAGTGGCTGTCCTTCGTCTGCAAAAGGGTCTATTTGATATGGGGAAGATGGGTCAGATCAGGCAATCGTCATCGTCAAAGGGAGCGACCCCGCCGCATGAGAAACAACACAGATGGCGGAGCTGGGGGGGCAAGACGGACGACTGACCGAAATTATTGAGGTTCAGTACGTTCATGCGACGATAGAAGCTGAAGGAAGTACAGAGGGCGTCGGGAAAGACGGAGGCGGCAGGGGAGAGGAGGGAAGGTGTGTTTTTATTCCTATTTTTCAATTTTTACCCGCCATAATAACTAGGTCTGATTCCTCTGTTTGTCCCTGTTTGTTCGGTGGCTGACCACACAGCCATCTGCGGACTGGATCCGGATCTGCACAGATCATTCGAGGCGCTGGTAACAGCCATGGTCCAGCAGAACACCGCCAAGAAAAATAAAGGCCCGCCGAAATTCCAGCACCTGCCCAAAGCGAGAGGTACGCCTTGAGTTTCGTCAACGCACGAAAAATTCTCACGAGCGGGACTGGCACCCAGCCAAACAGCTCAAATCTGCATGGGTTCAGACACGCAAAATCAAGTCCAAGTGGAATGCTGAGAAACGCAGGGAGGGGATCCGGACGGAACCACCCTCAGCTACGTCGGTGGCCGGATCCCCCGCACCGAACGTTTCAGGCGTCTCAGTGGGGCAAACACTGGATCATCAGCCCCAGCCCATCGATGTCAACGCTGGATCCGATGCATCGCCTTCCTTCTCCAAGGGGCATCCGGTCCAAGCCTCGCCCTCGCGAACAATAACGGCACCCGTTCGCATGTCCAAAAACGGTACGGCAGAGGGATCATCGCAGCAAAAAGATCGCCGGTCAAGACGTCCCAGCGGGTATCAAGGGAAGACACCAACCATGAGGAATCGGATGAGCGCTTTGCTGGAGAAGATCCAGAGGGAGATCGATTAACATAAGTGAGTTTGGTGAGTCGATGCACCCAATAGGCCGTCCGGCACGTCGCTCTAGCCAGGAGGGGTTGATGACGGTTCAAACGTCCAGGTTGCAGATCCTGGTCGATCGATAGGGTGATCGACCGGAACGGGGGAACAAAGGCGTGGACGTAACGCTTTGGAGGGGAACGAGTACATATATTGCCCGTCAATGGGGGAAATGACAGGTATCCAGTCTTCGTACTAGGCTTGGTTTTCCTTGTCCTCACCCCCTTCTTCTATCGTCTTCTCTCCTTTTCCGGGTTTCTGATCTTCGGTCTCCTTGTCCTCGTCCATCTTCTCGTCCACGCTCTGTTCGGTGGTGGCCTTTGTCTCGACTTCCTTTTTGTCCTCTTCCTTGACCGCTTCGGTCTCCCCTTGACCTTGCTTTTGCTCTTGGTCTTCGCCTTTCACGAATCTGTCCTGTAGGGTCGTAGCGATCGTTGTCGTGGAAGAGATCGGTGTTGGGCCATCACTTAGATGACCCGGGCGTGGGTCATCAAGTTCGTCAACGCGTCCGAAGGCTGGTTCTACGTCGTTCGGTTCGTTTGGTGATATCCGTGGGGGGCTTCTGGACTTTGACCTAGCTCGGGCGTCGCTATGGAGGAAAGGAATGGGCGAAAAAACAGGAGTGGTGGGGACTGATACTGTGCCGATGGTTAGAGGCGTTGTCATGGGACCGTTGCCGTTTGCGTTGACCTCGCTGCTGACTGGGTTCGGGAAGCTGTCCCATGTCGAAGTCACAAGAAGCGTCTTCTCAACAGCCCTCAGGTATTTCCCAACCGCCTTGTAATGCTCCTGCGGCCGTATGCAGAGCTCACAGATGCGTTGAATGGTAAAAGGCGCATTCCTGTTAGTGGGAACATCAGGGTGGGATTCATAGCGCGACACGAGATGCCAGCGTACTCGTCGAATTCGTCAAGCTGCGCAAAGATCCCGATTTTCGCCTCTTCGGCCTCAGCGTTTGTCATGTAGCTTACCCTCGCTTCGATCGGGTTCGCGGGGTTGCGGGCTCTTGGTCGAACTGGCGGCAGCCTGAGACCACCGTTAGTCTCGGCGCGATTCACAAAGGGCGGGGGTTGTCTTGGGGCCGAGTACTCTGTATTTTCCAGAAATGTGTCGATGTTCTTGGAACCGAACACTCGTGAGCTGAAGACATGACATGGGGAGCGGGCTAGCGCACTTTTTGAATTTTGTACTTGATTATTTCACGTAACTGAGGCCATTCTTCACTGAGGTTCACGCGATTGAGCTCAAGCGAATAAGGGCTGCTCGGAAATGACGGACTGGAGGAGGTCTGTGGAAGCGATGTGTTCCAACTTGGCATCGAATTCTGCCCACTCGAAAAAAAGGGGTGAGACAACTGAATAGATGCGCAGTCGGCAGTGAATACCTGGTAACCACTGGAATCCGCTAGGCACCCCGTTTAGATTCTCCCCCGTGGCTGCGGCCATGGTGAGGGCAAGAATCCGATCACGATGGATACCCCCGGTGACAACCCGTCGGCGTCGCCCCGGCAGTTCCGGCGAAGGTTCCACTTGTGTCCTGCTCCACTGGCGAGATGTCTTATATCCGACTCGACGACCCTTCAACCAGCCGGTATCCGCCCAGCAACCCTTCTTCGTCCCAGTCCCGCTCCTTCCTCATGAAAGTCCCTCAATTCGGCCCCAGAGACCTGAAGCGCACAAAGGTCTCAACGGAGAGAAAACGGAAGCTCTTTCTTTCCTATCTTCCTGACTGGTAAACGAGCTCATCCATCTACCTTGACACTCCTCACACCGATTTCACCCAGGATCGTCTCCATTGGGCTTGCGTACGCTCAACTCTCGACCACCGCGAAGCCACCCCATTGATTACATCTTGCAGCGGCGGATTCTTTGCTTTAGACAGGATATCTGGTTATAGGCGAGTCTTCTCCTTGGAAGATACCTCGTGAGTCCTGTCGCCACTCCCGCAGCAAAATGTTTTTCTGACATCTCTCCGAACAGTTTGCGACATCCGTGAGTGGACATGTGATCAAGATGAACTGGACTGACCGCGGGACGCTCTTCAGATATGCGGAACATGAACGCGTGCCGGTGGGTATCACTCTGCTAACGATTTTGTGGCTCCAATCTGACGAATGCCCGTGTAGAACGTATTACTTGTGGCCATATGTTTTATTTCACCACTCGTGCTACTCCCCATAATCAACCTGTTCACCGTCCGGACCCTATGGGACCTACATAACTCATACTTAGGATGTGCGCAAATATGGTCACCCCTCCTACCCAACCACCAGGCTGACCTGTCCGTATAGTATTATTATCGCTCAGCGTGACTGGCGTCATTACCCAATTCACGAAATTGACGGTCGGTCGACCGAGACCAGGTGAGGAGGCTTGCAATACTCCAAGATCACGAGCTAACGTTGTGAATAGATGTCGTCGCACGGTGCATGCCACCTCCAGGGTCGGTGGATCCTGTGTACGGTCTTACAGATGCATCGATTTGCACGCAGACGGATAGTTACATCCTCAAGGATGGTTTCAGGAGTTTTCCCAGTGGTCACTCCAGTTGTGAGTTATGGGCAGCCCACGTTTGTGCTCCGTTTAAATCTCTCTCCAGTATCTTTTGCTGGTCTAGGGTTCCTGTCCTTATACCTTGCTGGCAAACTCCACCTATTCGATAAGAGGGGGCACGCTGTGCGTATGACCCAGACCCGTACACCCTGGACCGCTCTGACATCATTGCTGCGGACCGCAGCCCAAAGCATGGATCTCTCTAGCCCCACTCAGCGGTGCCGCGCTTGTCGCAATTTCCCGCACGATGGACTATCGTCGTAAGCGAAGCATTTCACGGTTGCCGCTTCTTTTATTTTTAATCCCTAATTATTGTCAAAAGATCACTGGCAGGACGTGACAGTTGGATCCATCCTTGGTCTTACTATCGCGTACTTTGCGTATCGCCAATACTACCCCGACCTCGCAGACGAACTCTCGCATCGTCCATTCTCTCCTAGGATCAGGGATGAGAGCTCTGAGGCCATTCTTCCCGTTCACGATCAGCCGAAGAACCAGAGATATGATCCAGTTAGTGGCGGCCGCAACCACGACTCCTTCGAGTTGGAGGGAACTGTCCAGAGGCCTGGTCCACCGCACCTGCGAGATGCTTGGAAGGAACATGACGACCCTGATGCGGGGGGGAACAGACAAGACCGTGACCGCCCTGGAAGTGGTTCCGACCATTGACGTTTGATACATCGTTTTTGGACCCCGAACGTTCTCCTGTATTCATACAGCTGTCGACGACCCACGTACTCCCTCTCTCCAATCGATACAATACTTCTATTTACCCTTTATTCGATGACCATCGGCTTGAACGTGTTTGAACCTGGTGTGACGGGGTGTGACGGTCGATCACGACTGTACAGCTGACCCGAAAAGGAAACCCGTGTCTTAACACTCACTCCAAATATCTCTAGTGACCATATCCTTAAGCCATGGAGAACGATCAGGTAAGTAACCGTTGGTCCCGTTAGAGGTTTTGGGAGCTGAAGAGGTGACTATCGCCAGGGAATTCTCGTTGACCTTTATGTCCCACGAAAATGCGCGGCCACCAGTATGTCCCAGAGGCTATGAGCCAACTGGTTACCTTGAAGCTTACGCAGAAACCTCTCGCCTCGTTTCCGATGCTCCACAGACCGCTTGATTACTGCTAAGGATCACGCTGCGATTCAGATCAGTGTCGCCGACGTCGATGCCAATGGTGTTGCCCAGAGCACATCAACAAGCTTCGCCATCTCTGGACAGGTTAGGGCCATGGGCGAGAGTGACGATTCTCTGAACAGGCTGGCTACCAAAGCTGGATGTGAGTCTCTACGTTTTTCGGCGTTATCGTTCCGAAGTTCTAACGGCTGTGGATATTTTTCTGTGGATTTCTTGGTGGATTTTTTTCTGGGATCCTCGACTTCAGTGCTCAGGAACGTTTGGTCGTATCAAAAGTAGATATTGGCTCATGTTCGCCTCGTTATTACTCAGTTGTACGCATGCTATCGAAGCTTTGTTCTTCCCTTATCTTGAGTCTGGTGTGCGGCCGTTTGAAGTGTGGCTGTGCGCTGGGCCATGGGAGCTTCTGGAACGATCAGCCCTTGATCTCCCCGCAGCAACTGGGTCCCGCCACCTGCCACCCGCATATAACCTCAACCGTCTAGTAATGGGAGGAGGAACCCCCCCAACATCGCTTACGGATAGTATCCTCTCCACGATCTCCGTGAGTCTCATTCTCCTGCTCTCCGGCAGACAGTCACCCCCGCCCGATGCCACGCTGACCAATGCGCCACACCCACCCCTTAGACCGAAGATATGGTAGAAATCAAGAGAAAGACTACGGAAGATCTTTCCACCGGCCACCATGAGGACTCGGATGGTAGCAAATACAGGCTGTTGTACACAAAGTCCAAGGTGTATGTCAACCCCACGGCATACGCGAGAGACAACATTCCGGGGTTTGTTGCAATCGTCAAACGGGTGCGTCATCGTCCGCAGTTAGGTGAATTCGCATGTGTGCTGATCCTCCCTTCGTGCGTGCAGGAGGCAGCAAACCCTACTCATCTTCTCGCGTGGATCCCCGAAAGCCTGTTGGATGAGAAGGGACAGAGCGAATGGGACAAGTTTGTAAGCGTGGAAGGAAAGGCCCCGTACGATGAGGAAGAGGGTGAGTCCATCCAAGTGCCCCTCGGGACTGCGCTGATAGCTTCGAATACGATTAGATGCTGTCCTCATCGACATGCCGACTTCGCGACCCGAGACATACGCATTCTCCGTGCCCCTGACCTCTGTGTACTCCTTCCTCGTTTACCCCCCAAATCTATCTTCTTGGTGTAAGAATCCGTGTCTTCCGTTCAACTACAGATCCCCTCACGCTTAGATTTTCTGTCTTCTAGATGGGTCGATTGCGATCAACCTTATTAGCGGCTCAACACTACCCACCATTTACTTTCACGACGATGAATCAAAGTCTTTCTATCTCCCGCCTCGGTCACCGCCACCGAAAGGCACTCCACCCGCCACCTATCCACCGCCTCCAACTTCTCCACAGGAGCCACAGACATCTTGGGGAGGAGAAGACTTGATTGCCCGACTGCGGAATTACTCACACATCCTCCGGTCGTGCTTGGAACCAGCGTTGTTCTTGGTCGATCCTTCTCGGGCAGACGTAGAGACACATACGACAATCCTGTTCGAGGATGACGAAGTGGATAACATTCTCGCTCAGTCGTCGTACGCGAACTCGTTCTCCCCTATCCCTGCTCACCGTCGGCCGAGGCCCGTCTCTACGACTCCACCAAATCCATACTCTTCGAGATCGTCGGTTCTACACCGTTCGTTGGCCGTCCCGCCATCTGCCATGTCCCAGAATACGTCACAAGCTCGGATGGCGCTCTTGCAGTCCTTCTCGAACATCACGAGAGCGACAAAGCATGCCGCTCAGAACATTCTTTCACACCCACTCGCAAAACCCATTGTTCCACATCTCCCCGACCCAGTGAAGAGCCTCGTCAACGCGAACGGCGAATGGGAGTGGGGCAGCTGGGTTGAGAAAGGGGGCGTGGGTGAATTTGAGAGTGCCCGGGTTTATTTGGCTCGATGGGCCCGGGTTGTTGCGGAAGAGGGAGAACGGGCTCGTAGGCGAGAAGCTCAAGTCATTCCATCTTCTGATGAAGATGCAGGGGAAGAAAGCTCTTCGTTGGGGATTTTCGAGCTGTTGCACAACACCTCAAACCTACCCACTCCGAAAACGACCAGGGATCCCAAACACCCTGTCGACACGGAGATGTGGCTGAGCTGGTTCGATAGTACCGGTCGGCCCAAGGTGAGTAAGGAGGAAATGAGAAAAGAGGTGTTCAGGCGTGGTGTGGGTACAGTTGGGGACTTGAGGAGGACCGTGTGGCCATTCCTTTTGGGAGTGTACGAGTGGGACACTACGACGAAGGAAAGGGATAGATTGTGGGAAGAGAAAAGGTACATTTCTGCCATTACCTGCCCTGTCTCATACTGACTGTACACAGGAAGCGATACTATGAACTCAGAGACGAATGGTGTGGTGTTCCCGAGGTTTTCGAGAGACAAAATGTGCTGGAGGAGAGGCATCGCATTGACGTGGATTGTCGCCGAACGGACAGGAATGTATCCTTGTTTGCCCAACCACCCACATCTCCCGAGGACAAAGCGGCGTCGGCTCGATACGCCATTATTTCACCACAGAACGGCGAAATAGGTGCTCAGGCTCCCAGCAACGAACACACGGAACAGCTGGCTGGGATCCTTCTGACGTACGGATTCTACGAAAGGGAGCTAGGTGTGTACGGTTTGACCCTTTCATATAGCAGGAGTCATTCACTGCGGATTGAATGGGTTGGCTAACGAAAGGCAATGAAGGTTACGTTCAGGGAATGTCAGATCTTTGCGCTCCGATTTATATCGTTATGGGTGGAGAACCAGAGATGACGTTCTGGTGCTTCGTCGAGGTGATGGACCGGATGGTGAGTTCTGTTCCGGTTCGAAGAAAGCTCTATTCTGAATTATTGACCGTTCCGTAGAAACAGAACTTCCTGAGGGACCAAAGTGGAATGAAGAAGCAACTGTCGACTCTTCAACAACTGATCGCTGTTATGGACCCTGAGCTCTATCGACATTTCGGTGAGTTTGAGTGTCTGGTACCCATTCAAGTCGATTCTAAACCGCGGTCACAGAGAAAGCCGAGGGGCTAAACTTGTTCTTCTGTTTCAGATGGGTTCTGATAGCATTCAAGCGCGAATTCCCGTTCGACGAGGTATTGGGGCTCTGGGAGGTCCTCTGGACTGATTACTATTCGAGTCAGTTCCTGTTGTTCGTTGCGTTCGCGGTCCTCGAATCGCACAGGGACATGATTCTCCGATATTTGATTGAGGTGGGTTGCCACCCTTCCGCTCCTTGACCGACCGCTGATTTTGATTATGCCCGGCTCTCCAGTTTGATGAAATACTGAAGGTACGTCCTGCGTGCACAGCTTAAGAGACTGAAATCGCTGACACATAGATTAGTATTGCAACGAGCTGAGCATGGCGATCGAGCTGGATACCACCCTCGCTCAGGCGGAGGTGTTATTCTTGTCCTTTTCGCAACTTGTGGCCGATATCGACCGACGCCGCGCTGAAGGGGAGCCCATACAACTACCCACTAGTGGTCTCCGACATCGTGGAGGTGGTCAAGGAGGTCAAGATTCGGATCCACCTCGAGGGTCGTCTTCCTTCCCCGCTGCAGTTTTACCCACATTAAGCGAAGAGTTGAGGGAACTGTTGAAGGCGAGGCGCTGAAAGCGTTATCGTGTATTTCTAAGGGAGAATTCTGGGATAACATGGCAGAGACACATGTAGACTATAATTTTTTGCACTGGGTAACCGCGACCGTCATGGCCCGGAACTGGAGCCGATACACGAGGCATGATGTAATCTCACGTTGATCGACTGCGCTAGTAGCATAACCGCCCAAAAGCGAGATAAGCACGAAATGCTTCCAACACTGTTGTAAGATCTGATGTGCTCAGCAGAGCGGTAAAAATGAGCGTTTCGGTTGGAACTTGCGCTAGCCCTGCCTCTCGTGATGCACGGATCTATCGATGGGTCGATAGAGGGCTGATTGGTAGATGTATACATGTATATAATATCTGCCGCATACATGCTCATGATCACTTCATGCTCGCGATACGAAAAGATTACCGGGACGGACGAGAGCCGACAGAAGAGTACTCGAGCAAGTCTCGACCCAGCAACATATTAATATTGGTGGTAGCTTCCCAGTCGCCCCCTTCACTTTTTGCGACGTGATGTTGATTGAAATTTTCTTGGTGTCATTCGGTGTGTCTCGGCTGAGCAGGTGTTCCTATTGTAATGACCGTAATGATCCCTCTGGGCCGCTATACATACTCGGTGGGCCGGGCCCTGTGCCTTTGGGGGTCTGGTCTCGACCTTGCGACTCGACACAGACAATCTTGGCTGTAAGCAGTGGTCGACCGGCCAGAAGAGTCACTATGCCGGGGTATCCCCGTCTTCTCTCTGCTCCAACCCCCCCACGAGGCGTGTGGGGGAGCGGCGGATCGTGCGATACACAGCAAGATATCTATACGGCAAACACCCGTGCGAAGGAAGCCTGGCAGAAGCCCAGGGTCAAGATCCGGCCCATAGATAGAGAACCACCGCTGGCTTTTGACACTTCTGGCTAGTGGAGCGGTAAGGATTTTGGCTTATGACGTCCCAGGCCGGATATAACCATACCGCCCTCAAGTTTGATAAGTAGCGGCCGGCCAGAAAACCGAACCTCCAGGTCACCACCCTCTTTCTTCCTCCCCCACCTTCCCACCCTAGACTCTCTCTCCAGTCGACAGCTTGGTCTCTTCCCTCTCACCCCTCTCAACTCATCCACCATGTCCTTCTCGTTCCACATCACGCCTCTTGGCGGCGACACTTCCATGCCCAGGCGCGGGTCGTCCAGGACCGCGTCCCGCAAGAGCTCCATCGACCCTACGAGGTTGATTCGAATGGACAGGTGTGCACCTTCCCGGTGTCGTGTAGTCGTAGATGATCCCCGATCAAGCCTCTCGTGCACAGGACATCCTTTGTTCATGGAGATGATACCTTTAATGTCCTTTTCATCGGTGCTGGCAATATCATGTTCGGTTGGTCGAATACCCTTCCTTGTTCCACCACATTCCTGATAACAGTACCAGGCTCGCCCGAGGGCCCATGGAACCATTCTTTCCGTCTCGAACAGTAGGTGAAGCAACTGCAATCATTTTCTCGATCTCATGCCGTTCTCCTTTAGCAAACTTGGACCGAGGTTGAAGGTCGTCGCTCTCATAGACCCCGCGACCGACCGCGCTGCCGACGTTCTCAAAGCTAAATGCGGAAGTTTCGTCAGATCCGCCTACGAAAATACCAGGATCTGCAAGAACCTAGACGAATTCATGAACACGATGACCAAGAAGGAATACCCCAGGGCCGTCATCATTGGAAGTCCACCCATGTTCCGAGGCAGCACCCTTTCAGGGAAGGACGTCGAGATTCAGCTCTTGAAAAAGTTCCCTGGAATCGCCTTGTTTGTTGAGAAGCCCGTCGCGACTGGCCGGTACCAGGAACTCAAAGACTCGTTCGAGGTCGCAAAGGCGATCGAGAATAGCGGCAATGTCTGCTCCGTCGGGTGAGCATCTGCCCCTCGACCCAGTAGCACCCCCGGCTAAAGGTGATATAGATATATGCTTCGGTACCTCAAGGCCGTACAGATGATGAAGAAGACAATCGAAGAGAAAAACCTCAATGTCATGGCTACCATCGCCCGCTACGCCTGCGCGTACGAGGCTATCGCCAAGCCGGACTGGTGGGACAAATCCAAGAGGTGATTGAAACCGCGATCAATGTATTTAAACTCTCCCTGACCGCGGAGACCGATCACACAGTGCTGGTCCGATTATTGAACAGGGAACTCACTTCTGCGATCTTTCCCGGTATTTCGGAGGAGAAGTAGACATCTCCACCGTCGCTGCTCACTCCTTGGAGTGGTACGAGAGTGCTGGAAAACTCGGCGGGATGGTCATCGACGAAGAGAAGATCGAGCCGGAAAACAGGATCCCTCGTATCACCTCTGCAACGTGGTGCGTGAAGGGATCTTAGATCTTCTCTGTCTGTTTTTTAATTATGTCGATTGGCCTCCACAGGAAATACGAGAATGGAGCCGTCGGCACGTTCACTCACTGTGTCGCCCTCAAGGGCCATGACTACAGCTGCGAGCTCGAGGTCTTCGCAGATGGATACCAGATGAAGTAGGCCCCATCGAGTTCACCGTGCTGCGTTATGCCTAACAGGGTTTAGACTTATTAACCCATATGTCCAACCCGTTCTCCATATCCGTCGCCCAGGAAGCGATCTAGAGGAGACCTACAGATTCCCCGACGATGATCCATTCTTCTCCGAAATCTCCGTGTTCATCGATAACGTCGAGGATATCGAGGAGAACCCCGAGACCGCGACCATGCTGAGCTCATATGAAGGTACGATCTTAATGAAACCTGCTATTCAAGACCCCACTAAAAACCTCCTCCCTACAGATGCATGCAAAACATACGAGCTCACCTGGGCCATTCGTCTCGCCAGCGAGAAGTCGAGAAAGACTCACCAACCACCCGCTCCCGCATAAAGCTTGTAAATTTGAAGTAGACGGATTCCCTACAACCAATATCGTACAACAAAGGTCCAAATGTACTTATATCCTATCAATATCACCTCTTTTTGAGCCGCCTCAGGCAACATCATGTGTCCAGATTGGGAGCGACAGTCTGTTTTCCCGAACTTGGCTCTTCGTCAAGGTTTGCTTCGTCGGCATTTCCATCCTCAGTGTTCTTCCGCTTCTTCTCTCCGCGAGCCTTGTTTTTTCGAGATGCCTCGGCCTCTCTCTCCTGCGTCAGGTGTTCCTTGAGCTTCGGGAGGGTCTTAAATGACTTACGACACCTCCAGCACTCCAAATCCTCTTTCAGAAGGGGTTCGTGCAGACCCTGCTGTAACGACTTCACCTGGACACAAGCAACGGGTCAACACCTCCAGAAACAAACTTCGACTCGATGCGACTCAAGTTAGGGGTTAGTTACCTCTTGATTGAACGAAGCGCTATCCCCCTCGAACCAGGAAAGCACTTCATCTATGTGGAGGAAGAACCCCAGCTCCGGGTGAAACGAATTGTAATGTCTCTTATGCTTCAGGCTGGACGAGCACAGGTCCGACGAGATGACGTGCAGATGTAAATGGCTGAGCGAGGTCAAGGCGGGGTTCAGTGAGAAAACGGGCCAGGGTTCTCGTGGCGCTACTGCCACCGCTCTCGAACGTACACCAGAGAAGGTACGGCGTGAAATCCGACCCACACGTCCCACTTGTAGCCATGCTTCTTGAGCATTTCCTTCTCAATCATTTCCTTCGCCGTCTCCGCGTCCTTCTTGAGTGCTTCGATGAGAGCCTTGGCCTCCGCCTTTTTCCCTTTCGCCAACAAAGTTTGCAAATTCGTCAAATCTTTTGCAGTAAACGCCGAGTTGGCAACTATCCTCGGTAACACTAGGAAATGAAATATGGCCTTCGGGTACTTGTCGAAGAGCGTCAAAGACGTTCCCGTGTTGGCGAGTAGTAATGTTGGAGGCAAGGATGACGGAGAGGACTCGAATTTCCTTGCGTATTGTTGGAGGATCGCCAGGTCAAACATTGTGGTGAAGGTTCTGGGGAAAGTGACTGCGTTCCCAGCGCGATCGAGTTCATAAATGAGCGCGTGGACGCGTCGTCCAATAACACCAACTTCAGCCCCAAACCTCGCCTTCGCCCTCACCCTCAGCGTCATCCATATCAACATCTCCATCTCCATCGACCTCCCCGCGCAGGGCTTCAATGCCACCAGGTCCCAGCGTTTGGCCCTTGAACCACCGACCAGTCAGCCAGTCTATCCTGCAGAGCCCCGAAGCCGTCCCTGACACCAGAAGCTGACAGTTCCCCAACCCGTTCACATTATTCCATGCCACTCTTTGCACGCTAACCTCCGGTGCCCATGCCCCGGGATTCGTCTGAGCAGGGGTTGTTTCCGGGTTTTTAGACCTTGCTTTCTTGGCTGTGAACCGGTCCAGGGTCTCCTGTCCCAGGTTGCGTGCGTCAATTAAAGGAAAGCGGGGAAAGCGGGAAGGCCGACTTGGGGTAGAAACTGTTCCAGCATCCGGTACTCTCCCGTGTTACGACTGTAATCCAGCTGATAAATTTTGTAGTAAAAGAAAGGCTGATCAGGTTCATGAGCATCCGGAATGGATGGCATATGTGATCTCGTGACCCACCACGTCGCCCCTCCGTGGAGGCCGCAGCATGTTCGTTGTGATACAAGACCCGTCAGCGCAGCCAGTCGCGACGTATGGATGGTAGTCCGAGGATCCAATGCTCTGTCCAAGGTCCTATTAACACCCCAAGACTGTCAGGTTACATGACGCACCCATATTGGACTGCTTGCGTTGAATAAATTATGTCCTTTTCCTAGCAAGTTCGGAGCAGCAGAGAATACCTTCACACTGTTCTCGTGGTCGATAGATATGGCCCCGGTGATGTAGGGAGAGTAGCCGATGTCATTTACAACGTCTGAATCCTGTCAGCTCGGCGATTGACCTCCGATTGCTGGAACTAACCTCTGGTCCTATTGAACTCGTTCATGGTCGCATCTCTCAGGTCTGTGTAGCCTTGAGCGCCATCGTATCCACCAGTCGCAATGATGACGGGGTCTTCATCCCAGAGTGGACTGCCTGATGGGGAAGATGGGGGTATGTTCATCCAGGTTACCGCACGAATGCCAGATTGGTGAATCGAAGTGTAGAATTGAGGTAGGATATCTGTGGTCACGTCAACCCCGCGATGTTTATCGGAGGCAGGAACAAAAACCTTCATCAAGGAGTTTTCCAACTTTTAGAGGATAGGATATGTTGTAGATCGCCACAGCGCCTGAGGAGATCGTTAGGGAGTCTCGGAAATATCGTCGGTCGTACCCCACCGTTTGTGCATCCGATGGCAACCACCTCACTATTAGCCCAGTCAAAAGTCCAACAACCGGTATCTTGCAGTTCGATGCGGAGTATAGGCTCGACATTTACTAGACTTGTGGTTTTGTGTGTGAAGGATAAGGGATAAGAGGGAATCCCACTCCTCACCATTAATTGGACCCTGAGTGTTCGGGGACGGGAGGTCCCTTGGATACGGAACAGAAAACACAGAGAACGACCCGTCCTCAAAGGTTCCAGCGAGTAGACCCAGTTTACGAGGCCGTATCAGCCCATCTTCCGTTCTGAGCTGATAATCCTCAGTAAACCGGAAAACCGTGTGATCCATGAGAAAACGCAGCTTACAGGATCATGGGATGGTAACGGACACCACTTCAATTCATTCGCGTGACCGCTCTCAATGCATAACAGCGCTTCGCAACGCGTTATCGGTTTGTCTCCCTCCAGACCGAAGGACCAAATCTGGATACTGCTGGGGGATGGTCGGGATACCTTGGTTCCAATCTTCGGAGTGTACGCCGATGGATGTGCTCCAACTGCCATGTACTGGCGATACAAGGTATCTGCGAAGAGATCTCAGAAACGAGGCGGACCGATAGGGTGGTCGTGCCTACGTTCACGGTCGTCGGGATGAATGGGGCACCAATCTAGCCCCCATACGGGACCACCGGCGTTGAACACATGCGAGTCACTTTGGGGAATTGTTCCTGCTGGGTCTCCATTACCCAAGAGCACAAGAATAAAAACATCGGCAATAACATACAGAGGTTGATGCTTTCGAGCGGTTTGACTTCTACTTTGGTCTGGTTACCGAATGGTCCAAAGTAACAGGACAATCCATGTGCTTCAGACCCCGTCTGATGTATGAGATGCGGTGAAGCTTCTCTGTAGATTCCTTTACAACAGTACATGTCGATAAGTATGGGGAGAACTGACCTTTCGGAGATGACCTTGTATTTCTCATCGAGCTTGACGGTTTCATAGACCACTGGCCGTCGGCCAGCCTCAGAGGCGACAGTGAAATCAGGAATAGCTTCCTTAAACCAGGCTCTATCCTCAAGAAGTTCATGAACCGGCCCGGGACCGACGTTCCTGCTCCAACTCCGCTCCAGCCTCTTCGTCGTTCTAGTGGCCGAAGTAAAACTGTTGGTCGGGACGGTCGTGAACGGCTGGAAGAGAGTCGGGGGATCAACTAAACGCTCTACTTGAGCATCCCTTCGGAACAACGGAGGGGGTCGATGCCGATGGTGTATTGGTGGAGCTGGTGTGCTTGGTTTTGAAAGCCCAAGGGGGACGCTCTTTCGCGGCCTTGTGCTGGGAGCCTGCGACTTAGGCTTTGCCTGCTTCATCTGGGGTGTAGGTTTAGATGAAGTTCCCTCTCCTCCATCCAGTTCGTCCTCGGAGCCTTCGGCGTCAGGTCCAGCGTCATCTTCTGGCACGTCCGCACCACCATCCGGGCCCGAATCGTTCGCAGCAAACTCGCTACCGCTCTCCAGCTCTTCGGGATCGGGAACATACACTTCCACGTCTTCGCCAGTGTGCAGGGCCGCGTAGTTTGGACGAGACCGACGTGATCGTAATTGTCGAGGCATCGAGGTGAGGTGATTTCGATTACCTAATGCGACATCCCCATGATATCGGTACACCCACGGAACGGGGAGCGTTTAAGCATCCGTCCGGGGAAGGCGTGGCCAAGAGTTGAAGATATCCCTCATCAATGGCTCTCAGCAAACAGCGTTGTAAAGCAATTGTCGTTCGGAAGGCGGAAGACCAAAGTGGTTCGTACAAGTTCGACGCCGTACTCGAGGAAAGGGATGTTCCATCCCTCAAGGATGGTCAGGTCCTCGTCAAGGTTGAGGCTGCAGGGTTCAACCACAGAGATGTGAGGCTCCGATACCCACTCGTTTGCGCGGCTGTCGTCAACTTGTCTAGGTTTGGATTCGGAAGGGTCTGTACCCAGGCATAACCGTTGGGAGTGTCTACGGCGCGGACGGAGCAGGTAGGTTGCACACACTATTCGATGAGGCGGAATAAACGAACGTGCAGTTTCTAGGTACTGTTGTTGCTTCGTCTGGCGAAAACGACCCTCTTTTGTCCAGGAAGGTGTTCCTCGTACCCACCCGCGGGTGGGATTCTGACCTTCATGGACCAGAATCAAAGTACCGGAGAGAGTCTTTGTGCTTTTTGCATCGGCTGATTGCTCTTCGCTATAGGTTCAGCTTGATTGGTGGTGGTTCCAACCCGCCCATCGGAACGTTTACAGAGTACGTGGCGGTTGAACGCACGCATGTCATTCCGACCCCAGACCACCTTTCATCTGAGGAGGCGGCTGCATGGCCTGTTGGTGGAGTGACTGCATGGAGGCTCGTTCCTCTATTTTCCATATTTTCGTGTGTCCAATTGTGAGTTCAGGGCTGCTACAATCAACGCTGGCGCAGATAAGGGCCGTAACATCCTCGTCACCGGAGCAGGGGGAGGCGTAGCTTTGCTTGCAGTTCAGCTGTCCGTTGAAAAAGGTGCAAACGTGTTTGTGACAAGCGGCAGCGATGAGAAGATCCAGAAGTTACTCCCCCTTGGTGTCAAAGGAGGTGTCAACTACAGACATCGTGAGGGCATTCCTCCTTGAATCGGGTACCTGTTCCAACTTGACTGACCTTTCCTGGCAGGAGATTGGTCCGTCCAACTTGGGAAACTCCTGCAAAAGGAGGGCAACGGTCTTTTGGATGCGGTCATCGACTCCGCTGGGAGGGACATCGTTGAGCAGACTTCAAAACTCCTCAAACCTGGCGGAAGGATCGTAGCATATGGGATGTAAGATTTCAGGATAACCACGTCATGCAATTTTTCACTGAAACACATCTCCTCAGCGATGCGGGAGGGGAGCTCAGCTTTTCTATGCGCGAAATTTTGCGGAATATCCGATTCATAGGTACATATCATCTCTCCCCCGCTCCAACGTCCCCTTAACCACCCATTTAAGGCTCGACGATGGGGTCACAGAAGGACCTCGAGGATGCTACCGAATTCGTCGCGGAAAGGAAGCTCGTTCCGGTTATTTCACACACCATCGATGGCCTTGAGTCGATTGAGAAGGGGTTCGAAATCCTCGAGAAAGGCGAACAGTTTGGTAAAGTCGTGGTGAAGATACGGCCATTTCAAACAGCGCGTTTATAATTCTAGGTATCACCTCCTGCGTTTGTACCTTAATTTATTGTTCTTGATAAGTAGCCGTGCGATGAAATACTGTCTATTGGAAGCGTGTGTAAATACGCGAAAACGACGCGAGACGCGGAAGCGGAGAGGGGACGCGTAAGTCGATCACTGTAATCTCTCCCCTTCTCGAGCGATGGTGGCCACAACCACAGAGCAAGTGAGCCTATGTTCTTGATGTCAGAGTATCCTTTCATAACAGATCCAATGTTAGTTGACAGCATTGTCTGCAACGACCGTCGGTTCGTCTCCGATGTCAAGAACCAAAGAGGGCTGAGACTGATTAACCCCACAGTTGTACACCCCCTCGTACTCCTCTCCGTCGCCGACCACCACGCCCGGTCGATATCGCGGAGCTCAACCAAGCGTGTCGTCGGTGTTCTTCTCGGTCAAGACAACGGCAAGACGGTAAATGTTGCCAATTCCTTCGGTATCCCCTTCGAGGAGGATGAGAAGGACTCGAAAACATGGTTCTTGGACCATAATTACATCGAAGGGATGTGGGAGATGTTCAAAAAGGTGAACGGTCAGTGCAACAACGTCTCTCGAGTTTGAATGGCATGTGCCGAGCTTGCATTCTTGCATTCACAGCTCGTGAACGGATGATCGGGTGGTATCACACAGGGCCGAAACTTCGAGCTTCCGACCAGGAGATTAACGACCTCTTCAAACGATTTATTGCTCGACCGGTAATGGTCATCGTTGACGTCCGACCACAAACCGTCGGAATCCCAACGGACGCATATTTCGCCGTCGAGGAGATCAAAGACGTAAGAAATTTCCAAGCTGCCCCATGCCACTGTGCTTATTGATTTGAATCTCTCGTGTAGGATGGAACCGAAACCCGTAAAACCTTCCTGCACGTCCCATCCGCGATCGAGGCTGAGGAAGCCGAAGAGATCGGTGTGGAACACCTCCTTCGAGACATCAAAGACTCGACCACGACCACCCTCTCCACCCGCGTCGCCGAACAGCTAGCTTCTCTTCGCGGCTTACAATCTCGCCTGATGGATATCCGCAACTATCTGCAGGACGTCGCACGAGGAAAGATGCCAGTGAACCACCAGATCGTTTACAACCTCCAAGACGCCTTGAACCTGCTACCCGACCTCAACGACTCAGTCTTCACGCAAAGTTTCTCCTCGACAACGAATGATGAACTTCTAGTGGTGTACCTGAGTAGCCTTATGCGGGCAGTCATTGCGCTTCACGCATTGGTCGACAACAAGGCGAGCATCGGGAGAGCAGAGCTGGAAGAGTCGGAAGATAAGAAGGATAAGAAGGATGGGGAGAAGGATAAGGATACAAAGGAAGCCAAGGCTGAGTAGGCCTTTCTGTAATAATCTCACATGAAATCCATACCACTCCACCATAAAAATACCCTCCAGACAACGGTGGCTGGGGCGAACGAGGGATGGCCAAGAATAATATTTGATTATGGGCAAGTATAAAGCATAGCTGCAGAAGGCTTTCCAGAGGATCTGCCCTGAATCCTACTTGGTTGTCCCTTGAATCTACTTGGATTGCACGAAACCCTTTCCTGAATAACCTTCGGATGGGACACCTGAGAAGGAGTCGGAATGAGTCTGGAATTCCGGGGATGAAACCGAAGCTTCATGAGCACTTACCAGTGATGGGATCGAGATTCAGCTCGCGAGCACGCTCGTTCGAAGCCTCCTGCCATTCCTTGGTCATAGTGTGCGGAGGCGGGCCAGCTAATATCGCGGTCAGCACAGTCGGAACAAAAACACGTCGTGGGACTCACCAAAGACTCGACTCGTGAGGTACAAAGCACCTCCGGCGGCGACACCGACCAAGACGGACAATATAAGTTTTGGCGTACTACCGGCGGGGTGGAGATCAGCACGAGGTCCGTGAGGTCCAAATGCGACGTAGTAGGCTGCATACATCGACACGGAGTCAGTAATGATCGTTCCGAGCCCGCATTGAAGCAATCCAGGGGAGTGGCAGGAACGGCACAAGGAAAAGCCGGATGGACATACCGGCTTTTTTCTCGTCCAGCGAAAGAGTTTTCCAGTCCCTCTTCTGGAGTTCTTCAAGCTGTTGGTGGACGGTGAGTTGCTCGTCGGCGGTCAGTTTCTCCCATTGGGCCTCGACGTTGGATAGAGGAATGACGGCGTCGTTAGCACGGGTTGTGGCCGCGGTAGCGGCGGAGAGAGAACGAGAGAATTGCCTGTTGGCGACCCTAATGGAGCGGGCGAGACGGGCAGCGTGCATTTGGGAGGAGGTTAGGGAAGGGTGTAAGGTATGCGAGTTGAAAAACGGGACGCGACGGAGCGGCAGTCTTTTCCTGCAAAAACCGCTTCCGCTCATTGGCTCATCATCTGATTTCTCACGCACTCCCTGGTCATTCCAGAGCTGGGCTCGAACGTCACTTCCGATAGTTCGCTAGTCGTACACGGGGCAAAAGGGATACATCACGCGCAAGATATCATGGAGAAGAAATAGGGAACAAGAAGACTAGAAAATGGGCAGGCAGGATCATCATTCCTCCGCGGTCTGGTTGGTGCAGTCGCGAGAGATGTGTCTGCGAAAAGAGCATCAGCACCTGCGAGAGGCAAGATCAGGAACACACAAACCCTTCTGAACCACAGGTGTAGCACGCCCGCCTTTGGGGCTGGGTGCAGTCCTTGCTAATGTGACCCTAGGTCGGGAATGCATGATCAGTAGAAGCCGAGCAATCGGGTATGAGAGGTCCGTACGAATCCAGAACAGTTGTAACACTTGGAGCCCTGTACACAGTCGCGAGAAAGATGTCCAACACCACCGCAAGAGTAGCTAAAAGCCAAATTGTGAGTCCTAAAACACGAAAAGTTTGGTGATCGGCCATACCAAGTCTTCTGGCTTCCACCTCCGCCTCCACCTCCACCTCCGAAAGCGCCGTAGTTTCCACCACCGCTGCTGTTATAGCTGTAACCTCCATTACCTCCACCACCTCCATTACCACTACCCGCTGGTTCGGGGCAGGAACGAGCGATGTGGCCGATCTTCCCGCACTTGTAGCATTCTTGACCGCTTCCGCCAGAAGTGGTGGTGGTGTTGGTTTGTGTACAATCACGCGACTGTCCGGCGCTAAGATAACGGAGCGCAAGAGATGAAAGCCCCGAGAACAGACGTACGATATGACCTTCCTGGCCACACTTGTAGCAGGTTTTGGCTTTTGGGTCCGCGCTGCAATCTCTGGAGACATGCCCCTCCCCACCACCTATCCATTCCGGCGAGCGTCAAAATACAAATGGGCAACGATAAGCTGTGGCCAGGAATAGATAGACTCACAGTTGTAGCTGAGATTGATGTTTTTTCGCGGAGATGGAAAACGGGGATCAGCTCACGCCGCGTGACATTCAAGAGAAGTTTACCAAGTCGGGGTTCCGGCCTTTGGGCAGTTGGCAGCTTGGTGACCGACTAGATCATCGAGGAGAATGTTAGGCGTTCGGTTCAGGCGTGATGAGGGACTGGGGGGCAAAAGGAGGAGGAAACGGGATATATTTCGCAAGATCGTGAAAAGCGTCGCATGCGGGTGTACGAGTGCAAAACTTGTTCGACGAATTGCAAGCGATAATGGGGCTAACAAATGGCAACAAACGGCAGCGAGGAGATTGCTTCCGGTGTCTAAGGCACTCTCGAGAAACGAAATCCTGCCACGAGCCAGAGAATGCAAAAGATGACACGAAAACAACAACGCACATCCACCACAGTTAAAGCATCCACGTGCGCCGGACATGTCGTTACGATAGGGTGTCAAGCAACTGGGGTTTGTTGCGCTGGATCAGCTTGGGATTGAGGAAAGCAATGCCGTCGGTATACGCACGAGAGGTAAGACAGAGAGTTGGGGGATGGAGGAAAGCGACGGTTGTGGAGAAGATCACGAAAAAAAAGAAATTGTGAGAGCGGTTACATAAACACCCGCCACGTGGATCGAGGCAAACCAGGAGTCCGTCCAGATGGGACACAAACCTCAATTCATCCTCCAAACCGCAGTGAACACACGAGGAGGGTGCGTGGCCGGTGAGGGTGGACCCCCGGTTTGGTGTATGGAATCTCTACCTCCCCTTTTTTCAACGGGAGTCACGCAACAGCGCGTTTCAGAATTCTATTTGCTGGTGCTTATGGTGTATGGAGAGTGTGTGCGGATAACTAGACGACAATGCGGTTAGGCCGATGATTTAGAAGCCTCCTCCACAGGGGGGTTGAAGAGCACCTGGAAGGGCACACACGGGTTAGAACTTCCGAGTCGAACCCGGTCACTGGCATTTCACACGCGTACCTGCTGTCCACCTCGTCCATTCTCCCAGGTCTGGTACCTCACGTTGGTGACGCCTCGTCTCTCGGCGGCCAACCTCTCAGTCTCGTTCAAAGACCTTCGGAGGGCAGAGGCGGTGATTTGGGAGTACTTGTTGAAACTTTTTGCCAATGTTTAGCGTCTACGGATGCGACACGGAGAATCTGACAGAACGCACGAGAAGAACTGACGCCAGGTTGCTGCGCTCATGGTCGTGTTCGGTGAGGATGGAAACGAATGTCGCTGTTTTCTGGATGAGGTTCCGGCAGGTTCCGTGAGAGACCGCTGTCGATCATTTCACCCGTTGCGGATTTCAACTTTGAGCGCGCTGGGGTGACCGGCGATTGGGACAACATTGTCTGTTCTGGCGACAGACTCCGTCTTTTTTACGTTTCAAAAGAACTCCGTCTTAGGGTTTCGGGGACCTTGGGCTTGTGGAGTGATGCCGTCTGGCTGGCTGTCTGTCTCCTGCGACCGTCACAGGGACGCAAACGTTCTCGCGGATCGCCCATACCGGAGACCAACGCAACAATGCATGGGGCCGGCCTCAGCGTCCTCACTCCTATGGTGGTTGGGATGTTCCCCCTCGGCAGCGAGGCGTCAAACCAATGGCTACTGGCCTCGGATGACTCATTCTAACGCCGGTGTAATCCACAAACAGGGGAAAGTCAGGAGTCCGATTTCCCCCATGGCGATTCTAACATGCCAGCTGGATAGTCGTCTGGTCCCTTGCCGACACCCCAAGAGGGCGACCCCCTCAACCGGTGTGGCGAGTTTCAAACCGATCTTGTCGGGCTACCTGCCTGACCTCGGACACCCTTGGACCAACGAAATCACAACTCTGAACCTTCAAGAATAATCTGTTGTCGCTTCTGACCACTCCCGTAAATTCCCTCCTAATATCCCGTAAGCCCTCCAACACGCGTTCTCCGCGCCTCTTACTTCCAGTCAGGTGCTCCCCCACCTTTTCCATTGCTGTCGAGAGTCCATCTTTAGATCAAAGTCCCGGACGGTTAGACCGGATATTTCTCGCCGGAGACCTGCCTATTGGCTAACTCGGCGGGCCTCCTTGGCTAACGGTGGCACGAGACTGGAAACTGACACACTTGGAGGGGATCATTTTATCCAAGACGAGAAGACAATATCAAAGGAAGCCTACAATTTTACTGCACCAGTACGTGAGCCTGTCAAAAATATCCAGCAAGACAGGGGTGTCGATGGTTTTTAGTATTACTCAAACTCTACCGTCCCTGAGTCGGTGCCTCGGTGTGCTCTTACAAAACGTCGGGTTGCTATACCTGTTTCATCTACTCCAATCGCAGTTATATCAGCCCGGCTGTGTGGCCTGCTGAACAGGGATGAAGATCGTCTCCCCGTGCACCGGAAGCACCCTTGAATAGTCGTCACGACCTCCACCATTCTGAATACAGTCGTAGTACATAATAAAGCACGGTGCCACCTTTCACGTCGAGGGGTTCACGCTGGACTTTGGAGATAGCGGAGCGACCTCCTTTCACCCCTCCCGGGTCCAGACTCCTTGTTCTCGAGCCGCCGTTTGTCGTGTAAGGTTAGCGAATGGAGTCCCAAAACGGGAGTCCCGCACCCCGATTTAGAATGCTTCCACATGTGATCGGCTCATATATGCGGGGCACTTGGAGAAAAGCGGACGGGTGGTCGTTTTTATGCCCACAGGGTCAACTCGCTCACATTTTGTGTCGAACACGACGTATTCCGCCTCAAGTCGCTCCACGGCCTTTGCATAGCAGTTTCCCTTCGACTGGAGCGCGACTTGGGTCCTGGAATACGTGTCGGAGCGTTTTGTTTCACCTGGGTCATCCGATACCCTGACACTACAGGGGAGAGCGCATCTTTATTGCCGGTCGCTCTTGTGTCCGTACATCAAACCGGGCAGTTTACACGCAGCCCACGACGGGTGGCGAGGTTGAGTCGTTGCTTCTATGCTCCGGAAGCCATGGGCCAGCACCAGCTGAGACCGTCCACCCACCCCGAATTTGTCAATGTCATGGGTTCGTCGCCGGGTCCTCGAACGAGTTAGATCGCCGGCGGATGGTGCAACTACAAATCGCTTAAAAAAGAACCCACCAGTGGAGCGTTTTGTCTTCCGTTCCTCCTTTCTCCAGTTCTCTGCTCACCTCTGAGACAAAGTATGTCTATAGTCTCGAGACTTTCCGAGCTACCCAGCTCTCAGTCTACCGGGGAACACACCCCAGCACCCGCACCCACTTCGCAATGGAAGATCTGGACTAGGGGTATTAACAAAAGCGTATGTGTCTCTCAACCCTTCCACTCATCGACGGAGCACGAACGACTCCACAGGGTGATTGGCACTGCACCCACAGATTCACAGATGGAACCGAAACCTATCACTATGTCCACGAGTGCGTTCACATCTAATCTCCTCTCTCTGCAGTGCTAATCAGCGTTGAGGGGTCTTTCAGAGACGGAAGTGTTTACATGAAACACCGCGACGGTTCTGCTACGTACGCTCCCACCGAAGGGACGTATTTGCCACGCAAGGAACGGGAAGAAAACTCGAAGGTCCCAGCTCCCACCATGGATGAGATTGTCGAGGAGTTCAAGGCTGTAAACAAGGAGTATCGCGAGTACCAGGCTCGCCCGCTCAAGTACTGGGCCGGGGTTTGTACAACCCTTCAGGCAAGACGCAGACCCTCCGATATCTCTTGGCTCTTCCCAATGTATTTCTTTTTTTTATTACCAGTCGGTCGGCCACTCATCCCACACCTGTAGCTGTGACTGTGGTGACCGCTATTCGGTGTACGATTATGATTATCCTGGTTACGACGACTGCGAGGACTACGACTACGAGATCGATGTCGATGACGACATGATCTACGAGGCCGAAAACTATGGTCGCGATAGCGAAGATGAAGAAGAGGAGTCCAGCGACGACGATCGGCGTTCTCCGAGCCCCGATGATGAATACAAGCCGATCGACAAACAGGACGACGACAAGACCACCGTTCGTACGACCGACGGTGCCCACCCATCAGCAACCGAGGAGGCAAAGGTCAACATCAAGCAAGAGATTAAAGAGGAAATTTTCGACGGTCCTTTCATAGCGCGACTCGCTGTCCCTGGGCACGAAAAGGAGGAGCCATATACTACTTCCGTTCCCGATGCTGTTCCCGAATCCTCAGCGACTGGGAGCGGCAACGTGGGAAAAACTCCCCGTCGTCCTGAGGTGGGACCCAGCGTTGAGACAGAGGGGAAAAGAGTGAGCCATTTCCGATTGCTCCGGAATCTGTGAGTTTGTGTCTCACACGGCCTTTGATAGATATTGCGAAGCCACAGATCCAAACCGTACTGAATCTTGACTTGATCTTGCATGCTACTGTTATGAATGTATTATTCCTATGCACTTTTGTTTCTTGTCCGTGACACCCGCGCCGAGAGGTGTGAGGCTACCTTCGGTGGGAAACTGGACTGCTTTAACCGAGGCCTGAGCGTCAACGCCTAGCAGCCGATAACACGAACCGCTTGAGCGATTTTCCGATGTATAGAGATTGGTCCCAAATCCTTCCCATAAAACTGGATCCGAGCTGGCGCTACAGGGCTCCCGCGTCTTATTCGCACCTCAGGCCTCCGGTTTTTGCCAGTATCGAAACACGAGGCTCTCTGACTCGCACGTGTCGACCCACTTGACGGTACAAGATTCAAGATGCGACGCGACCCCGTACCCCCCGGCCCATTGCGTGGGACTCTCATGCGCGTGATATCTTTCAATTACTGAGCCGATCAATGATAACACCCCGAACGTGGCTCTGAGCCCTTTGTGTGGAGAATGGAAGCGATAAGGAGCGGATGGCGTAGCCTGTGCTGAATTGACCCAGGCTATCCCGGAAGCAGAAGGATCCAGAAGGGTCGTGAACCTACCCAGGCAAAAAGTATAAAAGGACCGACCCTCTGACTCACCCCATACCTCAGGTTGACCACAACCACCCCCAATCTCTACCGAGGATCCAAACCACCACAGAATAACCATTGGCACCCCCCCCCCTACCATATCCCCACAACAATCTCCAACCTATCACCCCACCACCACCTCCAACAGAGAAACCCCCCCTTGAACGACCCCTTCAAAAGTCAATGAGGACTTCCAGCGGTATCGATGAGCACGGTGAGAACCCCAACCCTTATCCACACGAAAACCAGCCGTATAAGAAACGTCGGGATGGAGCAGTAGGTCCTCAGTCCCCCGGCACCGTTGGCCCCCGTGTCGTACAGTGTTTGTCCCCCATGGCGATTCACCCAGGAAACTCAACTCCAGGTCCGTTCCTGAGGCCGGTAGACGCACACAGGCGCATCAACAGATACGGCAACGAGTACCACAGAGAGATCTACGGTGATGGCACCGACTCGTACTGGTACAACAACAGAGATGGAAGTTATTTCAAGAAATACCGTGATGGCAGCACCGTTTTCTACCGCCGCGGATCCTCAAGGGAATACCCCGCTCCGGTTTCGGACGAGTCTGTCGGGCCTAAGGAGCATAGTAGTGGAGCGGCCAGAGATGTGTCACAGAGATATCCAGTAGAAGATCGAAGTGTGCCTGCGACCAGGCGAGAAGACATTCAGCAAGCAGAACCCGCCAACTCCGCCAGCAACAGGATCGAAGATGGGCACAAGCATCATCACCTGTCCCAGTCAACCACGAATCAGTCGACCTCTCCTACTCCTCCAATATCACAGAGACCGTCAGCCAACTGGAGATCGAGAGCAGAACAAAAGTCGAAAACGAATCGATCGACGAAGACACGGAACCAAGAGTCGGTCAGGGTTGGCCAACAGAACCCGACCGATGGTAGAAGAAGATAGTGCTGGAAAACGACGAACGTGTCGTGTGTTTCAGAAATCTCCGAACCAACCCGGTGTTTGTGTTTGTTTTATTCTATGGACTTTCTTTCAGTTTCTTGTCCGCTGTTGCTCCCCAGACTTGTTCGCTATGCTGGGGAGCAAGTTCGTCCTTATGTCTATATTATACTTTAATTTTATGTACTTCACTCGGACCTGACTGTGCCCAGATTCCATCAAATAGATGGCCAGCAGTAGCGTCACTACCTAGCTTAGTAGAAGTAGTAACTTAGCGGGTGACTGTCTGGCCACGACATGCACACAATCCATATACCTATAAGCCGGAACTGTTGGAACCCCACCCGTTGCGTTGGGCCACGGGTATTTTCCCCGAACCGCGCATCTGTAAACCAAGCGCTAGGACCATTTCGTTCGAAAACTGGCCACACGTCCAAACCGCGGGGGTGGGGGACTGCAACTCACCCGCTTCAAGTTCACCGACCTCTGGTGCCGTCTCCATGCTCAAAGTCTCGATTTAATTAACCTACACCACTCGAAGGACGTCGGGTATGTTACAGGGTTTAAATAATGAAGGGTGTATTGCTGGCTCTTAAGCCGCACGGGGGTACAACGTGACTTTCCTCGTGGCCTTTACCTGAAGGCCGAGGTTTCCGAAGTATCGTTCCGAGTCAAATGACCAATGTAGGCTCCCAACGATCCAATCAGCGAGTCCATCAACGTAGATCTTGACCTGCTCATCAATCTCCGAGCCCCAACTTGGGAGACGTCCTCGCTCAGAAATGAATCGATCGATCGAGCTCTTGCACATGTTGCCGACGCAGTCCACAGCAGACTGGAGATCCATACCACGGTGTTTCATGAGTATTACAATCATGTTGTGTGTGTCGCCCTTTGCTTGTTCGCGATTGTATGAGAAGATATCCTGTCATTAATTTGTTATGAATGCGAGAAGTGACGATCTTGGGGACGGGCTTACGTTGGACCACGTTACAAGGTCGTTGGCAGCTTTCCCGAGGGACTCCACAATGGGGTGCTCCATGACCTCGTTTGGGATATCGAGACCGTTCGCGTACTCGATAAGAGCCCAGCACGGTTTGCATCCGCTCGTATCCCGGCGGACTGCGATGTAGGGATCGAGGTCGGGGATAACGCCATCTCTTCGATCCTTCGCCTGGATTGTGATGGCTTGGAAAAACAGGTCCATCGTGGACATGAATCGTTGCTGGGCACCAGGGCTGCCACTCTTTATTAACCGTTTCCAGTAGCTGTATCAGATCGTGGTTAGGTGGCTGCACAGGACGTGGAGGACAACGAGGAAGCGACTCACTCTCGGGTAAGAGTGGAAACACGGGTGTTGGTGTCATCTATTTCTGGATAATACAGAGCGTTCATAACGTCGTTTGCAACGCTACGGGTATCCATGTGGGTCATATCATCCGAAATGTCGTCCAGGTGAAACAAATAATTCATAAAGTCACAGCAGACCCTGAGTTGATCGAAGTCTGCATAGGGGTAACACATTGACGTGAGCTCTTAGAAACGTGGGTCAGTAAGTGATCGCGACAGGACCATCGATCGTCTTACCTCCTGCTTTGAGCCCTCGGAAGGCGTTCTTGCGTTTCTCTCCGAGTTGGCCGTGCTCAAAGAGCCATGCCCTGGACTCTTCGACAGCAGTCTCAACCTTGGGATTGCAGTGGATACTGAAATGACAGTGAGAGACGAGATCTGGAATAACGATGATACCAGGTGCGGGGGAAATTTCGGCGGCGACCTCTGTCGGAGTAGAGAAAGGAGGAGGTTCGGATTCGGGGACTTGGACAGTGACAGGCTCATCAACCGGGTGGCGCATACAAGATGATGTCCCAAGTCGGTGGAAGATTCGAGAGACGCAGCTCTTGAATCGCCTGGCCATCGTTCGTACCCTGAACGATCTGGTAGAGGAGGATTTCTCAGCCGCCATCTCAGATGGAACGGTGAGGAGCGGTGATATAGGGGAAGTAGATTATCGTAGGTGGAGAGTGATACCCAGGCCTGGGTTGATATAGTCCCTCGGTCATGAAAACCGTCAGGATGCAGCCTGTGTAGTTCATGACGGTGTCGCCTCTTTGTGTACAGAACAGAATAAAGGGGCCAGGACCGTCAGAAACTGTGGTCGAGAAGGAGTCTCAATTGCTAGGCGGCAATTCAAACCCTAGAGATGAAACATGTGAGTTATGTCACCCAGGGAACTCGGGCGTATCCAGTAGATATCAGCCCCCCCGTATACTAACCCAACTTCTCTCGACTGATGGTTCAATAAACGCATTCACTTAGCAATGAATACACGCATATCAGTACTAGGAATACTCACACTGGGTACTGAACCTTATCGTAAACGACTGGAACCATCGGGGTGGGCGACTATCCGGAAGGTTAGGGGTGTCTCTAAACGTCACAGAAGGGTGCCAGTAGCCGAGATTCGTGCTGCCCGCGACCGGACAAAACGGTCGGATCTCTTAAAAGTCCCTGGATATTCGTCTAGACTTGTGTGCACACACCGCAGCCTTGCAGACAAACACCCGGTACCCATCTAATCAGGCGGGTGGCAAGTACGAGATGAGTGTATATCGGATCACGTCGAGGATCAGAATTTACTCCGAACCTGAATTATTATACAGATTTGAGTCAAACATGGTCGGTGAGTTTCACAGTCTCATGCTCGAATACCTCTCGGATTCCCACACTCGCTTCGAGGAACGTGTGGCGCAAGATGCGGAAGATTGGATTGCTTTCTCCGGCTCCGACGAGGAAACAAATCTGGGTTGTACTCGGACCGCGGCCCGATCCAGCTCTTTGTGCATGGGGAGGGGGGATGTTGCGTCGTCACCCGGGTGGGATCGGCGAGGCATCTGTGGGGCTCGTGAGAGCCTCGTGTTTCGCAAGCGGTAAAGTTTGCCGGGAAGCGGTTGTCGGCAACGCGACAAACTCAGTTCATCACGGTTATGGCCCACCGAGGTGTCTCCCGGACAGCCTCCTGATGGGACAGTAGGGACTTTCGGAGGTGTCAAAGGGCTCGCCGAGTTACACCTCGAGGTTTCACAGGGGCGGGATCAATCAGTACCGGGATCGCGTTGTGGACTACTACTCCGCCCTGAACCTGCTCGACGCAATGAGGGAAAAAGAGGTCAGTTCATTGGGATTGAACGAGCCGGAGGAGATGCCACACTCAGCTCTTGGGTCTAGTGAACCTCATACGCGTGAGGCGAATGAGACGCGGGCGGCACCTGTTGCCACTCCTCCACGGAGTAACGGATTTCGGGGTCGACTCCGGTGGACGGAATACCAAAGGGGGGTCAAAGGTCACCGGTCACGGGTAAACCTGAGATCGAGGGTAAGCCAACCCCCCGGGCACAGGAGCCGTTAGATTGAACATCTCCCGCGACCCCCAATTTACTCCTCGAGCAAATACAATGAAAACTCGAACCCGGAACCCCCGACGCGCAGGCAACGCGATTGCGATGGACCGTATTGTCATTCACGGTGGATCTGCTATACCCTTGAGACGGAAGTGACCCTGTGTGGTGCTATCGACAAGACTCACGGCTCTACCTCCCGTCTGATTAGCCGGCTAGACCTCAGGGGTACGAGAACGGAAGAACAATGAACGCTTGAGCAGCCGGGGTCACCCATGCGGACCTTTAGGAGCCAGCGAGGGGATGTATAGGGACCATCCCAGGTCAACTCCGGTTGACCCCGAACCAGCGAGTAAAAAATCGAACAGGAGCAAGAATATAGATCTACGAGCGCTCCACCCGGTATGCCCTTCCGAAGCTCAACGTTTCAGATTTCAACATTGTCAGCAACGAAAACCTGGGGGACAATTTTACTGGTGCTCGTTCGGCCCACCACCCCCCACCCCTTCATTAGGCTGTGGCGCGTTTCCATGGATTATTCTGGTGCCCCTTCCCCCCTCTCCTGTTCGTTTGTTTAATCGCATACGTGTTAACATCGGAACTGCGTCACTCAGGGGTAGGGCAACTTTCTGTGGCGGCCTGTTCAATAGATGTTCCGGATCTACCGCCCATTGTTTGGTGTGGGGCCGCATCGTGTACCACACGTGTCCAACCTTGGAGACGCACGGATCTGACGAGCCACCTACTACATCACCAAACCCTACTCCACCATCCGGTTCACTGAAGAAGACATACCCCTACGTATACCAGCTTGCAAGGTCAATCAGGGGTCTCAGCCACACTGAAATCAAGACACCTCTTCGCGCCGATCATCCAGGAACATTCCACACGCAAGCGATCGTGCGCGATAACCCCCCCATATCCCCTCCAATCCTCCAATCCTCCAACCCTCCAACCCTCCAAAGGATGGCAAATCCAATATATCACCGCTCTAGAGGTTTACCATATACCACGCGGACCAACAGCGGCGTGAACGACCGAGTAAGTTTTTTCATTTTCCCAGGATCCGGTTCCTCGGTCCTACATTTTCCAACCTTATCCCATCTCCGCCGTCTTCGACCCATAGGGGAACGAGTATACCGCCTATAGGTATTCAGACGGGACTAGATCATACCAGTATCGTAACCAGCAAGTGCTAATTCCTCTCAACGTTCTATTTCGAGGCATTCACTGAAACAACACGTTAGAGATGGTGGCGTTTATGCCAAGCATTGTGATGGGAGCGCGGAGTATCATGCCCCGAGTGGTTACGTGAGGCACTATAACCCTCCGTACTACAGCGACGAAGATAGGAGCGATGGGGGGTATTATTCCTCAGAAAGTCCGGAGGAAACGGACTCCGAGCACGACGACTTCAGAGGCAGGGGCCCCGTGGGTCGCGGGTTCCACGTCCCGGATAACCGAGGCGTACTTCATGTCCCAGACTCCGAATCTCCTTCAGAAGGAGATACACCTGATAGCGAGAGTGAGACGGAGACAGAGGACTCTTCGGACCGGTATGTCCCAGAAGAGTATGAATCAGGGTCGGCATATGATCGTGATTCATACGGGGATTCCTACGATGACGACGATGACGATTACGGAGAGTATGATGGTATGGTTATACTCCCATTTACATATTTTCCGACGTTCGTGCGCTTATTCCTCCCCCGCCTCAGATGACGACTACTCAGATTATTATTACTAGACAAGGAGTCCCGAGGTTTTCGACGGCCAATTCCGCATCATTCCAGTGGTTTGCGAAGTTGTGCCGAGAAAACCCATCGTAGCGTACATTTTTCTCCCTTGTTTCCGTCAATCTGGCCCCCTGGCCCATGAATGCATGAGTGATATATGGGTGATGTATTTCGGACTTATGTGGCTTCCCTTGATCGGAAAACCCACCCTCCAAAGCCCAACAGAACGCATGCAGAGTCGCAGACACCGACTCAGCGTAAGTATACAGTTCGTGTCAGTTCCCACGATTTCCGTATGCCGCTAGGCGCAGAGAGTGAAGGTAGCTTTGCTTTTGGTATTGAGACCGCGCAAAGCTATGTGTAATGTCGCCGGGGGTGATCCGGCCTCGCGGTTCTTCCTAAGACCGACAGACTCCAACAAGACCACGGGTCTCTGGGCAAGTACTCAGCCACGACGGGTAAGTGAGAGAAGAGTATAACGAGATAACGGGCTGCGCCCCACAACGGGAGTCTCAAAACATTCTGACCGGAATGATCGCAGCTAAGTTCGATCATGGCCACTGCGAGCGGCGAGGCGCGTTGATTTGTGACAGGTACTTACGCGGGTAGAGGGAAAACTTCGGAGCGACGCAAGCGAGAGTAGAGCAGGTGCATTCCGAACCTGGTGGGTGGGGGTGAACCGCCAGATGACGCATGCTGGTGGCACCTTTGTCTGACAGGTGCACAACAAATGATAGATAACACCCAATTCAAAGAAAAGAATGCCCCCTCCCTCTCTTCGACGTGAAGAAAAAAAGATGGGTGATTGACAGGTGGTTCCTATAACGCCGTACGCGACCGGCCACTAATCTGCCCCGGCGGGGCAGGGATTGGCCGACCGTACGCGTAAGCCTCGGCTGGTCGGGGGAGTGGGGTTATACGCCTCCCTCTAAGGACGCCGTGCTCTATCCCCGTACCGTCAATCGGGCTTGGGGATATCTGATTCTCCAACTCCTTTCCCCGCATCAAGGAGGGTGAAACGCGCAGGGGATCGGGCGTAGTGGTGGTTTGTTTGACCACCCAGCAGCCAGAGGCCCGATGAAGCCCCAAAAGATCAATGCCCGAGATCGGTGGAAATCACGCCAAGGAACGGACCCAGGATATTTGGGTACTGATTAACGGGCGGGCGGATTGATATGCATGGGAATAAAGTGAAGGGGCCAGTCGGCTTTCGAGGAAAGCGGAATCCTCCGTTCAAGCGGGGACCGCACATGGCAGTAGTTACGCGTTTTTCTGATCTCAAACCCGAGGCATCCGAAACACTGTACCGATGTAGACATGGCGAGCGGGTCGCCAAGAAAAGATCCAGGGGGTCGGCGCCCCACATAAGTACGCGCATGGGCTTGGGATTCGGAGATAGGAAACCAGAGATAGATCTGCACCACACAGTGCACGAACCTGCAGACAAAGATTTCCTGGCGGTCGTCCGCGCTTGGGTAAGATCGGATCCGGGGACGCGTGATGTCGGAGTGAGTCTGTCCTGTCTTTTTGACCGCGACCCATCGCAGCAGGGTGATACCGGGTGCGAGGCGAAGCGTGTGGTCCCCCAAAAAGCAGTGTAGTATTTTTGTTCTTTTTGTTCTGCTATGTGGTAGCCATCTTTGTACGTGGAGCACCGGAGCACGTCAGCGATCAAGCGACGGCCAGATCCGAGGACGGGGGATGAAAGATGAGAACGACTCGAGTAGCCGATGCACGGTAGAGTTTAGCCTTTGCAGAGATGAAATGAACTGCGTCAAAACGTGAAACCGTTCGAAAGGCTTAGCACCGTCATTTCCGCCATTGGATAACCCGACCGACAGGTAGGATTTACGCTCCACTGCGTGGGCTCCAGTTGCGGGCGTGTGCGGAGGGGTTGCGAAGCGATGGAGACGAACTCGGGGTCCTCTCGGCAATTGCCATCTGACCTCACAACTGTTTCCCATGGCTGGCGTAACATGGCATTATGTTCTAAAGTTCATCATCACTGGCGAGTCGCCTACAGCCTGTGTACCCTGGTCGTCCCGGGGAGCTGACCAAGGATGCGATCGTTTTGCAGGTGATGCCGCAGTGGGCAAGTCGTCGCTGCTTGTGCGCCTCACCGACCAGCGATTCCTGGCTAATCCGGATCCAACGGTTAGCACAGAATGTTCCCACGTCTCGTGGATTTGTGTTCCGGCTTCTCATTAATTGCGGTCGGACGTAGCTCGGGGTCGAGTTCGGGTCGAAATTGATCACAATACCGGAGGAGGAGAAGGTGGTCAAGCTTCAATGTGCGTCCCGCTCCTTCGCTGCCATCCATCTACGCTGACAACTCGCTTGGACGTCGGGCTGCAGGTTGGGATACTGCCGGCACGGAATCCTTCAGATCCATAACGAGATCATATTATCGAGGCGCGGCTGGCTGTTTACTCGTCTATGACGTTTGTTCGCGGCAGAGTCCGTCACACATCTTCTCCTCGCTATCACCACTCGAGGCCGTGCTGACCCGGGATTTTCAGGTTACCTGAATGCCCGGACGTGGCTCAAGGATGTTCGCCAACACGCAGACCCGCATCTGACGTGCATCCTGGTCGGAAACAAGACGGACCTGTGTTCGGACGACGCTGGCTCGGCTAAGCGGAGCCGGGAGGTGAGAACCGAGGAGGCTGAGCTGTGGGCGAAAGAGGAAGGACTGCTGTTCGTCGAGACCAGCGCGCGCTCGGGAGAAAACGTAGAGCTGGCATTCGAGCAAGCGACGAGGGACATCCTAGCAAAGATCCGCAACGGCGTCTTTGACGATGATCGAGTGAGTGCCATCCTCAGGCCCTTGACCCATCCGAGATGTCTAAGCGCTGCCCTCGTCTGGTCGTAGTCTCTTGGAGTGAAGACCTCGAAGCCGTCTGGAACGAACCTCACGATAGAACAGCCTGTCAAAAGCGGGTGCTGCTCATAGACTGCCCGCCACTTGTGACTTGTTTCAAATCCTGCCACCGCTGTATCCCACGCTCATCTGTCAGACTGTCACACTGGTGGCCCTCCCTTAATTTTGGACAACTTTGGACGCGATCATCTCCGTGTCGCACTCCGCTCTGCGAGCCCTCCGAACGTTCCGTTGTTTCCGCTTCCGATTGCACTCGCCGATTATATTACAGACACGAAGATGATGGTTGATGAACATTAGTGCGGATGGATCTATGTGTACAACTAATTGGTGGTAGATAAATATACCTCTTCTACGCTATGATTTTGGGTGCGAAAGGGACAAGGAGATATGGTACAGCGAAGCGTACGAAAGGGCGGACAGGAAGTCGCATGTAGGGTGTGTGAGGGGGTGTGGGAAGAGACAGGCTCTGATGCGGCATGGGGTGGATGAAGAGAGAACACGGGCCGGATGGCTGTGCCACCAGGCGAATCTCGGGGGGGTGCTATGATGGTGATTGGCCCAGGGACCTGGCGTATTCATCCAATTGACTGATGAAGCCACGATTCGGCTGCGCATTCATCCGCTTCGACTGCACGTAGTTCACAGCCTGGCCCGTAGTCCACCCGTACCTGGCTATGAGGTAGGCGGAGATTACGCTCGCACTCCTGCTGACACCCTTGACGCAGTGAACCAGGACTTTGGCGTTCTTGTCCCGCAACGCGTCCGTGAGGAAGTCCGTCGTGTTCGGCAGGAACGCCGCGAGTTCTGCAAACGGCGTGTCGAGGAGGGGTATTTGGAGTTTGCGGATGTGGGGCAGGCTGGCGGGGATGTGGACGCTGCCGCTCATGGCGGAGAGGACGTGGGTGACGCCCAGGGAGGAGAGCGTGGTGTGGCACTCTGCGACATTGATGTCCGAGATGTAGAGGTTGGGGAGGATTTCGGTCAGCTCTGACTGGGAGGCGACCTCTGAGGCGGTGGTGGAGGAGGAGGAGCACGAGGACGGGTACGCGATTGGCGAGAACTGTGATGGGGGCTTGAGGGCGAGAGAGGCGAGCCGCAGCTTAGGAGGCTGCTTGGGACAGAGGGAGACGACAGACATTGCCGGGAACGGAGGGAGGAGGAGGGACGGGAGGGATCAGCAGCATGTACTTATATCCACCGAGCAATTAGTCTTGTACTTGTAACCCGGGATTTCAGATTTCTCTCGAAAATGGTGATTGCCTCGGCCTCTCCTCTCAACCGAAATGATCAGACTAAAACAAATGAGGCCCTCCCACCACCGCACCGCCCCTCTCGATCAAGAACCCGACGGGGTGTCCAGCCCAGACCACGCGGACTGAAAGAGCATAGAATCGTTTCATATTATCGGTGCACGTGCTGTACATTCCAATCAAATACAGTGATGCTCAATGTGTGAGAGAACAGGCAGGATGACGCGAGTGACCGCGATAAATAGGAAAAGAGGAAGAACCAGAGGAAAACACATCGGCCTCGTTGCTGATTTCAGGGGTTGCGATTTGCGTCGTCGACGCGGAGTGGATCGAGCTGGATGCTCCTTTGGGCGTTGTTATGTGCGTAAGCGGTCGTTTGATCTGCGAGCGGAGGTTGTTCCGTGAATGGTTAGACTCAGGGCCAAGGCGAATTGCAAACAATGGCAGGGGAAAGCGAAAAAGAGGTGTGTGTGGAAAACGGATGACAGCGGCGAATGATCTAGATGAGGTCGCTACATTTGCGCTTTCCATCAGCAACCTGCCTTCAACTCAAAACACAAAGATAACTTACGCAACGTTCAATGGCATCTCATCGATTTGCGTGTTATAAAACTCTGCATGATGAGGTCCCAGCGCGGTCAGCCTCCACTTCCGTCACGACGGCGCGTCAACCACACTCACGTTCAATATCCCTCAGCATCCTGATGCCCTCGGTCGTCACAAAGTTTATGGCAACTCCCTTTCGTCCAAACCGCCCACCACGGCCAATACGGTGGATGTAGCTCTCCCTGTTCATGGGCAAGTCGTAATTGATCACCAGCGACACCTGTTGTACGTCAATACCGCGAGCAAGCAGGTCGGTGGTGATCAAAACACGCGAAGAACCAGAGCGGAACTCCTTCATCAAAACTTCCCGCTGCTTCTGATCCATATCTCCGTGCTGTCATATAAAGCGATCAGCTCCCTCTTAATATTATCATGGGCATAGTGGAGAACATACCATGGCCGAAACCGTAAATTCTCTCCCATGCATCTGGTCTGTCAACCAGTCAACCTTCCGGCGGGTGTTACAGAAGATGACAGCCTGCGTGATGGTGACCGTCTCGTAGAGGTCACAAAGGGTGTCCAACTTCCATTCCTCCTTTTCCACTGCGATGTAGAACTGCTTGATACCCTCCAAAGTCAACTCATCCCTCTTGACGAGGATCCTGACTGGATCTCGCATGAACTTCTTCGTCACCTCGAGCACATCCGCGGGCATGGTGGCAGAGAGAAGAACGACTTGAGTGTCCTGAGGGAGGAGTTGGAAGACCTCATAGATCTGGTCCTTGAAACCACGAGACAACATCTCGTCGGCTTCATCGAGACAGAAGATCTTGATGTGATCGGTTCTGAGGGCCCTGCGGTTGATCATATCAAAGACACGACCGGGGGTCCCGACGACGACGTGAGCACCCTCCTGCAATTTGCCTATGTCCTCACGGACGTTGGTCCCACCGACACAGACGTGGCATTCGATGTTCATGTAGTCCCCGAGGGCGAAGACAACTTTTTGAATCTGCTGCGCGAGCTCACGGGTCGGTGCCAGAATGAGAGCCTGGGTGCTCCTGACCGAGAGGTCAAGCTGCTGGAGAATGGAGATGGAGAAGGTCGCGGTCTTGCCAGTACCGGACTGAGCCTGGGCGATGACATCGTGACCCTTGATGACGGGAACGATCGCACGTTGCTGGATGGCGGAGGGACGCTCGAAGCTAGAGGAGGAAAACGTCAGAGATAATCGCCAGCGTCTTTGGCCTAACGTACCCATAAGCGTAGATACCGCGGAGAAGTTCTGGCTTCAGATCCATGTTGTCGAAGCTGTTGAAAAAGGATCCGTCAGCGAGGTCCAGGGTCGAGCGGGGGGCGTAGAAGACGAACTTATCGACGACTTGGTCCCAGTTGGACTCGATTTCTGTTTCTGCGACGTCTTGAAGAGGTTCTCTGTGACATCGGGGTGAACATCCAGGCGTACGAGGCGAGAACGGCCGAATCTTACTGGGAAGCCATGATTGTCTGGTTAAGAAGAGAGAGAGGGCAAGTCTTCTTTTTTGTAAGATACGTGGGTGAGCGGGTGAGTCCAAATTACAAAATTTTTCGGTCCCGCTCTCCCGCACCGAACTCCTTCGGTTATTGCCGACGCACTCCCATCCAGCAAAAAAATTAAGCACCAACAAAAAATGGCCTTCGGTCCGTGCGATAGTCTTCCGGCTCTCTGACTCGCTGACCCGCTTCCGCACAGGTGCTTCAGGTGGTCGTGGTGGTTTTGGAGGTAGGGGAGGAAGAGGCGGCGGTCGAGGCATGTTTCAATTTTCTCTTGTTCTCTTGTGATCTCACGCGCCCTTTCACCTTTGTTAATCAGGTGGAGGAGACCGTGGAGGACGCGGCGGGGGACGTGGCGGCGGTTTTGGTGGGCGAGGGGGAGCACGAGGTATTTCCTTTCGTTCGCCGGTTTTCCGTTTTCTTTCACACTCGTTCACTCAACAGGTGGTGCGGGTGGTGGTATCCAAAAATTCGGTGGTCCCCCGAGGGGGCGAGGCGGCCCAGGCAGGGGTGGTCGTGGTGGGGGACGTGGAGGTGCCAGGGGAGGTGCAAAGACTATCGTCGAACCCCACAGGCACCCCGGTATTTTCATCGCGAAAGCCAAGGAGAGCATGTTGGTCACCAAAAATCTTGTTCCCGGAGAGTCCGTCTACGGCGAAAAACGAATTTCTATCGAGGGTACCGAGGCCGATACCAAGGTCGAATACCGGGTGTGGAACCCTTTCCGTAGCAAGCTTGCTGCTGGCGTTCTCGGTGGTTTGGACAATATCTTCATCGCCCCCGGCAAGAAGGTGTTGTATCTTGGTGCCGCAAGTGGCACGAGTGTTAGCCATGTTGCTGATATCGTCGGACCGGTGCGTCTTTCATCTTCACCCCAGATATGTCCAACCTGTCCAACTGAATCTTGTTCGGATTCCAGGAGGGTGTTGTCTATGCTGTTGAATTCTCATTGAGGTCGGGCCGTGATCTTATCAACATGGCCAAACGGAGAACGAACGTTATCCGTGAGTCCTTATGTGTCATTGTGCCCCGTGGTGCAGGTTTAATGATCTCCCTCTAGCAATTGTGGAAGACGCACGACTACCTCAACGATATCGCATGTTGCTTTCAACAGTTGATGTTATATTTGCAGACGTTGCTCAACCGGATCAAGCCCGCATTGTTGCAGTGAACGCTCATAACTTCCTAAAAAATGGTGGCCATGCCGTGATCTCTATCAAGGCGAGTTGTATCGACTCGACCGCCCCACCTGCCCAGGTGTTTGCCCGCGAGGTCGAGGCGCTATGAAAAGATAACTTTAAACCAATCGAGCAAGTCACGTTGGAGCCCTACGAGCGAGACCATGCAATGGTTTCTGGTGAGTTCAGTCAGGCGAACCGAAATCAATCCCTGACCCGCCCTCAGCCCAATACCTCCGCGCACCATGATGCCCGCTCCCGGTTTGCTGCGTAAGTGTATGATATATAGATAATTTTATTACTGTGTATGCTCGTGTACCGACCATCCGTGTTGCCCCTATGTTGCCCCTTGCTCGAGTGATGCGTGATACAATCTATTCCTGGGAGTGACACGTTGTGGGTATCAGTCTTTCATCCACATTCGCTGCGCGCCTCGGTTACGGAAACCACACAACATCCCCACCCTCTGTTATTCGGACGACAAATCTGAGGTTCCGGGCGCGAGAACCGAGGGTAGCGCTACATGCGACCGTCTGAAGTCACTCTCAATTTCGGGACGCCGCAGGATTCGCCACGTACTTCGTCTGATTTTGAAGAGATCCCCTACCCTCACCACTGGTCTTCATCTCAAGGGCAGCCAGAAGAACTTCCGCTTCACTACATGAGCGAGGAGACCACTCGCCGTCGCGTGCACCAGCACTCTGAGCACCAACACCCCCACCAAGGGCCGGCGGGATATGCTGATTACCCTGTTGATCCTGCTGAGCGGGACGATGGTGGGAAGGATGTGTATGCGAAGATGAGGCAGAGCCACGGCGGTCTTGGAGGAGGACGGCCGAGGAGGTTACACCCCCCACCACCTACATCCCTGGTACGTCCCTCCGCTTCCGTGATCGCTTTTTTTTTGTTCCGTCAGTTGTCACCGCATATTCTGATATATCTCGCCAAAAGCGTGAGTTCATCTCACAGAACCTCGAACACATAGCCCCGGTATTCTACACCCTTCTTTCGTGCTGGACTCGTTTCCATGGTATCGGCAAGTCGGATGTCGTCGTCTGGGATGAAGCGCACTTCGGAAAGTTCGGTTCACACTACCTCAAACGCGAGTTCTACTTTGATGTGCACCCACCGCTGGGGAAGATGCTCGTTGCACTCGCGGGGCTGTTGTCTGGATATAATGGGAGTTTCGAATTCAAGAGTGGGGAGAAGTACCCTGAACATGTACCATACGTCGCCATGCGGGTCATGATCGCCACGTTCGGTGTTGCGATGGTCCCGCTTGGGTGGTATACCGCTGTCGAATTGGGGATGTCGTGGAAAGCTTGTCATCTGGTAGCTCTTATGGTGTTGTTAGGTCAGTCCACTTTAATTTGATCAACAGTGTAGAAGATTGAAGACTCACGGTCCTTCAAGACGTCGGCTGGTTGTGCATTTCCCGTTTCATTCTTTTAGACTCGATTCTGTTGTTCTTCACTTTCACCACCGTTTTCTTCCTAACAAAGTTTCATAATCAACGATACTAGTGAGTAGACCCGCCGATTCAGCCTGCCCTCGTTGGGTTAACGTGGTTTTCAGCCCATTCTCTTTCGACTGGTGGATGTGGTTGTTATTTACCGGTATTTCTATTGGTTGTGTCACAAGGTATTTTACCCTCAAGTCCCGTGGTCGTTCTGTTCCACGTACTGAATTCGTTCGCAGCGTGAAGCTTGTTGGTCTCTTCGTGACGGCTTTGGTTGGTGTCTACACGGTAGAAGACCTGTGGCACAAGTTTGGTGATATGAAGATGTCGTTGGTCAGCTTCTTTCGTGTCCTACACCAGAATCGTTTTGAACTCAACGGAAACAGCGGGACCAACTTTGGCACTGGGGAGCCCGCATCGCTTGTCTTATCGTCACCCCGATCATCGTCTATATGATAACTTTCAAAATTCACTTCCTCATATTGAACCACTCTGGTCCCGGTGATTCACAAATGAGTTCTCTGTTCCAAGCAAATCTCGTCGGAAATGACTTCGCTAGGAACCCTCTCGGTCAGCCCAACTACACCACCCACTTGATCATTACTGACATTTTTTCCGCGGTTCTAGAGGTTGCCATTGGGTCAAGGGTCACACTCAAGAACACGGGATGGGGAGGAGGTTTACTTCATTCCCACGTGCAAACATTCCCCGTTGGATCGATGCAACAGCAGGTCACTTGTTATCATTACAAGGATGATAACAATGACTGGGTCGTTCTGCCGCGATGGGATGAACCGGCCTATGATCCTAATGCTCCTTTGAGGTTCCTCAAGGATGGTGACATTGTTCGCTTGCGACATTCACCTACGTCGAGAAACCTACACTCCCATCCGGTCCCGGCCCCCATCACCAAACTCAACCATGAGGTGTCTTGTTACGGTAACGACACGGTTGGTGATGTGCAGGACCATTGGAGGATTGAGGTTGTGGACGATATCAAAAGGGGAAGCAAAAGTGCCTTCGAAAAAATTCACTCTTTGACAACCAGGTTGCGGTTCCGACACGTGCATCTTGGGTGTTATCTGAGAGCTGCAAATGCGGTCCTGCCTCAGTGGGGATTCAAACAGATCGAGGTTAGCTGCGACAAAGAGAACAACCCTGAGGATATTCACACTCACTGGAACGTGGAAAGTCATTGGAACGATCGGCGTAAGCCCAGGTGGATCGTTTTCTTATCTGTCACTAACCATCCGATACAGTACCGAGCGGCAACGCCAAATTCTATCGCTCACCCTTCCTCCGTGACTTCTGGCACCTCAACGTTGCAATGTGGACTTCAAACAATGCTTTGATTCCCGACCCGGACAAATTCGATGTCTTGGCGTCTGCGCCGTTCGATTGGCCGTTCCAACACCTTGGACTCCGCATGTGTGGTTGGGGCGACACCCAACTAAAGTACTACCTCATTGGCACCCCATTGATCTGGGCGGGATCCACTATCAGCTTGTTCATCGCGGTATTTCTCCTCGGGGTTTACTTGTTCCGGCAGCAAAGGAAATGTGTTGACATGGAGCCTCGTGCGGCCATTCATTCCCCTGGTGTCGTCACTTGTAATACTAATCACTGTATGCAGGTGAATGGGATCATTTCCTCTACGTTGGAAAGATTGCTTTCTTTGGGTGGTTCTTCCACTTCGGTAAAGCAGCCTTGTTTCTAGACTGGCGGGATCTGACCTGATCTTCACTTCACTCAGCTCCGTTCCTCATCATGGGTCGTGTCACCTACATTCACCACTACGTCCGTACCCCCCTTTGATGTTCCTGATACGACCGAAAGCTGATCTATCTTATCGATTTCATCCCCTCCTCCCCTTAGCTTCCAACCCTTTATTTCGCCGTCCTCATGTCCGCTCACCTCCTCGATCATTTCTTCTTCTCCGCTAAGCGATATTCGGAAAAAACGAAAAACATCATCTTCGGCGTCAATGTGTTCCTTCAGCTGGCAATGTTCTATTGGTTCAAGGAATTCGCTTGGGGGATCGAGGGACCAGTACACGATTATAAATACCGGGGATGGCGTTCTGTGAGTTTTTCCCCTTACCTGGCTGTCACAAGAATTGATCACTGATCAATGTGAAACCCACTTATAGAGTTGGAATCTATACAATTAAATAGACAGTGTACCTATCTAATTCCCTTTCTGCTCCTCGATTCTCTTCCTGCCTCGCTCGGACATTTTTGGGCGGAGTCATTAAGTTGCATCATTGTAGGAGAAAACCAAAAAGCGTCGTAAATCACTATATACACTGGTTTTCCCCCATCTCAGGATCCGCTGATATGCGCCGCCCCGTGATTACTTCGTCCAAGCATTGGCCACTCGTTTGTAAAACAGCAGGTATGGACATCTATGATCCTTATCTGCTTCGAACACATCCTTAGGCAGGACGTCCGAAACGAGTTCGTCGTCAATGCGTATCCACGCCTCGCGCGGCTTCTGGGCCATGTCCCGGTTCGGATGAAGAACGTCGAGTGTGTAGTGACCACCAGATGCAGACAGACCGTGGTGATAGAGAACTGTCGGAGGGTCGTCAACCAATTGACCCCAATAACCGATAGTCTCTCTGACTCACCTCCGAAGAGTTTGTACTTGACTTTTTGTGATTGCCTGCGTCCTGGAGAGATCAAACCTGGATGAACCGGCATAAGCAAACGTGAATTCGAACATAGAACTATCGGAATATACTTGAATCGATTTCCAACTCAGGAGTGAATGGAATCGGCTTCCCAATCTTGACCACATCACCTACTTGCGTATCATATAAGAAACGTTTTAGGTGAAGAACCAATATAGGTGGTAGGGACTCGATCAAGACTTGTTGGTGTGCATCCACCGACACACCAGGTCTTGTCGGCGAGGTCACGGTCACCGGTTGAGGATTTGAAATGCACTGAAGCGCCTCTCCGATCGTATTGACTTGTTCGCGCTACAGACGTTGTTAGGCGATGTAAGATCCCCTTTTTCATTCAATGGTGACGAACCTGAATGTCGAGTTGCAGCGCTCTCCAACTTTCCACGACTACGGAATCCTTATGTTGCGGTACGCGAAGTGTAGAGCGGAAGGTGCCACCGAAAATGCGGGTGATAGGAGAGTCGGTGGCCTTAGCCTACTCAGGATGTTAGGGTTTCCAGGTACAGAGGAAGGGGGCCCATACCGTTCGTGTTATCACGGTCCGATTCTTACGCCCGACCTCCATCCATCCACCTTCCTTAGGTGCCTCTTCTTCGCGCTCCTCGGTATGATTGAGGGATTGTGTGTTAGGTTTGGGAGAAACGGAGGTGAGGAGAGACAAAAGTTCGTCCTCGAGTGTGTCAAGGTAAAAGCCCAAGAACTCTTCTGCGTCTTCTTGATGTCCACCCTAAGGCATAATCTAAGCAAATGCTCCCACCCGGGTTGCTGAGTTTACCACTCACTCTCATGTTGTCAAATCTCTTCTTAGCCCTCATCGCGTCGTACACGCTAATCGGGGTGAAGGAGTCAAGGAATATATCCTCTCCATCCTCCTCTCGTCGCCTTCTTTCCTTTTCAGAAAGAGGGTTGAATTCTTTCAAGAACTCGACGGTCCCAGTGGTCAGGGAAATTCTGTTGTCGACGGATTTCTTAGAGTCAGATGACTGCGGCCCAGGCAGATACTTAGCCAGATCGGTAAATAGCCGGTAAAAAGGAGGGCAGTAGACCAGGATTTGAAGAACGGCATTCGCAAAGCACATATTCCCGCTGTTAACCAATCCACGGGGACGTATTTTCGGTACCTGGCCGGGTCCGGAAGGGCCAGTTGTTAGGAGTGTAACGAGTTCTTGCTTCTTGGTTGGGGGGATAGGAGTTGCTGGGGCATTGTCAACGTGGCCACCAGGGATCGAAAATCCAACAACTGTAGATGTAGGCAGAGCATTCCTCCCTATGGATGTGGTGTCGTCTTTCTTTAACAGCGAGGCCCAAGACTTCTTCACAGGAGGAGTCACTGGAACCGAAGGGGCAGGTGGCGTGGTCTCGACTTCCGTGGTATCTTGCGGAGGTTCAGCCACGACAGGTATCTCAACAGGTGCAGCTGTGGAAGGTGTTGAAGGGGACTTTACTTCTGAAGGAGATGCATTGGATATTGAAGTGTGAGAGGATATTGGGGAGGCAGGGGTGGTGGAGTCATGGACGGAGGGGGTGGCAGCTGTCGTTTCTGTGACCGGAGACGAGGAGTCCGACGTTTGTGTTCGGAGTGTGGGAGATTCGTCAGATTTGCCAGATGTTTCTGTTCCTTTATCCCGATCTGGATCCTCAGGTATGTTAACCACCGCCTGGGTTGGAGTAAGTGGAGGTGTTGGAAGGTCGAGCGCATCATCAACAACGTGCGGTGGTGGACGTGCTCGCGGAGAGATGATTATAGCAGGGGCCGTCGAAGGATCCGTCGGTCTCCGTGACCATATAGCGAACTCATTCTTAGATTTTTCGACAGTTAAAGTCGCAGATTGTTTTGTCACCAATGGCGAAGTGAGGATGGGTGAGAACTCTTCAGATGATGGTGTAGAATGCACATCTGAGTGCTGGGGGGCAGGTTCCGATACGGATACAGGTTCAGATACAGATCCGGTTACAGGTTCTGGAACAGGTTCAGGAGCAGATTCGGGAGTAGGCTCCCGTGCAGGTTCTAAAACTGGTTCTGAGGCAGGTTCAGGGGCGGTTTCAGATATCTGCAGCACGTCGTGAACCGAAGGGCCAGGTTGTGGAGTTGCAGTAGCGTGCGGAGGGAAATGGTTTAGCCCGGAGAGTTGTTTTGGCAGCGGGGAGAGTGGCTCTGCAGACCAGGAAAGATGGTAGGCATTAGGCGGATGAACGGGGTAATGGGGATATGGAGCATGAGTTGGTTGTGATTTGTGAGGGTGAGTGTAGGTGGGTGAGATTGGTGGTGGACTGGGTGTGGCACCGTCCACATGCTGGAAATGCTGGTTGTAGATCGGAAGATGGGGATGATATGGTGGGCGTGGGTGTCCGCGGTTAGGATACGATCCTCTGCCTGCGCCATTGGAAGGTCCCGCTGCCATTCGCGGGGGGGTGTGAGGCGGGGGATGGCTATTCGGGCCGTAGTGTTGTGGTGGCTGGGCGTACTGCTGAGCGTACCCATTGTGGTACAAGTACGGATTATAATAACCTGAGTTATGGTAGGGAGGTTGCTGGTTTGCCATTGCTGCCAAGGAGTGACATGAGGTGATGTCCTGAGCGAATGGCAGAGCATATAAGGTCCTCACCAGAATCGCAGTATAGATGAGCCGGATCCGAGTGTTTGCGTCAGCGACCAGGGAATCGTAAGTAAAATTTGGCAGAGTGTTTTATATGCGCCGTCGTTGTCGAATGCGTCGGCGAAACAGCCGGCGGTGGTCGGGGCACAGTGCAGATCGGGCCTCAAGGCCTTGAGAGTGAGCACGATGGACGTCGGGGAAGAGGAAGGAGATCGATGCCGGTGGGTGGATGCCATCCAGCGCGTGTTCGTCAGGACCCCAGCCTGCCTCTCGAGGCCATGAGCGACGCGCTCGCTATCGACGACGGCCATCCCCTCGCTCTCGAACTTCAGAGTCTTCGCGCAACAGTCGCAAAGTACCAGGTATCCATCGTCGTTTCGTTCGCATCTGCCGATTTCCTCATACCTCGATGTCCGCGTTTCGCAGCACGAGGCGGCATCTGCATCCGTGAAGCTTCAAAGACACTCGCTCGACACATCTTATGCTCTTGAGAGGTCTCAGGCTTTGGAAAGGGAGAACGCTCGTCTCATAGAAGAGCTCAAGGTCCTTCGAGCTCACCCAAACACCAGCCCCGATCCGTCCGCGCTCCAGAACCCCCAACTGAACAACACTCTTCGCCAACTGTCCGACAAACTCTCTCAGACTGAGGAAATACTGCTGAAGCGTACGAGCGAATCGTTACACGCGGCTCATGAACTCGCCAGGGTCAAATATGACCACGATGCCGCATATGAGATCGCTGCCAATGCCAGGGCCCGCGAGCAGGACTGCAAGGTTCGAGAGAGGACTCTTTTGCTACAGGTTCGCAACGTCAAGGAAGAGAGCAAGATGGCAGATCTCGTAGTTCAGGTCAGCTTTACCGTCCCCTCACATCACGGGGCTTTGTGTTCACTATCGGGGCTCAGGAATACGCCAATCTGGTTCGAAACCTAACGGATAAGAGTTCCTCACCTTCGCAGAGTGCCAAGTCCGCAGAGATCAATCATTCACGCCAACTTTCCTTCTCAAAGGACCTCGCCCAAGGCAAGATCGGCCTTCAGAAATTACTCGGTGAATTCAGCCAGGAGACCGAAAGGTTACATGCCGAGATACACGATCTACAGTCCGAACTCGAGGTTGTAAAAATCCAACAGGAATCCGAGCGCAAGCTCTCCGAACAAGAAAGACACGCGCTGGCCCGTGTTCAGACCGAATTCGACAAACTCAACCTCGACGATTCTACAGCTGCAAAGATGGTCTCTCGTTACATGTGTGTTTCTCGTGTCTCATACCCCCATGCGCCTCACACGTGTCTAGGAAATTCTCGCAGACATCCAACAACACGTTACAGAATGCATTGGAAAGCCTCAAGGTCAGGCACGCAGCCACAACTGCCACATTAAACGCCCAGATCGATTACTTCCAACGATGCCTTTTTGGCGAGAGAAGGATGGTCGAGAAACTTCGCATGGCTTTGGACGACCTCTCGGAGGAGATTTCTCGGGAGACTTACGGCAGACGAAGAGAGATCTCTCTTAGACTAGCTTGTCTTGGCCGGGAAGAAAACCTCGCCGAGCACCTCCGCCGGTGGCATAGGAAGGCTCGCGAGCACCACCAGCGCGCATCCTCACTTACGAACGTCGAGGAAGTGTTAGATGCCTTTGGGAAGGCCCTTTCTGATTCCGACGGTCTCCTTGACGCGTTAGATGGAGAACTCTACTTGGAGGACCTTCCCGCTGGCTCTTTGGCCCGTATAATCGCGGCGAGAGACGCAGCGGATTTCCTCTCACAGGAGCTCCAGGTGGAAACCGACAGACGAATGCAACTGGAACGGTACCTAGCTCACATACAAGAACAACAGCCGTCGTTGCCAACTTCCATCGAGCAACTCAGCGATATGGAAGAACCCCCTCCCGGTCATGTCCTAGACGTTTCCTCTTCCGATAACCTGAGCTCTGACGCTCCTTCCATATACTCCGCCGATGCCCAAGATGTCGTTGGTGTCACTGAGACCAAAGCTGACAAACCTTTACCATGTTCTCCTAAAAGCCCCATCCCTTCAAGACCCTCTCCAAATCTTGTACTATACCACCCGTCTCCAGTAGTCTCCTCCCCCCTTGATAATGTTCCATGGCTGGATCCCGAACTCAACGCCCCGGACGAAGCGGCCGAGAAGGGAGGAAATATTAATGCAGCCTCACCCATCACCCCTCCCCTCCCGGTAATCATGGAATCAGCAGAGACTTCCATACCCTCGGTGCACGTTTCCCCGGTCGATCCTGAACCCGCC